>JACCDQ012218326.1_pt1 | contig 14219 bp, 14 predicted proteins | sample 7446031 | NCBI WGS metagenome assembly JACCDQ01 (sample SAMN15323442, study PRJNA562643) | freshwater metagenome | isolation source: river surface water | place: USA:Blue River Watershed | collected 2017-08-17 | reverse complement strand
GCTTCAGGTCGGGCGCCGGCAGCCGCGCGAGGTCCACCGTCCGGCCGTCCGGCAGCCTGAAGTTCACTTCTCCCGTCGTCGGCTCGATCGCGCGCAAAATGCAGCGCGCCGTCGTGGTCTTGCCGCAACCGCTTTCGCCCACCAGTCCCAGCGCCTCGCCGGCCTGCAGCGCGAAACTCACGTCGTCGACCGCGCGCACCGGCGCGTCGGCGCGGCCCCAGCCGCCGGCCCGCCGGCCCCCGTAGTCCTTCACAAGACCGCGCACCTCGAGCAGAGGCGCGTGCCGCCCGGGGGCCGATTCGGGTTCAGGCGCGTTCATCGAACTCGGGGCGGGGTCCGCGGGACGCCGGCGGCAATGCCGGCCGGCGCCGGCTCGGCAAGGCATCCAGCAGGCCGCGCGTGTAGCTGTGCCGCGGGGCCCGCAGGACCCGGCGCACGTCGCCCTGCTCCACGATCGCGCCGTGCTGCATCACCGCGACATCGTCGGCCATCTGCGCCACCACCCCGAAGTCGTGCGTGATCAGCAGCACCGAGAAACCGATCTCGCGCTGCAGCGACTTGATGAGCCCGAGGATCTGCGCCTGCAGCGTCACGTCGAGGGCCGTGGTGGGTTCGTCGGCGATCAGCAACTCCGGCCCGCAGACCAGCGCCATGGCGATGAGGATCCGCTGCCGCAGCCCGCCCGACAGCTCGTGCGGATATTGCCCGTGCCGGCGGGCCGCATCGGCGATGCCCACGCGGTGCATCATCTCGAGCGTCTGCCGCTTCGCCGCCGCGGCGCTGACGTCGCGGTGCAGCAAAATCGCCTCGTCGATCTGGCCGCCCACCGTGTGCACGGGCGACAGCGCCGTCATCGGCTCCTGGAACACCAGGCTTACCACTCCGCCCCGGATCGCGAAGAGCAGCCCGGACTTTTCATCGAGGTGCGCGAGGTCGACTTCGCCGACGCGCCGCGAACGCAGGATCATCGTGCCCGCGACGATGCGCCCGGGCGGCTGGATCAGTTTCAGGAGCGCGTGGGCGGTCACCGACTTTCCGCTGCCCGACTCTCCGACCAGCGCGAGGGTGCGGCCGCGCCCGATCGCGAACGAGACGCCTTGCACGGCGCCCACCGGCCCGTCCGCGGTCGCGAAGGACACGCGGAGGTTTTTCACTTCGAGGAGGGGTGCCTCGGCGGGGAAGTTCATCGGCCGGCGTAGGGGTCGGCCGCATCGCGCAGACCGTCGCCGAGGAAATTGAAGCAGAGCACCGTGAGCACAACCAAAACCACGGGCATGAGCAGCCAAGGGTGTTGGGCGGTGAGCTCGATGTTGAGACAATCCTGCAGCAGCACCCCCCAGCTCACGACCGGTGCCCGCAGGCCCAGCCCGAGAAACGAGAGCGACGTCTCGCCGAGGATCATCGCCGGCACGCTCATCGTCAGCACGACGATGATATGGCTCGTAAAACCGGGCAGCAGGTGCCGGAACAGGATGCGGGCGTGGCTCGCCCCGAGCAGCCGCGCGGCGGTCGCATAGTCCTCCTCGCGCAGCGCGAGGATCTTGCCGCGCACGACCCGCGCCAGCCCGGTCCAGCCGAGCAGGCTCAGCACGAGCGTGATCGCGCCATACGTCGCGAGCGGCGACCAGTCGGCCGGCACCACCGCGCCGAAGGCCAGCCAAAGCGGGATCTGGGGCAACGCCCCCGCCACCTCGATCACCCGCTGGATCACCGTGTCCGTCGCGCCTCCGAGATAGCCCGACACGCCCCCGATCGTCACCCCGAGGACAAAGGTCACCGCGATCGCGACCAAACCGATCGAAAGACTCACCCGCGCGCCGTGCACGCTGCGGCTGAAGATGTCGCGGCCGTATTTGTCGGCGCCGAGAAAATAGAACGACGGCGCACCGGCCGACCCGTCGGGTGACGGCGGCGGCTTGGCGCCGAAGAACCGGCGCTCCAGCGGCACCAGGCCCCAGAGCCGATACGGCGCGCCCTTCACGAAAAATCCCAAGGGTATCACGCGGTCCGGATCCACCTCGTAGTGGCGCCGGAAGGTGACCGGGTCGACCTGCAGGCGCAGCGCCGGCGTGTGCAGACCGTCGCGCCACGACCACCGGGGCAGCTGGGGGGGGCAATAGGCGTGGGTCAGGTCCCGCCAGCCCGGCGCGTGCGGCGCGAAGAACTCCGCGCCCGCCGCGATCGTGTAGAGCACCGCGAGCAGAAAGAGCGAAGCCACCGCCAGACGGTGGCGCACAAACGCCGCCACGATCAGCGCCCACTGCGACTGCGCGCCGACCGCGCCGGCGGGCGGGCCGGCGTCGCGGGGCGCGGGGTCGGGAGCGACTGCCATCGCGCCGAGCGAACGGGCGGCCCCGGGATCCCGCAAGCGGCAAACCCGCGGGACGGTGCCGGCTCAGAGGAAGAGCCAGCCTCCGAGCGCCAGAATCGGCAGCAGCACGGGCAAACTGAAGCGCAGGACGTAGCCGAAAAAGCTCGGGCAATGCACCCCGGCTTCGTGCGCGATCGACTTCACCATGAAGTTGGGGCCGTTGCCGATGTAGGTCATCGCGCCGAAGAACACCGACCCGAGGCTGACCGCCACGACGTAGAGCGGCTTTTCGGCCAGCAGCGCGCGCACGGCCGACGCCCCGTCCACCCCGGCGAAGGCCGCCGGATTGGCCGCGGCGGCGGTGGTCTGCGCGAGCTGGAGGAAGTTCACGTAGGTGGGGGCGTTGTCGAGCACCGCCGAGAGCAGGCCGGACGAGAAATAGTAGTGCAGCGGCGCCGTGAACCCCAGCTCCCCGCCGTGCCGTTCCAGGTAGCCGAGCGCGGGCATCATGGTCGCGAAAATCCCGACGAAGAGAAACGCCACTTCCTTGATCGGACCGAACGTGAACGCATTGGCCTCGTGCACGGCCCGGGGCGTCAGCCGGTAGCTCGCCGCGGCCGCCGCGAGCATCACCGCCTCGCGCAGAAAATAGCGGTCCGGCAGAAACACCGCGCCGATGATCGCGCCGAGAAACAGGATGTTGGTGGCGCCGTCGCACCGCCAGGTCTCGGGTTCCGCCGCCAGGTCGTGCTGCAGCTTCCGCGGCATGCGGTGAAAACTCCATCGGTCGAAGGCGTAGAACGCCGCCAGCACCAGCCCGAGGGTGAACAGCCACTGCGCCATCACGTGCTCGACGAGCCAGAAGAACGGCACCCCGCGCAGGTAGCCGAGGAAGAGCGGGGGGTCGCCGATCGGCGTGAGGGCGCCGCCGATGTTCGACACCACGAAGATGAAGAAAACGATGTGGAACGCGCTGATACGGACCTTGTTCATCCGGATCCACGGCCGGATCAGGACCATCGACGCGCCGGTCGTGCCGATGAAATTGGCCGCCACGGCCCCGATCGCCAGAAACACCACGTTCGCCGCCGGCGTGGACTCGCCCTTGACCTTGAGGTGGATGCCGCCGGCCACCACGAACAGGGATCCGATCAGCACGATGAACGAAAAATACTCGTGCAGGGTGTGCCCGACGATCGCGGCGCCCCCGGGCACGCGCAGCAGGTAGACCGCGATGACCAACGCGCCGAGCGCCACGGCGACGTGCGGGTAGTAGTGCTCCCACAGGTGCTTCACCCGCGCGGGGGTGAGCGGCATCGTGGCGATCAGCAGGAGCAGCAGCGCAAACGGGGCGCTGAACCAAAGCGGGATGTCCGCGGCGACGGCAAAAAACATCGCGCCTACCCAAGCACCGGCCGGCCGCGACGCGCAACGTCCCTTTCACCCGCCGCGCCCGCGCCCCGTTTCCGGGGCGCGCCCGGGGTCAGAAGGTGTGGACAAAAAGCCCGGACCGCAGCTTCGGCTCGAACCAGGTGCTCTTCGGCGGCATGATCTGGCCGGCGTCCGCGATGTCCATGAGCTGGGCGAGCGTCACCGGATACATCGAGAAGGCCACGCCGCCCTCGGCGTCCACCCGCTTCACGAGCTCGCCCGTGCCGCGGATGCCCCCGACGAAGTCGATCCGCTTGCTCGTGCGCACGTCCTCGATGCCGAGCACCGGCCCGAGCAACTTGTCCTGCAGCACGCTCACATCGAGCCGCGCCACCGGATCGGCGTTCGGCTCGGCCGCACACTTCAAGCCATACCATTTTCCGCCGAAATACATGCTGACCTCCCCGACCGCCGCGGGCGCCGGCCGGGCATTTTCCACGAGGCCGAAGAGCGCCTGGACCTTCCCGAGGAAGGCCGCGGGCGCGAGACCGTTGAGGTCCACCACGATGCGGTTGTAGGGCAGGATTTTCAGCTCGCTCGCCGGAAACAGCACGCACAGGAACCAGTTGTAGTCCTCGGCGCCGGTATGGGCCGGGTTCCGTTCGCGCCGGAGGCGCGCGACGCGCGCCGCGCTGGCCGCGCGGTGGTGCCCGTCGGCGATGTAGGAGGCCGGCACCGCGCCGAAGGCCTTCACCCACTCCGCTCCGCCGCCGACGCGCCAGACCGTGTGGCGGATGCCGTCGGGCGCCGTGAAATCGTGCGTCGGGGTTTCCCGGGTCTTGGCGTTGACGAGCGCGGTGACGGCCGCGTTGTCGCGGTAGGTGAGAAACACCGGACCGGTGTCCGCGCTCAGCGTGTCGATCAGGCGCGTGCGGTCGTCCTCTTTGTCCTTCCGCGTCTTCTCGTGCTTCTTGATCAGGCCCGCATCGTAGTCGTCGACATGGCAGCCCGCGACGAGGCCGCGCTGCACGTGCGTCCCCATCTGCTGCTGGTAGACATAGAGGCTGGGCTCCGTTTCGCGCACGAGCACGCCGGCGCGCTGGAGCGTCTCGAAATTCGCCCGCGCTTTGGCGTAGACGGCGTCGCTGTAGGGATCCGTCGCGGGCGGCAGGCCGATTTCGGCCCGGTCCACATGCAGGAGCGAGTGCGGTTTGCCGGCCGCCAGCGCCGCGGCCTCGGCCGTGTTGACGACATCGTAGGGCACGCAGGCGACTTCGGGCGCGAGGGCCGGCGTGGGAACAAGACCTTGGAAGGGATGGATGCGCATGGCGATGATCGGAGAAGCGGGCGACGAGCCATGCCGGCGCGGCCCTTCGGTGGCACGGAAAAAATGCCCGCGCCGCCGTCATTTTTTGTCATTGCCCGACCGCCCGGCGGTGAGCCTGCCCCACGGGTCCGGGAATTCCCCGAAACCCGCGGCGCGGGCACAAAAAAAACCCTCCGCGGCAAGCGGAGGGTTCAAAGGGTTCGGATCGACCCGGGCGCTTACTTCTTCGCCGCGCCGCGCTTGAACTTCGAGGTGAACTTCTCGACGCGACCCGCGGTGTCGACCAGGCGCTTCTCGCCGGTGTAGGCCGGGTGGGAGTCCATGGTCACGTCGCGCACGACGACGAAATAGTCGACGCCGTCGATCTGCTCCTTGCGGGCGGACTTCATGGTCGACTTGGTGAGGAAACGACGGCCGGTTCCGATATCGAGGAAGCAGACGTTGTTAAGGGAGGGATGACCTTCGGCTTTCATCGCGGTGAGAGGGTAAGAGGTTAGCCTTGGCGCGCCTTGTAACGCGGCTCGACCTTGTTGATGACGTAAATCTTGCCCTTGCGACGGACCACCTGGCACGCCGGGTGACGCTTCTTGGCCGATTTGATGGAGGAAACAACTTTCATAAAAGGCGCCAAAGCATCGCTCGCTCCCACCCCTGTCAACGGAATTGTTGGCAAGTTTTCCCGCTCGCGCGCGACGCACTGCGGCCCCGGCTTCCCGATCGCTCCGGGCGGCCGTCCGCCGGCCTCGTCCGGCCGCCGGTCAGCTCACCACGTCGCCCACGTGCTTGGCGAAAATCATCTTTCCGCCGGCCGTCGGCAACACGCTCACGATCTCCGCCTGCACCCGCCGGCCGATGAGCGACCGGCCGCCGTGCACCACGACCATGGAGCCGTCCTCCACGTAGCCGACCGCCTGGCCCTCTTCCTTGCCGGCCTTCACGAGGTCGACCTCGAGACGTTCGCCCAGCATGAACTCCGGCCGCAGCGACTTCGCGAGGGCGTTGAGGTTGAGCCACGGCACGCCGTGAAACTCGGCCATTTTCGCCAAATTGTAGTCCGTCGTCAGCAGCTTCGCGCGCATCGACTGCGCCAGGAAGACCAGCTTTGCGTCCACGTCTTCGCGCTTCGCGACTTCGCTCTCGGTGATGCGGATGTCGACGTGCTTGATGCGGCGCAGCTCGTTGAGAATCTCCAGCCCGCGGCGACCCCGCGCCTGCTTGTGCGGGTCGGCCGAATCCGCGACCGAGCGCAGTTCGTTCAGCACGAACCGCGGGATGACCAGCGCGGCGCCGAGGAAGCCTGCCTCGCACACCCGCGCGATGCGGCCGTCGATCAGCACGCTCGTGTCGACGACCACGAGCGGCACATCGACCTCGTGCGGCACGAACCGCACGTAGGGAATGATGAGGTTGAACTCGTCCTTGCCCCGCAGCGCGATGACCGTCGCGAGATAGGTGATCACCAGAAACAGCGCCAGGCGCGCGAGAAACTTGTTCTGCTCGTCCGCCTTCTCGAACAGCGGCGAGCTCGAGATGAAGAACGCGATGAGCGCACCCACCGCCAGACCGAAGGTCACCGCCGATAGCGCCCGCAGCGAGAAACCTTTCAGTAGCACGTCGGTCAGCACGACGAGCACGCCGATCGACAGCCCGACGAACACGCCGCGCGCGCGGAACGCATCCCAATCCGGGCTGGCGTAGCACACCAGCCAGCCGGCCGCCGCGCAGAGCGCCACGAAGACGAGTCGGATCGGGAGCAGGGTTTGGTTCATGCGTTCAACGGGGCGCGCCGAGGAAATTCTGCACCAACACGATGCCCACCGGCACGCCGATCATGACCGCGGTCAGCCAATACAGCAGCCGCTGGGTGCGGCGGGCGCTGGTTTTTTCGGCCTCGGTCGGTTCCATGAAGGCGCAGCGCAACGAACCGCCCCGGCCATGACAACGCAATTGTCAGCCGAGAATTACCTCAGCCCATACGGGGCTGGCCGCGAAGTTTCGCTGGCTCCCGGTCCCGCGATTTGCCAAGCCCAGCCGCGTGAAATCCGCCCCCAAGTCCGCCGCCCGCTGCTGGCTCGTGAAGTCCGAACCCGAGGCCTATGCTTGGGCCGACTTCGTGCGCGATGGGCGCACCGCCTGGACCGGCGTCCGCAACAACGCCGCCCGCCTCCACCTGAAGGCGATGCAACCCGGCGACCGCGTTCTTTTCTACGAGAGCATGACCACCAAGGCCGTCGTCGGCACCGCCGAAGTGACCCGCGCCGCCTTTCCGGACACCACCGCGGACGAACCCGGCTGGGTCGCCGTCGACCTCAAGCTCGGCGCCGCCCTCCCCCACCCGGTCACGCTCGCCCGGATCAAAGCCGACCCCGCGCTGCAGGAAATGGTCCTGCTCCGCATCTCTCGCCTCTCCGTCCAGCCCGTCGCGCCCGCCGAGTTCGACCGCATCGTCAAACTCGGCGCCAAGCCGTGAACACCCCGCCCGTGCTGCAACAGCTCACGATCCTTGCGCCCGGTCTGCTCGGGGGCTCCGTCGCCCGCGCCGCCCGGCAAAACGGCGCCGCCCGCCGCATCGTGATCTGGGCGCGGCGACCCGAAACCCGCCTCGCCCTCCGCTCCCAACCCTGGTGCGACGCCGTCGCCGACACGCCCGAGGACGCCGCCCGCGGCGCTTCGCTCGTCGTCATCGCCGCCCCCGTCGACCAGATTGTTCCGCTCGCACGCCAGATCGCCGCCGCCCTCCCGCCCGACGCGCTGGTCACGGACGTCGGCAGCGTGAAGGGCGAGATCAGCCGGCTCGGCCACGCCGCCCTCGCCGGCCGCGCCCGATTTGTCGGCGCCCACCCGATGGCCGGCTCCGAGAAAACCGGCTGGGAACACGGCACCGCCGAACTCTTCCGGCACCGCACCTGTTTCGTGACGCCGCTGCCCGGGACCGATCCCGCCGCGGCCACCGCGGTCGCGGCGTTCTGGCAGGCGCTCGGGGCGGAGGTCGTCACCGTCGGCGCCGATGAGCACGACGAGATCGTCGCGCACATCAGCCACCTGCCGCAGGTGCTCGCCTCCAACCTCTGCGCCTTCCTCGCGCAAAAGAACCCCGCCTGGCGCAACCACGCCGGCAACGGCCTGCGCGACACCACCCGCATCGCCGGCAGCGACGCCCACCTCTGGCGCACCATCCTCGAGCAGAACCGCGACGAAGTCCTCCGGGCCCTCCGCAAGTTCCAGGAGGAACTGCACGGCTTCCAGATCGCCCTTTCCAACCGCGACTACGTCGAGGTCGTCGCCCGCCTCGAACGCGGCAAGGCCTACCGCGACCAGTTCCGCCCGCGCCCCTGAACGCCGCCTTCGGCCGCCCCGGCCACGCCCGCCCGCCCCCCATGGATTTCACCGCCACCCTGGCCCGCCACGTCGCCTGCGCGGAACGCGGACTCGACCTGCACCTCCCGCCCGCCTCCGCCCAGCCGGCGCGCCTGCACGCCGCGATGCGCTACAGCCTCGAGGCCGGCGGCAAACGCGTCCGGCCCGTGCTCGTGCTGGCCGCCGCCGAACTCTTCGGCCCCGTCGCTCCCGCCGGCACCGAACCCGCCGCCCTGCCCGCCGCCGTCGCGGTCGAATGCCTCCACACGTATTCGCTCATTCATGACGACCTGCCGTGCATGGACGACGACGACCTGCGCCGGGGCCGGCCGACCGCGCACCGCCAATTCGACGAGGCCACCGCCCTGCTCGCCGGCGACGCCCTGCTCACCCACGCCTTCGCCCTGCTCGCGACCGCCTACGCGCCGACCCCGCCGCTCGCCCACGCGCTCGTGCGCGAACTGGCCGACGCGGCCGGCAGCCGCCGCCTGATCGGCGGCCAGATGGAGGACCTGCTGGCCGAAAAGAAAGCGGATGCCACCGCCGCGGAGCTGGACTTCATCCATCTCAACAAGACCGCCGCGATGCTCGAGGCCTCGCTCGTGCTCGGCGGCCTGGTCGGCGGAGCCGGCCCGGCCGACCTCGATCGCCTGCGCGCGGCCGGCCGGCACCTCGGCCTCGCTTTCCAGATCGTCGACGACATCCTCGACGCCACGGCCGACAGCACGACGCTCGGCAAGACCGCCGGCAAGGACGCCCGCGCCGGCAAGACCACCTACGTCAGCCTCCACGGCCTCGAGGCCTCCCGCCGTTTCGCCGCCGACCACACCGCCGCCGCCGAAGCGGCGCTCGCCGCGCTCCCGGGCGACACGGTTTTCCTGCGCGCGTTCTTCGCCCGCCTCGCCGGACGGAAAACCTGACGCCCCCGCCCCGCGGCCGGCGGGCGGGAGGATCCGCCCGGTGCGCCGGCGCCGCCGTGCGCCGCCCGCGTTTCTCAGCCGAGGGAGAGCTTGAACTCCACCGACTCGCGCAGGGCTTCCCAGCTCGCGTCGATGATGTTGTCGCTCACGCCGACCGTGCCCCAGATGCGCTGGCCGTCGCCGCTCTCGATCAGCACGCGCGTGCGCGAACCCGCGCCGCTGTTGCCCTCGAGGATGCGCACCTTGTAGTCGCGCAGCCGCACGTCCTTCAGCTGCGGATACGTCTTCTCCAGCGCGAGGCGCAGCGCCTTGTCGAGCGCCCCGACCGGGCCGGCGTCCTCGGCGACCGTGTGCACCGTCTCGCCGCCGACCTTCAGCTTCACCGTCGCCTCGGCCCAGAGCTCCGCGCCGTGCCGCTCGATGATGACGCGGTAGGTTTCGACGGAGAAAAACTCCCGCGCCGCCCCGGTGTGCCGGGCGACCAGCAGCCGGAACGAAGCGTCCGCCGCCTCGTATTCGTAGCCCCGGAATTCGCGCTCCTTCAGCTCGTCGATCAACGCCTTCATCTCCGGCCGTTTCTCGTCGAGCTCGATGCCGAGTTCCTTCGCCTTCAGCGCGAGGCTGCTGCGCCCCGCCATGTCGGACACCAGCACGCGCGTGCGGTTGCCGACCAGCGCCGGGTCGATGTGCTCGTAGCTGCGCGCCACTTTCTGCGCCGCGTTGGCATGGAGCCCGCCCTTGTGCGCGAACGCCGACTGCCCCACGAACGGAGCCTTCGGGTCGGGCCGCAGGTTCGCCAATTCGTCGAAGAACAGCGACAGGTCCCGCAGCTGCGCGAGGTTCGGCGCGCAATGCGCCGTGCGGCCCATCTTGAGGAAGAGATTCGGCAGCACCGTCGTCATGTTGGCGTTGCCCACGCGCTCGCCGTAGCCGTTCGCGGTGCCCTGCACCAGCGTCGCGCCGGCCGCGACCCCGGCGAGCGTGAGCGCCACGCCGAGCCCGCTGTCGTTGTGGCAATGCACGCCGACCTTGTCGGCGCCGAATTCCCCCACCGCCCGCCCGACGATGGCCTTGAAATCGTCGACCAGCGTGCCGCCGTTGGTGTCGCACAACGTGAGGTTGCTCGCGCCGCCCCGCAGCGCCGCGGCCAGCGTCCGCAGCGCATAGTCCGGATCCGCCTTGTAGCCGTCGAAAAAGTGCTCCGCGTCGTAGATCACCTCGCGGCCCTGCGCCACCAGGTAGCGCGTCGAGTCCTCGATCATCGCGAGGTTCTCCTCGAGCGTGGTGCGCAGGATCTCGGTCACGTGCAGCGTCCAGGTTTTGCCGACGATCGTCAGCACGGGCATGCCGCTGTCCAGCAGCGTGCGCAGTTGCGCATCCTCGTCCGACTTTGCCCCCGCCCGCCGCGTCGATCCGAACGCCGCCAGCCGCGCATGCTTCAGCTTCAGCTTCTGCGCCTCCTGGAAAAAGGTGATGTCGCGCGGATTGGACCCGGGAAACCCGCCCTCGATGTAGTCCACGCCGAAGCTGTCCAGTTTCTGCGCGATCAGGAGCTTGTCGGTGACCGAGAAACTGATGCCTTCGCCCTGGGTGCCATCGCGCAGGGTCGTGTCGTAGATCTTGACGGCGTTGCTCATGAGGAACGGCGACGCTTGCGAGCGCCCGCGCGGGTGGCAAGCGGAGCTTTCGCCCGGGACCCGCCGACGCGTCCCGTCTTTCCGCCGGACCGGGGGACCAATCCCCGCTCCGCCCGGGATCGGTGCGGCGCCAACTCGTCCGACGGCGGCAGCGCGGGCGCGAACTTCTTCCGGCGCGGCGCCGGCGGTTCGCCCGGCGCACCCGCGGTGTGCTTCACGTCGACGACCTTCGCGGCCCTGTTCCTGGCGGTCGCGGATCTGGGCACGCTCCGCAGCGCCGACCGCCACACTCATTCGGCCCTCACCGAAACGACCGCGCTCGCGGGCCGGCTGGTGTTCGACCTGCTCGCGGAAGCGGCCGGCGAACTCACCGCCCTCGCCGGCGCCCGCATCACCCTCTCGCCGGGCGCCCAGGAATCGATCGATGCCCTTCTCGCCGCCGCCGAATCGCTCGCGGACGTCGCCATCGCCGACGCCGTCGTCGCGGGCGACGACGCCCGGCGCATCGGTCGCGCCCAGGACACGGTCGATGCCGCCGTGCTCGAGGAAGCGCGTCAACGCTTCGAGCAGGCGATCGTGACCTTCGGCATCGCCCGGCGCGAAGCCGCTCTCGCGGTTCGCTGATCCGGCCCGCCGCGTTCGGACCCGCGTGGCGGCGGACCACCGCGCCGCGCGGCCCGACCGTCCCGGTCGCCGCCTAGCAGCCGATCCTCACTTGTGATCCCACGGCAACTTCACGTCGAGGCGGGCGTGTTTCCACACCTCGAAGACGTCGAACATCTTCCCGGGATTGAGCACGCCGTTCGGATCAAGCGCGCCCTTCACGGCCTGCATCGCCTTCACCTGCGCCGGTGAATGCTGGATGCGCAAAAACGGCGTCTTCGCCAAACCGATCCCGTGCTCGCCGGAGATCGCCCCGCCGAGCGCCACCACCGTGCGCATGAGCTTTTCCACCGCCCGCTCCGCCGCGCGGCACTCCTTCGGCACGGCTTTGTGATACATGATGTTCACGTGCAGATTGCCGTCCGCGAGGTGACCGAACGTCGGCACGTGCAAGCCCGACTCGCGCTTCAAACGGACGAGAAACTCCGCGAACTCCACGTAGCTCCGCATCGGCAGCACCACGTCCTCGTTCAGCTTCGCATCGCCCAGCTCGAACATCGCGCCCGAGCACTTCCGCCGCACGGCCCACAGCTGCTCCGCCTCGTCGCGCGAGCGCGCGATCCGGTGTCCGCTGGCCTGCGCCTCGGCCCACGCGAGCAACTGCACCCGCTGTTCGCGCACGTCGGCCTTCGATCCCGCCAGCTCGAGCAAGATCACCGGGCGCCCCGCCTGTCCCGGAAAGATCGTCGTCTGCATCGCCCGCTCCGCGCAGAGCACGCTCTCGCGGTCGAGAAACTCGCAGATCGCCGGCTGCACCCGCGCCTTGAAAAGCGCGATCGCCGCCCGCAGCGCCGCCGGCTCGTCGGCAAACGACGTCAGCAGCGTGAAGCGCGCCGCGGGCTGCGGAATCAGTTTCAGCACCGCGCCCGTGATCACCCCGAGCATGCCCTCGCTGCCGATCCACAGGTCGCGCAGGTTGAAGCCCGCGGAAAACTTCTTCGTCGCCGTGCCCCACTCCACGAATTCCCCCGTCGGCAAGAACCCGCGCAGCGCCACCACGAAATCCCGCGTCACGCCGTATTTGCCGCCGTGCATGCCGCCGGCGTTGCAGGCGATGTTGCCGCCGATCGTGCAGTATTCCTTCGACGACGGATCGGGCGGGTAAAACCAGCCCTTCGCCTCGGCCGCGCGCTGCAGGTCCCCGACCTTTGCTCCGGCCCCGACGTGCGCCATGCCCGCCTCTTCGTCGATCGCGATCGCGTTCAACGCCAGCAGGTCCAGCACCCACCCGCCGCGCACCGGCGTCGCCGCCCCGGTGAGCGTCGTCCCGCGGCCGCGCGTCGTCACCGGCACGCCGTGGCGGTTGGCCAGCGCGAGCACCGCCCCCACCTGCTTTTCCTCCGTGACCTTCACCACCGCCACCGGGAGAAACGGGATTTTCGCACTGTCGTAGGACGCGGCCGTGCACGAGGCCTCGTCGGTCAGGACGACCTTCGCGCCGAGGCGGCGTTTCAGAGCGGTGGTGGCGGCCAGATGGGCTTTCATGGAGCCGGTCAGCTCAAGCCGCCGCGCCCCTGCGCGCAAGCCGGCCGTCGTCCCGACCTACGCCTCCCGCCTGACGCATGACCAAACTTTCGCTTCCCTCCCGCGGACGCGTGTGCGAATAACCCTCTCTTTCCGTTTCGCTGCCATGACCAAAATCCTCCTCACCACCACCTCGTTCCAGGATACGCCGGGCGAGCACCACAAGCTTCTCGCCGACACCGGCTGGGAAGTCATTCGCGCCCGCGGCCCCCTCAACGAGGCCGACACCCTCGCCCTTGTCGGCGACGTCGACGGCTACATCTGCGGCGACGACATGATCACCCGCGCCGTGCTCGAGAAGGCCCGCCCCAAGCTCAAGGTTCTCAGCAAATACGGCATCGGCGTCGACAAGATCGACGTGAAGTCCTGCACCGAATTCGGCCTCCCGCTCCTCTTCACCCCGGGCGTCAATCACACCACCGTCGCCGAGCACTGCTTCCTCCTCCTCCTCGCGCTCGAGAAGAATTTCCTCTTCCACACCGATTCCACCCGCGCCGGCGGCTGGAAGCGCAAGACCGGCCACGAACTCCTCGAAAAGACCATCGGCATCATCGGCCTCGGCCGCATCGGCAAGGAAGTCGCCGTCCGCGCCCGCGCCTTCGGCATGCACGTCATCGCCCACGACATCTACTGGGACGACAAATTCGCCGCCGCGAACAACGTGAAGCGCGCCGCCAACCTCGACGAGATCTACGCCGCCTCCGACTACATCTCGCTCCACACCAATCTCACGCCCGAGACCCGCGACATGATCGGCGCGAAGTCCTTCCCGAAGATGAAAAAGGGCGTGCTCATCATCAACTGCGCGCGCGGCGAGATCGTCCACACCGCCGACATGGTCGAAGCCCTCAAGTCCGGCCAGGTCGGCGGCTACGGCACCGATGTCCTCGACGAGGAGCCGCCGAAGGCCGACCACCCGCTGCTCAAGCTGCCGAACGCCATCGTCACGCCCCACATCGGCTCCCGCACCGCCGAGAGCGTCCAGCGCCAGGCCACCGCCGCGGTGAAGAACCTCATCCTCGCGATGCACGGCGAAAAACCGCTCGCCCAGATCAACCCCGAAGTGCCGGTCAAGAAGGTCGTCTGATTACCGGGTAGGGCGAGGCGTC
>JACCDQ010675627.1_pt1 | contig 14219 bp, 15 predicted proteins | sample 7446031 | NCBI WGS metagenome assembly JACCDQ01 (sample SAMN15323442, study PRJNA562643) | freshwater metagenome | isolation source: river surface water | place: USA:Blue River Watershed | collected 2017-08-17 | reverse complement strand
TTCCTGCCCATAGGCTGCAACCAGCGTCTCAAGCGCGGCCTTGCTCGCGCCATAAGCGCCCCAAAAGGCGCGCGGCGCGCGGCCGACGCTGCTGGTCAGCGCGACGAGGCGGCCCCGGTCGCTGGCGCGAAGCAGCGGATCGAACGCCCCGATCAGCGCGGCCTGAGTACCGACATTGAGCGTCAGGATCGACGCGAACTGCTTGGCGTCGATCGCCGCGACCGGCGACAGGTCACCCAGCATCGCGGCGTTGAGCACCAACATGTCGAGCTTGCCCCAACGTTCGGAAATCGCCGCAGCAAGGCGGCCGATGCTGTCGCCGTCGGTCAGATCAAGCGGCGCGATGGTCGCGCTGCCGCCCGCATCATGGATTCGCGTCTCGACCTCTTCGAGCCCGCCCACGGTGCGCGCGACCAGAACGACATGAGCCCCGGCAGCGGCAAGGGCTTCGGCGGTTGCAGCGCCGATACCGCGCGATGCACCGGTGACGAGGGCAAGGCGATCAGCCAGCGGACGGTCGGTCATGATGTCTTCCGAAAGTCGGGGATCAGTTGGACACCCGCTCGGCCAACAGCGTCAGCTGGTCGGCGGGCGAGACTTCTTCCTGGTCGGTCAGGCGCGTCGGATAGTCGCCCGTGAAGCAGGCATCGCAATATTGCGGCTGCGATTCTTCGCGCAGGTCCTCACCCACCGCCTTGTACAGGCCGTTGACCGAGATGAAGGCAAGGCTGTCGGCGCCGATGAAGTCGGTCATCTCGGCGACCGTCATCTGGGCTGCGAGCAGCTTTGCGCGTTCGGGCGTATCGACGCCATAAAAGCAGCTGTGCCGCGTCGGCGGGCTGGCGATGCGCAGATGCACCTCGCTGGCGCCGGCATCGCGCATCATCTGGATGATCTTGACGCTGGTCGTGCCACGCACGATCGAATCGTCGATCAGCACGATACGCTTGCCGTCGATCAGCGCGCGGTTGGCGTTGTGCTTGAGCTTGACCCCAAGGTGACGGACATTGTCGGTCGGCTGGATGAAGGTGCGGCCGACATAGTGCGAACGGATGATGCCGAGCTCGAAGGGGATACCCGACTGCTGGGCGTAGCCAAGCGCCGCCGGGGTACCCGAATCCGGCACCGGGATCACATAATCGGCCTCGACCGGGCTCTCGATCGCAAGCTCGGCGCCGATCTTCTTGCGCACCGAATAGACCGATGCGCCGTCGACGATCGAGTCGGGGCGCGAGAAATAGACATGTTCGAAGATGCACGGACGCGGGCGCACCGCCTCGAAGGGACGGATCGAGCGCATGCCCTGATCGGACACGATCACCATCTCGCCCGGCTCGACCTGACGGATGAAGGTCGCACCCACAACGTCAAGAGCCACCGTTTCCGACGCGAAGATATAGGCGTCACCGACCCGGCCCATCACCAGCGGGCGAATCCCCAGCGGGTCGCGGCACGCGATCACGCCCTCGGCCGTCAGGCAGACGAGCGAGTAAGCCCCCTCGACCTGCTTGAGCGCGTCGATGAAGCGGTCGAGCAGCGTCCGGTAGGTCGATGTCGCGACGAGGTGGATGATCGTCTCGGTGTCCGAAGTCGACTGGAAGATCGAGCCGCGGCGGATCAGTTCACGCCGCAGCTTGGCCGCGTTCGACAGGTTGCCATTGTGCGCGACCGCAAACCCGCCCGACGCCAGTTCGGCATAAAGCGGCTGGACGTTGCGCAGCGCCGTCTCGCCGGTCGTCGAATAGCGAACATGGCCGATCGCGGCAGCGCCCGCGAGACTGCGCATGACATCGTCGCGGTCGAAATTGCCCGCCACATGGCCCATCGCGCGATGGCTGTGAAACTGCTTGCCGTCAAAACTGGTAATGCCGGCAGCTTCCTGCCCGCGGTGCTGCAGCGCGTGCAGACCAAGTGCAGACATGGCGGCGGCGCTTTGCGCGCCCCAAATTCCGAAAATGCCGCATTCCTCGCGGAGCTTGTCGTCGTCGAAGGGATTTGTCGTGAGCATCATCGGTCCCGGGGGGCTGGCTGATGGCGCGCATATAGGCTGCCCGGATGGATTTGTCGCCCCGTTGTCGCAAAAAAGTCATGGGAGAAAATGTTGCGCCTCCTGCCCCGCCGGGTTTAGCTGCACGACATGACCCCGACCCACCCCGACGACGCCGAGCAGGGCAGCGCCTTTCAGCCGAAATTCGACGCAAACGGGCTGCTCACCGCCGTTGTCGTCGATCCAGACGGCCGGCCCCTGATGCTGGCCCATATGAACCGCGAGGCGATCGACATGACGCTGGCGACCGGCGAGGCGACCTTCTGGTCCCGCTCGCGTGGCAAGATCTGGAAAAAAGGCGAGACGTCGGGCCATGTGCTCCGGGTGCGCGAGATTCGCGTCGATTGCGATCAGGACGCACTGTGGATCGTCGCCGACCCGGCTGGCCCCGCTTGCCATACCGGCGCACCGGGGTGCTTCTATCGCCGGCTCGAGGACGGGGCCCTCGTTCGCATCTGAGTGTCAGTTGCGCGGCGGGATCCGTCGATAGGCCAACGCCTCGGCGACATGGATGCGACAGACCGTCTCGCTTCCCCCAAGATCGGCGATGGTCCGCGCGACGCGCTGCACCCGGCGATAGCCCCGCGCGCTAAGCCGCAACTTGGCCGCGAACTCGATCAGCAACCTTTGCCCCTCGGCATCGGGCAAGGCGAATCGCTCGAGCAAGGCGCCGTCCGCCTCGGCATTGGACGCCGCCCCCTCGCCCGCGTAGCGCGCGGTCTGAACGGCCCGCGCGGCGGCCACGCGCTGCGCGACCTCGGCTGATCCTTCGGCGGCGACAGGCAAAGCGAGATCCTCGACCGCGACCCCGGGCATCTCGACATGCAGGTCGATCCGGTCGAGCAACGGCCCCGACACCCGCGCCTGATAATCAGCCGCACATGCCGGCGCGCGCGAACAGGCCAGCGCTGCATCGCCCAGATGGCCGCACCGGCAGGGGTTCATCGCCGCGACCAGCTGGAAACGCGCCGGGAAGGTCACATGGGCATTGGCCCGGGCAATGGTGACCACGCCCGTCTCGAGCGGCTGGCGCAGCGAATCGAGCACGGTACGCTGGAATTCGGGCAACTCGTCGAGGAACAATATCCCGCGATGCGCCATGCTCGCCTCGCCCGGTCGGCCACGCTGGCCGCCCCCTACCAGCGCCGCCATCGACGCCGAATGATGCGGTGCCCGATATGGGCGGCCGCGTGTCAGCCCGCCGCCCGGCAGGCCTCCCGTCACCGAAGCGATCATCGACGCCTCGAGCGCCTCGAGCGGCGTCAACTCGGGCAAGATGCCAGGCAGGCACGCGGCCAGCATCGACTTGCCCGCCCCCGGCGGCCCCACCATCAGCAGGTTATGACCACCTGCCGCCGCGATCTCGAGTGCACGCTTGGCCATTTCCTGACCCCGGACCATCGCCATGTCGGGCCCTGCCGCAGGTGGGGCGACCGGCCCGGGCACGGGCGGCGGCACGGGCGCACTACCCCGGAAATGACCAAGCAGCGCCAACAGGTCAGGCGCGGCGACGATCTCGACCTCGCCCGCCCACGCGGCTTCCGCCCCCTGCCCCGCCGGGCAGACCAGTCCCAGTCCGCACGCAGCCGCGTGCAGGCTGGCCAACAGGACTCCGGGGACATCGCGGATTCGGGCGTCGAGCCCCAGCTCACCGACCACGAGGTGCGCGGCCAGCGTCTCGGGATCGACCACGCCCATCGCACTCAACACCGCCAGCGCGATCGGCAGGTCATAATGCGACCCTTCCTTGGGCAGGTCAGCGGGCGACAGGTTGACCGTGATACGTTTGGGAGGCAGCGCCAGCCCGATCGCATCAAGCGCGGCGCGCACGCGTTCGCGACTTTCGGCCACCGCCTTGTCGGGCAATCCGACCATGACAAAGGCCGGCAGTCCGCCCGAAATCCTGACCTGAACCTCGACCGACCGGGCCTCAAGCCCGAGAAACGCCACCGTTGCGACCTGGGACAGCATGCAACCACCTGATCCTGCGCGCGAATCTCCGCCGCGCGCATCCGGCCTCCCGCCCGATGTGCTAGTGGCAAGCGCTGGCCAAGGCAAAGATTGACTTGGGCCGCGCTTTTGCCTAATCGCGCTCCCGACAGGTGGTCGTCGGCTTCGGCGGCCTTTTTACGTTGCAGATTTTTTAGGGAATGAACGATGAAGCGCACCTTCCAGCCGAGCCGCCTCGTGCGCAAGCGCCGTCACGGCTTCCGCAGCCGTTCGGCGACCCCGGGCGGTCGCAAGGTCCTCGCGGCGCGTCGCGCCCGCGGCCGCAAGACGCTGTCGGCCTGATCGCGAAAATCCGCCGCAGGGCGGACTTTCTCGCCGCCAACAAAGGGCGCCGGGTTCCCATGCCCGGCTTCGTCCTTCTGGTGCGCGACCGCGATGACGGCGACCCGACGCCCCGGCTCGGGATCACGGTCACCAAGAAGATCGGAAACGCCGCCGTGCGCAATCGCATGAAGCGGCGTTTTCGTGCGCTCGGGCGCGAATTCCTGACCGTCTCGGGAATCGCCGGCGCCGATCATGTGCTGATCGGTCGCAATGGCGGGATCGAGCGCCCCTTTGACGAGCTGCGCCGCGAGTTCGGCAAGGCGCTCGCCAAGGCCGCCAAGCCATGATCGGGCGGGGCATGATCGCGCTGGCGCGTTTCTGGCAACGCTACCCATCGGCGATCCTTCCGCCCAGTTGCCGCTACACACCCTCCTGTTCGGCCTATGCGATCGAGGCCATTACGCGCTATGGGGCGCTCAAGGGCGGCTGGATGGCCGCCCGTCGTTTGTGCAAATGCCATCCCCTCGGCGGGCATGGCCATGATCCGGTTCCATGATTTTGGGGAAATTGACGTGACTCAGCAGCGCAACATGATCATGGCGATCGTGCTTTCTGCCCTTGTTCTGATCGGCTGGAGCTTCCTGTCGAAGACATATTTCCCAGAACCCAAGGCGCAGACCGCCGCTGCCGCGCAGCAGGCGTCGTCCGCGCCTGTCATTGCAGCCGAGCAGCTGCGCAACCGCGCGCTCGTCCTGTCGGAAACGCCGCGCGTCCAGATCCGCACCCCGCGCCTCTCGGGCTCGATCAACCTCAAGGGCGGCCGCATCGATGACCTCGTGCTGCTCGACTACAAGTTGTCGCTCAAGGACAAGCGCCCGGTCCGCCTGCTCTCGCCGAGCGGAACCGAAGACGCCTATTTCGCCGGCTTCGGCTGGAGCGGCGACGGCGTCGCGCGCCCCGACGCCAACACGATCTGGACCAGCAGCAGCACCACGCTTGCCCCCGGCAAGCCCGTCACGCTGAGCTGGACCAACACCACCGGCCAGACCTTCTCGCTGACCTATGCGATCGACGCCAATTACATGTTCAGCGTCGAACAGAAGGTCAGCAACGGCGGCACCGCCCCGGTTGCGCTGACCAATTACGCCCTTGTCTCGCGCGTCGGCGAATCCAAGGACGCGTCGAGCTGGACGATGCACACCGGACCCATCGGCGTGTTCGACGGCGCGGCCAATTACGATGTCGACTTCAAGGATCTCGACGAAGCCGGCCCCGCGGGCCAGACTTTTTCCGGCACTGGCGGCTGGATCGGGTTCGGCGACAAATATTGGCTGACCGCGCTGATCCCCGACCAGAAGGCAAGCGTCCAGTCGGCCTTCCGCGCCGGCAACGGCAAGCTGTACCAGGCCCAATATTCGGGCCAGCCGACGATCCTCGCCCCGGGCAAGGCGCTGGTCACGCGCCAGCAGGTCTTTGCAGGCGCCAAGGAAGTGAAGCTGCTTGACAGCTACGAGAAGACGCTTGGCGTGCCGCAGTTCGACAAAGCGATCGACTGGGGCTGGTTCTACTGGTTCGAACGCCCGATCTTCTGGGTGCTCTCGCATCTCTTCGCGCTGGTCGGCAATTTCGGCGTCGCCATCGTGCTGCTGACCCTGATCGTGCGCGGCATCATGTTCCCGATCGCGCAGAAGCAGTTCAAGTCGATGGCCGCGATGCGCGTCGTCCAGCCCAAGATGAAGGCGCTGCAGGAAAAGCACAAGAACGACAAGGCGCGCCTCCAGCAGGAAATGCTGACGCTCTACCAGCAGGAAAAGATCAATCCGCTCGCGGGCTGTCTGCCGATCCTGCTCCAGATCCCGGTCTTCTACGCGCTCTACAAGGTGCTGATGATTTCGATCGAGATGCGTCACCAGCCCTTCGCGCTGTGGGTCCACGACCTGTCGGCGCCCGATCCGCTGACCCCGATCAACATGTTCGGGCTGCTGCCCTTCGACCCGCCCGGCTTCCTGCATCTCGGCGTGCTGCCGATCCTGCTTGGCATCACCATGTATCTGCAGTTCAAGCTCAACCCGCAGCCGATGGACGAGACGCAACAGCAGGTCTTCGGGATCATGCCGTGGATCATGATGTTCGTGATGGCGCCGTTCGCCGCCGGGCTTCAGCTCTATTGGGTGGTCTCGAACGTGCTGACGATCCTGCAGCAGAAGTGGCTCTACGCGCAGCATCCGGGCCTCGGGACGGCCCCTGCCAAGTGAGCGACGCCGACGCCGCGCTCGCCGATCGGATCGACCGCGCCCGGAAGCTTTTTTCCGGGCGGGTCGAGTTCCTCAAATCGGCCCCCGCGCTCCAGTTCCTGCCTGATCCCAATGCTCCCGAAGTCGCCTTTGCGGGGCGTTCGAACGTCGGCAAGTCGTCGCTGATCAACGCACTCACCGGGCGCAAGTCGCTGGCGCGCGCCTCGGTCACGCCGGGCCGCACGCAGGAGCTCAATTTCTTCGAGGTCGGCCAGCCGACAGCCTTCCGCTTTGTCGACATGCCGGGCTATGGCTATGCCAAGGCGCCCAAGGACATGGTCCGCAAATGGCGCTTCCTGATCAACGACTATCTGCGCGGACGCGCCGTGCTCAAGCGCGCGCTGGTGCTGATCGACAGCCGCCACGGCATCAAGGACGTCGATCGCGACGTGATGAAGATGCTCGACGAGGCCGCCGTCAGCTACCGCCTCGTCCTGACCAAAATCGACAAGATCAAGGCAAGCGACCTGGCCGCCGTGATGGAGGCGACCGCCGTCGAAGCGCGCACCCATGTCGCCGCCCATCCCGAGATCATCGCCACCTCGAGCGAGACCGGATACGGCATCGCCGAGCTGCGCGCCGCGGTGCTCGAGGCCGTCGAATCCTAGGAGACAATGCCATGCTCAGGCTGGTGATCGGGAACAGGGCCTATAGCAGCTGGTCGATGCGCGGCTGGCTTGCGGCCAAGCAATCGGGCCTCCCCTTCGACGAGATCATGACGCCGCTTTACGATGGCGACTGGGCGGATCGGCGACAGCAGCCCGACCTGCGCCCCTCGGGCGGCAAGGTGCCGATCCTGTGGGATGGCGACGTCGCGGTTTGGGATTCGCTCGCGATCATCGACCATCTGGCCGAAAAGGTCGGCGACGCACGCTTCTGGCCCGCTGATCCGGTCGCACGCGGCATGGCCCGGTCGATGGCCGCTGAAATGCATTCGGGCTACCTGCCGTTGCGTCGTGCCTGTTCAATGAACGTCCGCCGCCGCTATCCGGCCAAGCCGCTCGATGACGACCTCGCCGCCGACGTGCGACGCATCACTGACCTTTGGGCCGAGGCCCGATCGCGCTTCGGCGCAGGCGGTTCGTTTCTGTTCGGCGATTTCAGCGCGGTCGACATCATGTTCGCCCCCGTCGTCACGCGCTTCGAGACCTATGCCATTCCCCTGCCCGCTGATGCGCGCGCCTATTGCGACGCGATCCTCGCCTACCCGTGGGTGCGCGACTGGATCGACCGGGCGCAGGACGAGCCGTGGGTGATCGAGCGCTTCGAACAGGACCGTCCATGACCCACGACCCCCTCGACCTCGCCAAGGCCCTCATCGCCTGCAACAGCGTCACCCCTGCCGACGACGGCGCGCAGGACGTGATCGCGGCAGCGCTCGAGGCGATCGGCTTCACCGTCCACCGCCTTGTCTCGGGTGATGCCCCCGACGGCCCGGTTCCCAACCTGTTCGCGATCCGTGGATCGGGCGGTCCGCATTTCGCCTTTGCGGGCCATAGCGACGTCGTTCCGCCCGGCACCGGCTGGACGGGGGATCCCTTCACGCCCGAAGTCCGGGGCGAATTGCTCTATGGCCGCGGCGCTGTCGACATGAAGGGCGCGGTTGCCGCCTTCATCGCGGCCGCAGCCGAGGTGCGCGACCATCCCGGCACGCTCAGCCTGATCATCACCGGCGACGAGGAAGGCCCCGCCACCCACGGCACTGTCGCGCTGATGGACTGGATGGCGGCGAACGACATCCACCCCGACCTCTGCCTTGTCGGCGAACCGACCTCGGTCCATCGCCTTGGTGACACGATCAAGATCGGGCGGCGCGGTTCGGTCAACATGTGGATCGAGGTGGCGGGCCATCAGGGCCATGTCGCCTACCCCCATCTTGCCGACAACCCGATCCCGCGCCTCGTCGCGGCGCTTGCCGCGATCGATGCCATGCCGCTCGACGATGGATCGGACTGGTTCCAGCCGAGCAATCTCGAAATCACCGACATCGAGGTCGGCAATCCCGCGACCAACGTCATCCCCGCCAAGGCGGGTGCGCGGATCAACATCCGCTTCAACGACCTGCAACAGGGCGAGGCGCTTGTCGCACGCGTACGCGCCCTGCTCGCTGCACATGCCCCCGATGCGACGCTGACCGCGCGCATCTCGGGCGAGGCCTTCCTGACCCAGCCCGGCGCGCTGTCGGACATGGTCACCGAGGCGATCCGCGTCGAAACCGGCCTGGCCCCGGAACTCTCGACCAGCGGCGGCACGTCGGACGCGCGTTTCCTGTCCAAACTCTGCCCGGTGGTCGAGTTCGGCCTATGCAACGCGACGATGCACAAGCTTGACGAGGCGGTCGCCATTCCCGACCTGCACGCACTGCAGAAGATCTACGCCCGCATCATCCGCGCCGCGCTGGAGGCCTGATCCTCAGGCGCCGCGCTGGCGCCGAAGCACGATGTAAAGCGCCCCCGACCCGCCATGGCGCGGATGGGCGTTGCGCACCGCCGCGATATGCCCGGCATGGCGCGACGACGCCAACCAGTCGCCGATCGCGGCGCGAATGCGCCCGCGCTCGTGGGGCGCGGGGTCGCGCGGGGCCTTGCCCGTCACCACGAGCAACACCCGCACATGGTCGGACACCGCGCGGTCAAGCGCATGGTCAAGCGTGGCATGCGCGCTCGACAGCGTATGGCCGTGCAGGTCGATGCTGCGCTCGGGGGCGACCACGCCGCGGCGCAGACGACGGTCCCAGCCCGCGTCGAGATGCTCGCCCGCCGCCTTGTGCTTGGGCTCGGGCGCGGCGCGGCGCATCTTGTCGACCACGAAAATCGGCCTCTCGACCGCAACCGGCGCGCGCGAGGCCGTGCGCCCCTCCATCTGGCGGACGGTGGCTGCGACCTTGGCCCAGATTTCCTCTTCCTCAGTGCTGAGGCTGCGGCCCGCCACTGGCGACCCCCTTCAGGCGCGCAAGCGTACCGATGGGCAGCAGGAGCCATGTCTGGCCCCGCGCGGCAAGCCCCCCGGCGATGCGCGCGGCATCAGCGCCATGGCCCCAGAATGTATCGAACCGGTTGGGGCCTTTGATTGCCCCGCCCGTATCCTGCGCCACCCACAGGCCGCTCGCCTCGACACTGTCGAGCCCGACCACGAAGGGCGCGCCCAGCGGGATGAAATTGGGATCGGCGGCGGCCGATACCTGCCCCGTCACCTCGACGCCCAGCGCCCCCAGCGGCTTGCCCGGCAATTCGCGGAAAAAGACATAGCTGCGGTTTTCCTGCATCAGCGCGCGCCCGCCATCGGGCAAGGCCCGCAGATAGGCGACGATCCCCTGCATCGACGCCTGCCCCGATGGCACCAGCCCCCGGTCGAGCAGCAGACGGCCAAGGCCCGTGAAATCGCGGCCGTTCTGGCCGTCATAGCCGATCGTCATGACCGAACCGTCGGGCAGGCGCAGGCGCCCCGATCCCTGGATCTGGAGAAAGAAGAAATCGACCGGGTCGGCTGCCCAGGCGAGCTCGAGCCCCTTGCCCGTCATCGCGCCTTCGTCGATTCCCTTGCGATCGGCATAGGGAACCAGCTTCTTGCCCTCGACGCGTCCCGCGACGCGACGCCCCCTCAGGCTCTCGGAAAAGGCCCCGAGATCGACATCGATCAAATCGGCCGGACGGCGGTAGATCGGCACATCGAAGCCCGGCTTACGCTGGCGCGATCCGAGGATCTCGGGAATGAAATAGCCGGTCGCCAGCGTCTTGCCATCGCCGAGCTGGACAGTCTCGAAATGGGCGACAAAGAAGTCGATCGCCTTGTCAGGAGCCCATGTCGCGGCATCAGCACAGGCAGCCGCCCAGTCACCGGACCGGGTCAGCCCCGACAGGTCGGCACGCGCCATCAACGCCGGACAGCTGGCATGAAAGGCCTGCAGTGCAAGGACAGCCCGGTCGGGCATCGTGACGAGATCGTTAACGGGCGGGCCCGCGACAATCTCCATCCGGGCCGCGCTTGTCGGCGGCGGAGGCGGAGGCGTGACGGGGGCTGCGGGCTTTGCCGGCACCGGGTAGGGTCCCGACTGGTAGGACGGGGTCTGGGCAAGGGACGCGCAACAGGCAAGCGCGCCGGCCAGCGCCGCCGCGACGATCTTCGCCCCTGTCGGAAAACTCACGCGGCCTCGTCGGTATCGACGAGATGCCAATTGGGGTCGTCGGACCCGAGCTCGCGGCTGAAGGTCCAGACATCGTGGGTCTGGATCGCATCGCTCATCGAGCCGGCAACGACCTCGCCCGCGGCATCGCGCGTCACGGCGGCAATGTCGGCGTTGAAGCGCAAGGTCACCAGCGCCGACACGCCCTCGATCCGGGCCTGCTCAATCTCGGCCTGCTCGATCCCGATCAGCCGGTTGTCGAGCACATGGCCCAGCGCCTTGCGCTCGGCGATGGCGGCGGCAAAGGCGGCGCGCACATCGTCACCGACCAGCGGCGCCAACGCGGCCTCGTCCCCGGCCCAGAAGGCCTCGAGAATCATGCGGTAGGCACTGCGGGCGCCATCGATGAAATGCGCCGCGTCAAAGCTCCGGTCGGCGTCGGTGATCGCGCGGACGCCAGCCATGGCCGACGGCGCAATCGACAAATCGGGACCGGCACTGCCGACAGGCTGGACGCCCGCCTCGGGCAAGGCGATCGGCGCAGGCCGCGCGGGCGCCTCGACCGGCTTGGCGACGGGGTGCTCATGGCCGGTCCGTTTCCCCAGCACGCTCCACAGGCGCAGGGCGACAAAGAGGAAGACCATGGCGAGGATGATGATTTCAGGCACGACGGCTCCGTTTGCTGTGATGCCCTACATAGGGATGGGCACGGCCGGTTTCAAATGTTCGATTGCGCTCCATTGCCCTCGCCTTCCCCGGCTGCTAGGCGCCGCTACAAGAGGGCCGCTCGCGGCCCACGCCAGACCAGAGGACCGACACGACATGGCCGACGACACCCAGACCCAGACCGAGACCAGCCCGAACGGCGTCGATACCCAGCCGCAGATCGGCCTGATCGCGCAATATGTGAAGGACCTCTCGTTCGAAAATCCCAACGCCCCGATGGTCTATCAGTGGGACGAGAACCCGCAGATCGACGTCCAGTTCAATATCGGCGCGCAGCCGGTCGGCGAGGATGTCCACGAAGTCGCGCTGCGGATCGAGGTCAAGGCCACGGCCAATGACAAGACCGCCTTCCAGGTCGAGCTGCTCTATGCGGGTCTGTTCGGCATGCGCAACGTCCCCGAGGACCAGGCCGGCCCTTTCCTGCTGGCCGAAGCGCCGCGCATCCTCTTCCCCTTTGCCCGCCGCATCGTCGCCGACGCCGTGCGCGACGGCAACTTCACCCCGCTCCTGCTCGATCCGATCGATTTCGCAGCGCTTTATGTGTCGCAGGCCGAGCAGCAGGCCGCGGTCGCCGGTGAACCCGCCGGCGAGGCCTGATCCGGGCCGCGGGCGGGGCCAGCACGCATGAGCCTCGTCCGCAACAGCCTCACCATCGGCGCGCTGACGCTGGTCAGCCGCATCCTCGCGCTGGTGCGCGACTCGTTGCAGGCGACCTTCGTCGGCGCGGGCTTCGCCTCCGATGCCTTTCTCGTCGCCTTCCGCCTGCCCAACATGTTTCGCGCCTTCTTCGCCGAGGGTGCCTTCTCGGCTGCCTTCATCCCGATGTTCAACCGCAAGGTGGCCGAGGCTGACGGCGAAACATCGGCGGGGCTGCGCTTTGCCGAGGCGGCGCTGTCGCTGCTCTTTCCGATCCTGCTCGTCTTCACGGCGGGCATGCTGATCGCGGCCGGGCCGGTAACATGGCTGCTCTCGGGCGGCTTTAACCACCCCACGCCCGAACAGTTCGACTTTGCCATATCATTGTCGCGGATCACCATCCCTTATCTGGCGCTGATTTCGCTGGTGTCGCTCCTCGGCGGCATTCTCAACTCGCTTGACCGCTTCTGGGTCAATGCCGCCGCCCCCATCCTGCTTAACGTCGCGATGATCATCGGCCTGTGGGTCTTCCACGGCGCCAATCCCTATGAAACCGCGCGGGTGCAGGCGATCGCCGTCACTGCGGGCGGCGTGCTCCAGCTTGGCTGGCTAATGATCGCCTGTCGCGCAGCCGGTGTCAGCTTGCGCCTTCGCAAGCCGCGCATCGACGACGAGATGCGCGCCCTATTCCGGCTGATCCTGCCGGCGGCGGCGGGCGCCGGCGCGGTGCAGATCAACCTGCTCGTCTCGACCGCGCTGGCGGGCCGGCTGCTCGATCCCGGATCGATCAGCTACATCTATTATGCCGACCGCCTCAACCAGCTGCCGCTGGGGCTGATCGGCATCGGACTCGGCACCGTGCTGCTGCCGACCATCTCGCGCCTGCTCAACAGCGGCAAGGCGGCGGATGCGATGGACACGCAGAACCGGGGCATCGAGCTTGCGCTCTTCCTCACCCTGCCGGCGACCATCGCCTTCATCGTCGCGGGCGAGCCGATCGTGCGCGGCCTGTTCGAACATGGGGCCTTCACGGCCGACGACACGGTGAAATGCGCATGGGCGCTCGCCGCCTTCTCGCTGGGCCTGCCCTCCTATGTGCTGGTCAAGGTGCTGACCCCCGGCTTCTACGCCCGCGAGGACACGAAGACACCGGTGCGCTACGCCACCATCTCGATCGGGGTGAACCTGATCGGCAACCTGATCCTGATCCCGACGATCGGCCATGTCGGCCCGCCGCTCGCGACCGCCATCGCGTCATGCGTCAATGTCTGGATGCTTTATCGCACCCTCGCGAAACGCGGCCATTTCGTCGCCGACCCCATATTGCGCCGCCGCGTGCCGCGCCTCGCGCTCGCGACGTTGCTGATGGGCGCAACGCTGTTCGGCCTCGACCGGTTGATCGACCCGTGGATGTCGGGCTCGCTGCCGGTCCGATTCGCGGCGCTCGGGGGGCTGGTCGCGGGCGGCTGCGCCATCTATGGGCTGGCCTGCTTCGTCACGGGCGCGTTCCGCGTCGCGGACCTCAAGGCATTGATGCGGCGTCGAAGCGCCGCCTGATTTGACAAGGAAGACCAACATGCGCGTCGTCTCGGGCATCCAGCCCACCGGCAACCTCCATCTCGGCAACTATCTCGGCGCAATCCGCAACTGGGTACGGATGCAGGACGAGATGGCCCCGGGCAGCGAGTGCGTCTTCTTCCTCGCCGATCTTCACGCCATCACCGTCTACAACGACCCCGTGGCCTTGACGGCCAACATTCGCGAGATGGCGGCGACCCTGCTCGCCGCCGGCATCGACCCCGCGAAATCGATCCTGTTCCGGCAGGCGATGGTGCCAGCCCATGCCGAGCTGGCATGGCTGCTCAACTGCACCGCGCGCATCGGCTGGCTCAACCGCATGACCCAGTTCAAGGAGAAGTCGGGCAAGAACCGCGAAGGTGCGAGCATCGGCCTCTATACCTATCCCGTTCTGCAGGCAGCCGACGTGCTGCTCTATCAGGCGACCCATGTCCCCGTCGGCGAAGACCAGAAGCAGCATCTCGAACTGGCGCGCGACATCGCGACCAAGTTCAACGCCGATTATGGCGTCGAGCTGTTCACCCTGCCCGACCCGATGATC
>JACCDQ010577562.1_pt1 | contig 14221 bp, 7 predicted proteins | sample 7446031 | NCBI WGS metagenome assembly JACCDQ01 (sample SAMN15323442, study PRJNA562643) | freshwater metagenome | isolation source: river surface water | place: USA:Blue River Watershed | collected 2017-08-17 | reverse complement strand
GTTAACATCGGCGCCTCGGCCAGCGCCATCGGTTCGGAAGCTTATGCCTGGGCCAGCCTTTCCTACGCTGGCATCTATCAGACCGCCTATGCGGATGAAGGCGAGGCCTCGGTGCTCGTGTCGAACGCCGGCACGATCAACATCGCGGTTGACGCGCTTGCTTCGGCCACCAACTCGTCGGCGACCGCCTATGCGACCATCGGCTGGGTCGGCCTCTGGCAGGGTGCTTATGCCAGCGGCGGCGGTTCGGCCGTTGCGGCTGTTGAAAACACCGGCACGATGAACATTACCGCGACCGCTGAGGCGGTTGCTGAGGCCAGCAGCGCTTATGCCTTTGCTACGGTTTCTGAGGGCATCAGCCAGTCGGCTTGGACCTCGGGCGGTAATGGCGACGCGACTGTGTCGATCACCAACTCGGGCACGCTGGCCATCGGCGCCACTGCCACGGCCCATGGCCAGCTGGCGACTGCGTCGAGCAGTGGTAGCTGGGCTTCGGCCACGGCCGATGTTGACTACGGCATCTATCAGAATGTCTATGCCAATGACGGCGGCAATGCGACTGCGTCGATTGACAACAGTGGCACCCTGACCATCTCGGCCGCCGCTGAAGCGGTTGCCGGCACCTATGCCTCGGCCTCGGCGAGCGTTTACGAGGGCATCTACCAGTATGCCTATGCTTCGGGCGGCGACGCCGCTCCGACGCTGACCAACTCGGGCACGCTGACGATCTCGGCCGATGCCAAGGCGCACAGCACCTCCTATTCGGCCTCGGCTTCGGCTTCGGTCGAATATGGCATCGAGCAGACGGCCGACTCGGACGAGGGCAACGCGATCGCCTCGATCACCAACTCGGGCACGCTGACGATCTCGGCCAATGCGGAAGCCACGGCGTCCTATTACAGCGCCTCGGCCTCGGCCTCGGTCTCGACCGGCATCTCGCAGGAGGCTTATGCCTATAGCGGCGACGCCACGGCCTCGCTGGTCAATACCGGCACGATCAACATCACCGCGACCGCCAAGGCCGTGACCCTCGGCACCGGCACCAGCGCCTCGGCGTCGGCCAGTGTCGATGACGCGATCGATCAGTTTGCGTCGGGCAGCAGCGCGACCAACACGCTGACGAACAGCGGCACGATCAACATCGTGGCGCAGGCGACCGCCTCGGGCATCACCTCGGCTTCGGCTTCGGCGTCCAACTCGGAAGCCATCGACCAGTATGCGGTTGCCTCGGGTGGCGTTGCCACCGTGTCGATCACCAACTCGGGCACGATCAACATCACTGCGGTTGCCAAGGCTGTCAGCGCCTCGTCGTCGGCTTACGCCTCGGCGTCGGTCGATTCGGCGATCAGCCAGTCGGCCTACAACTATGAGGGCGATGCCACGGTTACCCTCGACAATTCGGGTACGCTGAGCCTGCTGGCCAGCGCCGATGCGACCGGCGCGACCTATGCTGAGGCGTCGGCGAGCGTCAGCTCGGCGATTGAGCAGTCGGCGACCGCCTATAGCGGCAATGCCAGCGTCAGCCTGGTCAACAGCGGCACGCTGCAGATCCAGGCGGTTGCCAACGCCGTCGGCGGCACGAGCAGCTGGGCTTCGGCGTGGGCGTCTGTCTATACCGGCATCAGCCAGTATGCCTTTGCCTCGGGCGGCGATGCCTCGGTGTCGATCGATAACTCGGGCACGCTGACCATCGCGGCGGAAGCCAATGCGACGGCCGCGACCTGGGCCTCGGGTTCGGCAACTATCTATTATGGCATCTCCCAGTCGGCCTATGCTTCGGGCGGCAACGCCTCGGCGTCGATCGTCAACTCGGGCACGCTGACGATCTCGGCCAATGCCTCTGGCTCCGCCACGACCGACTCGGCTTCTGGCTGGGCTTGGCTCGAGACCGGCATCGGCCAGTATGCCTATGCTTCGGGTGGTACCGCGACGGTGACCCTCGATAACTCGGGCACGATCGACATCGGCGTCCACGCCTCGGGTGCGGGTGCGTCGGATTGGGCCGGTGCCTACGCTTCGCTGAGCGAAGCTGCCATCTCGCAGTATGCTTCGAACTGGGGTTCGGACGATGCCGCGAGCGTGACGCTGACCAACAGCGGCGCGATCAGCATCAGTGCCACTGCCAACGCCGTCCAGGCCGCGGGCACGGGCACGGGTACCTGGTATTATGGTACCGGTTCGGCCTGGATGACCGACTTTGCCATCTATCAGGGCGCTCAGACCTATGACGGCGGCGCGGCTTCGGCCACGCTGAACAACAGCGGCTCGATCGACCTGACCATCACCGGTTCGGCGACCGTGGCGAGCGGCACGGCTTACGCCTCTGCCTATAACTATGTTGCGATCCGTCAGTATGCCGAGACCTTCAGCGGTGGCGACGCCAGCGCGGTCTTCAACAACGACGGCGCGCTGACCTCGACGATCACCGCCTCGGCGGTTGGCGAGGTCGCTGGTGAGGCCTACGCCTACCAGTGGATCGCTATCGATCAGACGGCGACTGCCGACGATCAGGGCGCTGCCCTTGTCCAGGTCGTCAACAGCGGTGACATCAGCATCAACATCGCAGCCAACGCAACGGGCACGAGCTACGCCTCGGCCACCGCGGTTGGCGGCTACATGATCAGCCAGTATGCCTGGTCGGATGATGGTGTCTCGATGGCTCACGTCAACAACAGCGGCACGATCGAAGCGACCCTCTCGGCGGAAGCCAATGGTGGTTCGTGGGCTTATGCCGGTGCCTTCCTCGAGACCGTGGTGTTCCAGGATGCCAGCGGTTCGAGCGACACGGATGGCGACGTCAGCGTCCTGCTCGAGAATAGCGGCGTGATCAGCGCGACCCTGTCGGCGCATGCCGCTGGCAAGACCGTTGCGACCGCCAGCGCCTCGATCGGTTCGGGTGTCGTGTTCCAGGGTGCTTGGGCCGGAAGCGGCGGCGCCACGGTGACCCTCGAAAACAGCGGTTCGATCTCGGCCGATGTTTCGGCGGCTGCCTATGGTGACGTCTACGCCTATGCCCGCGCCTTCGGCGTCTGGCAGAATGTGTGGAGCGCCGACGGTACGATCTCGCTGACCAACAGCGGTGACATCACCGCGGTTGCTAGCGCGGTTGCCACCGGCACCTCGTCGGCTTCGGCTCAGGCTTGGGCGACCGCCATCGAGCAGGAGCTTGATGTCGACACGACCGCGAGCATCACCAACAGTGGTGTGATCGCGGCCCACGCCATCATCAGCGCCGAGACCGGTACGGCTTCGGCCTGGGGTGTCTATGTCGACAGCGACCAGTCGGGTTCGTTCACCCTCACCAACACCGGCACGATCAATGCCAAGGTGTCGACTGACGGTGGCGCGACCTTCCAGCATGGTTATGCGATCGACCTGAGCGATGCGCCGACCGACTCGACGATCAACCTCAATGGTGGGTCGATCTACGGCGATGTCGTCACCCTGTTCGATCACGTCATCACCGTGAACGACGCCGAGACCAGCTTCGACGGTCACATCAATGACTCGGCAAACCTGAACGGCTCGCTGACCATCAACGACGATGCCACGCTCTACATGCGTGACCGCGTCGAGGACTCGGTCAACTATGACGGTGCGGCCGCGGCTTATGTCGACAGCTTCACCATCACCTCGGGCGGCACGCTCAAGATGGATCTCGCGATCGATCCGGTTCGTGCCACCGCCGAGGCGAGCTATCCGACCATCACGTCGGTCACCGCCGATCTGGCTGGCACGTTCATGATGAAGCCGAACTCGATCAACGGTCTCTATGGTGACGAGTACACCTTCGATAACGTGATCGACGCCAGCACCATGACCGGCGAGTTCGACGCGGTTGTCACCTCGACCAACACGCCGCTCCTCACCCTCGAGGCGCAGTATGACGAGGACGACAACTTCGATCTGGTCGTGACCCGCGTGGCCTTCGACGACGCCCTCACCGGCACCACCCGCAACCGCCTGGCGGCTGCTGGTGCCATCGAGAACGTCTATGACGCCGAGGGCATGAGCGATGCGTTCGACGGTGTCGTCGCCGACCTCTTCCTGCTCAACCCGGCGGCCTATGATGACGCCATCGAGCAGCTGAGCGGTTCGGAATATGCCGGCTACCTGCAGTCGCTGCACGTCACGTCGGAGCGCTTCAACAGCTTCGTCCTGCCGTACATCAACTCGGGCGACGGCATGTCGGGCAAGGGCCGTATCTGGGGCGCGGTGCGCAACGGTGAGGTCAAGAAGGACGGCGACGCCGAGGTGTCGAGCTACAAGAACAAGTCGTGGATGGCCGCTATGGGCGTCGACGGCAAGCTCGGCGAAGATCTCGTGGTCGGTGCCCTGCTCGGCTACGTCAACGGCGACGTTAAGTTCGCCGCGCACAACGCCAAGTTCAGCAACGAAGCCTACCATGTCGGCGCCTACGCCGTGTTCACCCCGGGTAGCATGACCTACCGCTTCCTGGCGAACTACGGTAACTACGACGCCAACAGCGATCGTACGCTGGACATCGGCGCGCACACCTCGGGTATCCTCTCGGCCAAGCCGAAGGGCACTGTCTTCTCGCTCTATGCGGAAGGCGCCAAGGAGTTCGACGTCTCGGGCGGCAAGCTCACCCCGTATCTGGGTCTGAGCTACACCTCGACCAAGCTGAAGTCGTTCACCGAGGCTGGTATCGACGGCGCTGCGCTCTCGATCGACGGCTCGTCGGACAACCGCTTCGCCACCGACCTCGGCGTCCGCTACAGCGGCAAGGTCGGCAAGGTGACCCCGGAGCTGTCGCTGGCATGGCGTCATGACTTCGGTGACAAGCGCACCGACGTCGATGCTTCGTTCGCGAGCTACGCTGGCAGCGACTTCACCATCGTCTCGGCGACGGAGAAGCTCGACAGCGCCATCGTCGGTGCGGGTGTCTCGGTTGATCTGGGCAAGGGCCTGACCGCCCACCTGCGTTATCAGGGTCGCATCAACGGCGACGTGAACGATAACTCGGGCCAGGTTGGCTTCACGTTCAACTTCTAATCGAAGTCGAACCAAGCAACTTGTGGGGGGAGGGAGTAATTTCCCTCCCCTTTTTTTCCTTCATTAGGTATCGGACCGCATGACCAACGCACCGCAGCGCAAGGCGCCCCCCGCACAGAACCGCAACGCGAACCAGAAAGGTGTCGCGATGACGCCGGCCAAGGCGATGGAGATGGCGACCAAGTTCTTCGCCACTGGTCGTTTCAAGGAGTCGGCGAACCTGTCTCGCCAGATTCTCTCGCGTAATCCGAAAATGATTGATGCGGCCAACATTCTGGCCGCTTCGCTCGCCTCGCTCGGCGATTACAAAGAGGCGATCGCGATCAGCAAGAAGCTGGTCAAGGCGATGCCGAACAACCCTTCGATTCTCTCGAACCTTGGCGAATATGAGCGCCGCTCCGGCCAGTTGGTCGATGCGCGTCTGACGCTCCGCAAGGCGATCGAGCTGCAGCCCGGCAATGCGCAGGCCCTCAACAATCTCGGCATCGTTCATTTCGAGGAAGACGATTTCGAGGAAGCCTTGAAGTGCTACGAGCAGGCGATTGCGCTGAACGACAAGTTCGCTGAAGCCCACAACAACAAGGGCAATGCGCTTCGCGCGCTCGGGCGCAATGAAGAGGCCATCGCAGCCTATCAGGCCGCGCTCACGCATCGCGAAATCTATCCCGAGGCCTATAACAACCTTGGCACCAGCCTGCGCGAGAAGGACCTCAAGGCCGAGGCCGAACATGCCTATCGCAAGGCGATCCAGCAGCGCCCCGGCTATGTCGAGGCGCATGTGAACCTTGCCGGCTTGCTGCATTCGGCCAATCAGGATGTCGAGGCGCTGCGCGTCCTCGGCGATGCGCTGCGGCTTGATGCCAAGCATGCCGGCGCGCTCTTGATGACCGCGCGCGTCCAGTATGGCCGCAACAATTTCGAGCAGGCCGAGAAAGCTGCCCGGATCGTGCTCGCCGAAGCCCCCGACAGCGCCGAGGCGATGGTCGTGCTCGGCCAGATTCTGCACGACCAAGATCGTTTCGACGAGGCCGTCTCCTATCTCGAGAAGGCTGTTGCGGCGAATCCCAAATCTTCGGAAGCCCGCAACTTCTTTGGCGTCGTGCTCAAGTCGGTTGGGCGCCTCGACGAGGCGCGTGAGTCGTTGCTCGAGGGACATCGCCTGTCACCCCGCAACTGGGGCACGCTGGCTAACCTTAACGACCTCGTCAATTTCAGCGAGACGCCCGATCTTGTTGCCGAGATGAAGACGGCGCTCGATGAAGCCGAGGACAGCAGCCTGACCCGCTACATCCCGCTCCACTTTGCCTATGCCAAGGCGCTCGACGATCTGGGCGAGCCGGAAAAGGCGATCCAGCATTACATCACCGGCGGCAAGCTCAAGCGTGCCGAGCTCGACTATGACGAAGCCAAGTCGACCGAGTTTTTCGACGAGATCGAAAAGACCTTCACCAAGGACTTCTTCAAGAAGGTGCCCTTCGCCGGCGTGTCCGACGAGCGTCCCGTCTTCATCATCGGCATGCCGCGCTCGGGTTCGACGCTGGTCGAGCAGATCCTGTCGAGCCACCCGGACGTTTATGGCGCCGGCGAGGTCAAGTATCTGAGCCGCTCGCTGCACATGCTGCGCGACCGCTTCCCCGGTCTGCCCGTCTATCCCGAGATGGCAACCAAGCTTGATGAGACGCATTTCGCGACTGTCGCCAACAGCTATCTCGAGCAGCTGACGGCACAGGCGAATGGCGCCAAGCGCGTCACCGACAAGCTGCTGACCAACTATTTCTTCGTTGGTCTTGCGCACATCATGTATCCGAAGGCGCACTTCATCCACACGCGCCGCAACCCGGTGGATACCTGCCTGTCGGCCTTCACCAAGCTGTTCAAGGACGACATGCCGCACAGCTACGACTTTGGCGAGCTCGGCCGCTACTACAAGCGTTACGAGAAGCTGATGGCGCACTGGGAGAAGGTGCTGCCCGCCGGCACTATCATGACCATGGATTATGAGAAGGTCGTCGACAATCTCGAGGGCAGCGCCAAGTCGCTGATCGACTTCCTCGGCCTGCCGTTCGACGAGAAGTGCCTGAGCTTCCACGAGTCAGACCGCCCGGTGAAGACCGCCAGCGTCGCGCAGGTGCGCAAGCCGGTCTACAAGACCTCGGTCGAGCGCTGGCGCAAATATGGCCCGGCGCTCCAGCCGCTGCTCGACGCGCTCGATTACAAGGGCTGAAACTGAACTGGGACATTGGCCGCGCCGCAAGGCGCGGCCGAACAGGAGACTGACATGAACATTCGCATGATCGCCCTTGCTGGCTCGCTGCTTCTTGCCGGTGCTGCTGGCGCCCAGACGACGACGGCGCCGGCCAAGCCAGCGCCGCTGCCGCCGCTGCCCAAGCTTTATGCCGGCTATCTCCAGCCCGAACTGAGCTGCGCAATGGTCAAGGCAAACGAGACCAAGTGCACGATTCCGGCCATGACCGCCGGCCGTTATCTGGTCGAAGCCACGCTTGGCGGTCCGAGCAAGGGCGCCGCGACCTCGAAACAGCTGCTGCAAATCGTGGTCGGCAACGAGGCCTGTGCGCGCACGCGCCCGGTCGAGGTCGCCAAGACCCCGGCGCTCGGCTGCGTCGTGGACCTGCTGACGGATAGCCCGTCGGCGATCACCGTTCGCCTTGCCGGCGACAAGGACGTCGTGCCCGACGCGCGTGGCCTCAAGGTCACTGTTGTCCGACTGCCCTGGAACGGTGTCGTGCAGTCCAAGGGCGTGCCGCTCAAGGTCCGTTCGGCTGCCCCGGCTGCAACTGCCAAGCCTGTTGCCAAGCCCACGAGCAAGCCTTCAACCAGCCGTTAATTTCCCTAGTTTAGGGGAGAGGCGAAGGGGAGTGCGAGATGATTGACGTGCTGTTACCGCTGACCATTCTGAGCGCGGGCGCGCCTGTGCCGTCCGCCGAGCCGCAATGGCGTATCGTCGAAGAGTTCGCACCGATCGATCGGGCCGCGAAGAACAGGGGGGGGGGGGGGACCCCCCCGCCGTTGACCCCAATCTCTGGGCGTGGAACCTCATCAATCTCTCGAGCACGACCCGGACCGATGCGTCGAATGGCAGCGGCGTGACCGTCGGCGTGTTTGATGGCTACACCAATTGCAACCACAGCGAACTCGCGGGGCGCTGCACCAACCTGCCTTATTCGGGCGTGCGCTATCGCGCGGACTCGCACGGCACCCATGTCGCGGGAACGGTCGCCGGCAAGACCTATGGTGTCGCAAGGTCGGCCACTATTCTCAATGTCCCGGTTTTCAGCAGTACGGGCTGGGTCGCCTATGGCACCCGCCTGATCGACGGCTGGGCCGCGGCCGCCAATCGCGGCGCGACCGTCGTCAACATGAGCTTCGGCTGCACCAACATGGCGCTGTGCTTCTACGACAGCGAGCTGTCGGCGATGGCCGGGGCCAACTCGTCGAGCCTTTTGTTCGTCAAGGCGGCGGGCAATGACGGCGTCAACATGATCAACGAGAGCACCGCGCTCTCGGCGGCGACCGCGCAGGCGGCGATGGACCGGCTCATTCTCGTCGGCAGCGTCGGGTCCTCATCGACGATCAGCTGGTTCAGCAACCGTCCGGGCAGCAATTGCCTGCTCGCTTCGGGGCAAAGCAGCTGCACGTCGGAACTGATGTGGAAGAACCACTTCATCGTCGCGCCAGGTGAGAACATCTATTCCAGCCTTCCCAGCGGGGCGGGCTATATGAGCGGCACCAGCATGGCGACCCCGATCGTCAGCGGCGTCGCGGCGCTGGTCGAGGCGCGCTGGCCCGATCTCAAGTCGCAGCCCGAGGTGGTGGCCCAGATCCTGTTCGAGACGGCGACCGACCTTGGGGCGGCGGGCATTGACGAGGTCTATGGCTGGGGCATGGTCAATGCCGGGCAGGCGATGCAGCCGCTGGGTGCGACCAATGTTCATACGTCGACTGGCCTTGTGCCTGTCAGTGGCACGATCCAGGCGTCGATCCCGTCAATGCCCGGCATTGCCTCGCTGCTGCGCGGCGTGACCGCCTATGACCGGGTCGGGCGCGACTTCAAGCTTGCCGAAATTGCATCTGTCAGCATCGACGACAGCGCCCCGGTTTCGCTTCTGTCAGACCTTTTGGCGTCGCAGGCGATGCTCGACGGAAACGAGGATAACGAGGCGCTTCAGCCCGGCCGTCCTGCGTTTCGCATGGCGATCGGGCCTTCGGGGAACCTTGGGTCTGTGGGGCTGCGCGAGGGCGATGCAGGCCTGCGCATGGCGATGGATTATGCCACCGGCGACCGAGCGGCTGTCCATCTCCGCCTGAGCGGGGCATCTTCGGCGCGGGCTGACATGCTCGCTGATCCCGTGATGCGCCCGCTGGGCTATTTCGCTTCCTCGGCCCTGCAGACGAGCAGCGTGACCGGCGCGGTGTCGCTGCGCCTTTCGCCGCGCCAGCGGATCGTAGCTTATGGTGCCCGCTCGATGGGTTCGGCGCTTGCGCCGGGCTGGGCGCGTACCCTTGTGCGCCGCCCGGGCTATGATCTTGGCGAGGCTGAACCCGACGGGTCGCAGACCGGCGTCGGGCTGTTCTGGAGCCGCGTTGCGCCGCGCAGCTACCTGCATGTGGCGACATCGCTGTTCCGCCAGTCGGGCCGAGCCTATGATGGAAGCTGGTCGCTTGGCGGAAACGCCCGGCCCGTCCAGATGCTCAATGCCGGCGTTGCGCTCGGGCGCCGTGTCGGTCCCGTCCTGTTTCACGCCGCAGGCGAGATTAGTCGGTTGAACTCGTCGCGCGCCGCGAGCCTCGTCTATTTCGACGGCCTGTCGCTGCTGTCGCTCGAGGCGGGCCTGCGGGTCGCGCTCGGAAGCGAAGATCCCGGCGCGGCGCGCCAACATATCGGCTTTGGGGCACGCATGGCGCCGCGTGCGGTCGCGGGTGGCGTTGCGGCCGAATATCTTGCCCCGTCGGGCGCTGGCGGCGCGGCGCTGCTGAAGACCAGTTCGCTCTCGGGCGCGGCGCTGATGCAGCCTCTGACGATGCTGACCGTTGGATATAGTTACGAGGCGCCCGGGTTGCGGCTCGCACTGACGGGTGGACGCAGCGTCGAAGGGCTGCGCCAGACGGCATTCGCGACGACGCTCGGTTTCGCTTTCTGATCAGTTGATGGCCGGCAGGACCATTCTCTTCGGAACGCCCTTCAGCCTGCTCGATCGGTCAAGTGGGGCGGCGATCAGCTGCAACACCTTGTTGCGGCAGCTGATGGCGCGAGGGAACAAGGTCGTCTCGGTCGGTGCGACCATCTTCGACAAGCCGGCGTTCGACAAGCCGGGGGACTGGCTTGCCGACAAGAAAGCCGAGCTGACCAAGCTCGACGAGCAGCTGAAGATCTTTCGCTTCGAAGAGGCGGGGATGGTGCATTATGTCGTGCCCGCCCGTCACCAGAAGCGCCCGATGATGCTGGCGCACGAGGAAGAGGCGTGGTGGGCGCTGTTCCGCAAGGCGGTCGATGACGTCAAGCCCGACATCGTGTTCGGTTTCGGCGGCCAGACGACCGAGCAGCTGGCGTGGCGATGGCTTCGCCACAAGGGCATTCCGAGCATCTTCTACCTCGTCAATGCGGGTTATCTGGCCTGCGACTGGTTCGACCAGATGGGCGCGATCGTCACCGATACCGAGGCGACCGCGGGTCTCTACCGCGAGACGCTGGGCATTTCGCCGCACATCATCGGCAAATATATCGAACCGGTGCCCGCGCTGCCCAACGCGCCGCGCGACCATATCCTGCTCATCAACCCAGCCCCTGAAAAGGGCGTGTCGCTTTTCCTCGCGCTGGCCGAAAAAATGGCGCTGACACATCCGGACCAGCGCTTTCTCGTCGTCGAAAGCCGGGCGCAGCTCGCGCCGGCGATGCGGGCGCATGGCATTACGCGTCTGCCCAATGTTGCGCTGTTGCCGCTACAGTCTGACATGACCCCGGTCTGGAACCGAACCAAGATCCTGCTGCTCCCGTCGCTTTGGCACGAAAGCGGATCGCGTAGCGTGGTCGAGGCGATGTCGCTCGGCATTCCCGTGCTCGCCAGCGCCTCGGGCGGCATGGCCGAGATGCTCAATGGCAGCGGCCGCCTGTTCGAGATGCCGAAGCGCGACCGCAAGGACTATCTGGCGCCGATCGAGGAGCCGTTCGTCCAGCCGTGGCTCGACGAGATCCACCGCTTGCTCGGCGACCCCGCCTATTTCGCCCGGGAATCGGCCAAGGCGTCGGCCGCATGGGCCAGCCATCCCAAGGTCAACCGGCTCGAATTGTTCGACGCGGCGATCGAGGATGCGATCGCGAGCACCCCGCGCGTGACAGCCTGATCGCTCAATCGCCTCCGCTTTCCATATCTTTCAGAAATTGTTCGAGTGAGCCGGCTTGCCGGTCGCGGTCTGACAGGATCGGCGCGACCCCGGCGTCGGGCCATGCGATCGCCAGTCGAGCATCGTCCCAGCGGATGCAGCGTTCGAGTTCGGGGGCGTAATATTCAGTCGTCTTGTAGAGAAAGTCGGCCTCGTCGCTGAGCACGATAAAGCCATGGGCAAAGCCCGGCGGAATCCAGAATTGCCGGTGATTTTCCTCGCTCAGCACCACGCCTTCCCACGCGCCGAAGCTGGCCGATCCGGGGCGCAGGTCGACGGCCACGTCCCAGACGGCGCCGCGGGTGACGCGCACCAGCTTGCCTTGGGGACGTTCGACCTGCAGGTGCAGGCCGCGCAGCACCCCCTTGCGGCTGCGGCTGTGATTGTCCTGCACGAAGCTGTGCGGTTGCCCGACGGCGGCCTCAAAGGCGTGCTGGTTGTAGCTTTCGAGGAAAAAGCCGCGCGCGTCACCGAACAATGTCGGTTCGAGCACCAACAGGCCATCGATGGCGGTGGGAAGGACGCGATAGCTCATGTCAGGCCAGCAGCTTGAGAAGATATTGCCCATAGCCGCTTTTTTCGAGCGGCTCGGCGAGGCGGCGCAACTGGGTCTCGTCGATGAAGCCCTGCCGCCACGCAATTTCCTCGGGGCAGGCAATCTTGAGGCCCTGCCGATGCTCGAGCGTCGCGATGAACTGGCTCGCTTCGAGCAGGCTCTGGTGGGTGCCGGTGTCGAGCCACGCATGGCCGCGCCTGAGCTGCTCGACATGCAGTCGACCGCGCGCGAGATAGGCGCGGTTGACGTCGGTGATCTCGAGCTCGCCCCGCGCGCTCGGGCGCAGGGCGCGGCTGATCTCGACTACCTCGGGGTCGTAGAAATAAAGCCCGGTCACGGCATGGTTGCTGCGAGGGTTGGCGGGCTTTTCCTCGATGTCGATAGCCCGGCCGTCGGCGTCGAAACTGACCACGCCATAACGTTCCGGGTCGTTGACATGATAGGCGAAGACGGTCGCGCCCTCGCTGCGGGAATCGGCGTTTGACAGCATCTGCTGGAAGTCGTGCCCATAAAAGAGATTGTCGCCCAGAACGAGCGCCGAGGGGTTGCCGGCAATGAAATCGGCCCCGATCAGAAAGGCCTGGGCAAGGCCGTCGGGCGAAGGCTGGATGGCATAGCTGATCTCGATGCCCCATTGCCGCCCGTCGCCAAGCAACTGGCGGAAACGGGGCACGTCCTGCGGGGTGCTGATGAGCAGTATCTCGCTTATTCCCGCCAGCATCAGCGTGGTGAGCGGGTAATAGACCATCGGCTTGTCGTAGATCGGGATCAGCTGTTTGCTGATCGCCAGCGTCGCCGGGTGCAGGCGCGTGCCCGTGCCGCCCGCGAGGATGAGGCCCTTGCGTCGGGTCATGGCTGCTCCCCTTTCAAGATCTGGTCGACGCTCTGATTTACGCCGGTCTGCCAGTCGGGCAGGGTGATGCCCGTCACCGTCCGCAGCTTGGCCGTGTCGAGGCGCGAGTTGGATGGGCGCCGGGCCGGGGTGGGAAAGGCCGAGGACGGGATGGCGACGACGTCACGGACCCGCCAGCCGAGATCAGGGCGCGTCCGGCGGGCCTGAGCGAGCAGATGTTGTGCGCAGCCGTGCCAGCTCGTCTCGCCTGCCGCGCACAGGTGGTAGAGGCCCGGGGCGATCGCGTCGCGGCGGGTCAGCAATAATGTCGTGACGTCGGCCAGCAGCGCGGCCGATGTCGGCGCGCCGATCTGGTCGTCGACGACTTCGATCCGTTCGCGTTCGCGGGCAAGGCGCAGCATGGTCCGGACGAAATTCGGGCCGGTTCCCGAATGGACCCAGCTCGTCCGGAGGATCAGGTGCCGCTCCAGCGTCGCGGCGATGCGCGCGTCGCCCTCGGCCTTGGTGCGGCCATAGGCGTTGAGCGGCGCGGTCGCGTCCTCCTCGCGCCAGCCGCGCGTGCCGCTGCCGTCGAACACATAGTCGCTGCTGTAATGGACCAGCCATGCGCCGCAGGAGCGCGCTGCCTCGGCAAGGCGTCCGGGCGATTCGGCGTTGATGCGCCACGCCGTCTCGGGATCGGTCTCGGCGGCGTCGACGGCGGTATAGGCCGCTGCGTTGACGATCAGGTCGGGCGCCAGCCCGCGGGCAAGTGCGGCGATTGCGTCCGGGTCGGCCATGTCGGCCTCGGCGCGGGTCGGCGCGTAGAGCGTGCCAAGGCTGGCAAGGCGGGGGTGTAGCGCCTTGCCGACCTGGCCGGTGGCGCCGAGGAGCAGGATCCTCATTTGGCGACCTGCCGATCGGTCGGGGCCGGTTTCGTCACCGCCTCGACCCAGGCGCGGTTCGACAGGAACCACTCCACCGTCTTGCGCAGCCCCGTCTCGAAGCTCTCGGTGGGACGCCAGCCCAGTTCGTCGGCGATCTTGCACGCGTTGATCGCGTAGCGCCGGTCATGGCCGGGGCGATCGGCGACATGGTGTATCAGCGTGCGGTAGGAACGCCCGTCGCGACGCGGTCGAAGCTCGTCGAGCAGGTCGCAGGCGGTGTGGACGACGGTGAGGTTGGTGCGTTCGTTGGCGCCGCCGATATTGTAGGTTTCGCCGATCCTGCCCGCATCAAGCACCCGTTGCAGTGCCTGGACATGGTCGCCGACATACAGCCAGTCGCGGACCTGCTGGCCATCGCCATAGACGGGCAAGGGCCGGTCGGCGAGCGCGTTGACGATGATCAGTGGGATCAGTTTTTCGGGATGGTGGCGCGGCCCGTAATTGTTCGAGCAGTTGGTCGTGATGACGGGC
>JACCDQ010611442.1_pt1 | contig 14222 bp, 13 predicted proteins | sample 7446031 | NCBI WGS metagenome assembly JACCDQ01 (sample SAMN15323442, study PRJNA562643) | freshwater metagenome | isolation source: river surface water | place: USA:Blue River Watershed | collected 2017-08-17 | reverse complement strand
CTTTGGCGGCATGGGCTTCTGCAAAGAACTGCCGATTGAGCGCTACTACCGCGACGCACGCATTTACCGAATTTTCGACGGCACATCGGAGATTCACCGTGGGGTGATTGCCAAGTCGGCGCTCAAAAAGGGTGCTGTTTTGTTTGACGTGCACCGCTGATGGTTCCGGCCTGCGGATAAGCGTTGACGTGGCAGCTGAGCGGTAGTCGGTACGGCGCCCTCCTCATGCTGGGGTACCAGAAATCGTCGGGCACCGTACCGACCACCGCTCATTGGGTGTGCCGAAGGGAAGGCACGCGCCGCCAGTGGATCTGCGGTCTCAGCCCGCCCGGGTCCACCGATGGATGCCTGTGGCGGCCGCCGATTTCTGGTACCCCAGCATGAGGAGGCCGCCACAGGCATCCATCGGTGCGATCGCAGTGACTTCAACGAAAACGACATAAACAAGTGAGACCGACATGAGCAAATTCATGACCGCTGCCGCAGCAGCAAACCTGATCAAAGACGGCGATACCGTGGGCCTGATGGGCGGCGGCGGCGGCCTGATGGAAGCCACCCACCTGTTCGAAGCGGTGCAGGCACGCTTCCTCGCCACCCAACAGCCGCGCAACCTCACGGTCATGCACGCGCTGGGCATAGGCGACAAAAAAACCAAAGGCATGAACTGCTTTGCGCACGAAGGCTTGGTCAAAAAAGTCATAGGCGGGCACTGGGTCTGGTCACCGGCCATGCAGCAACTCGCGCTCAGCAACAAAATTGAGGCGTACATTCTGCCCGGCGGCGTCAGCAGCCAGCTCATGCGCGAGATCGGCGCCGGCCGGCCTGGCCTGATCAGCCACGTGGGCCTGGGCACGGTTTGCGACCCGCGTTTTGGCGGCGGGCGCATGAACGAAACAGCACAAGACGACCTGGCCGAAGTCGTCCACATCGACGGCCGCGAATACCTGCGCTACAAACCCTTCCCCATCCACGTGGCCATTGTTCGCGCCAGTGCTGCCGACGAGGACGGCAACATCAGTTTCGAGCACGAAGCCGCCAACCTCGACGCTCAATCGCTCGCCCTGGCCGCACGCAACAGCGGCGGCACCGTGATCGTGCAGGTCAAAGAGCGGCTGCCACGCGGCTCGCTCAAGGCGCGCGAGGTGCGCATCCCCTCGGCCTGGGTGGACGCCATCGTGGTAGACCCGGCGCAACAGACCAGCTACGCCATACCGTTCGACCCGGCGTTCAGCGGCGAACTCACCGGCACCGCGCGCCAAACGAGCGAAGCCCAAGACCACGCCAACGAAGTTGCAGCAGCGGCCGAAGCCTTCAGCGAACGCCAGGCCGTGGCCCGCCGTGCCTACGAGGAACTGTTCAACACGCCCAAGGCACGCCCGGTCATCAACTACGGCGTTGGCGTGCCCGACGCGGTGGCCAAGTTGATAGCAGCGCGCAACGAACAGCACCGCATTTACCAAACCATAGAACACGGCACTTACGGCGGTACTCTGATGGACGGCGTGCTGTTTGGCTACGCACGCAACGCCACCGCCATGCTCGACGCGGCCACACAGTTCGACTTCTACGGCGGTGGCGGGCTCGACATCGCCTTCCTGGGCTTCGGCGAATTTGACGAAGAAGGCAGCGTCAACGTCTCGCGCTTGGGCGGCGTGACTGTCGGCCCCGGTGGCTTCATCGACATCGCACAAAATGCGCGAAAAGTGGTGTTTTGCGGCACCTTGGCAGCCAAAGGCGTGAAGCTGCACACCGGCGACGGCCAGATGCGCGTGCTGCAACAGGGTGCGGTAAAGAAGCTGGTGAAAAAAGTCGACCAGATCACCTTCAGCGGCCCACAAGGGCGGGTGCGTGGCCAAGAAGTGCTGTACCTGACCGAACGCGGTAGCTTCCGGTTGACACCCCAAGGCGTGGAGCTGTACGAAATTGCCCCCGGCATCGACCTGCAGCGCGACATTCTGGACCAAATGGCATTTCGGCCCCAGGTCGCCAGCGACCTGGCAGTGATGGACTCGGCCCATTTCATGGCCCGTTGAACGCACGCTCCAGCGCCTTGTGGCAGTTGCGATAATCCAAAGGCACTTTCGACCCGCTATGCATCACCCCCCAACAACCCGTTTGTCGCTGCTGGCCCTGACCACACCCGTGGCCATGGGCTACATACCCTTGGGCGTTGTGTTTGGCTTTTTGTTCGTGCAGGCCGGGGGTGCCTGGTGGCTGGCCACAGCCTCGAGTGTTTTGGTTTACGCCGGTGCAGCGCAGTACATGATGGTTCCCATGCTGGCGGGTGGTTTGCCGGTCGGGGCCATTGCCTTGGCGACCCTGGTGGTCAACCTGCGGCATGTGTTTTACGGCCTGTCGCTGCTCGGGCGCTACCCTGCCCGGGGGCCGCTGCGTTGGTACATGGTTTTTGCCTTGACCGATGAGACCTACTCGGTCCTCACCACACTGCCGGTGAATACGCCGGTGCGCACCCTGGCGGCACTGGCAGCACTGAACCAAGGCTGGTGGGTGCTGGGCACCACGGTTGGCGCGCTGATTGGTTCGCAAGCGCAGGTGCCACTGCAGGGCCTGGACTTTGTATTGGTGAGCCTGTTTGCCGTGCTCGCCACCGAGCAATGGCGCAACCGGTCCAGCGCCTTGCCGGTGTGGGCGGCCCTGTTGAGCTACCTGCTGGCCTATTGGATGTGGCCCCAACATGCGCTGGTGGTGTCGATTGCGCTGTGTGTGGGTGTCGCACTGCTGTGGCGCAAGCCCGACACAAGGGGGGTTTTGTGAATTCTGGCTATGTCTTGCTGGTTTTGCTTGCCATGATGGCCGTTACGTTCGCCTTGCGGGCGTTGCCGTTTGTGGCGGCGCAATGGCTGCAAAAACACCCTTTCGTGCAACGCCTTGGTGATTTTTTGCCCCTGAGCATCATGACGCTGCTGGTGCTCCATTCGGGTGCCGGCGCTGCGGCCCACAACCCGCTGAGCCCTTGGCCCGAAGGGGTCGCCATCGCAGTCACAGCCGTTTTGCAGTGGCGGCTCAGGCACCCGCTGTTCAGCATTTTGTGTGGAACCGCCCTGTACGTGGCTTGGCGCAACGGCATGTTCTGATTCCGTTTTGCATCAACTCAGGGCACCAGCAGCCTGCTGCGCCCCACCGCCGCCCGTGCGGGCCAACATACGTGCTCAGAACTCTTCCATATCGGAGCCAACACTGATTTCCACTATGCGTCCCGAGGCCAGCGCATTCTCGTAGCACTGCACCTGGTTGCGGCCACTGCTTTTGGCCAGGTAAACCACCTTGTCGGCCCGCTCAAACGCAGCGGCGGGCGTGTCGTTGGTGTTCAAGTGGGTGTACCCAATGCTGACCGTGATTTGCCCCACCTGGGGAAACACCTGCCGTTCGATGTTGTGCCGGAAGCGTTCAAACGCCAGTTCGGCCTGGGCAAATTCAGCCGCACGCAGCAACACCACGAACTCCTCGCCCCCAAAACGGTAGAGCCGGTCGTCGTGCCGAAAGGTCATGCGCATCACACCGGCCAACAACAGCAACACCTCGTCGCCAATCAGGTGGCCAAAGCCATCGTTCACGCGTTTGAAATGGTCCACATCCACCACACCCAACCAAAACGACGCCCCCGCCATGGCATGGCGGCAGCCGGAATCCTGAACCTCGTCTTCCGCCGGCAAGGCAGGCACTTGGCGCGCCGCCTTCATGAAGGTTTCGTCAAACGACTTTCGGTTCAGCAGGCCGGTCAAAGTGTCCCGCTCGCTGTAGTCCAGCAATTCCAGAAAGTTGCGGTAAATGCCCACCAAGGCCTCTGCCAGGAGCTGGGCTTGCGTCTCGATGGGGTGTGCAAAACCCAAACGTATCAAACGGCGTTCACCGTTGTCGTTGCATATGGGCAGCAGCAGCGCGTAGCCCTGGGGCTGAACCAACCACTGCGGTGCCCCGGACTCCAAACACCCCTGCGCCCCGTCCACGGTGTCAAGCGGCTGGGCCGTGTCCCAGGCAGCCCAAGCACCGGTGGACTTGGCAGCTGCCGCACCCTCGGTCCAGTCCAACCGCTCCAGGCAGCGCACGTCATCGGCGGGTCCCGCCACCTCGTACAAGGTCACGGCGCTGGGCCCAAACAAAGCAGCCAGCGCTTCCACCAAAACGCCCTCGGCCGCGGCGCGTTCCTTGACCTTGGTCAAGCGGCCCACGTGTCGAAGGTGCGAAAGCGGCATGATGCTGAACGGTTGGCTACTCTGGCCTACAGCATAGCGGCAAAAACGGGGGGCACCTCCCGGTTTGCCGCCCGTTTTCAACCCACCGACTTCAAACGCATCTGGTTGGGCAACGGCACGGAACGGCGCAGCACGTCTTCAGCCAGCCACAGGGCCGAACGCCGGGCCCGCTGGGCCACCATGGGCAGCGGCATTTGCTGGTAGTCGTCGTTGAACACCTCAAAGCTGTAATCACCCGCGTAGCCCAATCGGTCCAGCTTCAAAACCAGTTCAACCAACTGTTCGCTGTGGACGCCCTCGCCCGGAAACACCCTAAAGGTGCGAGCGGTGGTCATGCGCTCTTCAAAGGTCTTGGTTTCTTGCCACATGAAATCGGCCAATTGCACCAGAAAAATTTTGTCCGGTTGCAGGTAGTCAATTTCTTCGAGCGACGTTTTGGCAGCGAATATGTGGAAAGAATCAATGCCCAGGCCCAAATTCGGGCAATCGGCCCGGCACACCACGTCCCAAGCGGTGGTGAACTCGTTGATGGTTCGCCCCCAGCTCAAACCTTCGTAGGCGATCTTGATGCCGTAGGGAATGGCCAACATGGCCAGTTTGCGCAAATCGCGGGCAATATGGTCCAGGTCGCTGCTGGCATGGGCTGACGCGGACGAACACGCCAGCAACACCTTGCAGTCCAGCGCTGCGCACATCTCGAGCATGGCCTTGGCAATGTCCACCTTGTAGTGGTGCAGGTGGCCGCTGAGGCCTTCAAAATCGCGCAAAACCTGGAACCCGGTGCCGCGCAACCCACTGTTTTTCACGGCCTGAACCGCTGCGTCAATGCCCCCGGGGTGCCCGTTGATATCGTTGGCCTTGAGCATCACTTGCGAAAAGCCGGCGTCTTTCATGGCGGCCAGCTTGGCCTCCAACGGCCCTGCCAGCGTGATGGTGTCCATGCCAAAACCGGCAATGGCCTGGTCAGAAGTCATACGGCGGATCATGGCATTCAACCCTGACTCGCAGCAGGTTCGCTGTGAACCAACTCAAACACCACCGAACCCAGGTATGTTTTGGTGATAGCGCCACGCACCTCGGTGTGAGCAGCAGGCGTTTCCACAAATTCCACGCCCAAAGCACGCAAAGCCTTCACAGCCTCCAGCACATCGGGCACGCCCAAGCCAATGCGCTGCAGACGTTCATCCGAATCGTGGACATTGACTTCGGGTTCCACCAACTGCAACATGAAGCGATTGCTGGACTGCAAGGCTGGCGTGCGCAGCAATTTGCCCTTGGGCATGATGCCAAAACGCTCCTCGTCCGGGATCAGCTCGGTACCAAACAACTCGTTGTAAAACTCGATCCAGTCGTAACTGCGCTCCGGCCCAATGTACTGAACAATGCCAAAGAAATGGATGCCCGCGGTCGCCGGGGGGAATTTCTCAACCGACGGAATCGGCACAAAATCCACGTCGTAAATCGAGAATTCCTTGTACCGATCAACAAAGTAAATGCGGCTGCCGCCCGCGCCATGAATGGCGGGAATGTTCAGCTCCATCACCTCGGCACGGGTGGGCACCTCCCAGGCGCCCCGTTCGAGCACGTATTCGTAAGCCGCCCGGGCGTCCCGCACACGCAGGGCAATGGCAGAAATGCTGGGCGTTTCGCTGCCGTGGCTTGCACCTTTGGCATCGATCGTGTGCGCGTTCACCACCACGTTCAAGTCCCCTTGCCGGTACAGCAGCACCTCGCGCGAGCGGTGACGCGCCACCGGCCGAAAACCCATCATCTCCAGCACCTGGCCCAGCGCCTGGGGTTTGGAGGTCGCGTATTCAATGAATTCAATCCCATCCAAACCCACGGGGTTGGCGGCATCGCTGAAGGACGCCTGCAAAGGTTCGCGCCCTGCCGGGATCTTGACCAACAAATCGCTCATATTGTTTGCCCCAAAATAAAACACCACTGTAGGCCAGACGCCCACACGCCTTGCCCTCCAACGCCCACATTGGGTTAATAATCGACCCAAAACGTTCAATCACCGTACAAAACAAGGGTTTTTACCGATCATGCCACCACTCAACAGCACCGTGACACTGGAGCGCCGCGACTGGATTGCCGGCCTTGAAAAGGGCCTCACCATCATAGAAGCGTTCAATGCCGCACACCCGCGGCTGACCGCCAGCGAAGCCGGCGAGCGTTGCGGCCTGACACGCACCGCCGCCCGGCGCCACCTGCTCACCCTGGCGCACCTGGGCTTTGTGGCCACCGATGGCAAGCGCTACTGGCTCACGCCCAGCGTGTTGCGATTGGGCCAGTCTTACCTGGATTCAGCTCGGCTGCCACGCGCAGTGCAACCATTTTTGCAGCGCGTGACCGTGGGCACAGGCGAGGTGGCCTACGTGGGCGTGTTGGACCGCGAAGACATTGTTTACATTGCCCGCAGCGGCGCCAACCGGCACATGAACACGGGCTATATCTTGGGCTCCAGGGTGCAGGCGCAGGTTACCGCAGCAGGGTTGGCCATCCTGGCTCACTTGCCGCCAGAAGTGTCGGAGCGTTGGGTGCAAGAGCACGATCTGCGGCCCTTCACCTCGTTCACCATGACCAGCAAGGACGCCCTGCGCCAAACCTTGCAACACGCCCGGCACCAGGGGTGGACCTTGTCAGAACAGCAACTCGAAATGAATTACCGTGGAATCGCCGTGCCGCTGTACGACCACAGCGACCAGCTCCAAGGGGCCATGAGCATCACCATGCCCATGAACCATGAAAGCAGCGCCGACGCCGTGGCCCGTGTGCTGCCGGTGCTGCAAGAAACCGCCCGCACCATGCGCCAAATGCTTTAACGTGGTTGGGCGGCAATGTCCGGTGTGCTTACCCGCACATCACCACACTGCGCGCGGTGCAACAGCGCATGTTCCATCACCACCAAAGCCAGCAGCGCCTCGGCGATCGGTGTGGCACGTATACCCACACAGGGGTCGTGGCGGCCTTTGGTGATGACTTCGGTCGACGCGCCGTCCACATCGATCGACTCACGCGGAATCAAAATCGAGCTGGTGGGTTTGATCGCGATGGACACCTCCAGGTCCTGCCCGGTGCTGATGCCGCCTAGCACGCCGCCGGCGTTGTTGCCCACAAAACCTTGAGGCGTCAAGGCATCGCCGTGGGTGCTGCCGCGCTGTGCCACGCTGGCAAAGCCAGCACCCATTTCCACGCCTTTGACCGCGTTGAGCCCCATCATGGCGTAGGCAATGTCTGCGTCCAATTTGTCGTACAGCGGTTGCCCCAAACCCACAGGCATGTGCTGCGCTGTGACACGCAAACGGGCGCCACAAGAATCGCCCGACTTGCGCAGGGCGTTCATGTAATCCTCCAGCTGGGACACATCGGCCACTGGCGCAAAGAACGGGTTGTTCGGCACGTGGCTCCAATCCTCAAACGGGATTTGCAGTTCACCGATTTGCGTCATGCAGCCTTGAAACGTGGTGCCAAACTGGGCTTTCAGCCATTTTTTGGCCACGGCACCGGCCGCCACGGTGGGCGCGGTCAACCGTGCCGACGAACGCCCGCCGCCTCGTGGATCGCGGATTCCGTATTTGTGCCAATAGGCGTAGTCGGCGTGCCCGGGCCGAAAAGTTTGCAAAATATTGCCGTAATCCTTGCTGCGCTGGTCGGTGTTTTGAATCAACAGGCAAATGGGCGTGCCGGTGGTTTTGCCTTCATAAACACCGCTCAATATTTGCACCTGGTCGGGCTCGTTGCGCTGGGTCACAAACTTGCTGGTGCCGGGGCGGCGGCGGTCCAGGTCGTGTTGAATATCGGCCTCGCACAGGTCCATGCCAGGCGGGCAGCCGTCAACCACACAGCCTATGGCTGGACCATGGGATTCACCAAAGTTGGTGACTGCGAAGAGATTACCGAATGTGTTGCCGCTCATGGGCCGTGATTATCCCAGACTGATCAACAAACGTTACCACCCTTGCAACGGCCAGCGCGATTGACGCTGAGGGGGCGAAAGACGGAAAATACCTTCAATCCGCTGAAAAAGGAAAAAAAATGACAAATATTGCAAGAAGCATGCGCAATCGGGCCTATTCGGCACTGATGATGGCATCCATGGGCATGGGACTGGCCGGTGTGGCGGGCGCACAAACCGCCCCAAACACCCCTTCGCAACCGATTGCGGGGCAATACCTGGTGGTTTTCAACAAAACCGCTGGCAACGCGGGCGAATTGGGCCGAACCATTGCGCAAAGCGTGGGGGGCCGCGTGCTTCACAGCTACGAACACGCGCTCAAGGGCGTGGCCATACGCGTGCCTTTGCAGGCCATAGACCGCTTGAAAACCGCACTGGAAAACAATCCCAATGTGGAGTTTTTTGAACCCGATGCCACGGTCAGCATCAACGACACGCTGATTTCGCCCCCCGCCTCGCAAAACCAAGCCACCTGGGGGGTGGACCGAATCGACCAGCGAGATCGCCCGCTCAGCGGCACCTACCAATACCAGTACCAGGGCAGCGGGGTGTATGCCTTCATATTGGACACGGGCATTCGCCCCAGCCACGCTGAATTCAAGTCTGCCTCCGGAACGGGGAGTCGCGTCGTACCCGGTTCAGACCACATTGGCGATGGCAACGGCACCAACGACTGCAATGGCCATGGCACCCACGTGGCGGGTACTGTGGGCGGGCTGACTTACGGTGTCGCCAAAGATGCCACCTTGGTGCCGGTACGGGTATTGGATTGCAGTGGCTCCGGCAGCTTGAGCGGTGTGGTCGCGGGTTTGGATTGGCTTTCTGGTCAAAGCACAAAACGGCCTGCCGTGGCCAACATGTCGCTCGGCAGCGGCAAGTCCTTGGCGGTCAATACGGCCGTGGCGGGTGCAAACGCTTCCGGGGTGACCATGGTGGTGGCTGCGGGCAACAGTTCTGCAAATGCATGCAACTACTCTCCGGCATCTGAACCCACCGCTATCACGGTCGGCTCCACCACGTCAGGAGATGTGCAGTCGTCCTTCTCGAACTACGGTAGCTGTGTGGACATTTACGCGCCAGGCAGCGCCATCACCTCGGCTTGGTACACCAACGACACCGCCACCAACACCATCAGCGGTACCTCTATGGCTTCGCCGCACGCAGCGGGCGCGGCCGTGTTGGCCTTGGCCGCCAACGGCAGCCCATCACCCGCTGCCGTGACCAAGTTCCTGCTGGACAACGCCTCCCCCAACAAACTGTCGGGTTTGGGCACCGGCTCGCCCAACCGGCTGTTGTATTCAATGGCTGCAGGAGCGCCGGTGGAACCCGTCACCTTGTACGTGTCGGTCAGCTCGATCACAGCACGCACCACCAAAACCAAATCGAGCTGGACCGCCTACGCTTCGGTGTCGGTGCGCGACAGCGGGGGCAACGCGGTACCCAATGCCACGGTTTCAGGGTCTTTTGTGCCGGGTGGCGACAAATCTTGTGTAACCGCCAGCAACGGCGCTTGTGACATGGCCAGCTCTGCGCTGCAAAACACCAAAACGGCTTCTACCACCTTCACCGTGAAGAACATCACCGGCAGCTATTTGGTTTACCAAGCCGGTCAAAACGCTGTTTCCAGCGTCGTGATTGCGCGGCCTTGAGAGCGGGCCTTGCAAGCAACCTGCAGCAAAAAGGGGCGTGAACCGCCCCTTTTTGCTGTTTCAACCCTTGTTGGGTTCTTCTGGCCAGTCCCGTATGTAGGCCTTGAGCATTTTGTTTTCAAAATTCTGGCTGTCCACCACGGCCTTGGCCACATCGTAAAAGCTGATCACACCCATCAGCATGTTGCCCTCCATCACCGGCATGTAACGCGTATGTTTCTCGAGCATGAGTGGGCGCACCTCCTCCAGCTCGGTGTCGGGGGTGCATTTGCTGGATTGGTCGTCCATGACGCTGCCCACAGAGATGGCGCTGAGGTCGCCGCCCTGTTTGGCCACGGTGTGCAGCACCTCGCGAAAAGTCAACATGCCCACCAATTCCCCGCGGTCCATGACTGCGAGTGAACCAATGTCGAGCTGGGCCATGGTGTCTATCGCCCGGGCCAAAGACTCCTCGGGTGACACGGTGTACAAAGTCCCGCCTTTGACACGCAAAATATCGCTGACTTTCATAGGTGCTCCTCTGTCGCCTGTTTGGCGGCTGTGGCGTTAAATATAGCCCACAATTCGTGCCATCTGCCCTGATTTTTTCGGCCCCTTGGGCAGAAAAACACCCCAAGGAGACCCCATGACCGGCTATGCTGACCCCGGCTTTGACACGCTCGCCCTGCACGCGGGCGCCGCCCCCGACCCCAGCACCGGCGCGCGAGCGGTACCCATACACCTCACAACCTCCTTCGTTTTTGAGTCGAGCGACCACGCAGCGGCCCTGTTCAACCTGGAGCGCTCGGGGCATGTGTACAGCCGCATCAGCAACCCCACCAACGCAGTGCTGGAGCAACGGATGGCAGCGCTTGAAGGAGGTATAGGCGGCATCTCGGTGGCCAGCGGGCAGGCGGCGCTGCACCTGAGCATTGCCACGCTGATGGGTGCAGGCTCTCACATCGTGGCGTCCACCGCGCTGTACGGCGGCAGCCAGAACTTGCTGCACTACACGCTGCGCCGCTTTGGCATTGAAACCACTTTTGTAAAACCGGGCGATATTGATGGCTGGCGGGCTGCCGTGCGCCCCAACACCAAGTTGTTTTTTGGCGAAACTGTGGGCAACCCCGGCTTGGATGTGCTGAACATACCGACCGTGGCCCAGATAGCGCACGACGCCGACGTGCCTCTGCTGGTGGACTCGACCCTCACCACGCCCTGGCTGATAAAACCTTTGGACCACGGCGCCGACATCGTCTACCACTCGGCCACCAAATTTCTGAGCGGTCACGGCACCGTCATAGGCGGCGTTGTGGTGGACGGCGGCAGTTTCGACTGGGAACGGTCGGGAAAATTCAGCGAGCTGACCGCGCCTTACGACGGTTTTCACCACATGGTGTTCAGCGAAGAATCCACCGTAGGCGCCTTTATGCTGCGCGCCCGCCGCGAGGGCCTGCGCGATTTTGGCGCCTGCATGAGCCCGCACACCGCCTGGCTGATTTTGCAAGGGGTTGAGACCCTGCCGCTGCGCATGGCCCGGCACATGGGCAACACCGAAAGGGTGGTTCAGTTCCTGTCCGCCCACCCGTTTGTGGCGCGGGTGGGTCACCCACTGCTGGAAAGCCACCCCAGCCATGCGCTGGCACAGCAACTGCTGCCTCGCGGCGCCGGCAGCGTGTTCAGTTTTGACATAAAAGGCAGCCGCGCCCAAGGCAAGGCTTTCATTGAGTCGCTCAAAATATTCAGCCACCTGGCCAACGTTGGTGACTGCCGCAGCTTGGTCATACACCCGGCCAGCACCACCCATTTTCGCTTGAGCGACGAGGCACTGGTGCAAGCCGGCGTCGGCCCCGGGACCCTGCGGCTCTCCATAGGGCTCGAAGACCCGGATGACCTGATCGACGACCTGAAAAGAGCCCTAAAAGCCGCCGAAAAGGCCGGAGCTTGACGCCATGATGATCCCCCTCAACGGCGCGCAGCTGTATGCCTACACCGCAGGCAAGGCGTTCAACCCCGAACAACCCACCGTTGTGTTCATACACGGCGTGCTCAACGACCACAGCGTGTGGGTTTTGCAGGCCCGCTACCTGGCCCACCATGGCTACAACGTGCTGGCGATTGACCTGCCTGGGCACGGCCGCAGCTCGGGCCAGCCACCCGCTTCGGTGGAGGAAGCGGCCCAGACCGTGTTGGCACTGCTGGATGCCCTGCACATAAAACGCGCGGCCCTGATTGGCCACAGTTTTGGGTCGCTGATTGCCCTGCAAACTGCGGCCGACGCGCCCGGCAGGGCCAGTCATTTGGGCTTGGTGGGAACTGCCTTTCCGATGCGGGTTTCTCAGGCTCTGCTGGACGCTTCGTTACACGAACCAGCGAAAGCCATCCACATGGTCAATGTGTTCAGCCACTCCACCCTGGCCCCGCCCCCTTCGGCATTGGGCCCCGGCTCGTGGGTGCCAGGCGGCTTGCTTGCGTTGATGCGCCGCGTGTTGGCCAGCAACCCGCGCACCAACGTGTTTCACACCGGTTTCAAAGCCTGCGACAGCTACCAGGACGGCGAGGCCGCCATGGCGCGTGTGACCTGCCCGGTCATGTTTATTTTGGGACGAGCGGACCAAATGACGCCCCCGCAGGCGGCTCAAGGGCTGCAAAAAGCGGCGGCCCCGAGTGCTCAAACCGCACTGCTGCCCGCAGGCCACGCTTTGATGGCAGAAGCCCCAGACGGCGTTTTGAACAGCCTGCTCAAACTGTTGCAACGTTGAAGGGGGCCCCTCGGGGGGCCTCAGTTGCGCGCCAATGCCTGCGACAGCAACAGCTTGTGCCAACCAGCTGCATTCCACAGGCTTTGAGTGGCGGTTGTTTCAGCCAACAGCAAGCGCTGCATCAGGGGTGCCAAAGCAGTGGTTTGCGGCGCTACCAACAGCACATGGCGTTCGTCCGTTTCGGCCAGGCGCCCCACCCAGTCCAAAGCAATCAAAGCGGCCAAAGGCGTTTCCAGGTTCAGGGGGTCGACCTGCAGTTGATTCGCCAGCTCAGCGGTACTCAAACCGCGCTTGGGCTGCTCCTGTGCCGCCCACAGGGCGCGCAACACGTCCAGAGCCAACTGAAAACGCCAACCCGGCGTGTCGCTGCGCCGGGCAATGCCGACCAGCAAACTGGGCAAATAAGCCACCACCACGGCACCCAGCAACACCAGCACCCACACCACGTACAGCCAAATCAACAAAATGGGCAGCGTGGCAAAGGTGCCGTACACAAAAGAATAGGTGGGCATTGCTTTGAAATACCAACCCAGCAAATCCTTGGCAAACTCCACCGTCACCCAAACAAAAAGCCCTCCCACCAGGGCGTGGCGCCACAGCACCCGGGCATTGGGCACGTAACGGTAGAGCGCCGCCATGGCAAACACGGTCATGGCAAAACCCAGCATGTCGAGCACCCAACCAAACAGCACGCCATAGCCGGCCGACCAACCCCGCGATGTTGCGAGCGCGTAGGAGGTAAAACTCAGGCTCATGCCCATGAGCAGCGGGCCCAAAGTCAGCAAGGCCCAGTACACCAGCACCCGTTGCGCCAGCGGCCGCAAATGCTTCACCCGCCAAATGTCGTTGAGTTTGCGGTCAATGGTCAAAATCAGGGCCAGTGCTGTGGCCAGCAAAGTCAACGCCCCCGCCCAGCCCATGCGGTCGGCTTTTGCCGCAAATTGCAGCAAATAGGCAGACACTTGGCGGGCAATGCTGTCGGGCACCAGGCTGGCCACCAGCCATTTTTGCAGAGCCGCCTCCATGCGCCCAAACATGGGAAAGGCACTGAAAATGGCCAACCCCACGGTGAACAAGGGCACCAAGGAAATCATGGTGGTAAAGGTCAGGCTGCCGGCCGTCACACCCAGCCGGTCGTCCCGAAACCGCTCACGCAGCGTCACCGCCGTGGTGCGCCACGGAAAAGTCAAGGTGTTGCGCCAGGTGTGCCGCACCCAACGGTAACCTTGCGCGCGCCAACCCAGCGCCTGCGTCTTGTTCGAAATGCCGTCCATCCCGGTATCATGCCACCGATGTCAGACGCGCCCACCCCAACCCACCCCTTGGCCGAAACCACCGCACCGCCACCGAACCCAGTGAATTGGACCCGGCGCTTGGCCGTGGGGGCTTTGTTGGGCTTGATCGTGCTGGGACTTGCCTGGGAGTTGTGGCTGGCGCCACTTCGCCCCGGGGGCTCTTGGTGGGCCATCAAGGTGCTGCCCTTGACGCTGCCCCTGGCAGGCTTGCTCAAAAATCGCATGTACACCTACCGTTGGCTCAGCTTGATGGTTTGGCTGTACTTTACAGAAGGGGTAGTGCGGGCCACCAGCGAAAGTGGCCTGAGCGCCGGGCTGGCCATTGCCGAAGTGGTGCTGTGTGTGCTGCTGTTTGTGGCGTG
>JACCDQ010483007.1_pt1 | contig 14224 bp, 13 predicted proteins | sample 7446031 | NCBI WGS metagenome assembly JACCDQ01 (sample SAMN15323442, study PRJNA562643) | freshwater metagenome | isolation source: river surface water | place: USA:Blue River Watershed | collected 2017-08-17 | reverse complement strand
GATCGCTTTCACCATAATCCAGAAGAACAAAAACAAGCAGAAGAAAAGTTTCGCCAAATTGATGAAGCCTATAAAATGTTGCGGAGTTATGCCAAAGGAGAACCGTTACCTACTGAAAATTATTATTCAACCGGAATTAAAGTCAAAAAAGCAACACCAGAAGAACATTATCAACAGGGTGTTCAATTAGCCAATGAAGGTAAAGATCAAGAAGCCATTGATGAATTTACCCAGGCAATTCGCTGTGATGTTAATTATGTTAAAGCTTATCAATACCGAGGATTTTTACTGGAAAAATTAGGGTTTGAACAACGCGCTAACAATGATTTTCGCAAAGTTGCAGAGTTAAAACTAGGTACTCAAGTTCATCAAAAAAGTGATTCCCCCTCTTCTCCCAAAGTAGATGATTTTCAAACCTCAAAATCGAAGACTTCTTCTAAACCCCCTACTTCTTCTAAGTCTCAGACCTCTGCTAAGTCTCAGACCTCTGCTAAATCCCCTACCTCTTCTAAGGCTAAGACCTCTGCCGATCCGAAAATTCCTCAGCCTCCTCAACATCAAAATATCCATCAGGAATTATCTAAAAACTGGAAAAGAACGTTAATTAAGAGTGCTAGTAACATTACCAGTCTTGCGCTTAGTCATGACTGCAATTTACTGTTGGTTGGTCATCAAGATAATTCTATCTATCTCTGGAATTTATCAACTCAAAAACATATTGCAACCTATCGCGGTCATACGGGAGTGATTCAATCTGTGTTGTTTACTTCCAATCAAAAACAGGTGATTAGTTGTAGCGATGATAAAACAATTCGTTTACGAAATATAGATATTTCTGCTCCTGTCATTTTAGGTAAACCACAATTTCATCATACCCAAAAAGTCACTGCCTTGGCGTTAAGTCACAATGGTAAAATCCTAGTGAGTGGTAGTGCCGATAAAACGGTTAAAATTTGGGAATTAAACTCTAAACATGAACCCTTCACGATTTCTGCTTTTTCTTCTGCGATTACCGCTCTAGCCATTAGTCCCAATGACGATATAGTGGCGATCGCCAGTTTAGACAATAATATTCGACTAAGACGATTAGAAGATGGTAAATTAATCGCTTCTATACCAACGGATTCTAGTATTGCTTGTTTAGATTTTAGCTCCGATGGAAAATGTTTAGCCGCAGGCGGATTTAACCATAATATTACCCTTTGGGAACTCACTACCCGTCAATTAATGAAGACCTTAACAGGACATCAAGAACTTATCTCTAGTGTTAAATTTACGCCCGATCATCAGCATTTAATCAGTGCGAGTTGGGATGGAACCCTAAAGTATTGGGACATTGCTCAAGCTGAGGCCCTAGAAACCATTGGCTCCCATCAAGATGCCATTCTCGCTATGGATTTATCCCGTGATGGTCGTACTGTGGTGACGGGAGGAGCCGACCAACAGATAGGAATATGGATAAATTCTACTCCTTAAATTTTCCTTAGATCTTAGTAATTTTCCTAAATTAAAACAAAAAAAATGAGTAAACGCCTTTTTATAACGGGTATTAGTGGTTGTATTGGTCACTATCTCGCCGACTTGTTAATTGCACAGACCGACTATGAACTTTTTTTATTAGTCCGCAATCCCGCCAAATTACAATTTGATCCCCAAGCTCGTCCAGGCATTCATCTCCTGATCGGTGATATGGATCATCTCGAACCCTATCAAGACCTGTTAAAAACCATAGATGTCGCGGTACTCATTGCCACCAGTTGGGGCGACCCCGAAGAAACCTATCGCACCAATGTCACCCAAACCCTCGCTTTATTAAACTCCCTAGACAGCGATCGCTGTGAACAAGTCATCTATTTTTCCACCGCCAGTATCCTCAACCGCCAAGGCCAAGCTCTCCCTGAAGCCGGGGAATTGGGAACCGACTACATCCGCACCAAATACCTGTGTCATCAAGCCCTCAAAGACCTAGCCCTTTACCCGAAAATTACCACCGTTTATCCGACCTTCGTGTTTGGCGGGGAAACCCATAAACCCTACTCCCACCTATCCGGTGGCCTAGGCGATATTCTCCGATGGCTCAACTTAATTCGCTGGTTCACCGCCGACGGCAGTTTTCATTTTATTCATGGCCGCGATATTGCCCAGGTCGTCACCTATTTGATCGCTCATCCCCTCTCCCCCACCCAATACCGAGATGTGGTGCTAGGCAATGCCACCCTCACCGTTCAGGAAACGATTACCCAAATCTGTCGCTATTTCCACAAAACCATCTATTTTCAGATCCCCCTGTCCGTCACCCTAGCCAACTTCTTTATCAAAGCCTTTCGCCTCCAACTGGCCCCCTGGGATCGCTTTTGTATGGAATATCGTCATTTTACCTACGCCAATCCCGTGAACCCCGCCACCCTGGGACTAACCCCCTACTGCGCCACGATCGCCGAACTGCTCAAAGTGCATGACTTGTAGCCGTTGTTAGAAAATCCCTCACCCAGAACCGCCGAATAATATTACAATGGAAAAGGAAGCCATTCCTCGATTAAGACAAATGACTTCCCCTGTTAAGGTAAATGGTAGTTTGTTTGAACGTTGTTTAGTTGATTGCTAAACGGCGTTTTTTTTGCGACGTTTTTTTGCGACCCTTGGGGGAATCGCCCGGATTTTTTTACTCGTCGTCGTCTTCACCGACCTGTTTCAAATGAATGTGCTTGCGACCCAGGGTAATTTCAAATTCATCACCGGGTCTGAGGCCCATTTTCTTCGTGTAGGCGGCACCAATCAAGAGATTACCGTTGGATTGCACACTAATGCGATAACTGGCAGAACGCCCACCGCGACCTTGACCACTTAAGCTACTGTCTAATTCAATTCCTTCAGCATCAATTAGAGCATTGAGGAATTTCATCATGTTGACCCTGGGAACCCCCTTTTTGGTCGTGGTGATGTAACCACACTCTTTGGCTTTTTCCTCTTTGCTGAGGCTGCCGAGGTCTTGGACTTTTTCGAGTAATTCTCGGCCTGTTAAAGGTTTAGTCATGGTAGTTTACAGAATGAACGTAGCATTTTACTTAGGCATTCTCACCCTGAAGAGGTGAAAGCTCAGATGACAGTAGGCTTCCCCAAAAATATAAGGGTTGCTGTATGTCTCCCCTTCTATCTTACAGCCACTAAGGTAAAATTATTCAAGGGATGTCAAAAATAATTGTATAAAATTTTTTCAATCTTTAGGTTGCATCTGTTTGTTATTGGTTTGGGTTTCTGGTGGCACGACCCGATGACAAGATGGCGGGGATTCTTTCATTAACCCTGTCAACTCTTGGGCTTACGCTGTCTTTAACTCTGAGGCTTGGCTTGATGCAAACCCTTTCCGTTAAACTAGAGGAATGAAACTGACAACTAAAGGTCACTATAGTGTTAAGGCCTTGCTGGATCTTAGTCTCCAGAAACGTTATGGCCCTGCTTCGGTTAAGGCGATCGCCGAACGTCAAGATTTGCCTGCGCCCTATTTAGAGAAGCTATTAATCGCTATGCGTCGGGCAGGTTTGGTAAAATCCCTCCGGGGAGTTCAAGGAGGTTATCAACTGGCTTATCCCCCGACCCAAATTTCCCTGGGACAAATTTTTGAAGCAGTGGGAGAAAATCTGGAGCCATTACCTGGCTATCAACCCGATCAAGCCCAGGCAGAAGATTGGGTAACCTATAGTCTCTGGAAACAACTTCACCATAAACTCAAGGAGGCTCTTTATAGCATTACCCTGGCTGATCTTTATTATGATGCCCGGAGTTGGCAGGCTTCCCAGGGGGAACAGACAAATTTTATTATCTAGGGGTAGTCTTCTCCCGCTCTGTGATGTTTCCTTGAACGTGATGATTCTTTCTTCCTCTGCTCAAACCTATACCGGCGGTTGTCATTGCGGTGCCGTGCAGTTTCAAGTCTGGATCGCTGACTTTACGGCGATAGATTGTAATTGTTCCATTTGCCAGAAAAAGGGCTTCCTTCACTGCATCGTTGAGCCAGACCAATTTCAGTTACTTCAGGGTCAAGAAAGTCTAAGTACTTATACTTTTAACACGGGTCAAGCCCGACATCTTTTTTGTCGTCACTGTGGTATTCATGCTTTTTACCATCCGCGATCGCATCCGGGCAAAATTGATGTTAACCTACGTTGCCTAGACAATGTGAATTTGACGGATTTTTTGATCAAACCCTTTGATGGTCGTAACTGGGAAGCCAATATTGGCACGATTACCGAAAGCGAGACAAGAGTTTAACCAGACTGTTCTTTAATTTAAAGTTAATAAAGATGATATTACCCTCGGAGACCCGCCTTGGCCAGCATCACCATCCATAGTCCGTTAGGGATCATTTTCTGTGGAGTTTTGGCGGCTTTTTGGGATTATCTGGTGGGCGATCCTCCCCACTGGTTACACCCGGTTCAGGTGATGGGCTGGTTCATTGAACAAATCAGTCGCCGGATTTTACAGTTCTGTCCTCATCCCTGGCAAAGACGTTTAGGGGGTGTCGGTCTGGGTTGTATTTTGGTTCTGGGTTCCGGGGGCACCGGTTGGCTTTTCCTCCAGGTTGGCGATCGCTATTTACCCTGGTTAACACCGGTCTTGACGATCATTCTCCTGGCCAGTTGTTTAGCCGGGCGGAGCTTATCCCAGGCCACCGAATCTGTCTTAATTCCTTTGCAGGCAGGTGATCTTCCCCAAGCACGGGAAAAACTGAGTTATTTTGTGGGACGCGATACCGCCCATTTAAACGAGGCCGAAATTTTGCGAGCGACCCTGGAAAGTTGGGCAGAAAATTCAGTGGATGGGGTGTTAGCTCCCTGGTTTTACATCTTATTAGGATTGGGGATTCCTGTACTTGGACCGGTTCCCCTCGCCCTGGCCTATAAGGCCACCAGCACCTTGGATTCCATGGTGGGTTATATGCGGGAACCCTATCGGGATCTAGGTTGGTTCAGTGCCAAGTTAGAAGATTGCTTAACCTGGTTGCCCTGTCGTTTAACGGTGTTGACTTTGGCGTTAATTTCGGGTAAACCTCGGATGGTTCTCTCGATTTGTCGTCGTGATGCTTCCCTCGATCCCAGTCCCAATTCCGGGTGGAGTGAAGCCGTGTATGCCGCTATTTTAGGAGTACAGTTGGGCGGAGAAAATACTTACCAAGGAGAGAAAAAATGGAAACCCCTCCTCGGTAACAGCGATCGCCCGATTACGTCTGATGTCATTCACCAGGCCCGACAGTTGACCCGTCTTTGCTTTTGGTTGTGGTTTGCCCTGGCCCTGATAGTCGTTGGGTATCTCTAGGTCAAGCCCTAGACCAGAGACAAGAAAATCCAGAGAAAAGGGAAAAGTTGACCCAAAACTTCAGTTTTTGAAAGAAACGCCATCCGCTAAAATGGGGAACGATAATTTGCATCCTTATTATTACCGATGAAACCCTATCTAGCCGCCGCTTTGCAAATGACCAGTAAGCCTGACCTTGCCCAAAACCTGGCCGTGGCAGAAGAGTTAATTGAGTTGGCGGTGAGAAGGGGGGCAGAGTTGATCGGTTTACCAGAAAATTTTGCCTTTTTAGGGAATGAGGAAACCAAACTGCAACAGGCCCAGGCGATCGCCGATCAAACCGAAAAATTTGTGAAAACCATGGCCCAACGGTTTCAAGTCACCCTCTTAGCGGGAGGATTTCCGGCACCGGTGGGAGACGACAACCCCAAGGCTTACAACACGGCGATTTTAACGGCTCCCGATGGTGTGGAATTAGCTCGCTATCATAAAGTACATTTATTTGATGTAGATGTCCCCGATGGCAACACCTATCAGGAATCGCAGACGGTCATGGCCGGGACAACCTATCCTCCCATTTACGACTCAGAAAAATTAGGCAAAATAGGGTTATCTATTTGTTACGATGTGCGTTTTCCGGAGTTATACCGTCATCTTTCCCAACAGGGAGCCGAAGTTTTATTTATTCCGGCGGCGTTTACGGCCTTTACCGGCAAGGATCATTGGCAAGTGTTATTACAGGCAAGAGCCATTGAAAATACCTGTTATGTGATTGCCCCGGCCCAAACTGGTCGTCATTACGAACGCCGCTTTACCCATGGTCATGCCATGATTATTGATCCCTGGGGGGTGATTTTGGCCGATGCCGGGGAAGAACCGGGAATGGCGATCGCCGAGATCAGCCCGCAACGCTTAAAGCAAGTCCGTCAACAAATGCCCGCCCTACAACATCGCGTGTTTAATTGATAGTGAATAATTGATAGTGAATAATTGATAATTGTTGCTGATGAGTTTCTATGGAACCGCAAAGTGTACCCAGCTACTCTCCTTGATTTCCTGTTAACGATCCATGGTTAATTATTAATTATTTTGCTCGTCCTGTCAGTTATCAATTGTCAATTATTAATTATCCATTATTCCCTATTCCCTATTCCCTATTCCCTATTCCCTATCCATTATTAATTATCAATTATCCATTATTAATTATCCATTATTTACTAACCAATGCCCTACGCCATTGACTTTGGAACCAGTAACACTGTCGTTGCTCGTTGGAATCCTGCCCGTCAAGCTCCCGAAACCTTAAGTCTTCCCCACCTTAGTCAACAATGCCTCGATAACCCTCCCCTGGTTCCCAGTTTAGTCTATGTCGAAAATGCCCAAGCCGGACAAATTCTGCTCGGCCAAACCGTTCGCGATCGCGGCTTAGACCAAAGCCAAAATCAACGATTCTTTAAAAACTTTAAGCGGGGGATTGGTGCGAAAATCCAGGGCTTTTTACCGGAATTAGATGACGTTTCCATCAGTTTTGAACAGGTCGGTAACTGGTTTTTTGATGGACTGATGACCGCCCTACAACAGGATTTTCCTTCCCCCTTAGATTCCCTAGTTTTAACCGTTCCCGTAGATAGTTTTGAAGCCTATCGTTATTGGCTAAGTCAACGCTGCCAAGCCTGGCAAGTCGAACAAGTCAAATTATTAGATGAACCGACCGCCGTTGCTTTGGGTTATGGAGCCGCCTCTGCGAATATTTTATTGGTCATTGATGTGGGGGGAGGCACTGCCGATATTTCCCTCGTTCAATTAAATGCCAAGAATCAGCGTCAACCCGATGGCTTTCTGTTGAAGTGGGGAGATAAACTCCTTGGTAATAATCCTCACCAAAAAACAAAACTTGCTCAAGTAATGGCTAAATCCGGGGGAAATTTAGGGGGAAGTGATATTGATGACTGGATCAGCCAATACCTACAAAAAAATAAAAATTTGCCTCGAACTCGTTTATTATTAAGGTTAGCAGAACGTTTAAAAATTCAATTATCCCAGACAGAAGCCGCAACAGAAGGTTTTTTTGATGATCAGACCCTAGAGAGTTTTGAGTTAACCTTAAATCGGGAAGAATTGAATCAAATTTTGCAGGAAAATGGCTTTTTTCAACAGTTAGATACCTTGATGAATCAGGTCATTCAGCAGGGTCGTCGTAATGGCATTACTCCAGAGCAAATTGATCGCGTTTTATTAGTCGGCGGAACCGCCCAAATCCCGGCCTTTCAGGATTGGGTTAAGGGATATTTTGAGCAATCGAAAATTGCCGGCGATCGCCCCTTTGAAGCCATTGCCTTGGGCGCGTTACAGTTAACCCAGGGTCAAGAAATTAAGGATTTCCTGTATCACAGTTACGGTATTCGCTATTGGAATCGGCGTAAAAATTGCCACAGTTGGCATCCGATTATTAAACCCGGCCAGTCCTATCCCATGCCGGAACCGGTGGAACTAGTGTTAGGGGCTTCCCTAGAGAATCAACCCAGTATTGAAGTGATTATGGGAGAACTGGGAGCCGAAGAGATGGCCACGGAAATCTTTTTTGATGGTGATCGCCTCAGCACTCGAACCTTAGCACCGAATCAAGTCGCAGTACGTCCCCTTAATGACCAGGGAAACGCCCGTCAAATTGCCCGATTAGATCCCCCCGGTCAACCCGGCAGCGATCGCATTAAGATCCGTTTTTGGGTAGATCAACAACGCTTTCTCCGCATTTCTGTCGAAGATTTGTTAAGGCAAACTACCCTACTCGACAATGAACGGGTTGCCCAACTGCGCTAAATCTTGGCTGAACTGGTTCAATCCGGGTCGTAAAGCCAGACAAACCGGGATCATCCTTACAGTCCAAACCAAAGACTTCTCTAAACCGCCTAAATACTATACACTAACCAGAGATTATCGTTTCTCAGCCCAAGGAGCCAATCTCGGTAATGCAGGCGACCCAGACACTGCAAACTGTCCCCAAGGAATTTTTGAAGGCGGATGGTGGCTTTAACCCGAATGTTTTAATGTTTACGATGGCGTTAACGCTGATCGGATTTTCGACGCTGGGATATTGGTGCTGGGGAGCGCCGGATTGGTTATGTTTTACAGCGAATGTTTTGGCTCTCCATCTGTCAGGAACGGTGATCCATGATGCGTCCCACAATTCGGCCCATCGCAATCGTTTGCTCAATGCGATTTTAGGTCATGGCAGTGCGTTGATGTTGGGGTTTGCTTTCCCGGTGTTTACGCGGGTACATTTACAACACCATGCCCATGTGAATGATCCAGAGAATGATCCCGATCATTTTGTTTCGACGGGGGGCCCGTTATTATTTATTGCGGCTCGTTTTTTTTATCACGAAATTTATTTTTTTAAGCGGCAACTGTGGCGAAAGTATGAGCTTTTAGAATGGTTTCTCAGTCGTTTGTTTTTATTTACCATTGTCTTTTTAGGGATTCAGTTTGATTTTATTGGCTATGTGATGAACTTTTGGTTTGTGCCGGCTTTGGTGGTTGGTATTGCCCTCGGTTTATTTTTTGATTATTTGCCCCATCGTCCCTTCCAAGAACGCGATCGCTGGAAAAATGCCAGGGTTTATCCCGGTCCCATTTTAAACTTAATGATTTTTGGGCAGAACTATCATTTGATTCACCATTTGTGGCCGTCTATTCCTTGGTATAATTACCAACCAGCCTATTACGCAACGAAGCCCCTGTTAGATGCCAAAGGTTGTGACCAGTCGTTAGGACTGCTAGAGAAAAAGAATTTCTGGAGTTTTCTCTACGATGTGTTTCTAGGGATTCGCTTTCATCACTAGGGTTTTGCCCCCCGGCCCCTAATTTTGGGGGAGGTGATCAGTGAAGGTTTTGGGGAGTAAAGACCTGTAAAATCCGAGGCACAACGGTAAAGTTAGCGGGCGTATGGGTCGTGATTTCTCCGTCGGTATTAATGTCCCTCGCTTTGCGGGTGATCACCTCAATAGATTGCGCTTTGAGGGTACTCACCCAGGGCAAAAATTTCTGCTTACCCTTCGGTAAATGGAAAAGCAAATAAAAAATTTGCCACCAGTGTTGCACATTCAAGCTATACAGGTCTAAACACTGGTCATCAATTGTGGCATCCGCCGCGATCGCCAAACCACCCCCATAGTACAAACCATTACCTACCGCCACCTGAAGGGTTTTGACCGTAAATTCTTCGCCATTGGCTCGAATCGTGGCATGAAAAGGACGAGTTTGACTGAGTACCCGTAACGCCGTTAAAGCGTAGGCCAAGACTCCCCAGCGTTGTTTCGCGCCTTTGGTTAACTGTTGGGTAATCTCCGCACTTAACCCCAAACTGGCCACGTTAAAAAAATAACGACCATTCACTTTCCCTAAATCAATCGCTTTACAGTGACCCTCCGCAATCACTTGACAGGCCGGGGCGATCGCCAAGGGCAGACCCAGGGTTCGCGCTAAATCATTGGCTGTACCGAGGGGCAAAATGCCCAACGGTAATTGGTGTTCGACTAAACTATTGACCACCGCATTTAACGTGCCATCTCCTCCCCCCACAATCACCAAATCAATCTGATGGGCGTAGTAGTGAATATATTCCGCCGGAGACTTAGAAGATTTCACCGGCACCGTAATTAATTCAAACCCTAAATCATCTAATAAATCAATCGCCTGGGCAAATCCCTGTTTGCCACGACGAGCGTGACGATTGATTAGTAATAAGGCGCGTTTTTCCATGTCCATGCCCCAGCAGATTGAGTTTAATTTGAGTTTAACACTGGCTTTGATCGGACTTATTTAATCGGACTTATTTAATCGGACTTATTTAATCGGACTTATTTGATCGGACTTCAATCAATGGCATTTTATGGCACTTTATGGTGTTGAGGATTCCGAGGGTTTAGCCGGTAGGGACGTTAGGGGCGGAACACCGGGGTCTAGGGTTTTGGGGACTTGGAGAGCTAGATAGAGGGTTAATCCGGTCATATAAATCACTAAAGATAGCCAGAGGAGATGATTATTTTGTTCATACCAAGCAATCACTAAAAGCGGTAAATAACCGATCCCAAAGGCCAATAAAACGGCATTTCTTAAGGTTTCGCCGGCCTTTAATCCAGTGAAGTAACCCTCCAACATAAAGGCGATCGCTGTCATTTCTAGGAGGGGTAACAACCAAAAGCTATAATCCGTCAATTCGCCATTCACTTCCTGATGATTGGTTAATAAGCCAAAGACCGTTTCAGGGAATAATAAGGTAGAGGTGGCAATGACTAAGGCAATCAATAAACTTGTGGCGATCGCTACCCAAAGTAATGGTAATAACTGATTTTTCTGACCTTTACTGGCGAAATTACTGGTTAATGTTTGCGTGGTTAAGCCCACTCCATTAATGGTAAATTGACTTAAAAGGGCAATTTGAAGCAAGATCCCATTTTGAGCCAGGACAAGCGTGCCGAAACTCGAACTCACATTGGTAAAAATTGCATAGGTAGAAATTAACACAATAAACCGAATTAAAATATTGGCCTTTAATACCACCGTTTCTTTAAACGCCGCCCGATCCCACAAATCCTCCAACGCCTGGGGAACCCTTGACCAATCTATCGTCCAAACAACACCGACTAACCCTAAAATTAACGCTAAATATTGACTTAACGCCGTTGCTAATCCGGCCCCATAACTAGCCCATCCCCACTGAAAAATCATCACATAATCCAAATAAACATTGGCCAAATTACCGATTAAGGAAATCAATAAGACTAACCCATTCATTTCCCGTCCTAAAAACCAGCCCATTAACACAAAATTTAATAAAACCGCCGGTGCGCCCCACACGCGCCCATAGAAATAATCCGCTCCCGATGCTTCTACCCCCGGATCACCCGTTAATAACCAAAATCCGAGTTTTTGAATGGGATATTGTAAAACGAGAATGCCCAGGGCGATCGCCAAGGCCACCAAACCACTCCGTAACCCCACCAATAAAACCCCTTCTTGATCTCCCAAACCCGTTGCCGCGGCCGTCATGGCATTGGTACTAGAGCGCAAGAACTTTAATACCCGGTACAAATAATCAAACAAAATTGAAGCCAGAATGACCCCGGCTAAATGGCGAATATCCGTTAAATGCCCCAAAAAAGCGGTGTCAACTAATCCCGCCAAGGGAACCATCATATTGGAGAGAGTACTAGCCGCCGATAAGCGAAAAAAACGGGGTAGAAATTGATAGGTTTGGGGGAGGGCAACGGTCATAGAGGGTGAGTAGTGAATAGTTGATAGTTGATAATTGATAATTGATAATTAATCGTTAATTCTCATTTATTTTGCAAATCACACTATGAAATCGTTCAAAAAAATAACTGAAACAAGTCTTTTTTTAGGAAGATTTAGGGAAACTCTACTGGAACAAGTCCCCCTTTTTAAGGGGGATTTAGGGGGATCTGAAAGATATTTAGTGGAGGACTGATAGTATATTAACCTCTTTTTTAAGGGAGATTTAGGGGGATCTGAAAGATATTTAGTGGAGGACTGATAGTATTTAACCTCTTTTTTAAGGGAGATTTAGGGGGATCTGAAAGATATTTAGTGGAGGACTGATAGTATATTAACCTCTTTTTTAAAGGGGATTTAGGGGGATCAGCAAGCAAAGGAAGGGTTGCCAGTGAGATTTAGAGCCGAATCCGGGTGAAAAGTCCTATCTTGAATCGGTAGAGGTTTACGGCCTTGACTAATTTGATGAAACCACCAATGTTCCTCCGTTTTAACCTGTTCAAAGCCTGCGTTTTGTAAAGCATCATTCAAATCTCCCCTAGCAAAGGCTTGAATATAAGGCTCTTCAAAGACCTCGGTTAACCATTCATTGTGACGTAATTGGTCTTGATTCCCATCTAAAATGAAAAGTTGACCCCCAGGACTTAATAAACGAAAACACTCCTGTAAAATCGCCGGGGTAATCGCCGGGGGCGTTTCGTGAAATAATAAAGAAATACTAATTAGGTCAAAGGAATGATGGGGAAAGGGTGTTTTTTCTGCTAATCCTTGGTACCAAGTCACCTTTACCCCCCGTTGTCGCGCTTTATAATCAGCCATGGTCAACATCTGCGGCGATAAATCCAGACCCAGAACCTCCGCTTGGGGAAAATGCTCTTTTAGTGCCAAGGTCAGGGAACCCGTCCCACAGCCCAGGTCTAAAATGCGACGGGGTTGGCCCCCAATCCGCTCAATCAAACCCTGTCTGACCCAATCTTCATTGGGGGGTAAAACATAGCGAGTAATGGGATCATAGGTCACTGCCGCCGTTTCCGTGAGATAACCCCCGGTAATGCCATGGAAATTCTGGCGATAGTAGGCGGGATAGGGTTGAGTGGGCGCAAATTGAGCTTCCCCGGCTGACCAGTCAATCAGACGATGGAGATGTTCTAACTCGTCTTGGTTGATCAGAAAGGTTTGGAAAAACGGTTTTAGAAAACTGTCCCAGAGGGTGGTCGTTGCCATTACCAAGTCGGATGCGTTGCAAAAATTTAGACTAATGGTAACGGGTCATCTAAAGATGGAGCAAGTAGATCGAGCGTTTGATTCTGAAAGGTTACGCCATCGGTTCCGGGGTGGAGAGTCTGCACATAAAATTCCTTGACATGGTTATTGTCGTCCGCGACTAAAACCCTGGCTTGATGACCTTCATTAAAAACATCTCGGCGATCGCAGGTTTCGTAGGCATAAATAATTAACAAATCCCCAGGACGACATAAAAGAGCCGCTCCACCATTGGGACAAACCTCTCGACTGCCGACAACCCCTGGAATGGCATAGGTGGAAAAACGATGGCCGTTATTCAAATTGATAATATCCACTTCCTCTAGGGGCAAAATCCCCACCTGAGTCAATAACTCCGGATCAATGGAAATACTCCCAACATAGTTGAGGTTAGCGGCTGTGACTCGCACCCGATGAAGTTTGGCGTGCATTAGTCGAATCGTTCCCATGGGGCTTGATGCTTAGAGGCAATGGATAGAATAGACTCAGCGTTATTCTGCTGTCACTGTAATTCTTTTAGGGCTTTTCAGCAACTACTTTGGCTTGAAACCAGGAAGTTTCGATGCGTCCATAGAGGCGGCAGGCTAATTCAAAGAGCGGTCGGCCCCCTAGACGGGCAATGCCTCGGTATTTAGGCGGCCATTTGTGAATATAGGGTTTGGATTCTAGGACGGAGAAACCGGCTTCTGTAAATAAGTTACCGAGACACATGGGACTCCAACTATAGAGATGATGGTCAATATTGTCGGGGCGATAGGCCATGGTAACGGATTCGCAGGGAACCACGAAAATGATTTTGCCGCCGGGGGTTAACTTTTTGTAGAGTTCTTGGAGTTCTAATAAGGGATGGAGCGCGTGTTCGAGGGCATTGGTGGAAATAATCACGTTGACGTAGCGATCAGGGACATCGGCAACTCGTCCAAAGACTTCTACCCCGTTACCACGAGCGGTTTCCATCGCAGTGGGATTCACTTCTACCCCAACTTTTTTGGCACAGTTCAAGTTTTTGAGGAGGTAGCCACCGCCACAGCCAAAATCGAGGACGTGACTCTCCGGGGTAATGTAATCTTGAAAGATACTGAGGTTGGCCCAGCCGCCAAATTCACCGACAGGAGCTTGCCAGTTGAAGTAGTCTTGATTGTAGTAGGGGGCGACTAAATCGGGCATGGGGGATTTCCTCGTCGTTCAAAAAGTTGGATAGTATGGGTTGCAATTATAGACAAGTTTGCACAGTTTGGCTTTTCCTGTCTTGACATCCTCCCCTTGCTAAAGCAAGAGGATTCCTGAACCTCACGATTCAAGTTTCTGCTTCATTCACCGTCGCATACCACAGTTGAAACTATGTACTGTCTTACACAGAGTCCACAGACTTTCG
>JACCDQ011504542.1_pt1 | contig 14230 bp, 14 predicted proteins | sample 7446031 | NCBI WGS metagenome assembly JACCDQ01 (sample SAMN15323442, study PRJNA562643) | freshwater metagenome | isolation source: river surface water | place: USA:Blue River Watershed | collected 2017-08-17 | reverse complement strand
TCATCGCCGGTGTGACCGCGCCTCCGGGCAAGCGCATGGGCCATGCGGGCGCGCTGATTTCCGGCGGTGCTGATACGGCCGATGCGAAGCTCGAGATCATGGAAGCCTGCGGCATCAAGGTCACGCGTAATCCGTCGGAGATGGGCCACTTGCTGAAAGCGGCACTGGCGTAAAAGCTGCCCTCGGCTTCAGAGGGCCTCTGAAATTCTGGACCTGCGGCGACTTGCCAGACAAGGCACCGCCGCAGCCAGCGATTGCAAGAATGTAGATTCCACTGGCGTGAATTAAGTTACCGCTATCGATATGCGCGGTTTACCCCAAACGCCCCCTCCCCTGTGCAAGGCGGTTGCGAATGAAAGCACTGAACGTGACGCCCGCGATTCAAATGCCCCGTGGACTAAGCAACTGGCTCCTGACGTGCGCCATTTCAGGAGCCGTGTTGGCCACGGTGTCGATACCGTTTCCTGCGACCGCCGACAATCTTCCTGCGCTGCCGGAGGTGGAAGTCAGCGTCTCGCGCGCCAGTTTGATCGGTGTTGCCGATGGGGCCAGTGAAGGCTGGGTAGGACAGCAGCAGGTCGCCAACCGCGTTGTCGCACATACCGGTGAAGTGCTGGAACTGATGCCCGGTCTGATCGCCAGCCAGCATAGTGGCGAAGGCAAGGCGAATAACTATTTTCTACGCGGCTTCAACCTTGATCACGGACTCGACATCAAGCTCACGCTGGACGGTATGCCGATCAACCAGCGCAGTCACGCACATGGCCAGGGCTGGGCGGACCTGAATCCACTCATTCCGGAGCTGATGACGTCGCTGTATTACCGCAAAGGACCTTACTATGCGGCCGATGGCGATTTTGCGAATGCTGGTTCCGCCGCGATCAGGTATGCCGATGTCCTCGATCAGGGCATCGCGAGTGTCAGCGTAGGACAGTTCGGGCATGCACGTGCACTTTTGGCCAATGCACCGACGTGGCTTGATGGCCGGCTGCTTTACGCGCTCGAACTATCGCACCATGACGGCCCTTGGATCGTGCCGGATAACTACCGCAAGGCCAATGGATTGCTTCGCTACAGCGAAGGCAATGACGCCAACGGCTTTTCTGTCACCGCGATGGCCTACTCGGGACGCTGGACAGCGACTGACCAGATTCCGTGGAATGAATATCGCCAGGGACTCATTTCGCGGTTCGGCAGCATGGATTCCAGCGACGGTGGCACGGCCGGCCGCTATAGCCTGTCCGGCGAATGGCGACGCAACGACACTTCGGGAAGCTGGCTCGCGCAAGCGTATGTGATCCGTAATACGCTCGACTTGTATTCCAACCTGGAATATGGTGCGGCCAGCCAGACCGGACAGCATGACAGTCGTGTCACCAGCGGCATGAACCTCGTTCATACAGTCGACCTGGCAGGCGTAGGTAAGGACGCAGCCTACACATTCGGGTTGCAAATCCAGAACGACAATATCTTCAACTCGCTCTTCAGCACGACGGCGCGCGAGCCGAATGCGGACTGCCTGATTCCCGGCGGCGGCTGCCGGCGCGACCACATCACGCAGTCCAGCATCGGTCTGTACGGAGAAATGCGCGTGGCCTGGAATGACTGGATTCGCAGCGTCACCGGCCTGCGCGGCGACGCGTACCGCTTTAATAACGTCGGCCAGTCGAACGCGGCCAACACCGACAGTGTGTCCGACTTCATCGTCAGCCCGAAGCTGAACCTGGTGTTCGGGCCCTGGAGCAAGACCGAGTACTACTACAGCATCGGCAACGGCTATCACTCGAACGATGCGCGCGGCGTGACGATTGGCAGCGGCGTGCGCGCCAACGGCCTGGTGCGTACCTTCGGCCATGAGCTCGGGCTGCGCACCGAGATCGTGCCTGGTTTGCAGACCACGCTGGCGCTGTTCCAGCTCGACAGTGCGTCCGAGATCGTCTACATCGGCGACGAGGGGCGTACCGAAGATTCCGGGCGGCGCAGCCGCCGCGTCGGCTGGGAGTTCAACAATTACTACAAGATGAATTCGTGGCTGACGCTGGATGCCGATTTTGCGTATGCGCGCGCGCGCTTCCGCGATCCTGGCGGCGATGGCCGCTATATCGAGGGGGCGGTAGAAGGTGTGGCGTCGGTGGCGATGGTGGTCGACAACGGGGGTGTCTGGAGCGGCTCGCTGCAGCTGCGCTACTTTGGCCCGCGCCCGCTGACTGAGGACAATTCGGTACGCTCGGACGCGACCACCACGCTGAACGGCCGGCTGCGTTACCGTGTCGATCCGAAGACGTCGATCGAGCTGCTGGGCTTCAATCTGCTCGACAGCAAAAATTCGGCGATCGATTACTACAACGATTCGTACACGTTCAATGGCGTCTCCGGCCTGTCCGGCCGTGTGTTCCATCCGATCGAGCCGCGCAATTTCCGGCTGGTGCTGATTACGCGCTACTGACTGCTAATTATTAGGTCGCGGTCAGTGGGCTGCTGCTGAAAGAACAGATCGATCTTCAGCGCTTGTAGCTCGTTCAAGACCTCGATCAAGTTCTGACGACTGCGTCCGAGTCGGTCAATGTTCGAGCACATAACCATCTCAAATTTGTGCTGTGTCGCTGCCTTCAATATCGCATCGAGTGCTGAACGATCACTACGTCCCTTCGCTCCAGAGAGCCCCTGATCGACGAATTCTTGATAAATACTATATCCAAGTTGACCTGGTCCCCAATTTAATCCGGAACTGCTCTGGAGTCTGCAGTGAGGAGTGCTCCCACTCTTGCTCAGATTCCAAGAGCAGGCCTCGTTGTTTAGGCCTTTGTGCGGCTGAAGTCGGCCAATAGCAGTCGGTCACCTCAAATGAAACCGAACGCTCAACTTTTGACATGAGGCGTATGACCGGCGCTCGTAGGCATGTCCTCTCGATGGAATGGTTAGGAGTTCATGTGCTCAGATAATGAAGAGAGCATGATCTTCAGTGACTCGAAGAACTCTGGCTTCACTTTCATCTTTGCGTCCAGTAAGCCCGCAACCTCTTCGGTTGCATTTCGTGCTGGTTTGGTGCGAATGTCATTTGCAGGAATGCAGTCGAAATAGAAGTCTGGGAACTCCTTCCTGAGATGAGCTGCTTCCACAGTCTTATCACCATCAAGTAAGCCTGCAACCTTCTTGAAGCCAAGATCTTTGAGGATTTGACATAGGTGCGCGACGTTACTAGCTCCACCAACGCCCCAGCCAAAGAAATTGCCAGCAATTTCAAGATCTAGTTGGTCGGCAATCCGTGGATACAGAAGAACATCTTCCTGGCCCTCCGTAAGAATGATCCGCTCTTCCTGGAAAAAGAGTTCTCTGGCATCCAATCCAAAGACATGGGGGTTATATAGATTGCCATCGGAGAGTTTTTTGATCGCCTCTGTGGCGTCCGCAGTTAGCTGGTGAATGCGTGTGCCTAATTCCGTGGTCGTGACGCGTGCGAGCTTTCCGCCGCTAGCTAATGCGCGCAAGTCAACAAAGTATGGTGAGTGCGTAGACACGACGATCTGCCGGTCTTTTGATAAGCGACTTAGCAGAGCAGACACTCGCTTCTGAAGACTAGGGTGTAGGGACAGTTCAGGCTCATCAATTACGACAACGTCACCCGGTTTGGAGTCGTACAGTGAGTCAACGATTGCAAAGATGCTGATGATGCCCTCGCCCATACCGTCACTAGAATGGGAGTGCTTTCCGTTGAAGAACTTTAAAAAGTATTGGCCTTGATCAGACCTGTCTATGGTCCATGTGGGTTCAAAGCCGATAGCCTCTTTCAGTAGCGAGTTAAAGGGGCCGGGATTTTTAATCGTGTTGAAGAGACGGTACTCGAATCCCGTGAGAACGGATGAGCGCTGCGATGGAAGTCCTGTGTATTTTAGGTACTGATCGCGAGACCACTCTCCTCTACCAAAGTACGGGTTGAGGGCTCTGCGAGAGGGGAGGACGAAGATATGGAAATTTTGGTCCACTCCGATGCTGATGGTTTCGCTGGAACCCATTGTGATCGATTTGAGAGTTTCGTCCTTGCCGTTCACTCTGTACTTAATCTCGACAGACTCGACGTCTGCGTTCCGCGTGCCAGAGGTGAAACTGACCGACTCATTTCCAAGTCTGGCTCGCAGGCATTCGAGAATGCACGATTTGCCTGCGTTGTTTGGCCCAGTTAGCAGCGTCAGTCCGCTGCCTGCATCACCATTTGGAACTGCGAAGTCCAGTGCGCCAAGTTCTCTAAACCCCCGGTAGCCAAGTATCTCTATTCGTGTAAGCGCCATTGGGCTTTGAACTCCTAACGTTATTTAGATCGCAAAACTTGCGGGATAAACTGGGCTGGATGGAATAGTCCGGACACTCGTCCCTACTGGAAGTGACTTGAAGTGTCAAATGCGAAGCAAATGTGAGCCACATTACGCCGGTTTACGCGACCGAATTCTGAGCCACTTCCTTTCCTGAATTTCCCATGAATCCTGCTTTTTTCTGCTTGCGCACGCGGTAAATATCTCCCTTGATTTGCACGCTATGGGTGTGATGCAGAATGAGGTCGGGCATGGCTACGGTCAGCGTGGGGTTGTCGCCGAAGGTGTCGCCCCAATGCGCAAACAACAGATTGCTAGTCAGGATCATCGAGCCACCCCGTTCATAGCGTTTGGTCACGATCTGGAAGAAGTGAATAGCTTGTTCGCCGGTCAGCTCTAATGTTCAGAAAGTCTTCGGCTTTTGGATTCAGAAATGAGTCACCTATTCCCGACACCTAGAACGACAGACTTCAATCTCTTCGCCAGAATTTTTGCAGGAAACAGTACATTCGAGGTTATATTTTTGTACGTCTCGTTCGATTCTTCCTTGGCTCCTGGGTCCTAAGCTGTACCCTTTTGCTTTTAAACAAAGCTCGACCATCGCACTTTGATTAACCGCGTTCGCATCTATCCAAGTCGTTGTTGGTGCGACTCGCTCCCCTCCATAACTCGTGCAGTTGACATTATTTCCATTTGAAATGCAATTGGTTTGGACCGGCGTTTGATATCCACTTCCAGTTACTATTTGAAAGTTTTGTGGAGGGTAAGCTCGGGAAGCTTCAACAGTACATTGATACCTATCTTGATTAAATTCAGCTTCACTCGTGTTGCTTCTGTACCAAGCGTTTCCAATATTTGCACAACCCACCACCACAAACACAGAGAAAATATTAAAAGATAAATGGTGAATTTTCATATCAAATATTAGGCATAAATTTAATTATCACCAGACTCAGCTACAAATCTCTTAACAGACTCAATCAATTTATCAGCCAAGCCATATATATCTTCGATTTGATTCAGCGAAATTCTCTCTTCTTCTTTTTTTTCATTGAAAATGCTTATACCCAGCCTTGCCTCGTTATTGAATCGAAGTCGGCAAATTGTTTTCCTATTATTGTCATCTAAGAGAATTGCGCAATAGCTTGCGGCATCACGCATGTATATACGCTTGGAAGAAACTGTTCCATGCAGGATGGTTTTTACGATGTAAAACGCTTCAACCTCTATTTGCGAGGTGTTTGTCGCCCGCACCTGAATTTCATCCTCTCTTGAATTCTCTTCAAAAGCTTGAGGTGATCGCAATTGTCTGGATGGTGTTTCAGGCGTCATTGCGCCTTTTAACCGCTCATTTATCAACTCTCCAATCAATTGATCGAAGGCACGTTTGGTCAATTCGGTAAACTGCTCTTTGATTGAGCTTGTAAATCTTTTATTTTCCAAAAAATCATTGACTATTAATCTTACAAACTCCTCTGAGGGCGCGGACACCCATCCGGAAATTTTGTTTTTTATTAGCCGCATATACTTCAAATCATTTGCGGTGTTAAGTATTAAATCAACATCGAAGCTTGATTTGGCAAATTTCTTGAGCTCCTCAACGTCTCTCTCTTTAAAATCTAGAATATTGAATTCAAAAAATGGTTTTTCATCCATTTTATTCGGCTCTTCTAAATCAGTAAAAAACTGATACCGAAGCCCGTTTGTCAATATACCAAAACGAGATGAAGTTACGTGAAAATATCGAAATAGTTGACCTGCATGTTTTATGCTCAAATCCTCTCCAGATTTTTTGCACTCAAAAAGCATAATTGGCTTTCCGTCTTTCATGACGGCATAATCAACTTTCTCTCCCTTTTTCGTTCCAACATCAGAGATAAATTCTGGAGTAACTTCAAATGGGTCAAAGACGTTGTAGCCGAGCAATTGAATCATCGGCATAATCATCGAATTTTTTGTAGCCTCTTCTGTTTGTATAACGCTCCGGCTGTTTTCGATTCGTGTCGCAAGAATTCTGAGATTGTCGATGAAATCCATGATGGTTTACCTATATAAATTTTTATTGGATTACCTAATTTTCTCGACTGCCGTAGAGGCCAATCTGTCTTTTAAAAAACTCGCATCACAGTGCCGACACCAAGTTGCGACTGATAGCATATAGACTTTATACCTAAACGCTTCTTACGCAGCAAGACGATTGCGTCTTTCGTTCTATTTTCATCTTGCTTGCATGTCCCAGTTTCCGGCTCTATGTTTTCGCTCTCTGCAGAGGTGCAGCTATTCTTTAGCGAATTAGATTGCGCTCAAACTTACCGATTGCTTCGCAAAAAACGAAGATCATTCGATCGCTCAATGCGGTCGTGTCCACGCCTTAATGCTGAGAAAAGACATCGCTCTTCAATACTTGATGCTCATTGAAAATCTCGAAAAGATGCTAAAGAGATCGACCGCGACGATCGATGCTCCAGCACATGACCGTGTCTAAATGACGCTTGGTAGCGTCGTTCATCAACGCTGGATGATCATTGCGACTATTACCGCCCGAGATGCCGTTGTCGGCGTGTTCCAGAGCGATGCTTTAGTCGAGGCGTCTGAAGAGAAAGTCGTTCGAAGAATCGAATGCCGGCTGTCGGTTTGTCAGCCGCGCGAAGTGTGTTGAGAGCCACTCGCTTGGCGTTGAAATGCTTCGTCAGCGACGAGTGAAGAACATTCAGATCAATGGATGATTGAACCAAGAATTGAATCGCTCTCGGTCTCCGTTAGTCTGGTACGCATGCGCAGAAAGCATGCGTAGAAGTGAAAAACCCCGAACTTCTTTGACTTTTGGCGTCAAAAAACTTCGGGGTTCATATGTTCTGGCGGAGAGAGGGTCTGCCATTAAACACTTTCCTGCGGTAGCACAGCATGATGAAGTTCTTTGTTTTTACTTAGGTTTTCAGCCGACAGTTGTGCCAATGCATACCATCCGATATCATCAAAGTTCATTATTTTGGGTATGTAAATTGGTATGCCAAAGATCGCGAAAGAATTGTCTGCCCTGGAGGTCAAGCGTCTGGCGCGCGCCGGGTGGCACGCTGTGGGCGGGGTGGCCGGTCTTCTTCTGCAGATAAGGCCTCTTTCGTCAGGTAACTCCACGCCATCGCGGTCTTGGATTCTTCGCTTACGCATAGCGGGTGAGCGGCAAGTGCTCGGTCTGGGCTCTTACCCTCAGGTGTCGCTGGCAGATGCCCGCGATCAGGCACGAAGGCTATCGCTGGAAGCCAAGGGCGGAGTCAACTTGCGGGTCAAGAAGCGAGAGCAGCGCAGTGCGCTACTTGCGGCAGCGGCGCGGAACAAGACCTTCCAACAATGTGCCCAGGCTTATATGGAGGCGCATGCCTCCGATTACACGAGCGACAAGCACCGCAAGCAGTGGGCCTCGACACTGCAGGCCTACGCCTTTCCCATTATTGGCAAGATGCTGGTTGCTGACATCGGTATGAGGCACGTGCTCGATGTACTACTGCAGCCCACCACGCACCGAGACGGAACAACCGGAAAGCTGTGGGAGACGAAAACCGAGACGGCGAAGCGATTGCTCGACAGGATGCGTACAGTGCTCGACTTTGCCACGGTTAACGAATATCGATCCGGCACGAACCCCGCCACCTGGAAAGGCTACCTCGATACGCAACTAGCGTCGCCTCGTGGACTGCAACAGGTGAAACATCAACCGGCAGTACCCTATTCCCAAGCCGCTGACTTCATGGCGAAGCTGCGGAAGAATGAAAGCATCAGCGCCAAGGCACTTCAGTTCTTGATACTTACCGGGGTCCGATCGGGGTCGGTAAGGCTTGCCGAATGGTCTGAGATTGACCTGACAAAAAAGCTCTGGACCATCCCAGCAGAGCACACCAAAGCTCGCCGCGAGCACCGAGTCCCGCTACCACCTCAAGCGATCGCCCTTCTGAAAAATCTGCCGAAGATCGCAGGAAACAACAAAGTCTTTCCAAGCCCGCGCGGCAGAGCATTGTCCGACATGGCATTGAGCCAGCTGATGCGCGGCATGCGTGAACGCGGGGAATTAACTATCGAAGCTGTACCGCATGGCTTTCGCTCGACCTTCCGTGACTGGGCGGCGGAGCAGACGAACTATCCGGATGAGATCCGGCGAGTAGCTTCCGGCCATACCGTAGGCGACGCCGTGAAAGAGGCTTATCAGCGGACTGACCTGCTGGAGAAACGAAGGCATTTAATGAATGACTGGGCGGCCTTTTTAGATTTTCCCTCTGGGGTTAGGTCAGCTTCGACAAAACCACCAAAGCAAGAACATGAGTAATGCAAAGCGAGAACACCTCGTACTGATCGGACCCAGCCGCAAACGAGCGGGACATACGAAACAAGGATTGATCGCATGTCAGATACGCGCGGTGGAACTAACAGAGTCAAGGCAAGGCGGTGGAATCGTTTCGCTTCTTCTACCCAAAAACGACCGCGAAAAAACAAGGCTACGAAACCTCGTAAATCGCGGATACACAGTAGAAACTGTGCCGATTCGCAATCACTCCCGAAAAAAAATCCGGGACGCCGTCAAGTCCCCTGAGTTGGTTGTGGCACTTGCTGAGCTATTTTTGTTGGAGAACGCGTCCAACGATCGAGCTATAAGTGCCTTCAAAGATGAATTTGCAGAATGGGTATGTAAAAAACTGCTTGATCATCGACATAACCGAGTTCGGATGCTTATCAAAAAAGCACATCACGAACTGGTCGACAGCACAAAACCAGGGTGGTGGAAGACGCATCTTCCAAGAAGAAAAAAGTGAGTTAAGCATTTCGCTCATCTGAATCTGTAACTTGCGTGGCACCCCAGCAATCATCAGGAGGTGTCACCATGAAGCAGCAAAACCCCACCGGTTTACTTGTTGCCTTCGACGAACTACCGGACAGTGCATTCGTCCGTTTGCGCCAGTTACTTTCCTCAGCAGTCATTCCCTTCTCGGCCACAACCACTTGGCGACGCGTCCGCGAGGGTACGTTCCCCCAACCCGTCCGAATTTCGCCCCAAATAACCGCTTGGCGCGTAGGTCAAATTCGGGAGTGGCTTCGATGCCCAAGTGAGTTCGTCGTCGACGGTACCGACCTCACCAGGACCACACCGAGAAGCCAAAGAAGGAAGGTGCGCCGTGAAAAGTAACTCGCACCAACTTATGGTAAGGCTCACCCCATCGGGGCGTCGTCTCCCCGATGTCTACCTTCCCGGAAAAATCCGCGATAACTGTTGGCGCCATGAGCTCATCGCCGGACTGCGAGAACACTCATGGGACGACGGTCCACTACGACAAGAGTCGTTTACTTACATCGGACCCTTTTTTGTTGGCTGCGACCACGGGTGTTATCACTCTCCGAGTTCTCACGGCAGTGGATTTGGCTGCTGGCCTGATCGCGACTTATCTCCTGTCGATGTTGCACGGCTCTGCCGCGAGGCGGTTGAACGAGCTGATCTCCTATTTTGCTTTATAGATAGTCCGGATTGTTACGGAACCATTGCCGAGATAGAGCGCGCGCATACGTTAGGAATTCGTGTCGTGATCGCTTTTGCGTCGGGAATTGCCAAATCCAATAGTAATGATTTTTGGTTTATCTGCACACTGGCACACAAGGTTTACTACGACGTCTGCGAATGCAAGCTCCCGATTTTACTGAAACAATCAGTGGGAGAGATCGCATGATAAGGCTCGAACAGATGGTCGAAAGTGGGATGGCGCTGGTCCCAATCCCGCCCGGGGAGAAAAGACCTTGCTCCGAAGGCTGGAACCTGCCGGATAACTGCATCATCGATCCCGCCGGTCTCGGGCAGCTGGCCGGGAAAAATGTCGGGCTCGCTCATGCGTATTCCACACCCACTCCAACCTGCGCGATTGATATTGATAACTTCAAGCATGCGACAGCTTGGCATTCAAGCCACGGCCAAGACCTGAAATCACTTTTGTTTGCGCCCGACGCCGTAGTGATTGCTTCAGGCCGGAGGGGAAGTTTGAAATTGCTGTACCGGCTACCAGCTGGAACCTCTCCGCTGGAGTCGAAAAAAATTGTCGGACCTGACGGTAAGTCAGCGGTTGAATTCCGCTGCGCGACCAAAGATGGGAAAACCGTGCAGGACGTTCTTCCGCCGAGCTTGCATCCGGAGGGGCGCACCTATCAATGGGTCGGCAGCGGCAATCCCTTGCAACTACCTGTCATCCCCCCTGCACTGTTGTCGGTCTGGCTGCTGCTAATCGCTAACGGTAGCCGCGTGGCACTACGCAGCCGAGGCCCGAAGTCCGGACAACGACAGCGGCAAGAAAGTCCAAGGGAAATCGCCAACCTGCGGCACCTCCTCAGCTACATCAGTGCTAACTGTCCGTACGAAGTATGGCGGAACGTGGTGTGGGCCATCCTCAGTACCGGCTGGCTGTGTGCCGAGGAGGTGGCGCAGCAGTGGAGCATGTCCGCACCAACGCGATACAAAGAAGAGGCGTTCTGGACAGTGGCGAATTCGTACGTGCCTGACCATCCTAACCCGATCACATTGGGTACCGCCTTCTACCATGCACGGCAAGGAGGGTGGCATGGCTCACGCTAGTCAACTAAACCCGCTCGCCGCTTTACAGGAGCGGTTTGTCATCTTGGATAGCGTGGGGGAAATCCGGGTAGCGGATCAACACCAAATTGCTGGGCTTCTCACTGGCACAGCAATCGGAGATCTCGCTTTATACAGAAAGCCCGATGGTGAGTTGATGATGCGGCGCTACCTGGAAGCATTGCCAATATCCTGTAACCCGAAACAGGTTATCGCTGATTTTTGGACATCCCCGAAAACCTTGGTCTATACACGTACGGCGTTCACTCCGAAGGCTACGCCAGCCGATGTACTGAATTTCTGGGTCGGTTCGACACTGGTTGCCAAGCCAGGTAACTGGGTGATCTTGCGCGACTATCTTCGCGATGTCATCTGCGATGGGGATGCGGCCTGTTTCGATTACCTGATCCGGTATATGGCTCACATGATTCAATGTCCAGAGGAAAAGCCGGGTGTGATGCCGGTTTTCTTGGGTCGACAAGGCACAGGCAAAGGTATGTACTTTCTCCTTTTGCGGGCGATCTGGCCACGCACCACTCTGCAAGTCGCCGATATCGACCAGGTGATCGGCAAGTTCAACGCCGCGCTGGAGCGTAATTACGTGATTTGCATGGATGAAGCACTGTTTGCGGGTGACAGGAAATCGATGGACCGCCTCAAGTCCATGATTACCGAGGGAGTAATCCGGATCGAACAAAAGTACCAGCCGTCGCGTGAGATCGAGTCAGTCCATCGGCTTTTCGCCGCCAGCAATCACGATCATTTCGGCAACGTTGAACGTGATGATCGCCGGTTTGCATTTTTTCGGGTGTCAGACCGACGCCAGCAGGACAGCGTCTATTTCAGCGCGATTGCAACCGCTATCGCAGACCCCGCAGTCCTCGGGGCACTGGTTTACTACCTCGGTCGTAAAGATCTCAGCTCCTTTGATGTGCGAGCAAAGCCGAGCTCGCAAGAGCACGGAAAGCAAAAACTGATGTCGCTACAGGGGTTCGACCGATATTGGTATGAGGTACTGATTCACGGCAGCCTGAACGGTACCGGTAGCACGGGCGGGGTTGATTTGACGGAATGGGAGGCAGCCGTATTTGTGCCGTCCGCCACCTTGTTGGGGCATTACACCTCTTTCAACAAAAACGCCCAACGGCATCAGACGGTACAGACCCACCACATGCGCGAGGCGTTGGGGAGATTATGCCCGTCGGCGAAGGGTGATCGACAAATCGTAAAGGGCTACGGTGGCTCCAGCGAGAAGCGGGTACGGGGATTTCAACTGCCGAACATCGATGCGGCGCGACAGGAGTTCGCAACTGCGATGGGGGTAAATGTTAACTGGGATTGATGTGGCACCTTGTCCGAGCGGTCAGTCAGGCCAGCGATGGCCGGAAGTGGTGGCCAGCCTTATGCGTGAGTGCATGCGGATTCCCAAGCAATGGCCAGTGTGGCCAGCTATTTTTATAAATTATTGAAGAAAAAATACAAAAGAAGTTTACGAGAAACGCTGGCCACGCTGGCCAAAACCTGCACGCTGATCGCACGCTTATCACCCTTTGCAAGAGGTCAACGAACAATACAAGCGAGACTGAAAGCCGAAGCCCTTAAGCGGGTGATAACGTTAGTCAAAGGAGAATCTATGCCCCTCCCCACCCTGCACATGCACGGCGCGAAACAATGCCGAGCACGATCAAAGCGAACTGGTAACCAATGCCAAAATCCGGCAGCTTTTGGCATGCCCGTCTGCCGGATGCATGGTGCAAGACATCCACATACTACTTTGCGCGGAGAGGCACATCCGGGCTATAAGCACGGTCACGAGACGTTGGAAGCCAAAGCCGTTCGGTCTTCGAAACTGTTCGAGCTCCGTCGGCTGGAGGCACTAATGCACCTCCTCGGGATGACAACTTCCAAAAAATCTCCAGGAAGAAAGCCGAAATGTAACCAACCCGCCCCGTAACCAACCTTGCTTCTGACGTGCAGCCACCCCCAAGCTTCGAGATAAAACAAGAGAATATCTGCCTGCGGATAAGCTCTGTCCGTGAGCGCCACCCATTTCGCATAATGAAATTCTAATTTGAAGTCATTGCCGGAGCGCACCGCTACCTTACACTGGAAGTAGCAACATTTATGCTCAAAATAATAATTAATTTACCGGCGTACAAAAGGTGCAAAGACTCACCGAATACGACATTCGTGCTCGCGTCATCACGCCAGCAATCGAGCGAGCAGGCTGGGACCCGTTAACGCAGATTTTTCACGAATATGGCCTACGCGCCGGGCGAATCAGCGTACGTGGCCGGACTGCGCATCGTGACCAGACCACTATCCTCAACGCTGACTACGCGCTGTTCTTCAAACCTAACATCCCGAGTGCGGCTGTCGAGGCGAAAGACAACAATCACGGCATCGGTGCAGGTATGCCTCAAGCTATGGAATATGCCCGTCTGTTGGGAGTACCCTTTGCATTTTCCAGCAATGCTGACGGCTTCATTTTCCGCGATGAAACGCTGGCCGATGGCGTGCTGGAGAGAGCGATCCCCCTGCACGAGTTTCTTTCGCCGCAGCAGCTGTGGGAGCGCTAATGCGCCTGGAAAGGTTGGACGCCAGATATATGTAGCGTAGCAGAATACGACTATTACCCCGGCAAGACACCACGGTATTACCAGATCAACGCAGTTAACTGAGCCATCGAGGCGATTGCCGCTGGTGAAAAGTGCGTACTGCTGGTTATGGCGACGGACACGGGCAAAATCTTTACTGCCTTCCAAATTATTCATCGCTTGTCGAAGTCGCCTTGGCGCAATGATCCAGCCAGCACCAAACCCAAGCGCATCCTCTTTTTGGCCGACCGCAACATCCTGATTGACCAAACCATGGTCAACGACTTTCGTCCCTGCAAGGGCGCGATGGCCAAACTCAGCCCCAATGCCAAAGGAATCGAAAAGGTCGACTCCCAAGACAAGCTAATAATCGAGGAAGTGGGCTTGGCGATCAATAAGTCCAACAAGCAGGTCAACAAGTCGTACGAGATCTATTTGTCCCTTTATCAAGCCGTAACCGTAAAGCACCCCATGTCCACAAAAATCCTATCTGAGACGATGACGTTGTATTGCCGGCGCTTTGCAAGGTATGAATCGCTCAGCCAGAGTGCGCAAGAACCCGAATTCTTGACCGGGCAGCCGTTCAGTTTGATTGATGTAAATAAGCGCGTCATTGAACTTAGTTTGTCGCCCGAAGGTCATTCCTGCGAAAGCTGCGAACAGGAATACAAGCTTCGGGTGCCTGAAGGTCAGGTATACACATCCGTAAACGACGGCACCGCATCCCC
>JACCDQ010365618.1_pt1 | contig 14234 bp, 18 predicted proteins | sample 7446031 | NCBI WGS metagenome assembly JACCDQ01 (sample SAMN15323442, study PRJNA562643) | freshwater metagenome | isolation source: river surface water | place: USA:Blue River Watershed | collected 2017-08-17 | reverse complement strand
TCATCGCTGACTTTGGATCAGAAGAGATTGATGTTAAAAACTTTGCTTCTGGTGATGATGCTTCAAAGTTATCCTTGAAAGTATTGTTGAAAGCGCTTTGGAATGCTGTCGCATGATCTGTGCTGTTACCATCTTCACCTCTAGCATCGCTATATGCTGTTGCGAACATACCGCCAAGACCGCTATCAAATGCGTTAAGTTGTTGCTCCATATTTTTAACATCACTTAAGGCTTTAACACTACCAAATGAATCGTTAGATCCGTAGTTGCCATCAGAATCTTTCATATTCTTTTGCAACTTATCAACACCAGACATGTTAGCCTCTTGTTCTTTTAATTTCTTTCTTTCATCTAAGTTATTGCTGAAATTTTGAATGTTTCCAGCAATACCTTTTCCTGCAAGTGCTAGACCACCACTCGTCACTTTTGCTGTTCCACCAGCGGCTCCTGCCAAATCTTGTGCTGAACCACCAAGTGTGTTTTCACTGTTTGTAATCCACTGCATAATTCTGTCTGGAAGTTGGAATATTAACTTCATTAATGTCATCATAATAGTGAAATTAATTACCATTATGATCGCTATAGATACAAACCAATAAAATACTGAAGACATAATACCTGTGGAGCCTGCTTTTAGTGTATTCATTATGTCAGAGTACGATGCATTTATATAACTTGATATAACACCAACTAAGACATAACTTGATATAACGCCAACAATAATCAATATTGGCTTAAGTAAGATGTTTACAAGTAGTTTGTATCCTCTTTCTCCAGAGCCTAATAAATCATCTCCGTGAACAATATGCATTACCGCCCAAAATGGAGCGATTATAACTGCCTCAACAACTGAAACAATCCATCCTATAATTGATCCTAAGATATATAAAATTGGAGTTAAAGGAATTACAACCAATAAAAAGAATATTAATGGTAATGCTGTAGCCCAAATTGGATAGAGAATTGGCTGAATAATTCCAGAAACTGTTCCACCAACGATGCCACCGATACCAGGTATAAATGAAGCAGCCTTAGCAAGAAGTGCTGCAACAGTTAACCCACTTAGCCCATTAAGAATGTTGTTTCCTATTCTTTTTGCTGCCATTAGAGGGTGTTCATCTGGATATATCATAAACATTCCACCATGTAAATGTTCACTGAACATCTCTTGTATAAAATTCATATCTTGGTTATCGTCAACACCGTTTGTGCTTGTTGTTGATGTTAACGCTATACTATTGCTTGTCTTGGTACTCATATATGCTTTAATTTTCGCAATGTTTGTTGAGTATTGATCAGCATAAAGTTGGTTGGATATTGGTTTTGCTTGTGTATAGCCAAAGTCTGTCGTAACACTTCTACCAACCACATCAGCAAGGTGTGTCATTTTGTTAAACATAAACATTGAACTAACAAAACCTTGACTAATGGCCTTTTCTCTAATCTCTTTATAAAGATTATCTTCTTTTAATTGATCTGATACAGCATTAGACAATTTATTGTTATATTTATTTGAGGCACTTAGTAGCAGTGTGTCAATATTTCCGATTGAATTTATACTTTCAATGCCGCCAGCAATAGCAGAAGCAACCACTTTTTCTGCTATTGGTTCTAAATCTTTAATTAGTTCGTCAGTTGCTTGCCTATGTGCTAAATTAACTACAGTTTGAATTTTATTTATTAATATTGTTCCATCAGTATTGGAAATAACTCCAGTATCAATAGTTCCGCTTGCTCCACCAATCTTGCTTTCAAGGTTGCTTACCCTTTTTGTCTCAATAACACCACATTGGTCAACCCCAAATCCATGTGTATAATTAAAGTTACCAAATGCAATTTTTCTTGATATATCATCGTCTTTAACTGTTCCATATCTAAAATCAGAAACAACCCCTAAACTACTCTTGGGATCGCTAGAAATTGCTGAAAGTGTTTTAGTACAAATTAAACTTTCAAATACATTTCTTACCATCTGTTTAGATTGTGGTGATGCTGGTTTTACCTGCATTGTCTTGTTGAAATTCTCTTTTTCAACATATTTAATCCATGCTTGGTCAGCAAACCCGATAGACTGAATTACTAACCACATTACTATCATCTGAATAATTGCATAGCCACCTTTGACAGGAACTATGATTGCCGATGCTATAGCAATTCTTAATGGGTAAGTGGCAGCATTTAATTTCTTACCTAAAAACTCTCCTTCGTGTGCTGTTGCTATTAAACCATTCATTATCTGATAGGTGATAACGATACCAGCAACTATCAATACAACAGCATTAAATGACTGAATAAGACTTTCAAGTGGATTGCCACCGTTCATATCCATTATTCCAGCAAAAAGTTGAGACAATATATTTCTTGCCTCAGAATTCACTGCTGGATCAAACATAGCCGACTCTTGAGCATATGCTGTCCCGGTAATTAATCCTAATATTATTGTTATTATTCTATTCATATTTATATCCTCAATTTATATATTAATATATCATATTAATCCTTGTTGTCAATTTTGTACGAGATAAATGGAGTGTTGTTGTTTCTAATCTCGCTTATCAAAATTTTGTAATATGTATATCTAAACATACTGAATGCCAATGCAGAAATAACTATGACTGCTGTAACGGCTGGTTCTGAAGAAAAGTCATTATCTTTAAACATGCTGTAGGCTACAAATATTAATCCTACATACATTGCTATATTTGCTGAACTATCTACTATACTTTTTATTTTTGTTCTCATAGTTTTATTTTCTTAAAATGGTAGTGGTAAACCTGTGCTTCCAGCAAGGATTGTTATCGTTGCTTTAAAGTGGAAGAGTAGGATTCCCCCAATGATGTGTGTAAACCCTTTCGGCATGAGGTCTTGTCCTGTAGCAACTGCTTTCTGAAGAATGAAAAACCCTCTAACGAATGCGAAGAATCCAACAAGTTTTAAGAAAATAAAGATGCTTGTAAAGATTTGCTTCGCTTGTGCTCCAACACTTGATGAAGAAGGGGCTAAGTATGATCCTGGACCTTGAGAACCATATATGGAGGCAGTAAAAACATCTAAGGATGCTCCAATGCTCATCATGAATGCTGAAATAACTATTGTTAGAATTGGTCTTGATAATGGTATTTGGCCATTTGATTTTGAATGATCAATGAAAAGAAAAATTCCTTTGATTGCAAAATATAATCCAGCAACATATGAGATTGCTCTAAGTAAATCTATTAGTGGGTCTACACTTGATGTGAAATTATTTAACATTGATTCAATACTTACGCCTTGAGCATTGGCTAAAGAACTGAACAATAATATTATTGTACCTAATCCATATTTATTCATATTAATATCCTTATTTATGATATTAAATATAGCATAAATATTTCAAATGTCAATAATTACTTAACAATATAAAGCATAACCTGATATGCGACAGCATAGAAAAAAGGATTGAATACTGTCAATGCAAGTGCAGCAACCTTCAAGGCAAATTTAATTTTGTCTTTATTTACTTGTGCTTGTGCTTTCTTTTCCAATTCGTCAAAGTAAGCAACATTGCCTTTGTAGACATTAATACCCAAAGTTGGGTGAGTGTAGTGTTTAGTGTTGTTCATAATATTTATCTCCTGTATCAAATAACAACTTAATTTTACAATATAATGATATATATGTCAATATATATTTATTTCTTTCCTTTAATAAATTAATCTTTTCCATTTTCCTCTTTCCTTCTATCTATTTCTTCTTTTTCTTCTATATTAATTAAATTCTCTAATTTCTTCAAGCATTCTTTAAGTTGCCCTTTGCCAGATGCTTCCAAAAGTTCTGTTTGAATATAAGCCTTTCTTAACATCATAGCAATATCTCCTTAAAACAAGAAGTCCAAACTTCCTTCCTTCTGAGACTTACGATACTTAACGGTGTAATTCTTACCATAGTATCTGTCCATCTCAGTTTTGACTGCTATCTTGATTTCCTCTTCAAGTCTTTCAGTCTCTAGAATTTCTTCATCAGAAATGATGTCGTTTTCAAAATACATACCGAACTTCTGTTCATAGATTTCACGGTTCACCTGGTTCTTCAACATCATCTCGTGTGTGAATTCAGCCTCAATTCTGTCTACAAGGCTCATCTTCATCCAATCATCAGTTGATTTCAATAGGTTGAACTGTTCAATCATCTGTTTGCTTGTTATATATCTTGCTTTCATATCTTCCCCTTTTAATTGTTATAATATATTTATAACATATTTAAAAAGAAAGTCAATATAAAACCGTTTATCGGATCAAATAAATTTAATTTTATTGTTGCTTTTTTGTGTTGTGCCATTCCCAAACAGCAAGAGAGTTATCTACTATGTAGTGCTGACCTCTTTGCCATCCAGCGAAGATTTGCCCTACAGTCATCGCTCCTTGTGCTTCAGCCTCTTCGTCAGTCATCTTTGACACAAAGTGAACAGCAAACGATTCACTGTTGTATTTCTCGGTGTCAACCATGTTGTTTTGGACTAAAACATCGTAGAGTGTTTCAATGGCTTTAGATACATAAACTGATACCTGGTTTGTCTTCTGTGCTTTAAGGAGACTATCTAATTCATGTTTTATGTCATCAAAAGATTGTTTCATTTTGTTATGTATGTCTTCAATCTGCTCACTTGAAAGTGGTTTTTCATATACAACTTTTAATACACCATCCTTATATTTTAAGGTTTTGGTTATCTCACCAGACTCTTTATCTTGGTAGGTTATTACCATTGTTCCATCTAATTCATTGTATGTAAATATGTTTTGCTTCATAGTTTCCCTTATGTTATTTTTATAATATAACAAAAAAAGATTTATAAATCAAGAGTAAAACTATATACAAATTAATTATTTTATGTTATATTCTATTTTTAAGAGGAGACTATATGAGATTGTCAAAAAATGAAATTCTTTTAGGTGTAGCAACCATTCATCAACTGTCTGTTGAAAATATGGTTTGTCCTAAGTTCGCCCATTCAAAAGACGAAATGGAAAAAAGAATTTTCAATATCGTGAAGGTCAACCAGGAGTTCAAGTTGGCTGTCAATCGTGAACTGCTCACCAGGTTCATCAGTAAAATTGGTAAGAGCAACAACCTTAACTTGGATGCTTTTTCCCAAGATATTGTTGGTGACTATGTTTCCAAATCTGTGAGTTCAGACTTTATGAATTTCTTGAAGGCTAGGGGACTTAACCTGGAAGACCTCGTTGAGTCCAATACTATGTTTCATTAAAATTTATTCAATACTTGACATTTAAATTATTTTTGCTATTATTTAATTACATTCATATTCATATTTATTAATATACCTTCCGTTAAGATGCCCACCGATTGGTGGGTTTTCTTTTGGTCAAATAAAAAACCCCACCAGATTTCTCCAGTGGGGTTGTTGCCAGAGTAGGTTGATTACTTGGCTTTGGGCTTATAGTTCGGGGCTTCCTTAGAAATCCAGTCAGCCCACTTCTTGGTGAACTGCTTACCTTCTTCAGATGCCAGAAAGTCCTTGGCTTCTGGAACAGCACAAGAAAGCAGTTTCTTGGTCATATCACCAGGTTCTTTGAACAGCCAAACCATCTTGCTACCAATACCCAGAATGGGGAAGTCGTCTTCCTTCATGATCTTGGTAGGAGCACCAACAGCACCAGTAGGTTGGATAGAGAAGATCAGAGTGCCTTCACGGGGCTTGCGAGTGCGGGCAATCTTCTCAGCCAGAGATGCACCACCCTTACCAGCCTTGAGCCAACCACGGCTTTCAGCATAGTGCTTGACATCCGAATCCTCAAAGAGGGGTTCGTTGTTGTAGGTGGCTTCCATCAGTTCTTTAAACGAGATGTCCAAATTAAAGATTGAAGCAAAGGTCTCACCAAGCATCTGCTTGCGGCTTTCCTTAGCCTTGTTCTCACGGTCAATGAAGGCAGTGAGTTTGGGCAGAATGCTGGTATCGCCATTTGCCAGTTTGACCAGGAGTTCATCTTTTTCAAGAAGTTCCTCACGGCTCAGAGGTTTGATTTTTTCTGCTTTTGTATCGGCAACTACGGTAGACATAAATAATCTCCTTAAAGAAGGTTGTTGAATGAACCAACCGTTTTTGGTTGATGGATGGACTCTAGCATATAAATTATGGCTGTCAACAAGATTTTTCTTAAAAGATAAAGAATTTATGTTGTATTTAAGCAACTTTACATTGAATCTATGATGGTTCTATATGAATCCCTGTAATTTTATACATAGTTCATACATATAAAGGGGTATCTAGAAAAGAACATAGACCCCTTGGGGTCTATGAGAAGTAAGTCCAAACAAAAAGGAACAAAACGGGAGAGACTACTTCTTTTAATATTATTTAGATTTTTGTTTATAGGAAACGGAGTTTCTTCTCAAAAATTGTGTTGGGTTAACAATGTCAAAGCCTACTGCCTTGATGATTTCTCTTGGGGTCATATCACTTGTGTCACCAATTTCTTTGATGGCAATTAGAATTTTGTCCTTGTTTTCGGATTTGAAACTATCTGTATGTTTGAAGTCTATCTTGTGTCTCTTCAAAAAGGTGAGCAATCCGTCTAATCCACCTTGGTAGTCCATCATCACCTTAATCTCTTTAAGAGTTAATTTAGAGAAGTCAACACCTTGGGTAAGCAACTGTTTCAATCTCTTGTTTTCACCACGAAAACTCTTCTCAAAGGGGATGTTGCTTCTCCAGCAAAGAACTCTAAACGCCTGTAATGATCCTGGGTAGGCAACCATATCCTTAAGTGTTTCTAAACAAAACTCTTTCGTGTTTATTTTTGATAGTTTTTCTATATATATATTAGTCATGTTATAAATTTGTCCCATATTGGAAAAAATATAACATAATTATTTCAAAAGTCAAGTTATTGAGTATTTGTTAAATATTTAATTTGGATAAATTCATTGAATAATAGGTAGTTCCATTGCCTGGGTTGAATTTCTCTTCTGCTACCTGGAGGAAGTGGTTCAAGTCAACATAGTAGAACTTGATCCTCTTGGCTGTGTTGAGGTTGTTGCTGAAACATTCAGTGATACCTGCTATGAAGAACTGAGATTGCTTTCTCATTCTTCTCATTGCCTTTCCATTGATGTTGAAAGTCTTGGCAGTGCTGAACTGTCCCTTGACATCAAAGGTCACGTATTCCTGCTGGTTCTCAATCACGAAGTCCTGTTTGGACTTATCTAGAACCATCTCAGCCACTGGTGGTGTCTCTATCTTCCAGCCTTGGGTTTGCTTGTTGGTGTTCTCATACATCGTCTGCATGACTTTGGTGAACATCACTTCAGCAGTCATTCCTTTCTCGTCTACAGCAGAGGAGGGTGGTCTCTTGAACTCAGTAATTTCCATCACACCCCTTACCTGGTTCATCTGGTTTCGGGTGTCAATGGCTTTGTTGATTTCATCCAAGTTGTCCCTAGTGATTTCAAGTTCCACTAATTTAAATATAGGTGTTGAGTTTTGCTCTAACTTATATATTCCGTCTAAAAATTTATCTAGTGTTATGTTTAATAGGCTTGTTTTCATTATTCTTATACCTCTTTATTTCAGTATAAGAAATTAAAAACCTAAATCAAAAACACATAAGATAAACGGTAAAGACTTATATTTTCTCCTTGTATATATACAAAATTTTCACTGAAATGACCTAAGCCATTGATTTTATTGAAGTTTGTGTCAAATATATATATTTATTTATAATATGATCATTGCATATATATAATAAGGTACCTAATAATATATATAGTGTTGACTTGTTAAATTTATCTGCTAATTTATATTTAGAGGTAAATAAATATGAATTATGCAGAACAACAATTAGTAAACGACGCCAAGAGAAAAGTTATTGGACAACCAGCATTCAGTGTTAGGGACAAAGAAGAGTTCATGTCTGAGTTTGGTCATCTGACAGACAACTATGAGTTCATGACAACCGTTTGCTCTGCTTGGGGTGTGGGGTTCAGCAGATATGCCAGTGAAAGCCTTCTAGATGACTACAGGTTCGTCTTTGAGGTCAATGCCACCAGTGCTGCCCATGTGGTCAACAACTATGTGAAGAACATTGATCAGAAGGTTTGGGTCAAGGACTTGTTAAGTGAGATAGAGAAGTTGGCAGATGTGGAAGTCAAAGAACACTTTGAGGGCAAGCCAGCCACTCACTACCAGGTCTATCAGGAAGACAAGTTAAACAGCAAGCAAAAAATTCAGCAATCCCTCAACAAGAAGGGGATGTATTCAATGTGTATCTATGTAGCAAGCCCAAGAATAATGAAAGAACATGCCAGTGCTATGGATGTTTATCAAACATCAGGGGTAAAAAACAAATTCAACTCATTGAATTTTCTTGCTGGCAAATTCTTTGAAAACATCAAAGAGAAAAAAATTAACCACTATATAAAGAAAAAAGATTTGGAGAAGTTATCTACCGATGTAATGCAATCTACATTATCTAAGATTGCTGAGATAGTAAATGTTCCACTAAATAAGCCTGCCGACATCATTAGAAAAGTGGAAGAAAATACATTAAAATCAAGAAGAAAAATATAACATCCGATAAACGGTAAACGATATTGACTTTCTAATTATATTTGTTATTATTACAATATAACAATAATAAAGGAGAGTTATAATGAAATTAAAAAACATAGCATTAGCAGGAGCAATATTATTTAGCAGTATCGCACAGGCAGCAATTATTTATCCAACACAAAATTATATTGGATTAAAAACTCAGTTTTCAGGAATGAAGACAGCAACATTCTACTTAGATAACACAAGCGGTAAAAAAGTAGAGGAATATGAAGTTTCAGTAAAAAAATGGACAGACTACACCTTAGGAAAAGGGGCAGTACAAGAAGAAACTGAAGTTGTTAAGATTTTCCCAAATCGTGTTGTTATTCCACCAGGAAAAAAAGCACCAGTAAGATTATTATATAAAGGTGATTTACCTAACTTCCCAGAATATTACAGAGTTACATTCTTAGATGATCCAAACAATAAGAAGTACGATGAAGCAACCACTAAACTAAATGATGATGGTGAAATTATTTCTGGAGCAAAAGAAGATAACAAGGGAAAAAAGGATGAAAACAATGCCAACGTAAAAATTTCAATGCCATTTGCTTATAGCATGCCAATTTTTGCATTTCCAGGTGGCGATAAGTATGAGCCAATAAAAGACTTAAATAAGAGTGAAGTTAATGGAAAAACTATTTTAAAAAATAACGGGAACTTACTGTATAAGTATGAAGGTTATATTCTACCAGATGGAAAAAAGGTAAAAGAATTATCATATATATTCCCTGGTAAAGAATTAATAATCAACAATATTAAACTTGACATTCAAGGCTCATTCATTGATGTAACAAAAGCCGGAAAACAATAATATGAAGAGATCCATAATGGGTCTCGCTATATTATTGATGTTCTCAAATATAGTTTACGCGGAAGAAGTCCCATATCAAATAGATATTAAATATTTAAGCAAAGAATCTCTTGAGTTGGTTGTTCAAAAAAATGAAGATGGAATTTTCATATTGAAAACCGATATAGAAGAGGCTGCTCCAAAATTAGATTTCAGTAGTTTGAAATCAACAAAAATAGGTAATATTGAATATCTTAAACTATCTGATTTTGCATCATACAAAGAATATGATGGTGCTTATATGATAGATGGGGAACTTCTTCCAAAGTTCATGCCAAAACAAATCCACAATTTCCAAGGTGTAAGTTTCACAAACAAACCAGTTGGAGAGTCATTAGGTTATGTTAATTATAATGTAAATTACAATCCTAAGACTAAAGCGAAAAATATTGCTGGATCTTATACCTTATCAAACGGCTACGATAAATTTGGAACCATAGCGGTGAATTATCGTGATAAATTATATTTGGATAATGTTACGTTGAGGTATGATAACAGAGAAAATAACAATCAATGGATATTAGGAACAAACTTTAACCAGAACAGTCTTGGTAACTATATTAATTATGTGGGATTAAAATTCCAATCAGACTTCAAGCACAACCCAAATTACAGCAGTGATGTTTCTTCATCATTTACTGGCATGTTAAATAACGAAGCAATTGCTACTTTACTGTTAGATGATGTCCCATTAAAGAACTTCAATTTGAAACCAGGAGAGTTTGAATTCTTAAATTTACATAACTCACTAACAAGCGATGGTTCTGCAACACTCAAATTAAAAGAAAAGGATGGAACAGAAAAGGTAATTACCCAAAAATTTTTAGGAGCACCATTAAATCTTGGCGCTGGAAAATATAAATACGGATTTGATTTTGGTTTAAATAAAAATAATGAAACTGGAAAATACCAAGACCTTACGCTAAGTGGAAACTATTCATATGGCTTAACAGACAAAGTGACACTATTAAGCGATTTTACATATAACAAAATAGGGCATTCTTTAAATTTATCATCTAATATTTCAATGTTTGGAACAGCATTTTCTCCAACATATTCAGTAGGGTCAACTGGATCTGCTTACGGCTTAGGTATTTTAAAGACAAGTAAAACATCAATGTTTAACTTCTCTGCCCAAAAATATTCTAATTATTCAGATGGTGCTGGTTTTAAAAATTATTCTGGCTACACTTTGATGGCTACTGGAGGAACAAGGATTTTTGATTTACCAGTCCAGGCTAATATAGTTTCACAGAATGGCAAACTCGGTTATGGTGTTTCAACATCATTTCCTATAGGTGAAAAAGTTAAATTAAATTTAAGTGCCGATAAAAGACCATCTGGTGAGATGTTTTACGGTTTAACACTTAGTTTCTCGTTGGATGGCAAATCACAATCAGTGAAATATAGTTCTCGTGATGATTCACTTTCAACAGGATATTCAAACTCTTCTAATCTTCTTGATACCTTAAATTATAATACATCAGTAGTTAAATATCCAGATCGTTCTGAGTTAAATGCAGATATTAATTACAATACACAATATGGAAATTACGGAATGTTTATAAACGCCGACAGCACAACTAAAGAAATAAATAGTAATTTTTCAGCATCAGGATCAATGATATATAAAGATGGAAATTTAAATTTTGGACGTCCAATAACTGATAGTGTGGCTTATTTTAAGACGGATTATAAGGATGTTGTATTTAAATCTTTTTCAGGCTATCAAGGAAAAACTTCTGACAATGGTGTTTTATACATACCTATTAATGGTTTCAGTGATTTTACTTTTATAATAGACGATGAGAAAACTGATGAGATGTTATTGCCAGAAAGAACTGAGTTTAATGGAACTACTTACCCATACTCTGCTAGAGTTTTCAAACCTAAAATAAGGAATATAAATGAAGATAATTAAATTGCTAATAAACTTGTGCTTTGTTTTAATGGCTACAAATTCATATGCATCATGTAACTTTAAAAACAATGACAACATCATATCATTGCCACCAACATCAATGAATGTAATCGTTGGATATATTGATGTGGTTTTCAATTGCACTAAAAATTCTCCATACAAACTTTACTCAAAGAATGCTATAAGAATTTTGGATAATAATGAGGAAATCAATTTAACTTTCTATTCGGATCTAAGCATGCACAAAAGGTTAGATCTCGCCAACCCAATAATTGGGTTTGGTGTTGGAGGAGATGAGATAAAGAGAATTTATATAAAAATAACTGGCAAAGGGCCAAACTTATATGGCACCGGGAATATTGTGCTAAACAGTCATAATTTAAATTTTAATAGTAATTTGGTATTGGAGTAAAAACATGAAAAGATTAAAGTTTTATATTTATATTGCGTGCTTCTTTTTAGTGACCAATACGCATGCCAGTGATAGCAATCCATCATTGAATCTTCAGAGTCAAAATTCTTGTGTTCTAATAAGCAATGGAATATTAACAGATGATTCCAATTATGTGTTCAATTATATTTGCTCAGATAAAATAAATCCAACTGCTTATTTAACTGAAAACAACCAATACACATACTTCAATATTAAGCAGGCCGAAAATAATCTTATTATTAGCATAGGTAATTTAAATAATATAAAAAATAATTTAAAAATTGTATTTACCTATTGACTTTCAATTTTTTTTGGCTATATTAAAATCATAGTTAATAATTATAAGGAGAAATAACTATGAAAAAATCATTAATCGCTATTGCCGCTTTAGGCATTATCTCTGGTTCCGCTTTTGCTGACACAAACGAAACCACAGTAACTGTTAACGCTAAAGTTACATCTACATGTACTTTCGCTAACGTAAACCAAACATTAAGCAAGACTGTTGTTGCTGGTTCAACAAACAAAATTGATGTTGGTGTTGCTACATTAAACAACACATGTTCTTTAGCATTGCCATACCAATTATATGTTGACGCTGCTGACAAAGACATGTCTTTAGATGCTGCTATCTCTGGTACTGAACAATTAGTTGTTACAGCATACGAAGGCAACACTTTCAGTGGAACAAAAGCCCCAACTGCTGCTAATGCTGACGTTGACTACGGTACTGGTGCTCAAGAAGTTAGAGAAATCTCTTTCTCTGTTCAGAGAAAAGATGATCCTACTAAGATGATCAACAACAGACACGTTACTGACAGTGCTGCATTCTTATTCACATTTGAATACACACCAGAGTAATTTTTTAATTATTTAAATTAAATTCTAACCCTCTAATTTATTAGGGGGTTTTTTAATTTAGAAAATAATTGATTTGACTTTGAATTAATTTTTGCTATATTAATATAGATAATTTGAAAGTTTTTATGATAAAAAAATTAATATTTATTTCCATGACATTTTTTGCTTCTCAAATAATGGCAAACCCACAAACTAACAATGTTAATGTTACTGTTTCATCGTCTGTTTCTGGTGCTTGTTATTTTACTAGCCCATTATATATTGGAGGCTTTGGTCAGGTTCCGTCCGGTGAGGTTGGAAAAACCTCTATAAACGTCAATATTGTTTGTTCACATGATCTTCCATATTCAGTTCTTCCTATCAATAATACTATTACAAGAACTGGCGGAAACAACGAAAATTTAATTTTATCTGCATACAAGAACCCTTCATACACAGAGCAATTTACAACAACCAATACATACACTGGTGTTGGTATTGGTGAAGCACAATCTTTGCCATTCTATTTTAAATTAAATGGTAAAGGTAGAGATTACGGAGATGGTAATGGGGTTGTAGAAGGATATGATTTCTCACAGGCACCTTTAGTATATCCTATTCAAATTACATATTAATAATTAAATTATGAAAATATACAAATTAATTACTGGATTTATAATTGCAATTTCCTCTATTATGGCAAATGCTCAATCTCTTTTTACTCAAGGGGAATTAAACCAAATAATGGTCAATGTTGAGAATGGATATATAAATTCCTTTGATGGTTTTTATACAAATGGATTAATAGTTAATAAAACAATGGACTCATCTATGACAAACAAGGTGGGTTATGTTGGTACAGTCAATATAGAGAGAACTATCCCTTCTATGGATTATGGTTATGGTCAAATTCAAAATAATGTGATGGCTAAAAAAATTTCTGTTCATATTTTTGACGGTTCAGTTGTAGAAATTGGTAGTGGTACTACTAATTATAATATTATTTCAGGAGAATTTGTTCCATCAAGACAAATTGGGGCGTTTGTGGAAATTAAAGAACTCTTTATAAACAATCCTACTAATATGGATTTTACATCCTATAAACAGGAGGAGATTTGGCAAGTAAATAATGTTTTAAATTCGTCTATTCCTGAAAATACCATTTATATTGGTGGCATTATATATTCGGTTACATATGTTGATATTTCTGGGAATTATGTTGATTTTGTATCTGTGAATACACCACCAATAGACTACACGGGTGTTACTCAAGATTGTGCTAATCCAAACTTTGAGAACAAGATAAATGCATCTATCTGTTTAGTTGGTAAGATTATTCCTGGCTGTAAAATTTCATCACCTAACTATATAACCTCAATCAACACACCTGCGGGAAATGTAGGCTTAACCTCTGTTGATTTAAAAATTACTTGTTCTAATGGTGTTAATTACCATATTATGCCAATTCATGAACAGATTAGTGTTCAAGGAACTGATGAAACATTGAAGTTAACTGGTTGGAAAGATGGTGGTCGTGCTGATAAATTAACACCACTTTCAGGAAAAGTTCAAAACGGTAACGGCAGTGAACAATCTA
>JACCDQ010715848.1_pt1 | contig 14235 bp, 7 predicted proteins | sample 7446031 | NCBI WGS metagenome assembly JACCDQ01 (sample SAMN15323442, study PRJNA562643) | freshwater metagenome | isolation source: river surface water | place: USA:Blue River Watershed | collected 2017-08-17 | reverse complement strand
GGTTCTGAGAGTAACATCGAAGAGAATGCTGACGGAGCTAAGATCGGTATGTATCCAAAGGGGTACACGGTTGACATCTCCGATGGTAAATGCAACATCACTTCGGCAGGTGATATGAACTTCACCACCCATGCAAATATGAACATCAATGTCGCGGGAAGTCTTGCCGTAAACGTCAGCGATAACATCGACATCACAGGTGCAAGAATGGCACTAACCGCAAAGGCCGACTCGCTTGACTTCTTAGCGGTAAACAAAATCGCTATTCAATCGTCAGGCGGTTCTATTGGTGTTAGCAGCAAAGGTGCGCTGTATCTTCAATCTGCAGGAGAAGTCAATATGAAAGGTGCTGGTCAAGTCAAGCTTGGCGGTTCACAGATTCACCTTAACTCAGAAGGCAATGCTCCTGCTGACGCAGTTACAGCTATCGCAGCTTCAACAATCAACGCAGAACTACCAGAAAAGAAAGTAGTGTCTGATGACTCTGCAGCAAACATGGCAACACCGCCTTCTATCTCGGCCGACATGGTCGACGACACTGGAGGAGTGGTGATTGACTCTTCTAATATGTCCTTATTCTAATCGGAGTTAATCATGAGTTGTAATACATATGACGCACAGGCTACAAAGGGCACGACAAGCGCCCTTACAGTCGATCAGCTTCGCTCTAAAATCTATTCATTCGATTCAATCATTGCGATGCAGAACAACCCTGCATTACGATATTCTGCATCTGACATATCAGATTCTATTGTTTTGACTACTGCTAATTTTCATGATACTGCGCAATATCCATTTTTAGAATCAAGAATTCAACAAGGCGATATTACCGCATCTGAATATGCAGACTTCTTGAATTGGTCTGGTTATTCACCTACTCAAGTCAAAGCAATCTTCAGCGGATTAAATGTGACCAGTGTTCCAGTGAACAACTACTACAATCAACTTGAGATGTACTATAATAAGAACTTCCCAGCTTCTATATCTGGTGGATTCTGCTCTGCTTTTGCTAATGCGTTGGCGCAATTCACCGCAATGATCTCGGCAGGAATGGCGCTAATTAGTCAGCTGAAGAACGCAGTCGCATCAGTGATTGCACAATTGATGTCGATAAAAACAATTCTGTTTAACATTGTTGAGACGCTAAAACAAACGATGCTTCAGCAGATCAATAATATCATCGATCAGGCGATGGCAGCAATCGGACTACCGTTGGCAGTCATGGGATTCATGGCAAACAAATTCATGAAAGCTAAAGAATTCTTTAGCGACTTGAACATGGAGAACTTAAAATCAAAGATTGAAGAGATCATCGCGAAGATGGCAGGTGGATTTGAAGAAATCACTCCTGAAGCTCTAGCTTATATGCTATACCGTTTATGCCAACTTACTGAATTCATCAGTCAGTTCCTTCAATCACCTGTTGATTCGATCAAGTCAATGATGTCGAATGTAGCGATGCAACAGATCACTCTTGGAAACATCTCTAATCTTGGTCGTGCACGAAGCATCACAGCTGGTGGTTATCGTATGGATCCATTTGAAGCTTTAGCAGCGCGTGAAAGAATGGCTGGAAATGTTAACTCAGCTAATGTGCCCGGAGTGAATGCTAAGTCATACATCACCGTTCCGTTCACCAATGAAGAATGGGCGTTGTATAATTCGATGACTACTTCTGGTAACCAATATGTTGAGTTCGGTTCTCAAGTGATCAACCAAAACGACCCGATCGTCTCAGCTGGCGTGAAGATGATCAAACCTGAAGTGTTGCTCATTCTCTTCCGAGTAGCTAAACGTTTAGGCGGAAAGAAATTTCTCATCAACTCTGGTTATCGTAGTCCAGCATATAACGCCAAGCAAGATGGAGCAGCTAAGAACAGTATGCATATGTCTGGATTGGCGCTCGATGTCGACATGACTCGATTCGGAAACATAACCGAATTTAGAAACACTTTCATTGAATACGCGAGTCAAGAAGGAATCGGCGGCATTGGTACCTACAATTCATTCATTCACATCGATATTGGCCCTAGACGTATATGGGGATCATTGAATTCCCAAGCACTTTCTATTCATCGCAATGATAAGTTTAGAAGTGGTGGATCTACACCTTCAGCTTCAAGTCAACAAGAAGTTGCTCCTTCTGCTGGAACTACAATTCCTTCAGGTGTCGATCCTTCTATTCAAAACGCGATGAACCGACATAACACAGTGCCAACTGCGAGTAGTCCACAAGGTGTAACTGATACGGGTGGAGTCATACTCGATTCAGTTAACGTCTTTGGCGCATAAATACACAAAAAGGAAAAGCTATGCTTACACCTCTGTCTAAAAGACGATCGGACGTCTACACAGACTTTCACAAAGATCTGACCCAAAGCCCAGTGAATTTGGATCTGGCTAGAAAGACTGACGAAGAAGCAGTGAAAGAATCTATCCGTAATCTTATCATGACTGATAGAGGTGAAAGGTTGTTCCAACCGCAGCTCGGTTCAGATGTACGTAAGATGTTGTTTGAGAACATAACACCTGCTAATATTCAATTTGCCAAAGATTTGATCAAAACCACGATCAAAAATTATGAACCGAGAGCAAATTTAATATCGGTCGACGTTTATGACATCGATGATACATTGAATCTCAACATTGTCATTACGTTCAACATAATAAATAAGATAGAACCAATTGTACTAACAGTCACGCTCGATAGGGTAAGATGATGGCAACAAATACACCGATCACTGAATTAGACTTCGCGCAAGTCAAGCAAAATCTTAAGACGTTCCTATCGAGCCAAGACAGATTCAAAGATTATGACTTTGAAGGTTCGAACATGAATGTCTTGTTAGATGTTCTTGCGTATAATACCTTTCAGAACAACTTCTATACTAACATGGCATTCGCTGAGATGTTCCTCGATTCCGCGCAACTGCGTGAGTCGGTCGTTTCGCATGCTAAAGAAATCAACTACATTCCAAGATCTAGAGCTTCGGCAAAAGCAGTCGTCAACGTCTCGCTCAATGTGGCCGATGCTCCAGCATTCGTAAACATTCCGGCAAAGACTCAATTCAAAGCGGTGTGTGGAAGTGAGACGTTCAACTTCTACAACAGTGAAGCGATGACGATCTATCCGTACAACAACAGATATGTTGCGTACGGACTTGAGATCTTTGAAGGAAGATATATCACAGAATCTTTCGTTGTCAATGGTGATCCATCTCAAAGATTTGTTTTGTCGAACAACACCGTTGACACATCTAGCATTAAAGTAACTGTTCGTGAAGGACTTTCTTCCACGAACATAACAGAAATGACTCGTAAAGATAGTGTCTTCGGCGTTAACCCGACAGACAATGTGTACTACGTTCAAGCCTACGGCGGAGATCGTTATGAAATCTGCTTTGGCAATGATCTATATGGTGTTAAACCTACACTGGGAAACATCATTCTAGTAGAATACCGAGTCACTGCAGGTGATGTAGCGAATGGTATCACCAGTTTTGCTGCTGCATCAACAATCAACGGATACAACTCAACAGTCACTCTCGCCGCGGTTTCTAAAGGCGGGGCTGAACGCGAATCTATTGACTCGATTAAGTTCTTTGCACCAAAGTCCCTTCAGGTACAAGACCGTGCTATCACTGCGAGTGATTATGAGATTTTGCTCAAGACAATGTTCCCCGAGATCAAATCTGTTCTTGCGTATGGTGGCGAAAACTCAGTACCACCTCAATACGGTAAAGTTATTGTAGCAGTTCAACACCAAGAAAACCGTCCACTCACTTCGTACGACGCAAACCGCTATCGTTCATACCTTGAACCAAAGGCTGCGATTGGAATCACGCCGCTTATTCGATCAGCTGAGTATATGTATGTTGAGATTGATACAACAGTAACATATGATGCTTCAAACTATTCTAAGACAGAAGCTGACCTACGTCAAAGTGTGTATAATGCCATCATTTCGTATTCTACAGATAATCTAGAGGCGTTTAAAGCAAGTTTCCAAGCATCAAAGTTTATGGCAACAATTGATAACGCCGATTCTGCGATTGTATCAAACGAAACGTATGCTCGTGCTATAGTAGAAGTTGCGCCAGTTGTCGGTGCATCAACGAACATCAAATTTAGCTTCAACAATGAACTGCGTCCTAACGCAGACATCGCACTTCGTGCAGTTCAAGCGACAGTACCTAATCATCCGCCAATTCCACTTCTTCCGCTTGAGCAGGCAAGTCGACAGAGACCTGCACTCATCTCATCTACATTCGTGTATAATGGTGTACAAGCATATCTTGAAGATGATGCAATTGGTGGAATCAACGTAATCAACATCAGCACGACTGGTAAAATCTTATACCTAGCACGTGGTATAGGCACAGTTGATTACACAACAGGTGATGTATCAATTGCTGGGCTAAAGGTAGATTCATATACGGGCAAGATTAAGATCTATGGATCGACTCACACCGGAAACGTTCTATCGCCAAAGACTAGAATCCTAGCAATTCGTCCTCAAGACCTTAAAATAACGTTGATGAAATGACATTAGACATTCCAAAGCACATCTCACAACTTATTGAATCGCAGTTTCCTGCGGTGTATCGTGAAGAAGGCGATAACCTAATCGCCTTCGTAAAAGCGTATTATGAATTTTTAGAAACAGATCCAAAGTATGCAATTTACCGCAATAGAAATCTGTTTGAAACCACTGACATCGATGCAACCTTGGATGAATTCGTAGTTCATTTTAAGAAAAAGTAGCTTGCGGATTTTCCATATCTCAGCGCATCTGATACACGATTCCTGGTCAAACATATCATTGATCAGTATAGATCAAAAGGTTCTGAAGAAGGACTAAAACTTTTCATGAAGCTTGCCTTCGGTGAAGACGTTGAGATCTATTACCCAAGCACTGATGTGTTCAAACTGTCAGACTCTAAATGGGTTGAACCAAAGTACATTGAAGTAAGTACATCTGACCGCTCAAAAACATTCCTCGGAAAAAGAGTTTATTCTCACCGCTTCAACGCATCAGGTGTCGTCGAGAATGTGATCACAAAAAGAGTCAACGGCAAAATCATCGACGTTATCTATTTGTCGGATATTGTTGGTGCGTTTGCAACAGGTGATCTTATCACTGATGACGGTGATATGACGAATTCACCTATCGTAGTGGGTTCGCTCAGCACCGTGAGTATTGAGTTTGGCGGTGGTGAATTTAAAGTTGGCGATCTATTAGACATAACTTCTGGTAGTGGTAAAGACGGCGTCGTTAAAGTATCCGAGACTCATAACCAAACTGACACTGTGACCTTCGTTATCAATGATGGTGGTTATGGTTACACGACTGATGCAAACACCGCAATTTGCATTTCAAATAGTGTGTTTAAGCTTGACACATCAAACACCGCTATGGCGTACTTAGATCAAGTCACACAAAGCATACAGAACGTATTTGTTGCCAACACGACTGGTATCTCATTAGGTGCAAACGTTGCACTTACGTCTAACACTGCTATTCACGGTATTGTCGTTGACATCACAACTGATACTAAAATCACGGTGAATAATAGAAATGGCCTATTCACGACCACGGGTACTTTCACCAGCAATGGAACTGGTTCATATACGATAACTAATGCAACAGCGAATAACATCGTTGGTTCGATGGTTGGCCGCGGAAACTTTGAACTGGGTGTATATCGTGATGTAAGCAACCCACAACAATATTATGAACTTGGTTACATCACAGTAAACGGTGATGAATACTACCTAAAGGCCGATTCTGTTGGAACGGGTTCTGGCGCAACATTCTCAATCAACACGCTGTCTGATTCTTCAGTCGTAAACATTCCAACTGTGTTCTTATCACCGTACTTAACTATGGACTTAGCGAACACTAACTATAATATCTCAGGTGGAGTAGATCCAGACACGCTGACAACTACTTTGTATGACGCTTTGCCGTTGTCTACTATGACTATCGGTGGCATCGCGACGCTTAAAGGTGTTGCAACTGGTTCGAACTATAACACTAACATCTATGCATATGTTGAAAATCCACTGATAGCTGCGTACGACATATATGATTCCGTAGTAAGAATCACTTCGCCTATCACCGGTTCGTTTGTGCCAGGCGTAAAAGTAACACAAGGATCTACATCCGGTCGAGTAAAAAAAGTAGTTGGAAACGACGTCTACATTAAGATGATCACCTTTGGCACACAATTTGTAGCCAACACTACACTCATGACGAGTGAAACGGGATCATCTGCTAAGATCGCTTCGGTAAGACCAGATGCAACATCTATTGTGATGGGCAAAAACTCTAACATCATTGGTGAAGTTTTTGGCGCGCTTGGTACCATTAAATCTGTAAAAGTTATGAACTCAGGCATCGGTTACATCGAAGGTGAAGAAGTGACTATGATTGAAAGAACTGGCAGAATCATCGACATCATTCGTGGTATAACCCATCTTGGAACAAGTGGAAAGACGACTGGTTATTGGGAAACAAAAACATCTCACATCGATGAAGTAGATGTTCGAATTCACGACAATAAATACTATCAAGAATACTCGTATGATGTTATCGCGACGCAATCCTTTGATCGTTATGAAAAATTGATTCGCAACATTTTGCACCTTGCGGGAAGTGAAGTGTTTGGAACAGTTTCCCGTGAATCGGTAGTAAACGTTCCTATTAACGGATTCAGTGAAATCAGAAAGACTGTGTTGCAAACATCATATATCGGTGTCAATAACGACACCCTCACGGCGAATACATCGACATATATTGTCGCACAAACAGAGGTTGAAGTATAATGGCAAACACTACTCTCGGTACGCTATCAACTATTAGCGCAGCAACGGTGGCTACTACTGATAGATTACTTCTTCGTGATGTAAGTGCCAACACCGATTACGCGCTTCAATTCAGTGATCTCAAAACAGCACTGACTTCTTCGGCTGTTGCAATATCGGTTACGGATAACACAAACGAAGCGCTTAGGGTAACTCAACTAGGAACAGGTTTAGCGATTAGAGTAGAAGACGCAACTAACCCAGATGCGACACCGTTTGTAGTTACTGCGAATGGCGACGTCGGTATTGGCACGACTGCACCTAACGCGAAGCTTGAAATAAGTGGAATTACTTCTGGCACTGCAACATTCACTGGAAGTATAACTGGCACCACTTTGACCGTCAGCGCACTTACGTCAGGTACTATTTTAGTCGGTCACGTATTGCATGGCACTGCGTCCCTAATACCGCATACTCGCATTGTTTCTCAGATCAGTGGAACAACTGGTGGCGTAGGTGACTACCTTGTTAGCATCTCGCAAACGCTAGCGTCATCTACATTGTATGGTGTGCTCAGAAATAACAGCATCAGAATCACCAACACCGATACAAGTGAAAACATAGGTCAGTTTACTGGTTCTCTTGAATTCTATGGCAACGATGCATCGACGCCTGGGCAAGGTGTATACGCGTATGTTTCAGCTATTGCACAAAGTACTTCGCCTGATACCGCACTGATATTCGGTACACGTGATAGTGCTATCACTACCGACGCTGATGCAACAGAGCGCATGCGTATTACTCCTGAAGGTCGTATAGGTATTGGCACAAGTGTGCCTAACGTAGCTTTTGAGATAAAAAGACAATACGCTGATATTTTGCTTAGTGCAAATTCGCAGGTATATGTTTGCGCACGCGCTAATGCTAATACTGGTTATAATGAAACTCTCATGTCTGCTGGTCCGACAGAATCAAGAATAGATGCTCTTGCGACGGGCGGTCATCCACTTGTACCACTGAATTTCTATGTTAATAACACTAAACGCATGGCAATTTCTGCTAATGGTGAAGTTTCAACAACAGGCAAGCTAACAGTTGGTGGCGATTTAACGTTAAACAGCACACTGAGCAGTTCAGCTACTGCGTTTGATCTAATCAACACTGCAAATACCGTTACTGCGTTTAACGCATCACGCAGTTTGACACTCGGCTACACTGGAACCGCTACAGCGAGTGTTAACTTTGTAACAGGTGCGACTGCTTCTGCCGCAACAAAGACGATCAACATTGGCACCGGCGGCGTGGTAGGTTCAACTACGAACATACTGCTCGGTAGTGGAAATGGTGGGTCTGTCACGGTATCAGCAAACAATTTCGTGTACCCAAATGCTCCAACAACTTCATCTGCTGCTTCGTACTACTACACTGAAACTTCAGGTAGCGCCGGCGTCTTACAAAGAAAAACACTTGCTAACGCAACAGCAGAACTGGTTACTAACGCGTCCGTCGCATCAGCGATGGGGATCGCCTCATCTGATGTGGTTACACTTAATGATACACAGACGCTGACCAATAAATCTTTTGATAGATTGACAGATAGCATTGCACCATCGTATACTAACACGTCAGGTACAGTGAACTTGAATTTTACAACTTATTCTACGCAAAAAATTACACCAACCGCTGCTACTACATTGACCGCAACAGTTCCTCCTGCTGGCACAACGACACATATATTGGTGTATACATCCGGCACAACGTCGTACAATATCACTTTCTCAACAGGCTTTAAAGCTACTGCGGCTCTTGCGACTGGCACAGTAACAGTTAAGTTGTTCGCACTAACATTCATATCAGATGGCTCTAACTTGATTGAAACTTCTAGAACAACCGCAATGTAAGGAATAACTATGAAACTTGTTACTAATCTATTTAAGACAAGCATTGCAGTTAGAAGTATCGAGCAATTAACCTCGAATACTGGCAATTATTACATGTGTGGTGCGTATTCTAATACTGCATCAGGTGAGTATAATGCTGAAGTAAACACGATCAAAGACAATGTTTATGACTTTGATAGAAATGTTGTCTTCGGTAAGAAAATCTCTTCTTCAGATGTAGTAATGGTAGCTCACACTATTCCTTGGGTTGAAGGTAACACATACGACATGTATGATGATACCGTTGAGAATCTACACGAGAATAGTTTCTATGTTGTAGTTGATGATATTGCCAACAGCAAAAGCTTCTTCAAATGTCTATTCAATGGCCGAGTTCATACCGCAAATACATACGTAGTATCACCGGTTTCTGACAAGCCAACGATCTCAAAAATCAATCCGAATGATGAGTACTACCGTACTGCAGATGGATATATTTGGAAATACATCACTACCGTATCTGAAGAAGACGTTCTCAAGTTCGCCTCTTCAAGTTTTACTCCGGTGCGTCTAAACAGCGCGGTTGCATCTTATGCGGTGAATGGTGCGATTGATGTAATTCTGATTGAAGACACTGGTGCAAATTACTCAAGCTACGCGATTGGTAACATCAAACTCGCTGACTATGGTGGCGACAACACTAAGTTGTCGATCGAATCAGACGAATCTATTGCACTGTTCACGACTATAGCTACTTCTACTTCGGGTTCGTTTATTACTGGCAGTAGTGCGAATGTGACAATCACCACAGCTGAAGGAAGTACTTCATATAACGTTACGTTGAATTCTATTGAAGGCAACATCGTTAGATACACCGCGAGTCTAGACACTCAATTGCCTTCTTCGATCTTATCTGCAACCATGAGTCAAGACGGTAACAGCGCAACGCTGTCAACCAACATTCAAAAAGATACAGTCAGTTCACTATCAGCGGCAAATGGTTTTTATATCGGTTCTGCGATATACATCAGAAACGGAACAGGCGCTGGTCAGTTGAGAAATATCACTGGATATGACATCATTGGTTCGAGTAGAGTTATCACTATTGACTCTGCGTTTGATATTACGCTTGATACAACTTCACAGTTTGAAATTTCACCTGCGGTCATGATCAAAGGTGATGGCACTGGTGCGAAAGCAATATCACACATCAACAGTTCAACCAACGGCGTTCGTCATATTGAGATCGTTAATCGTGGATCAAATTACACCTACGCAGACGTCACTCTCGTAGGCGCGTCAGGTATGGTTGACTTAGCTGCGTCTCAAGTTATTTCGCCAACACCTGCAGTGTTGAGAGCGATTATTCCACCAAAGGGTGGGCACGGTGTTAACGCTTATACTGATCTATTCACACATACGTTATGCATATCATCAACATTTACACGAGACGAAGTGCCATACACCAATGGATACAGTAAAGTTGGTGTGTTGGGAAATCCAGTTTTCACTACTGCTGCACCTGCAGTTTTTGATGATAGAATCTCTGTAACAGCAGTTGTCACTCAAGGTCCATTCATCTTAGGTGAGACTATTGTGCAAGAAAATACCGGTGTTTCAGCACTTATTCACGAAGGTACTACGTCTGGCACGATTAAGATCAGCAACCTAAGAGGCACTCTTGCTGATCTTACTAATGTATTTGTAGGTGAAACTTCTGGTGCTGTTGCTACATTCTCAAGCCCTGTTTATTCAACTAGAGTTAAGAATAGTGGTCAACTTCTTTATGTAGAAGATGTTGGAAGCCCTATAAATAGAAATAGCATACAATCAGAAACGATCAAAGTCGTTATTGAATTCTTCTAACAGAGGTAAGAGATGGCCCTTATTACTGACCTATCGACTGAACCATACTTTGACGACTTCAGTCAAACACTCGCTGATGATAAAAACTTCCACAGAGTGTTGTTTAAGCCGTCAACTGCAGTTCAAGCTCGCGAAATGAATCAACTGCAGGCCATTCTGCAGAATCAAATCGAACGTTTCGGTGAAAATATTCTTAAAGAAGGTACCATCATTAAAGGTGGTAACTTTGTTGAAGAGAATCCACTTCCTTACGTGAAACTTCTGGACGCAGCGGTCAACGCTTCCAACGAAGATACTAACACCGCAGCTGCTTCATATGTAGGTATGAAAGCCGTAGGTGTTACTACCGGAATCGAAGCTATCGTTATCTCATATTCAACCGGTCTCGAATCACAATCACCAGACCTAAACACGATCTACGTTCGTTATATCAATAACAAACAAAACGCAAACAACGAAAACATCAATACGTTTAGCGCGACTGAACAAATCAACATCATGCAAAAAGACTCGAATGGAGTCTATCAGCTTTACCACACCGTCACTGTAGCAGGTGCTGGTAGCTACGCAGATCCAATTGGAAACGGATATGGCGTTCGCTGTGGTGATGGTGTTATCTTCCAAAAAGGGCACTTCATTGCCTTCAACGACGCATTGACTATTGTGTCGAAATACAACACTGTTCCAAATGGAGTAGTGGTTGGTTTCACCACAACAGAATCTATCGTGACAAGTGATGAAGACGAGACTCTTCTTGACAACGCTGAGGGATTCAATAACTTCAACGCACCGGGTGCTGACAGACTCGTGCTGACTCCTTCGTTGACTGTAATGTCAACAGTTCTTGCTCGAGCTGATGAATCCTTCTTCTCGCTTCAAGAATATGTTAACGGTAAAGTCGTTCGCCGCCGACTCACGACTCAATTCAATTCGGTTGAGAAAATGGTTGAGCAACGTACAGCCGAAGAGTCTGGCGATTACGTAGTTCAGCAATTCCCAGTGAGTGTTGAACAATCGTCTAACACATCTAACCTGTCTGTTATAGTAGGTGCTGGCGTCGCATATGTTCAAGGTAAAAGAATTGAACTGCTTAATGACATCACTATCGAGACCCCAGAATCAACTGACTATAAGACCGCATACGGCCAGTCAATCTCCGTGAACTATGGAAGCTACATCACTGCTAATACATTCAGCGGTGCATATCCAGTTTCAACACTCGGTACAGTGACTCTCGCTAACGCGACCTCTAGTGCAATTGGTACCGCTAGAGTACGACACGTTGCTAAAGAATCTAGTGCATATAAGATCTATCTGTTCGACGTAACAATGAACAGCGGACAAACATTCGATGCTGTAAGATATGTTCAAACTGGCACAGCTAACAACTCAACTGCAGTTTTAACATCTGGCATTCCAACTATAACTGATGCATCAAGAAAGATGATGGTGTTTCCACTTGGACGTGAAAATATCAAATCTTTCACCGCTAACACTACAGTCATCTATCAGAAACAATCGACGCTTAATGCTACTGCAGACGGACAAATCGTTATCACTGCTGGTACGAATGAAACATTCCCATATGCGCCTGGATCAATGTCAGCAACGCAATTAGATGACGTCGTGGTGGTGTTGGCGAATGGTCAATACAAAGCAGTTACCAGTGCAGTAGTTGACGCTACATCTACGATCATCACCGCACAAATCGGCATCATTGGTGGTACAACCTCAGCATCAGTTTACACTCACGCAAACATCCCACTTACTACCAACACGATCACTCGCAAAACGCTTGAGACCGTGACTGTTAAAGTTCAGGCTACTGACGTGAATGGCCCATGGAACCTAGGGTTCCCAGACGTCTATAGTCTTGAAGGTGTTTGGAAAGCTGCTACATCAGCGGTATCAGAATCGAGCACGAACGTAACCAGCAGTTTCACAGTAACAAGTGGACAAACTGGATCTTATTACGGTCATGGCAAGTTGAAGATCAAAGACACCTCCGCTATTAGCGTCAACGACTGGCTTCTTGTTAAACTGAAGGTGTTTAAGCGCACTGCAGGTGTGAACGCAATCTTCACTGTCGATAGTTATCCTATCGATGATGTGTCGGTGGTTCTACCTTCTACAAAGATCAGAACAGAAAATATTCCAACATATATTGCAGACGACAGCACCAAGTATAACCTTCGTGATGTTATTGACCTGCGTCCTCATGTTGATGCTACCGCTTCATATACTTCTACAACTGAAAATCCATCAAGCACAGTAACGTTTAGTGACGTAAAACTTGCCTCGCCTAACGACATCATCTTCACGCAATACGACTACTACCTTGCACGAAAAGATATTGTCATTGCTAACTCGACTGGTGATATTCAGGTCGTACAGGGTGCATCTGCTGAAGTGCCTAAGGCACCTATCACGCCTTCTAAGTCGATGCTTCTGGCAACCATCTCGATTCCTCCGTTCCCATCACTACCCGGTCTTGTGGCTAATAAGGCTGGAAAATACGGACAAGGTGTTAACGTATCACTTTCCGACAACCGTCGTTATACGATGAAAGATGTTGGTGGAATCGACAAGCGTTTGAAGAACCTCGAGTACTACACGAGTCTGAGCCTTCTTGAAAAGAAAGCAGCAGACATGACAGTGACTGATGCTACAACTGGACTCAGCCGCTTTAAGAACGGTATTCTCGTTGATAGCTTCGACAACCTAATGGTTGCAGATATTCACACCACACCATTCTCAGCAGCTATTGATCCTACGTACAGCGAAATTCATCCACGATTCCGTGCATATCCACTTGCGCTGAAAGTAGCTAATACTGTAAATACGGCTAACTTCGATGATGCAGTAACTCTTCAAAAGACTGATAGAACCGTTATCGATCAGCCATATGCTACAGACGTTAAGAGTTGTACAACGAGCTATTACAAGTACAACGGTGTTATGCAACTGATGCCTAGCAACGATAGTGCGCCTGAATATACTACTGCACCCGATGTTACTATTGACATCGATCTTGCAACACCTTTCGCAGAATTCGCTGAAAATCTTTCAAACTTCGTACCACTACAAAGAACTCGCCGCAGAGGAAGAGGCCGTAGAAGAACCATTACTACTACGACACTCACGGTTGAACCAAACGTAGTCACTCAAGATCTCGGTGATTTTGTAACTGACATTCAGTTCAAACCATACATGAGAACGAGAGAAATCAAAGTATATGCAACAGGTCTACGTCCAAGCACACGTTTCTACTTCTTCTTCGATGGAAAAGACGTCAATGCCCACATGGCATCCGGTAAAGTAGTTGAAAGAACAATCGCACGTACATCTGAATTCGGTGAAACTAACATAATCACTTCTGACGCTAATGGTCAATTGGCAGCTGTCTTTAGAATACCTGCTGAAACATTCTTCGTTGGTGATCGTATCCTCGAGATCATGGATGTTCCTTTGTATTCGAGCAAAGATGCAGCTGCATCTATTGCATCAAAGGTTTACAGCGCATTCAACTTCAGTGTAACTAAAACTGGTTTAGCTGTATCAACACGTCAAGCAGAAATTGATACTGTTACTGAAACACGTGCTGCTCCACGTAGAGGCGGTGGTGGATCAGATCCAGTTGCACAGACATTCGCAATCGATAAGAATCTTTCGTCTGACGACT
>JACCDQ011856916.1_pt1 | contig 14238 bp, 8 predicted proteins | sample 7446031 | NCBI WGS metagenome assembly JACCDQ01 (sample SAMN15323442, study PRJNA562643) | freshwater metagenome | isolation source: river surface water | place: USA:Blue River Watershed | collected 2017-08-17 | reverse complement strand
GATATGGCAGCACCGTGGCTGGCTAATCCTTGATAACCTGTGAATTCGAATTTAGGAGTGAATCTGAATGGTAAAACAATTTCAGATAAATGGTTTCTGAAATATTCCCAGTCATAAAAGAAGACATGTCCCAGTCTGGCTCCAATTAAGGTGGCAAGGACGCTCCATACAAATAGAGAGTCTAATTTTTCTAAGGATTCATTTTCGTGTTCGAAAATATTTTTCATAATGAACCAGCCTAATCCAAAAGCAACTACAAACATTAGGCTGTAAAATCGGATTACGAAGAAACCTAAATCGATACCTTCAGCTGGATTCCATACGATATTTAAAGTGTGTATCATGTATTTTATTTTAGAGATGTAAAAATAAATATTTAAAGTAAAACCAGTACTAATTAAAGGTTAATGTTTGCAGCGTTCTTTTTTCTTCGGTACCGGATCGTAACCGCTTTTTCCCCAGGGATGGCAACTCAATATTCTTTTCGTTCCTAAATAACCACCGTGTAATAAACCATGGGTTTTCAGGGCTTCAATCATATATGCCGAACAGCTTGGTGTGAATCGGCAGGTAGCCGGAGTTAGTGGTGAGATGACCAATTGGTAAAATCGCACCATTAAAATAAACGGAAATAGAATGATTTTTGAAAACATTTTCATTGATTTATCGAATAGTTTTGAGATTCATAAAAAAATATTTTCAAAAAATATCAAAACTAAATGCTGAAACTTGTTCCTTCTTTGCTGTCTTTAAGTTGGATTCCTAAAGCAAGCAGTTGGTCTCTGATATGGTCGGACATGGCGAAATCTTTGTCGGCACGAGCTTTGTTTCGCATATCAATCAGCATGTTTATTGCTCCTTCCAGTTTGTCGTTACCACTGTTAGTTGCTTTTTGATTTTCTAAGCCTAAAACATCAAATACAAAATTATTTATAGTTGTAGTTAAAGTTTCTAAATCAGAAGCGCTAATCGTTTCTTTGTTTTCTTTAAGTAAATTGATATAACGAACACCTTCAAATAAATGTGCAATCAAAATAGGAGTGTTGAAATCATCGTTCATGGCATCATAGCAAAGTTGTTTCCATGCTGCGATGTCTAAAGTGCTGCTTGCACTCGTTTTGATTTGTTTTAAAGCATCGATAGCTTCCATGAATCTTTTGTATCCTTTTTCGGCTGCTACAATGGCTTCATCAGAAAAGTCAAGAATGCTTCTGTAATGCGCCTGTAACATGAAAAAACGTGCTACTGAAGCTGGGAAAGCTTTACTTAAAATAGTGTTTTCACCGGTTAAAATTTCTCTGGGTAAGATATTGTTACCGGTAGATTTTGCCATTTTTTTACCATTCAAAGTCAGCATATTAGCGTGCATCCAGTAATTTACAGGGGATTGTCCGGTACAGGCTTCGTTTTGAGCAATCTCACATTCATGGTGAGGGAATTTTAAGTCCATTCCACCTCCATGAATATCAAAATGATTTCCTAGATATTTAGTACTCATGGCAGTACACTCTAAGTGCCAGCCCGGAAAACCGTCGCTCCATGGTGAAGGCCAACGCATAATGTGTTCCGGTTCTGCTTTTTTCCAAAGAGCAAAATCCTGAGGGTTTCTTTTGTCTGACTGTCCATCTAAATCGCGGGTATTAGCCAGCATGTCCTCGATGTTGCGGCCACTTAATTTACCGTAATGGTTGGTTTCGTTGAATTTTACCACATCAAAATAAACCGAACCATTAGCCTCGTAACCAACGCCGGAGTCAATTATTTTTTTGATAATTTCAATTTGCTCAATAATATGGCCTGTCGCTGTAGGTTCAATACTTGGTGGTAAAAAATTGAATGCTTTAAGGATTTCGTGGAAATCTACAGTGTAACGCTGTACTACTTCCATTGGTTCCAGTTGTTCTAAACGCGCTTTTTTAGCGATTTTGTCTTCTCCCTCATCCACATCGTCTACAATGTGACCAACATCAGTAATGTTTCTGACATATCTTACTTTGTAACCTAAATGAATGAAATATCTAAAAATTACATCAAAAGACATGAATGTTCTTAGGTTTCCAAGATGTACGTTACTGTAAACTGTTGGTCCGCAAACATACATTCCAATGCTGCCTTCGTTTATAGGCACAAATGTTTCTTTTTCTCCGGAAAGTGAATTGTATATTTTTAGTGTTTGATTATTGTAAGAAGACATAAAGGATGTTTGTTTAATCGTTTAATTGTTGATTCGTTTATCTGTTCAATTAAGAATGAAATAAATGATTCTATATTATTCTTGTGATAAATAGTATTTCTTTAGACTATTGATTTGGTTACAAATTTTTTCTAAATTCTCTCTGCAATGGAGGTATTCTTCTTCTGTGATATAATCAAGGTCTTTTGAAATTATCAAATGATTTAATGTTTCTGTTGCAGAGGAATATGAAATCGTAAGGAAATATGCTTTGTCCTTATTGGTGTTCCTCGAAGTTCCTTCAGCAATATTTGTTCCGATAGATGATGCGCTTCTTTTTATTTGAGAAGTAATGCCATATATCTCACTTGATGGGAAATTAGCAGCTAATTTATAAATCGTCAAAATTAATGCTCTTGAATTTTGCCAAACATCAAGTTTTTCAAACGAAAAAATGTACATATTTAACTCGATTTAACGATTAAACATACTGCAATTAAACATTAAATTAGAATTTTGTGTCTAGTTTAATATAGTCTAAAAATTCTCTTCTGCATTGTTCTTCTTTGAATTTTCCTCCAAATTCAGAAGTTACAGTGCTGCTTTCAATATCGCTTACTCCTCTTGAATTTACGCAAAGGTGTTTGGCATCGATAACACAGGCAACATCTTCTGTTCCTAAGGCTTGTTGTAGTTCCTGAACAATTTGCATGGTAAGGCGCTCCTGAACCTGAGGTCTTTTTGCATAGTATTCTACAATTCGGTTCATTTTGGATAAGCCAATTACAGTACCATTTGAGATGTAAGCTACGTGAGCTCTGCCGATAATAGGTAATAGATGGTGTTCGCAGGTAGAATAAACAATGATGTTTTTTTCTACCAGCATTTCGCCATATTTATAGTTATTTTCAAAAGTTGAAGCTTTTGGTTTTCGGGATGGATTTAATCCTCCGAAAATTTCTTTGACGAACATTTTTGCAACACGATTAGGAGTGCCTTTTAAGCTATCGTCAGTTAAGTCCATTCCCAGAGTTTCAAGGATGTTATGGACGTCTTTTTTTATTTTTTCAATTTTTTCATCATCCGTTATTGCAAAAGCATCGCTTCGCAAAGGATTTTTTGCACTCGAACCAATATGATTGTCTCCAATTTCGTCGTGCATTTCTTCATTTTGTATCATTAAATACTACTATTATAGTGGGTGTTCGTTTTTAAGGCTGTAAAGATAATTAATAAAAATTAAAGAATTTCTATAGCTTTTGATAAAAAAACAGGCTTCTGTGGATGCTATTTGTGGTATTATTAAAAAAGACAAAGACAATAACTTTGAAAATTTGTTATTGTCTTTGTGGTTTTATTTTTAAAAGAAGTTTTGATTTTTATCGGGCATTGTAGGTTGCTATGGCGTCTTTTAATATATGAACCGCTTTTGTTAAGTCTTCTTTATTAAGGACATAAGCAATACGTACTTGTTTTAATCCCATTCCCGGAGTCGAGTAAAATCCGGCGGCAGGAGCAACCATTACTGTTTCGCCATTTAAGTTATAACTTTCTAAAAGCCATTGTGCAAAAGTTTCGGTGTTGTCCACAGGAAGTTCAGCAATGCAATAAAATGCGGCTTTAGGAGGGGTAACTTTTACTCCTTCAATTTTAAGTAATTCAGCTATTAAAGTGTCTCTTCTGTCTTTGTATTCTTTGATTACTTCGTCAAAATAACTTTTCGGAGTATCGATAGCAGCTTCGCAGGCAATTTGCTCTATTGTTGGCGGGCATAAACGTGCCTGTGCAAATTTCATAGCCGTAGCGATAACCTCTTTGTTTTTGGTTACCATACAGCCAATTCGGGCACCACACATACTGTAACGCTTAGAAACCGAATCGATCATGATTACATTTTGTTCTAAACCGATTAGGTTCATTACTGAATAATGACGGTCTTTTTCATCATAGATAAATTCCCTGTATACTTCATCAGCAATTAAAAATAAATCATGTTTTTTTACTAGTTCACCTAGTTGTTGAATTTCTGATTCAGAATATAAGTTTCCTGTTGGATTACTTGGGTTACAAATGATTATTGCCTTTGTTTTTGGTGTGATCAATTTTTCAAAAGCTTCAATTGAAGGTAGTGTAAAACCTTCTTCGAAATCTGAATTTACAGGAATAACTGTAGCACTTGATTCTTCTGAGAAAGCATGATAATTGGCATAGAAAGGCTCAGGGATGATGACTTCATCTCCCGGATCCATGATGCTGCCTAAGGCAAACAACAAAGCTTCAGAACCACCCGTAGTAATCATGATATCAGCAAAATCAACTCTTACATTTTGATTGGTGTAAAATTGAGCTAATTTTCTGCGGTAACTTTCATAACCGGCCGATGGACCATATTCAATAATGTTCATGTTGATATTTTTGATGGCTTGAATGGCTATTTCGGGACTTTTTATATCAGGTTGACCTATGTTTAAGTGATATACTTTTAGGCCTTTTTTATTAGCTATATCAGCAAATGGAGCCAATTTGCGAATTGGCGACTCAGGCATTCTTCTTCCTCTAATTGAAATCTCAGGCATCTTAATAAAAATTTGATGCAAATTTGCAATTTTTTTTAAAACTAAGCTATTGATAGTTTTACAATTTGAAGTTAAAACGTTCTAAAAAGCAGGATTTTTGCTAACTTTATGGAAATTGTGATTCATGAAAAAAATAATCCTGTTTTTTTTTCTTCTTAATTTTGCGATTCCTGCACTTTCGCAACAGGGATTTGAATTTGTTAATGCTAAAAGTGACAGGGTAAAAATTCCCATCAGGTTGATTAATAATTTAACTTTTATTCCTGTTCAGGTAAATGGTGTTGAGCTTCTTTTTTTATTGGATTCAGGAGTTGAGGAAACAATTTTATTTGGTTTTGAAGATCCTAAAAAACTCAATCTTAATAATGTTCAAAAAATAACTATCCAGGGTCTTGGTGATAATCAGGGTGTTGAGGGGCTTAAATCTTCAGGTAATTTGTTGACAATAGACAAAATGCAATCCAAAAATCATATGTTGTATTTGATTTTGGATCCTTCTTTTAATTTGTCAAATTATGTTGGGATAACAGTAAATGGAATTATTGGATCGGCTGCTTTTACTAATCATTTAGTTGAGATTGATTATAGTAAAAAAATGGCCTCTTTCCATAAATTGGATTCTAAGTTTCATATGAAGGTTCAAAAAGAATTTAGAAAAATTCCTCTTTCAATCGAAAGAAGTAAACCTTATGTAAATGCTACCGTGAAAATAAATGAAGAGGAAGTTGATGTTAAGCTTCTTGTAGACAGTGGTAATAGTGATGCCGTTTGGCTTTTTGATCAATTTTCAGATAAAATTGAAGTTCCTCAAAAACATTTTGAGGACTATCTTGGGCAAGGTTTAAGCGGAGCTGTTGAGGGGAAAAGAGCCAGGATTAATCAGTTTTCAATAGCTGATTTTCAGTTTAAATCGCCCATAGTTGCTTTTCCGGATTCGACTTCTATAAAGAATATCAGTATGCAGTCTAACCGTTTGGGGTCAATAGGAGGGGAGATACTGAGACGTTTTACAACTGTTTTTGATTACAATAACGGCTGGCTGTTTTTAAAGAAGAACAAATATTTTAAGAATTCGTTTTATTACAATAAAAGTGGGATAGAGGTTTGGCATACTGGAGTTCAATTAGTAAAGCAATTAGTAGTTGTACCTGATAATTCATTTGTTTTGCATTCGGAAGATGTGAAATCGGATAATACCAGTTCAAAGTTAAAATACAAAGTAGAATTGAAACCTATTTATGAAATAGGCTACATAAGAGCAAATTCAAATGCCGAAAAAAGCGGTTTAAAGGTAGGAGATGTGATTGTTTCAATTGATGGAAAGGATGCTTATAATCTTTCGTTACAAGAAATTAATGCGCTTTTATGGTCTGAAAATGAAATATGGATAGAAGTAAAAGTGCAAAGAGAGGGAAAGCTGATGAATTTCAAATTTAAACTGATAGATGTATTGTAAAAAAAAATGCTTCTTAAGTTTTTAAGAAGCATTTTGAATAGTTATAGAGAAACAACTTCTCCTTTTATTTTAAGCGGAATTCGGCCTTCATCATAATTTATAGCATTGGATTCTACTGTAATTGTTTTTCGTATAGGTCCGGGAACCATGTTGTATTTAATGTCAATTTTGCCTGATTTCCCAGGTTGTACCGTTTCATTTTGCTTAGATAAAATGGTACAGCTCGAAGTAGATTGTATGGAATAAATAATTAAAGGGGCATCGCCTGTATTAGTGTATTCAAAAGAGCGAATACCGTTGTCATTTTGTTTGTTTATTATTCCAAAATCGATAGTGTTATTTTTGGCTTTGAATTCTATTTTAGCTCCCTTTTGAGCAAATCCAATACTGCCAAAAAATAAGATGGCTATAATGGCGGTTAGTTTTTTCATTGTTTTGGCTTTATATAAAGTAAATATACTTTGTTTTAATTAGTACACAAATTTTTATTTCCCTTTTTATAGTGTACTTTATTATTTACTTTTGTTCCCAATTTTAAATTACAAAAATCGAACCAATTTTTTGGGTCTATTTGTTTAACTGTTTAATCGTTTAACTGAAAGGTGCAAAAACGATTAACAAATAACAAATAACGATTAAACAAATTAACGATTAAACAAACCTAGTAAATGGCAATTCCCGCACAATTTGACGCTAAAACAATAGAGCAAAAATGGTATGATTACTGGATGAAAAACAATTATTTTCATTCGGAACCAGACCATAGAACCCCTTATACCATTGTAATTCCTCCACCAAATGTTACCGGAGTTTTACACATGGGGCATATGTTAAATAATACTATTCAGGATGTTTTAATCAGAAGAGCGCGTTTGAAAGGATTTAATGCCTGCTGGGTTCCGGGAACGGATCACGCTTCTATTGCCACTGAGGCTAAGGTTGTTGCTAAATTGAAAGCCGAAGGAATCAATAAAAACGATTTGACTCGTGAGGAGTTTTTAAAACACGCCTGGGAATGGACCGATAAATACGGTGGGACAATCCTTGAGCAGCTTAAAAAATTAGGTGCTTCCTGCGATTGGGAACGTACTAAGTTTACGATGGATCCTGATATGTCAGCTTCTGTAATACGTTCATTTGTTGATTTATACAATAAAGGATTGATTTATCGCGGTTACCGAATGGTAAACTGGGATCCTGAAGCTAAAACTACTTTGTCTGACGAAGAAGTTATTTATGAAGAACAAAACGGGAAATTATTTTTCTTAAAATATAAAATTGAAGGTTCAGAGGACTTTTTGACAGTTGCCACAACGCGTCCGGAAACTATTTTTGGAGATACTGCTATTTGTATTAATCCAAATGATGAGCGTTTCACTCATTTAAAAGGGAGGAAAGCCATCGTTCCTATTTGTGGACGTGTGATTCCAATTATTGAAGACGAATATGTAGATGTAGAATTCGGAACCGGATGTTTGAAAGTGACTCCTGCTCACGATATGAACGATAAAACGTTGGGTGAAAAACACAATTTGGAAATTGTTGATATTTTCAATGAAGATGCGACTTTGAACAGCTTCGGATTACACTATCAGGGAAAAGACCGTTTTGTAGTTCGTAAAGAAATTGAAAAAGAACTTGAGGAAATTGGAGCTTTAGCAAAAACAGAAATTCATTTAAATAAAGTTGGAACTTCTGAAAGAACGAAAGCCGTAATTGAACCAAGATTATCAGACCAATGGTTTCTGAAAATGGAAGAATTGGTAAAACCGGCTATCAAAGCCGTTTTAGAAGATGGCGATATTAAATTGCATCCATCACGTTTTAATAATACTTATGCGCATTGGTTGAATAATATTCGTGATTGGAATATTTCCCGTCAATTATGGTGGGGACAACAAATTCCGGCCTATTATTATGGTGACGGAAAAGAAGATTTTGTAGTTGCAGAAACTATCGAAGAAGCTTTGAAATTAGCGCAAGCTAAAACTAACAACCAACAACTAACAACTGATAACTTAAAACAAGATGTTGATGCTTTGGATACCTGGTTTTCTTCGTGGTTGTGGCCAATGTCTGTTTTTGGAGGGATTATGAATCCGGAAAGTGAAGATTTTAAATATTATTATCCTACTAATGACTTGGTGACAGGTCCGGATATTTTGTTTTTCTGGGTAGCGAGAATGATCATTGCGGGTTATGAATATGCTGGTGATAAACCATTTACAAATGTATATTTAACGGGATTGGTTCGTGATAAACAACGTCGTAAGATGTCTAAATCATTAGGGAATTCTCCGGAACCATTAGAATTGATAGAGAAATTTGGAGCCGATGGTGTTCGTGTAGGATTGTTGTTAAGTGCTTCGGCAGGAAATGATATCATGTTTGATGAAGAATTGTGTAATCAGGGAAAAGGATTTTCGAATAAAATTTGGAATGCTTTCAAACTGATTAAAGGATGGGAAGTTTCTGAAACGATTGCTCAACCTGAATCTTCAAAAGCAGCTATCGAATGGTACGAAGCGAAGTTGCAACAAACCTTATTGGAGATTGAAGATAATTTTGAAAAATACAGAATTTCAGATGCTTTAATGGCTATCTATAAATTGGTTTGGGATGATTTTTGTTCCTGGTTCCTGGAAATGATTAAACCGGCTTACCAACAACCAATTGATAAAACTACTTTTGACAAGGCAATTGAGATGTTAGAGAATAATTTAAAATTATTACATCCTTTTATGCCATTTTTGACAGAGGAAATTTGGCAACATATTGCAGAAAGAACGCCTGAAGAAGCTTTAATTGTTTCAAACTGGCCGGAAACGAAACCTTTTGATGCACAATTAATCGCTGATTTTGAAAATACGATTGAAGTGATTTCGGGAATCAGAACTATTCGTAAGGATAAAAATATTCCATTTAAAGATGCTATTGAGTTGAAGGCAATCAATAATGAGAATTTGTCTACTTATTTTGATTCGATTGTATCTAAATTAGGGAATATTGCTGATTTTGAATATGTTTCGGAAAAAGTGGACGGAGCTTTGTCTTTCCGTGTGAAATCGAATGAGTATTTTATTCCTATTACCGGAAATATTGATGTAGATGCAGAAATTAAAAAATTGGAAGAGGAGTTGAAATATACACAAGGTTTTTTGAAATCAGTTCAGGCAAAATTATCTAATGAAAAGTTTGTGGCCGGAGCTCCTGAAAAAGTAATCAGTATGGAGCGTAAAAAAGAAGCAGATGCTTTAGCTAAAATTGCAACAATTGAGCAAAGTTTAGTTGCTTTGAAATAATTTTATAAGAAATAATTAAATGTAAGCCAAAATGAAAATAATTCATTTTGGCTTCTTTTTTTGTAAGGATTTAATGGTTTAAAAAATGTCTCTCTCTTTTCTTTAATAGGAAATGCATTTCGTCGATAAAAACAACAGATTAACTGTTTTAAGTTTTTTTTAACATTTAATTTCCTTTGTGTTAATTTAAATACAATTAACTTTGATAGCCTGATAGTTAAGGTAGTGTTTCTTGTGATCGACTAAATACTTTATAACTGTTGGCTTTACTATTTGAAGTCCCCACATTTACTTCTAGTTTTGCCTATTGAATTGTGTGTTAAAAAAAACTTAATTATGTAGTGTGTTTTTTTATTAAAAACATATTTAATTAAAAATATAATATCGCAATTATATTTAGGATGTTACTTCATTTTTATGAAGGTTTTTTGTGCAAGTTTTCTGTTCCCCATCTGAAAGTGCTTGTTTTTTTAACCGTTTTTTTAAATTTATAATTTAATAGGGCTTTTATCCAAAAAGTTCTGGTAAGAAGAGAGGTGTCTTAGCTGCTTCGATGAGCCATACTACACGTAGTAATTTGCGATGGTTTTAATCTGTAATAATTTTTCTCTTAAATAGTTTTATCCGATTTTTTTGTCTTTCTAACTAATGTAATTTATGAAATAAAACTACGCTACTCCAATGGGAAATATGAAATTCAAAGCGTTTTGAATACCTAATGAACTGCTTTTGTGAAAATAAATCGTTTTGGGATTTATAAAATATTTTCCTAATTAATATTGCTGCATTTTATTTTATCTTTTAGCTGTTATAGTTTGGAAATAATTTAGATTTAATAGGATATTGAATCTAAAAAGGATGTGATTAAAAGTAATTGGAAAAAGAGGGAAAAGATAAACAATACTATTTTAAAAGAAGTTTTCACTTAAAACTTTAATAATAAATTAAATTTTAAGGTTATGAAAAGCATTATTCTTTCCAATTTTCATCCAATTTTAGTTGGCGAATTATTTGAGCAGGAAAAACTCAATCAATACACCAAATTTTTATATTATCATTTTCAAAATATTACAAAATTAGAAAGCGTTGCAAGTTCTAATAAAATGGAAGATGAATTAGTCAGTTTTGATTATATATCAGATCAAGTTGATAAGTATTCAATTTCATCAGAAAGTATTAATAAAAGACAAACAATCATTTTTGAAGGAGTACGAAATTTTATTGAAAATATAATGCAGGTTACTTCACCTTTGGATTATCATTTCCCTGAAGGATTTGAAGTAAAAGAGGGAAGATCTTCCGGTCCTAAAATTGAAGTTAGAATGGAATGGTTTAAAAAAAATATGCGTTATGTCTTTAATCAATTTTATTCTAAAAATGAAACTAAACCCGAAAATTTAATTCATGTTACCTGTTCAGGCTATTCTTCTCCAAGTGTTGCTCAGGAAGCAGTAATTGAAAGAAATTGGAGCAGTGTTCAGGTTACACATTCGTATCATATGGGATGTTATGGCGCATTTCCGGCAATTCGTACAGCAAGAAGTCTTATTGCTGCCAGTTTGGAAAATGGGAGGACTGATGTGGTTCATACCGAATTATTATCGGCTCATTTGAATTTAACGGAGTTTACTCCGGCAAACACCATGATTTGTTCCCTTTTTGCGGATGGTTTTATAGGCTATTCTTTATATGAAGAAAATTCATTTATGAATGATGATTCCATTAAAGATAAAAAAGGATTGCGAATTATTGCTTCTCATGAAGTGATTATACCAGATTCATTGGAAGATATGTCCTGGGATTTAGGGGAATACAATTTTTTGATGACACTTTCTAAAAGAGTTCCTGTTTTTATTCGTAAAAATATTAAATCTTTTTTGATGGCACTTTGCGAAAAATGTGGAGTAGATTTAGATAAGGAAAAATCTCAAATGTATTTTGCTATTCATCCGGGAGGGCCAAAAATTATTGATTATGTAGTAAGTGAAATAGGGATTTCTGATCATCAGGCGCATTGGTCCTATGATGTTTTACGTAATCATGGGAATATGTCTTCTGCTACCGTACCCTATATATTAGATAATATTATAAATGATGCTACTATTAAATCAGGGACTAAAGTTATTGCAATGGCATTTGGTCCCGGACTTACAGCTACTTCGTTGTTGTTGGAGAAACTTTAATTTTTTCGAAATTTAATATATAGCCTTTATGAATTTAATTAAAGTTGTTAAAATACAGTAGATTGCTGTTGTATAATCGACTCTGTCTATGGGATTGATGTACTTCAATAGTGTTTTGAAGTTTGTTGTGTTACTGAAGATTAATTTTTAATGTTTTTCAGTTTTTCTACCGTTTTATTTTGTGTTAATTTTTTAAAGTTTTTTTTGAATTAAATTTTACGCTTTTTGATTTAACTTTTTAAAAGAATCAGTATTCTCCCCATAATACGTTTGCTTTTTTCAGATGGTAAACTTCATGAAATTTTATGAAGATTATTCGCTTTTCCAGTTATCTTCCCCAAGTTTGATAGCTATTCAAAACCTGACTTTAATAGTTTTTTTAAACGGTATTTTGTGTGGTATAAAGGAAAATTATGTTTTTTTATTTCAGACAAAAATGTTTTTGAGTTGACGTTTTGACAAGTTTTCTCCCTGAATCTTGAAAATTTTGCGATTTCCTACTTTTAATAGTATTTCGATAGTTTGATAGTCACTGTGACTTTTGAGCTTCGGATAGTTTTTATTCTAATTCATTTTATATAAAAGAGGTTTACTTCAATGGACAATTGAAGCGATTTTTTATGATAGTTTCCCCTCAAATCTTTAATGTACCTATTTAATATAATTATGACATAAAAATACTATTATCATGAAAAAAAATATTTTTTATACGATGCAAAGTGTAGCAGTTTTCTTTTGCACTTTGATAGAATGTTGCCTAACAATTTTATTAAAGATATTTCGGGAGCATGTTGTGGTTCAAAAGTTTCTGTATTACAACATACTCTTAGTGATGTCTTTATTTTTTTCTGCTAATTCATATGGGCAGGATGTAGGTTCATCTAAAGTTAAGGCGAATTTTGGAATTGACGGAGATGTATATTCAGGCTTGTTTCAGTTTCAACCCAATCCGGCTCCTATTGTTCCTGTTCCGGGAACTAATATTGACGACTGGTTTAAGGGGGCAACAGGTAAAGGGGTCATTGATGAAGTAATTCCAAAGTCTAATCCGTATTCAGATCTTATTCCGAATCCTATGACAAATACTGCTTTCCAACGCAGACAGTCTGAATTTATTCCTAATAGACTGGCTGATAACATTCCCTTTCCGGTGGTTACCAGCAACGGTGCAGACTATTTATGGATTGACGCGGTTTATGGAAGAGATACTTATGTAAAGGGAGGTAATGCAGAAACATCCTATTTTGCAGGTAGTGGGGATAAAAATTCAGACCATCCCAATACCTGGTCTATTGGGACTGCGGGTAGTGTGCCTCAAAAAGATGATATCATTGATGTATATGCTCATTTAAGAGGAACAAATCCACATGATCCAACAAAGAATGCCGGATTTCCTAAGGATGACAGACCATTTGATTCTTTGTACGTTTATACAGCAGCTTCCTTAGTGGTTACCAATGGGAACAAGCACCTGGATTTTGAGTATTTCAGAACGGCAGCTTCTCTTGTTGGGAATGCCATAGTGAATACAGGTAATGATGGTGGTCGTACCGCTTGGACTTTTGATGCTGATGGAGTCGATAATGTTCCAGGGAACGCTGATGATGGATCTGTGGATATTCCAGGAACCATTATTGTATCCGTAGATTATATCAATGGAGGAAATGTGCCTTCTATCAGAATCAGAGTATGGATGAGTCAGGCTACTTTCGATGCTTATGATAATACAAAACCAGGCAGACCTTTTAATGTTGATAAAACGGTGGCATTTGAACTAGGAACAGGTTCAGGCACTTTTGGTTATGCAGCTATCAATCCTAAAATAAGTGGTCAATATATGTGGGGTCGGGTAAATGACGATTTTTCAACCTATGAAAATTCCCGTACTCAGGCACCGCCATGGGATACTTGGGAAGGTACTACTCCAACGGCAGTGGATATGTATACCCGATACCAGTTTGTTGAGATTGGTATTAATCTGACTGCATTTGGATTAGATAGAAGAGGAGAATCAGATAACTGTTCCTCTATATTGGGTAGTTTAATGGTAAAAACCCGTAGTAGTGGTGGTGGACCTAATGAAGGAGCTTTCGGTAGTGAGTTGAAAGATTTTGCCGGGCCTTATTTGTTTGGATTTATAGGTTCACCTCCAGCAATTACAACACAGCCTATTACAAGTTGTGAAACAGGATCTACAGGAGCAGCTTCAATAAACTTGAATAATGGAATATTGACTAATCCAGATTCTGCAGTTATTACGTTTTATAACACTTTGGCTGATGCCCAAAATGAAGTAAATGCAGTTTCAAGTCCAACTTCTGTTACTGTTGCGTCTTCTCCAAGAACCTTCTATGTCCGAGCAGAGAGAGGTCAAACAAATTGTTTCGATACATTTCAGTTTGATGTTACTGTTACAGATAATCCAGATATAACAGTTCAAAATCTTACTGCTTGTGAAACGGGAACTACTGGTGCCGCTTCAGTGGATTTGACTGCTGCAATTCTGACTAATCCTGATGGAGGAGTAATTAGTTTCTATAATTCTTTG
>JACCDQ011634819.1_pt1 | contig 14238 bp, 16 predicted proteins | sample 7446031 | NCBI WGS metagenome assembly JACCDQ01 (sample SAMN15323442, study PRJNA562643) | freshwater metagenome | isolation source: river surface water | place: USA:Blue River Watershed | collected 2017-08-17 | reverse complement strand
CGTGCGCGCGCAGGCGCTCGTCGCCGAACTCCTTCTTGAGCTCGCAGAAATCCCAGAAGTCCGGGTGCCAGACCTCGAGGTAGGGCGCGAAGCTGCCCTTGCGTCGCCCGCCCTGGTTCACGCCGACGGCGGTGTCGTTGTAGATCTTCAGGTAGGGGATCACGCCCGAGGACTTGCCGTTGGTCGAGCGGATGTGCGAGCCGGCCGCGCGCACGCGGGTCCAGTCGGTGCCGATGCCTCCGGCGTACTTGGACAGGCGGGCCGATTCCTCGATGGTGCCGAAGATCGACGCGAAGCGGTGTTCGCCGGCGTCGATGTCGGAACTGATCTGGTCGTTGACGGTGTTGAGGTAGCAGCTCGACAGCTGGCTGTGCGTGGTGCCCGAGTTGAACAGCGTCGGTGTCGAGGCCATGTAGTCGAAGCTCGACAGCAGCTCATAGAACTGGATGGCGCGCTCGGTTGGGTGCTCCTCTAGCAACGACACGCCCATCGCGACACGCATGAAGAAATGCTGCGGCAGCTCGATCAGCTTTTGCTCGCGGTCACGCATCAGGTAGCGATCGACCAGGTTCTGCAGGCCGTAGTAGTCGAATTGGAAGTCGCGTTCGGGCTGGATCGCGGCGTCGAGCGCGGCGAGGTCGAAGGTCTCGGCCATCGCTGGCGCGTAGCGGCCGGCGGCGACGCCACGCGCGATGGTGTCGGCCAGCGCCGGGTATTGTGCGCTGCCGGTGGCGACCTTCATGGTCTCGACCAACAGGTAGCGCGCGGCGACGAAGCTGAAATCCGGGTTCTGGGTCGAGATCAGGCCGGCGGCGGCCTTGTTCTGCGCCTGGAAGATCTCGCTCGTGTGCATGCCGTCGTAGACCAGTAGCTTGATCTGGCTGCGCAGCAGGCCCAGATCGACCTTCAGGCCCTGGGTGGCGAATTCGTTGAGTCGCTCGATCTTGGCGAAGTCAAAAGCTTCGCGCGAGCCGTCGCGCTTGATGACGTCCATAGTGGTGATGCGAAAAAAGGATGGCTGCGGCAGCCTGTGTGATGTGCTGGAGCGTGCCGGTGGCGTCGTCAGGCTCACGGCAGCGGGGGGCTGCGCCGGAATGGCTGTTGGTCGCGGCGGCACCGGCTTCCCGTTTGGATTCGGCCGGCTCAACGGGACGACGCGCCCTAGACCGGAATCATACCGGCTTTGCCATAAGCCCGTGCGCCGGCTTCAGCGCTTGCGCCAGAGCCGGCTCAGGTCGTCGAGCGCCGGAACGCCCGCCAGCGCGACCAGCAGCAGTGCCAGCGGCAGGGTGGCGAGGTAGCCCATCTGCTTGAAGCCCAGCGCGCCGATCACGCCGCCACAGAAGAAGCCGATCGCCAGCTGCAGCAGCAAGCCCAGCCGGGTCGGGTTGGCGCGCACCGGCGCCAGCTCGCTGTCGGGCGCGTTCCAGTAGGCGAGCTTGCCCAGTTCGATGCCGATGTCCGTCACCAGACCCGTGATATGCGTGGTGCGGATCTCGGCGTGCGAGAGTTTGGTGATCAGCGCGTTCTGCAACCCCATGATGAAGCTCAGCAGCATCACGGTCAGCGGCACGAACAGACCGGCGACCTGCGAGAGTCGTTCGCCGAGCGCGCCGAAGCCGAGCAGCAGCAGGGCTTCGGCCATCAGCGGCAGCGCGAACTCGCTGTGCAGCCGGCGCCGGCGCGCGAAGTTGACCATGATGGCGCTGCAGGCTGCGCCGGCGACGAAGGAGAGCAGGGCGCCGAAGCCGGTCAGGTAGTCGTGCCAGCGCCCCAGCGCGAGGTTGTCCGCCATCGCCGAGACGATTCCCGTCATGTGCGAGGTGTACTGATGCACGGCCAGGAAGCCGCCCGCGTTGGCCGCGCCGGCGATGAAGGCCAGCACCAGGCCGAGCTGACGATCGGCGGCTTTGCTGCGCCGGCTGCCAGTCAATCTCCTTGCGTACTGTATGGGCATGCTCGTTGCCTGCGTCCTCGATATGTGAATCATATGTTAATCGTATTAACATAATGCCTTGTACTCTCACAGGCCAGACACCGTGGAACAAAAGACCGCCCGCCTGACGCTACTGATTGACCCCGACAAGAAACGGGCGCTTGAGCAGTGGTGTGCCGAGCAGGACACAACCCCGTCACGGCTGGTGCGCCAGCTGATACGCGATCACCTCAAGCAGCATGGGGTGTCTTGGCACTCTGGTGGCCTGTCCGCCGCGTTGCCCTCCCCCGATCACACCGAAAAGGAAGATTCATGAGCCAATTGCCCCCCTGCCCGAAATGCCGGTCCGAGTACAGCTACGAGGACGGCGCGCTGCTGATCTGCCCCGAATGCGGCCACGAGTGGAGCGCCACCGAAGCCGCTCCGGCCGACGAAGCACAGAAGGTCTGGAAGGACGCCAATGGCAACCTGCTGCAGGACGGTGACACCGTGACGCTGGTCAAGGATCTCAAGATCAAAGGCTCCTCGGCCGTGATCAAGGTCGGCACCAAGGTCAAGAACATCCGCCTGATCGAAGGCGATCACGACATCGACTGCAAGATAGAGGGCTTCGGCCCGATGCAGCTCAAGTCCGAGTTCATCAAGAAGGCTTGAGCGGCAGCGTCAAGCGCACCGAGAGCCCGCCACCGGGGCGCTTGCTCGCGCTGGCTTGGCCGCCGTAGAGGTCCATCACCCGGCGCGTGATGGCCAAGCCCAAGCCGTAGCCCGCGAAGGCGTTGGCGTTGGCAGCGCGCATGAAAGGCTCGAAGATCCGTTCCAGTTCGGCCTCGGACACGCCGGGGCCTTCGTCATCGACGCGGATCACCAAGTTCGCGGCGGCCTCGTCCTGCTCCAGCGTGACCGTCACCTGTCCGCCCTCGGGCGAATACTTGAGCGCGTTGCGCACCACGTTTTCCACGGCCCGGTGCAGCAGCTCCCGGTCGGCCTGCAGCGGTGCCGATTCGATCCCTTGGGTCACGACTCGGCAGCCGCGCTGCCAGCCCTCGAATTCGGCATCCTCGACCACATTGGCGATCAGTTCTGCCAGGTCGAGCGACTCGTTCCGGGGCTGTCTCATGCCGGCATCGAGACGGGCCAGTGTGAGCAGCTCGCCGACGAGCTGGTCCATGCGGCCGGCCTCGCGCTCGATGCGTGCGCTGAACTCGGCGGCGCGCTCGGGCTGCTGCGCGAGCAGGTCGATCGCGGCCTGCAGGCGCGCCAGCGGCGAGCGCAGCTCGTGCGAGACATCGTGCAGCAGCCGCCGCTGGCCTTCGAGCAGCGCCTGCAGCCGCTGCGCCATGCGGTCGAAGTCCTGGCCGAGGTCGGCCAGCTCATCGCGGCGGCCCCGCAGCGACTCTCCGACCCGAACTTCGAGCTTGCCGCGCGCGACCTCGTCGAAGGCTTGGCGCAGACTGCGGATCGGGCGCGAGAAATACCCGGCTAGCACCGCCGCGAAGACCAGGCTGACCAGGCTACCCGCGACCAGCGGCAGCACCGGATGGCGTAGCCAGGGCGGTGGTCCATGTCGCTCGCGAGGATGAGGCGGTATGCCTGCCCGCTCGGTGAACGGTGGTGGTGGCGGCGCCCGCGTCTCGGCTGGCGGCCGGTCGGGCCGCAGCGCCCAGATCGCGACCCCGACGCCGACCGAGGTCAGCAGCTGCGCGAGCCAGAAGGCAAAGAAGAATTTCCAGAACAGGCGGCCCATGCGCATGCCGTTCACCCTCATGGCTGCAGCAACATGTAGCCCCTGCGGATCACCGTCTCGATCGGTGACTGGCCGTTCGCGAGCAGACCCAGCTTGTGCCGGATGCCGCTGATATGCACGTCCACGCTGCGGTCGAAGCGCGCCAGTGGTCGGCCCAGCGCCTGTTGCGAGAGCATGTCCTTGGCCACCGGCTGGCCCGCGTGGCGCGCCAGCAATTCGAGCAGGCTGAATTCAGTGCTCGTGAGCGACAGCGGCTGCCCCTCCCACTCGGCCTGGCGTCGTCCCGGCCAGAGCCGCAGCGGCCCGACCACGAGCGCCTGTCCGGCTTCATGGCTGGGTGCCGGCATGCCCGCGACGCGCTTGAGGATGGCGCGCAGGCGCGCGGCGAGTTCGCGCGGCGTGCAGGGCTTGGCGACATAGTCGTCCGCGCCGAGTTCCAGCCCGACGATGCGGTCGGCGTCGTCGCCGCGCGCGGTCAGCATCAACACGGGCACCTGGCTCGCTGCGCGGATTCGCGCCAGCACCTGGATCCCGTTGAGCACCGGCATCGTGACATCGAGCACCACGATGTCGTGCTGGCCCGAGAGCGCGGCGCGCGCGCCGTTGTCGCCGTCGTGTGCACAGTCAACGACGAAGCCGTCGCGCGCGAGGTAGTCGCGCAGCAACTCGGCCAGTTCCCGGTCATCATCGACCAGCAGCACCTTGGGATTCATTCGAGCAGATCCATTGACATGACGTGAATATTAGGCGGCTGTTCGCCCGCCGCGATCGGTCTTTACCGTGATTTACGAAAAATTGACACCATTTAACACGACGCTGATCCACAATGTCCTTGTCTTTTCAACTCAGGAGCACCGCATGAAATTGACCTCATCCTTCCGTCTTGCCGCTGCTGGCCTGCTGTCGGCGCTGAGCTTGGCTGCCGTCGCGATGCCGTCGTCCGATGGCGTTGAATGCCCGATGTCGGATGCGCCTGGCATGCATTCGATGCACGATGGCGGCTCGATGGCGCTGCATCAGCTCAAGCTCAGCGAGGCCCAGCACGACAAGGTCTTCGAGCTCATGCAGGGCCAGGCCAAGCAGCGCCATGAGCTGATGCGCGCGAGCCGCAAGAACATGGAACAGCTGCGCGAGCTGGAGCGCGCGCCGGCCTTCGATGCCGTCAAGGCCCGTGCCTTGGCCGACGAACAGGGCAAGCTGATGGCGCAGCAGATGTTCGAGCATGCCCAGATGAAGTCGCAGCTGCGTGCCTTGCTCACGCCCGAGCAGCTCAAGCAGCTCGACGAGCGCCCAGTCCAGGCACCGCGCGGCGAAGGCATGGGCCATGGTGCCAAGCAGCGTCAGCCCCGGCAATGAGCGCTGCCCGCTTCGCTAGCCTGAGCCCGGATTCGGAAAACTCAGCGTGAAGCGGGTCAGCCCCTGGGCCGAGCCGACCGTCGCTTGGCCGCCGTGCGCCTCGACGATCGCGCGCGTGATCGACAGGCCCAGGCCGGCACCTTCGGTGTCCGGGTGCGGGCGTGACTTGTCGGCGCGGAAGAAGCGGTCGAACAGGCGTGGCAGCAGTTCTGGCGCCAGGGTTGTGCCGCTGTTCTCGACGCTGAGCATGACGGCTTGCGCTGAAGCTTCGATTCGCACATCGACGCTTCCTCCGGGGGGCGTATGGCGCAGCGCGTTCGACAGCAGGTTGCTGATGGCGCGGCGCAGCATTAGCCGGTCGCCGTGCAGGCTGGCCGCGCCGTCGAGCCTGAGTTCGATCTCGCGTTCCTCGGCCAGCGCCTCGTAGAACTCGAACAGCGCGCGCACCTCGTCGGCGAGCGCGATGGGTTCGACGTTCGGTAGCAACAGTCCATGCTCGGCCTTGGCCAGCAGCAGCATGTCCGACACCATGCGCGCGAGGCGCTGGAACTCCTCGGCGTTCGAGGCCAGGATCTCGCGGTAGGTCTGCGCGTCGCGCGGCTGGGCCAACGCGACCTGGGTCTGGGTCAGCAGATTGCTGATCGGCGTGCGCAATTCGTGCGCCAGGTCGGATGAGAATTCCGACAGCCGATCGAAATCGCGCTGCAGCCGCGCGAGCATCTCGTTGAGCGAGCGTGCCAGATCGGCGAGCTCGACCGGAACGGCCTCGGATGGCATGCGCTCGTCGAGCCGGTGTGCCGTGACGGCCTGCGCGCGCGCCTTCATGGCCCGCAGTGGCGACAGTCCGGTGCGCGCCGCCCACCAGCCCAGCAGGCCGCTGAGCAGCGAGGCCAGCGCCGCGTAGAGCCAAAGCGCGGCTTGCAGCGAGGCGATGAAATGCGCATGGTGCAAGGTGTCGAGCGCCGCGACGATGCGCAGTCCGCCGGCTGGCCCCTGTGCCCAGGACAGGGTTTTGCCGAGCGCGCGGTATTCATGCCCGTCGAGATGCCAGCTGCTGACCTGCTCGGATGACAGCGCCAGCCCGGGCGGCAAGGTCAGCGCCGCGCTCTGGAACAGGGTCTTCCCATGCTCGGTGGTTTCGACCCGGACATAGAGCCCCGGATGGTTCTGCAGTGCCTCGTCGAGTCGCGTGCCGAGCTCGGTGGCAGAGCCCGAGCGCGCGACCAGATCCTCGACCAGGTGGATCTTGTCGCGCAGGCTATCGCGGTCGAGTTCGGTGAAATGCCGCTTGACGGCGACCGCGATCAGGCCCGCCATGCCGAGCAGCACCAGCGCCGAAACCAGGGTGTAGAGGAGGGTCAGCCGGGCCGTGAGCGAGCAGCGCCCGATCATGCGGCCGGCTCCGGCACTTCGAGCACATAGCCCATGCCGCGTACCGTCTGAATCAGCCGGGGCTCGAAGCCCTCATCGACCTTGGCGCGCAGGCGCCGCACCGCGACCTCGACCACATTGCTGTCGCTGTCGAAGTTCATGTCCCAGACCTGGGAGGCGATCAGCGAGCGCGGCAGCACCTCGCCGTGGCGTCGCATCAGCAGTTCGAGCAGGCCGAATTCCCTGGCGGTCAGGTCGATGCGCCTGCCGGCACGGTGTACGCGTCGGCGCAGCAAGTCGAGCTCCAGGTCGGCGATCCGCAGCGAGGTCGGCGCAACGCTCGCATGGCCGCGCCGCAGGACCGTGCGCACCCGCGCCAGCAGTTCGGCGAACGAGAAAGGTTTGACCAGGTAGTCGTCGGCGCCGAGCTCCAGGCCCTTGACCCGGTCGTCCACCTGGTCGCGCGCGGTCAGGAACAGCACCGGCAGTGGCCTGCCCTGGGCCCGCAGTCGCCTGAGCAATTCCCAGCCATCGAGTCCGGGCAGCATCACGTCGAGAATCAGCAGATCGAAGTCGCCCTGCAAGGCCAGACGCAGCCCGTCCCGGCCATCGACGGCCAGCTCGGCGCCGAAGCCGGCCTCGCGTAGCCCCTGCCGCAGGTAGTCGCCCGTCTTGGGCTCGTCTTCGACGATCAGTATCTTCACTTGGTTTCTCCTGGTCGGCATTTTCCGGCCTCGATGCCTGAGCCCGGTTCCGGATCACAGAACACCCAGCCGGGGGACATATGTCGGGCCGGCCGCTTGGCTTGCGCCTTCTTGAGCTAGCGCCTGCGCAGCGAGCCATCAGGAGTCGGGTGAACCGGAGTGAGGTTCTGGCGTGATGCGTGCCGACATGATGGCGCAGAATTTCGGCGGGGGTATATTCGTACCTTGGACTCTTCTTTGATCCCCTCGTCGCCCATGAAATCCCAGATTGCTGTCCGCCGCGCGCTGTCGGTCGTGCTTCTGTCGCTGTCCGCGGTTGCCACGCAGGCTGGCGAGCTCACGGTTTCGGCGGCTGCCAGTCTGAATCAGGCGTTCAGGGCGCTGGCGCAGGGTTTCGAGGCCCGGCATCCGGGCGTCAAGGTGCTGCTCAACTTCGGTGCCTCCGGCGCCCTGCTGCAGCAGATGGCCAAGGGAGCGCCGGTCGATGTCTTCGCCTCGGCCGACGAGGAGAGCATGGATGGCGCGGTGGGGCTGGGCCTCGTTGCCGTCGGCGAGCGCAGGGATTTCGCGCGCAACACGCTGGTGCTCGTGGTGCCGGCCGACAGTCAGCTGGCGCTCAGGCGACTCGAAGACTTGACCCAGCCCGGCGTGCAAAAGATCGCCATCGGCAACCCGGCCAGCGTGCCGGTCGGACGCTATGCCCGGCGCGCTCTCGAATCGGCCCGGCTCTGGCAGTCGCTGCAGGAGCGCTCGATTCCGACGCAGAGCGTGCGCCAATCGCTCGACTATGTCGCGCGTGGCGAGGTCGAGGCCGGCTTCGTCTACGCGACCGATGCCGCCGTCATGCCCGATAGGGTGCGAGCCGCATTCAAGGTGCCGCTCGACCTCCCGATCCGTTATCCGATCGCCCGCCTCGCGGGCAGCGCCAACGCCGAGGAGGCCAGGCGTTTCGTCGATTATGTAAGTTCTCCCGCCGGCCAGGCCATCCTGGGTCGGCACGGCTTCTTGCAACCCTGACCCCGGGAATGGATGCCTCGGTCTGGTCAGCGCTCGCGCTATCGCTTAAGGTGGCCGGTTCGGCCACGGCGCTGACGCTGCTGTTCGGGGTCGCTTTCGGCTACCTGCTGGCACGCGCGCGTTTTCCCGGACGCGATCTGCTCGATACCCTGCTGACGCTGCCGATGGTCATGCCGCCCACGGTGCTGGGTTACTACCTGCTCGTCTTGCTCGGCAAGCGCAGCTTGTTCGGCGCCTGGCTCAGGCAAGGCTGGGGCATCGAGCTGATCTTCACCTCGCAGGGGGCAGCGCTCGCGGCTGCCATCGTCGCCTTCCCGCTGGTCTTCAAGCCGGCGCGGGCGGCCTTCGAGTCGGTCGATGGCCAACTGGAGCAGGCCGCGCGCGTGCTCGGTCTGTCCGAACTCGCGGTGTTCTTTCGCGTCACGCTGCCGCTGGCCTGGCGTGGCATCCTGGCCGGTCTGCTGTTGGCTTTCGCGCGCGCGCTCGGCGAGTTCGGCGCCACGCTGATGGTCGCTGGCAGCATCCCGGGCAAAACCCAGACCCTGTCGGTCGCCGTCTACGAGGCGGTGCAGGCCGGTCAGGATGATCTGGCCAATACCCTGGTGCTGATCACCTCGGCGGTCTGCATCGTCGTCCTGCTGGCGGCAGGACGCCTGGCTCCGGGTCGCGTCATCCGGCATTGATCGGGATGCAACTCGATATCGACATTCGCAAGGCGCTGCAGGCTGGCCCGCGCCGCTTCACGTTGCGGGTATGCCTGCGCTCCGACAGTCAACGCATCGTGATCCTCGGCGCCTCGGGCTCGGGCAAGAGCCTCACGCTCCAGGCCATCGCCGGCCTGATGCGGCCCGACCAAGGCCATATCCGTCTGGCCGGGTGCACGCTCTACGATCGCGCTGCCCGTATCGACCTCGCGCCGCGCGCGCGCCAGCTGGCCTATCTGTTCCAGGACTACGCGCTGTTTCCCCATTTGAGCGTGCGGCAGAACATCGCCTTTGGCCTGAGCAAGGGCTGGTTCAATCCGCACCGCCAGGTCGGTTCCGACCGGGTCGAGCACTGGCTCGAAGTCTTCGGCCTGCAAGATGTTGCGCACCAATTCCCGGCCGAGCTCTCGGGCGGGCAGCGACAGCGGACCGCGCTCGCGCGCGCGCTGGTCGCCGAGCCGCGCGCACTGCTGCTCGACGAACCCTTCGCGGCGCTCGATCCCGGCTTGCGGCGCCGTATGCGCAGCGAGCTCGACGCCTTGCAGCGCCACCTGCGGGTGCCGATGGTGTTGATCACGCATGACCCCGAAGATGCCGAGATCCTCGGCGACGAGGTGCTGACGATGAGCGACGGGATGATCGCGGCGCCCGCCGCTTTCATCCAGCGCGAGACTTGAACCCGAAGCGTTCAGGCGAAGGGGTTGCCGACCTGCCGGGCTTGCAGCACTTCGATGCGTTCGGGCAGCTGCGGATCGGCTTCGAGCGTCGCGATCGCGCCGCCGAGCAGCGCGTGTAGCTCGCGCGCCAGCGCCAGCCCCGCGCGGTCGCGCGTCAGCACCAAGTCGCCAGTCAGCACCAAGCGGTCGATGCGGTTCTCGATTTCGAGTTCGCCGATGCGCAGTACATCGCTCTCGTTGGCATAGGCTTGGAATTCGTCGTCCATGCGATCCTCCTTCAGCGGCCCATGATGCTCTGGAACCAACCGCGCAGCAAGCGCGAGGCGTCGCGCAGGGTGAACTCGTCATCCTCTTCCTGGACCTTGGCGCCGGCTTTCCTGCCGCCGCGTTGTCCCTGGGGCTTGGGCAGCTCCAGCGTCTGTTCGCGTGCCAGCTGAGGCAGGCCAGGCAGGGGGTCGATGCCAGCGAGCTTTTGCAGCTCGGCGATGCTCAACACCGAGTAGTCCTTGGTCTTGTCGTTGCTGACGAGATAGGCGCCAGCGCGTTGCTGCTTCGGGCTGTAGACCACCTTCCACATGTGCGTCGGCACCAACACGCGGCCGATCTGCTGGATGTCGTTGCCGACGAAGGCCGGGCCGCTGACGACGTAGATCTCGCCCTCGTCGCTTGCCAGTTGGCGCGCAGCGGCCTCGATGCCAGCCCAGACGCCCGCGTTGTTCTCATGCACCTGCGGCACCATGTTGGCGAGCGAGAACGATTCGGCCTGCGCGGTGCGCGTGGGCATGTCGGCGTTGGGCGCCAAGTGGCCGCGGTCGTAGCCCGAACGTGCGTAGTCGGACAGCTCGGCGCGTTCGTCCCTCGGCAGTTCATTCTCGGCGTGGAAGCTGTCCTTGCGCGTCAGCGACTTGGCCGCTTCCAGATTCCTGCGTGTCAGGTGCTCGGCCGCGTAGAGCGGCGTGCGGCTGACGCCCGAATGCAGCACGGCGTAAGCTTCGTAGCAAAGCGCCTGCGTGCGTGGTTTGAGCTTGGGGTTGAGCAGTACCGGAGGCTGACCGGCGACGAAATGCCGCGGGCAGTCGGTGGCGGCCAGGACCGGAGCGGCCAGCAGCAGGACGGCGGCAGGAAGGAGATTTCGCAACATCATGCCTCCTAGTATCGCGGCAGATACGGGCCGCACGTGATTCAGACCAGCACGAAACGCGGTACCACGCCATGCGCCGTGGCCACCTTGTCTTGGAAATCGGTCATCGGCCTGAACCAGGTGATCTCCTGGCTGTCACCTTGCAGCGGTTTGTAGAGCACGCCGGGCTTGAGCGTAGCCTCGATCAGGCAGGTGCCGACCACCTCGTAGAGTCCACCCTTGTAGTGGCGAAGTCGGGCACCTGGCAGGAATTGCTGTGGGTTGGGAGCGCGGAAATTCATCGGTCTCGGCATACGATCTGAACGCCGACCGGCCGCCTGCCCTGTCCCGACCGCGCGATGCCATATCAGGGGCCGGTCCTCGACCCCTGGCGGCGCTGCTCGCGCAGCATGAAGAGGTAGAGGCTTTCGACTTTTTCCCGGGCCCAGGGCGTCTTGCGCAGGAACCTCAAGCTCGACCCCAGGCTTGGATCGACACGGAAGCAACGGATCGGGATCTGTTCGCCGAGCCGATGCCAGCCGTAATGCGCGGACAGCGCGCTGACTACGGCCTCCAGCGTGATCCCATGCAGGGGATTGCGCGGCTGAGGCCGGGGACTGCCGGGACGTTTGGTCTGGTCTGGCATGGGAAAATTTGGTTGCGCGGGCAAGATTTGAACTTGCGACCTTTGGGTTATGAGCCCAACGAGCTACCAGGCTGCTCCACCGCGCGTCAAGAGAGGCAACTATAACACCGGAAACCGCTGCCAAGCGTGATTTTCGATAATCTTGGGCGGCAAACACCGTCGCCATGCCCGCGAGCGCCGACTGGGATTCGATGCAAAAAGATTGCGGGACATCGCTCGGGTTATGCTTTAGGCCAAACTCTTCCACCGAGGAGCAAACACCAACGGCGGTTCAAGCAAACATCGGAGCCGCGATCCATCCAGCACAGCGAGCGTCATGGTTCCCGACGATGCAATCAGCCCGCCCGTCCACCGACGGCACGGCAATCCTTTGACTGACAGCTTTGAGCATGCGCAAGCGTTGGCTGGTGTTGGCAGTTGGACGCAGGATGTCGCGAGCGGGCGTTGCGAATGGTCCAAGCAGGCTTACCACATCTTCGGCATCGAGGTCGGCACGCCAGTCGATTACCAAGCCTTCCTGCGTCATGTCCACCCAGAGGATCTTGAACTGATCCGGCAGGGTTGGCGAGCCGCCGCTAAAGGCGCGCGCGTTCACGACTGCACCTTCCGCATCATCGTGGCTGGACAGATCAAGTGGATACACAACGTCACCCAGTTCGAGTTCGACGAGCAGGGTCGGCTCTGCTCGATGATCGGGATTCAGCAGGATGTGACGCCGGCCAAGCTCGCCGAGCAGCGCTTGCGCGAGAGCGAGGAGCGTTTCCGCAAGCTGTTCGAGGACAGCATGCAAGCGATGATGCTGTTCGAGGATTCGCGCTGCGTCGCGGCGAACCAGGCCGCGTTGGCCTTGTTTGGCGCCACGGCGGGTGAACAGTTGATCGGCCGGCACGCGACCGAACTGCGGCTGTCGCGGCGGTCTGACTTGGGGCCTGCTGCCGGTGCCGGTGCCGGTGCCGTCCTTGGCTTTCTCGGCGCTATCGTAGGCATCGTTGCCGGTGTTTTTTCCCGGGAGCGGGACGCAAGTCCTGCCTTGGCTCAAGGCGGTCACGAATACGAGTCGGATTGCTTGCGGCTCGATGGCAGCCGTTTTCCCGCCCGTGTGCAGATGACCGAGATCGTGGTCGGGGAGCGGCCTTTGCACCATGCCGTGTTCACCGACCTGACCGAGCATAAGGCGACGCTCGGCCGGGTCGAGTTTTTAGCCTATCACGATGCGCTGACCGGGCTGCCGAACCGGGTGCGCGGCGAGCGGGAATTGCGGCAGGCCCTGGACGCGGCCAGCCGCCACGGTGACAGTCTGGGCGTGCTGTTCCTCGATCTCGACAATTTCAAGCATTACAACGATGCCTACGGACACGCCGTGGGCGACCGCCTGCTCCAGCGGCTGGCGGTGCAGTTGCGCCAATGCGTGCGCTCCAGCGAGACGCTGTGCCGGCTGTCGGGCGACGAGTTCATGGTTGTGCTGCCGCAGCTGCAGTCGCATGGCCATCTGGCCCGTATCTGTGAGCGCATCCAGCAGCGCTTGTCCGATCCGCTTCAGATCGATGGCATACTGATCAGCGCTTCGTTTTCGATCGGCGCCGCCATCCATCCGCAGCATGGCGCCGACTGCGGCACCTTGATGCGCCACGCCGACATCGCGCTGTACGAATCCAAGCGTTTGGGCCCGGGACGCTACCGCTTCTTCGAGCCGCAGATGAACGCCAAGCTCCAGCATTTCGTGAGCACGCGCGCGGCCTTGCAGCAGGCGCTGGAGCAGCAGGAGTTCGAGCTGCATTACCAGCCGCAGTTCGATCTGCGCAGTGGGGCGGTGCTCGGCGTCGAGGCCCTGTTGCGCTGGAGGTCCGCCTGCCATGGCCTGCGGGCGCCCGACGATTTCATCGGCATCGCCGAGGAAAGCGGGCTGATCGTCCCGATTGGGCGCTGGGTGCTCGAACAAGCTTGCCGTCAGGCGGTGAGCTGGCAGTGGGCCGGACTCGGTCCGCTCTCGATGGCGGTGAACCTCTCGCCGGTGCAGTTCCGCCAAGGCAAGCCGCAGCAGGACGTGCATGCGGCGCTGGTCGCCAGCGGCCTCGATCCGGCCCGGCTTGAGCTCGAATTGACCGAATCCACGCTGCTGCAGTTCGACAGCTCGGTGGCATCCGCCGTCGAGCACTGGAAGTCCGAGGGCGTCAGCCTCGCGATCGACGATTTCGGCACCGGCTATTCAAGCCTGTCCTACCTCAAGCGTCTGCGCGTCAACAAGCTGAAGATCGACCGCTCTTTCATTGCCAACTTGAACGAGAGCGAGTCGGACCGCGCCATCGTCACGGCCGTGATTCAGATGGCACGCAGCCTGCAGATCAAGACCGTCGCCGAAGGCATAGAAAGCCCGGAGGTCGCCGAGCGGCTGGGGATGTTGGGTTGCGATCAGGTGCAGGGCTATTACTACGCCAAGCCGATGCCGGCGGCGGAGTTCGAGCGCTGGTTCAGGGCGCGCGCGGGCTGATTTTCGAGGCCGCCCTGTTCGAGCCACAGGAACAAGCCGGCTAACGGCTGTTGTCATGAATGGCATGAAGTCCGTGCCCTCGCCGACGGGCGTTCGAGTCGGATCGCTTGATGCCACGCCCCGCTTGTTCCACATGAAACCATTCACCTCGGCGTGGTGTCGCGCTCAAGCCGCCGCAGGAAGGTCAGCGCCTCCTCGCGCGTCTCGCCGCACATCTCGCGACTGGGTGGCAGCGAGCCGCAGACCGCCGGGCGCTCGGGCTGGCCGAACAGCTCGCAGCGCAGGGTTTCATCCAGATGAGGGCAGGGGACGCCGGCGGGCTTGCCGTGCGGCAGGCTGGGCAGGGGGCTGCTGATCGAGGGCGCGATGCACCAGGCGGCGCAGCCGGGGCGGCAGCTCGTGGTGTCGCTCCTGGGGGGGAATCGCGCGTGCAGACGGCGATGGTGAGCAAATCGAGCGTTTCATTCTAGGCTCG
>JACCDQ012170897.1_pt1 | contig 14239 bp, 5 predicted proteins | sample 7446031 | NCBI WGS metagenome assembly JACCDQ01 (sample SAMN15323442, study PRJNA562643) | freshwater metagenome | isolation source: river surface water | place: USA:Blue River Watershed | collected 2017-08-17 | reverse complement strand
GATGTACCAATACCAATATTACCAGATGTTGTATATATATTACCACTGGTTGTATAAATATTATTACTTCCAGCTGCAATTACACCAGAAGATACTATACCAGCTGTTGCATTAATAACACCACCAGCTGTGATTGTACCAGATGATGTTGAAATATTACCAGATGATGTAATGATATTACCAGAACCAGTATTTAAACTACCAGCAGTAATTCCACCAATAACAGTTAAATTATCTAATGAACCGACTGCAGTAATAGCTGTTTGACTTACTGATGCAATTCTACCATAAATATTACCAGTAACATTTAATGTACTATTTATAATAGTTGCTGCAGATAAATTTAAACTACCAGTTGAATCCATATATAAACTACAAGATTTAGGAGTTCCTGCACTATTATCATATGTAATTTTTAAACCTGCATTGGTTGAAGTATTTTTTTGATTAATTTCTAAATTTGCACCTGTTGTTGTAAATACAGTTGCAGTATTAAGTAATACATTACCAGTTGTAATTAAACCAGTTAATGAACCAACAGCAGTTATATTTGTTTGTGAAGCCGTATTTAATATACCAGTAATAGACCCTGTAACATTTACAGGGCTTAAAATATTTAAAACACCACTACTATCAACATATAACGTAGATGATTTTTGTGAACCAATACTTACTGTATTATCATATGTGATTTTCAAACCTGCATTTGTTGTATTAATATTTTGATTGATTTCTAAATTTGCAGTTGGTGAAAATCCAGAAGATGAATTAATTAATACATTTCCACTAGTTTTTAAACCAGATAATACACCAAGAGAAGTAATATTAGTTTGAGCTGCAGTTGTTAAAGTACCACTAATATTACCTGTAACAGTTAAATTTGGTAAAGTTCCAACTTGTGTAATTCCTGTTTGAGGTCCATTTGCTAAAGTACCACTAATATTACCTGAAAATGATACCGCAGAACTAACATTCAAAAGACCAGTTGCATCAACATAAATATTTGTTGTATTAGCACCATTTTTAATACTTAATCCAGATGTATTACTCGGTTGAACAACAGATAAAATAGAAGTTGGTGAAGTTGTGCCAACACCAACATTACCACTTACATTTAATGATGTTAATGTACCAACTGATGTAATAGCTGTTTGTGATGGTGTAGATATTGTACCACTAATATTACCTGTAACAGTTAATGAAGATAAAGTACCAACTTGTGTAATACCAGTTTGAGGACCATTTGCTAATGTACCAGAAATCGATGTACCACTTACAGTTAATGAAGATGAAATATATAAATTACCATTACTATCAACATACATTAAAGATGATTTTGGAGTTGCAATTGTATTGTCATATGTTAATTTAATACCATTTGAAATATTTGCAGATTGATTAACTTCTAAAACTGTTGTTGGTGATAATGATGAATTTATCATTACATTTCCAGAAACTTTTAACGATCCTAATGTACCAATAGCTGTAATATTTGTCTGAGATGCTGTTTGAATTGCACCAGTTAAACTAACTGCCGATAAACTATTAATATTAGAAATATTACGTCCAGAATCTACAGATAATGTTTTACTTGCTGATGCTATACCTAAAGTCATACCAGAATTATAATTTAATTCTACTAAAGTTGCATTTAATGTTGTACCACCTATAGATAAATTACCAGATATTGAAAGGTTGTTAAATCCTGTAATGTTTTTACTAGAATCAACAACAACAGTAGAACCTGAACTTACTGTACCTGGTGTTACATTATAATTATAATTTAATTGTGCAGCTGTTGCATTTACTGGAGAACCTCCTAAATTAAATGCACCTGTTATAGATAATGATGATAATGTACCTAAACTTGTAATATTATTCTGTGGTCCGGCAGCTAATGTACAACTTACATTACCTTGAATATTTACAGCTGAAGAATTAATGTTTAAAGCACCAGAACTATCTGTATTTATAGTTACAGATTTTACCAAACCAGCTGTATTATCATATGTTAATTTTAAACCTGCACCAGAAATTGCACCAGCTTGGTTTATTTCGATATTTGCAGTTGCAGAATATGCTGAAGTTGAATTTACTAAAATATTACCACTTGTTTTTAAACCAGCTAACACACCAACAGCTGTAATATAAGGTTGAGATGCTGTTTTTACAATTAAATTAGCATCGCCAGACACTGTTAAAGAAGTTAAAGTACCAATAGTTGTAATTGCTGTTTGACTAGCTTTTGTAATATCACCAAAAAATGATGTTGCAGTGATTGTATTAAACCCAGAAATATTTTTAGATGAATCAACTTGTACTAAAGAACTTACTGTAACAGTACCAGCAGTTGTATTTGATATAGAATTTAATTGAGCAGCTGTTGCAGATAAAGCAGTTCCATTAATTGTAATAGTACCAGTTAAAAATGGATTAGAAAATGATGCATTACTAGCTGAAGAATTATTTGGGAAATTTAATGGTGCAGTAAAATTTAATGTGCCAGTATTATCTAAATAAATACTAGCTGTATATGTAGTTGCAACTGGTGTATAAGTTATTAAAATACATGAATTAGTAGATGTTGGAGATTGCACAACATGTAGTTTAGTACTTGGTGTTGTTGTTCCAATACCAATATTATTAGTTGTATATACATCATTTGTAGATGATAATGTACCACTTATATTCATATTACCAGCTACAGTTAATCCAGTTAAAGATCCTAATGTTGTAATATTAGTTTGCGATGCTGTTGTTAATGTACCAGATATATTACCAGAAACTGTTAAACTAGCTAAAGTGCCAACATTTGTAATATATTGTTGATTACCTGTAATAATAGTACCACTAATATTACCAGAAACAATTATAGAACTAGATATATTTAAATTACCTGATGCATCGGAATATAAATTTACATATTTTTGACTTGATAATGAAATAGAGTTATCATATGTTAATCTTAAACCATAATTAGATGTTGCTGATGCCTGATTAATTTCAAGATTTGCATTTGGTGTATTTGTAGAATTTATCATAGTATTACCAACAACTTTTAATGATGTTAAATTACCGATAGTTGTAATATTTGTTTGAGATGGTGTAGCTAATGTACCGATAATATTTCCATTTACTGATAATGATGATGAAATATTTAATAAACCAGTATTATCTACATATATTTGTGAATATACTTGACTTGATAATAATTGTGAATTATCATAATTAATACGAATACCAGAGTTAGAAATTGTACCACCTTGGTTAACTTCTAAATTTGCATTAGGATTTAAATTAGATCCAATAATTGTATTACCAGATACTTTTAAACCAATTAATGTACCAATACTTGTAATATTAGTTTGAGCAGCTGTTGCTAAAGTACCATTTATTGAACCAGATACAGATAATGTACTTAAAGTTCCTAGACTTGTAATATTAGGTTGTGAAGCAGTTGTTAAAGTGGCATTTAAATTTCCAGATACGGTTAAACTAACTAAAGTGCCTAATGATGTAATATTTGGCTGTGCTGCAGTTAAAATTGTACCAGAAATATTACCAGCAACATTTAAACTTGATAATGTACCAATAGATGTAATATTTGGTTGTGCGGCAGTTGCAATTGTACCAGAAATAGCACCAGATACAACTAAATTAGATAAAGTACCAACAGTTGTAATATTTGGTTGAGAACTTGTAATTAAAGTACCAGAAATATTACCAGTTACAGTTAAAGATGATAATGTACCAATAGAAGTAATATTAGGTTGTGATTGTGTAGTTAAAGTACCTGAAATATTACCAGTTACTGTTAAACTAGCTAATGTACCAATAGATGTTATATTAGGTTGTGCTTGTGTCATTATTGTACCATAAACACCTGCACAATTAATTGGTGAAGAAATTATTAATGTACCTGCAGAATCTACATACATTAATGAATATTTTTGAGAACTTAATGAAACGGTATTATCATATGTAATTTTTAAACCAACATTATTTGTAAAACTTGCTTGGTTAATTTCTAAATTTACTGTTGTATTTAAATTAGAATTAATAATAACATTACCACTAGTTTTTAAACCAACTAATTGACCTAAAGATGTAATATTAGTTTGAGCTGCTGTTGATAAAGTACCAATAATACTACCTGATACAGTTAAAGATGATAGTGTGCCAACAGAAGTAATATTAGGTTGTGCAGGTGTAGATATAGTAGCATTTAATGCACCAGATACAGTTAAAGATAATAATGTACCAAGTGTAGTAATATTTGGTTGATTATTTGTTGTAAGAGTACCATTAATAGCACCTGATACTGTTAGAGATGATAATGTACCAACAGATGTGATATTAGGTTGTGCAGCAGTTAAAATAGTACCAGAAATATTACCAGTTACATTTAAATTAGTTAAAGTACCAATAGATGTAATATTAGGTTGTGCAGCAGTTAAAATAGTAGCATTAATACCATTAGCAAATGTTGTTGTAGCTGAAATGTTAAATACATTAGTTGAATCCATATATAAATCTGTATATTTTTGAGAACCTAAAGTTTGTGTATTATCAAAATTAATACGTAATCCTTTATTTGATATAGATGCATTCTGATTAATTTCTAAAATTGTATTTGGTGTAGCATTAGAATTTACCATAATAAAACCTGTTGTTTTTAAACCTGTTAAAGTACCTATAGATGTAATATTTGGTTGTGAACCAGTTATAATTAAACCTGAAATAGTAGATGCTGAAAATACATTAATATTAGAAATACTTCTACTATTATCAACAACTAAAGCAGAACTAGCTGATGCAGTACCAGGTGTAATAACTCCACTTAAATAATTCAATTGTAATGCTGTTGAATAAATAATACTCCCATTTAATGTTAAAGATGTTACACTTAAATTTGCAATGCCAACTAAATTATTAGAAGCATCTGTTACTAAAGCTGAACTTGCAGATGCATAACCTGGTGTAACATTTAATGTATTAATTTGTGAAGCTGTTACAGTAATATTACTACTATTTAAACGCAAAGTACTAACATTTAAAACATTGATTAACCCAGTTATAGATTTATTTACATCTAAAATTAAAGCTGTTGATGCTGTTGCTGAACCAGGTGTTGTAATTAAAGTGTTTATTTGTGCAGATGTTGCTGAAATGGGTTGACCATTTAAATATAAATTTGTTGCAAAAATATTAGTAGAAGTTAAATTATTAAATCCTGTAATGTTTTTAGATGAATCAACAACCACGGATCGAGTTTGTGATACTGTACCAGGTGTTAAACCATTATTATAGTTAAGTTCTGCAGGTGTAGCATTAATTAATGCACCAGCTATAGATAAACCTTGAACATTTACATAATTACCACTAGTTAAAATATTTAATGAACCATCTATAGTATTTACGTGAAATTTTGTAAAATAACTACTTGTAGAAATTTTTAAGATTTGTCCATTATTATCCATTATATCTAAACGATATGTTGGATTTGCATTATTAATACCAATTAAACCAGTATTAGTTATACGCATTCGTTCATATCCAGTACTATAATAAGATGGTAAACCATCATTTGTATAAAATGTTAAAATTCCAGCATTACTATTTGAACTTGGTGAACCTGCAGCATTTACACAACGAATTTTAGCTAATGAAAAATTTGTAGTATCTGAAATATTATAACCACTAAAATCTATTTCAGTACCAGCTGATGATAATGTTGTATTATTATTTTTTAATCTCATTCCAATAAAATTATTAGAATCATTACGTATATATAAATTGTAATTATTAGCATTTGTATTACTACCAATATTAACAATAGATGAGATTAATAATGATGTATTTACAGTATTTAAACCACTTATTGATATCGTACTATCTGTAACTAATGCTGAACTTGCAACAGCTGTACCTGGTGTTAATACATTAGATAAATAATTAAGTTGTATAGCATTAGATAATAATTTATAATTATCTATATAAAATCCACCAACACTAGTCATATTAATTGCACCAGAAACAGTTAAAGATGATAATGTACCCAAACTAGTGATATTTGGTTGTGAAGCTGTTAAAATATTACCATAAATATTACTTACAGTTAAATTATTAATACCACTATAATTCAAATTCGAATCTAAAACAACTGTTTTAGATGCAGTAGCTGTACCTGGTATTGCAGCAGTATTATAATTTAATTGTGTTGCTGTACCAGAATAACTTACATTACCAATTGAAAGTTTCACTATTTGATTTACAGGCATAGTTTAAATTTCTATATTAATTATAATAAATATTATTTAGAAGTATTTAATTTATAAAATAAATATAATTTTAAATAATTTATTTATAAATTATTAAATTAATATTTATTTTTATACAAAAAAAAATAATTCATAATTTTTTAAAAAAAAATTAATCATGAATTTTTCAAATTTATATATTAAAATTGTTAAATATTACAATAATATTTATGAATCAGAATTATTTAGTATTTATGATTTTGATTATTATAACCAAGATAATTATAATGATAGTAATAACGGTAATAACAATAATTGTAATTATTTAGAAATTAAATTTATAGAAATTAAAATTTTTAATTCAGAAAACATAATTTTTAAAAAAATTATAAATATTGAAAATTATAATTTTCCACAAAATATAATTATAAATAGATTTATAAATAATGATGAAGAATTAATATTATTGAATAATAATATTAATAAAGAAATAATAAAATTTGATAATAATGAAATAATATTTTCATCACATACAATAAATGTTGAACAGCATTATGTTTTGTATTTAAATACAAAACAATTAAAACAATTTAAAGATGAATTTAAAAAATTTTATAATATTATAAAATTGTATTAGTTTTATAAAAATTTATATAGTTTTATAAAAATTTATATAGTTTTATAATATTATATTATCATGTAATTTTTCTAATTCTTTATAATATAATTTTGAGTTTGCAGTTCCATTTAAATATTCGTCAAAATAACTTATCATACCTAAGTTACTATCAAAAAATCCACCATTTTGTAACACTAAATATCCAAATCCAAACATTGCAAATGCTTTTACAAAATCTTTTTTAGAATTAATAATAGATTTACTTCTATCATATTTTAAATAATATGCTGGTATTGCACCACTTAATCCAAATGCAAATAATTCTGCAGTATATTTATATTTATGTTTAAAAAAGTTAGATATTGCACCAACATTATATGATAATATGCAGCTGAAAATAACGCCAATAGAAATACTAGCATAAACCCATGAATTGTAAACATTAGTGTTTACCCATTCTTGTTTTGATTTATCAGCAGTTTCTGGGTGTAAACTATTATTTATTCCACTAAATTCCATTAACACATTAAATAAGAAAAATAATAAAAACATTATGAAACACATATGAAAAATTTCACGTTTTGGCACACCTCTAAATATACACATTACTATTGTAGGAATTGCCGTTGTAACTCCTACAATTAAACATTCTTTTAAGAAATCAGCTGGTTGTTTTTGTACAAAGCTAGAATCTAAATTTAAAAAAGAGAAAATAGTTAATATAAACATAACCATTAATTTACTACCAATAACAGTTTTATTAAATGTTTCATTTTGTGGTATATCTTTAAATGCTCCGTGATATAAAATATCCATTTTTTCATCAAGATTATGTTTTAATGTAAAAAATTTTTCTTTTAATTTTTCAGAATTAACTTCATAATTTTCTTTTTTTAATAATGAATTAATATTTACATTTGGAAAAAATGACTTTGGTTTTGTAGATTTTTGTGATTGTGCTTGTGATTGTGCTTGTGATTGTGCTTGTACTTTAGTTTCTTTAGTTTCTTTAGTATTACTAAAATCACTGTTTAATAAATCATGTTTAGCATCACGACGTTTTAAATTGCCTTGTGTTGGTGTTATATTTGTAGTTGACATTATTTGTTCTTGTATTGGTGTTACATGTTCTTGTGTTGGTGGTACTTGTTCCGATGTTGATAATTGATCAACTTTTTTTTGGACTAATTCTGATAATATATTATTTGCATCATCTGCAGATGTAATATTATTTGCAGATGTATTATCAAAATCATACATATTATCTATATCACCACTATCATCACCACCTTTTTTTTTATTATATTTATCCAAATCAAATCTAGGCATAATTTTATTATTATATTAAATTAATAATTTTTATATAAAAAATTTAATTAATTTAAATAATATATAAACATTATATAAATGGACAATTTATATATTAGTAAGTCAAATATACATGGGTTAGGTTTATTTTCATTAAAATATTATAAAATAAATGATATTATTTTGTATAATTGTATAGATAATAATACTCATGAAATTTCAGAATTAGCTAGATATGTAAACCATTCATATAAACCAAATAGTATGTTATTTTATGATAAATCAATTGATGGATACCATTTAATAGCTTTAAAAAATATTAATATTTCTGAAGAAATTACTGGAAATTATAACCATTCACCGAGTTTTATAAAAAAACCAAATAGTGATTGGATTTAACTTGTTTTAATAATAATTTATTATTTTTAAATTAGTTTAATTTTAATATAATATATTATATTATTAAATAAAATGGGTTGGTATTTATCGTTTGATTGTGCAACTAAAAATATGGGCGTATCTTTTTATAAATATGATATAAATTATATTAATAAAATAAATAATTTATTAAATAGTAAATATGAAAATATAAATGATATAAAAGGTGATATCCATAATATTTTTGAAAAATATAATATTAATATAATAAAAAATATTATATTAATAATTGATAATATAATAGACATTAAATTTTTTAAACTAATCAATATAATAGATAACGATAAATTAAAAGATACAAATATAATAACTAGAACTATAAAGTTAAAAGAAGAATTAAATAATTTAGAAAATATAATAAAAAAAGAACAAATAAATGATATTATTAATCTACATATAGAATACCAGATGAATATTAACAACTGTTCATTGGCTGTTATGAATCAATTAATATACCATTATACAACTATAAATGACTATACAAGTATAAATGACAATACAAGTATAAATGACAATACAAGTATAAATGACAATACAAGTATAAATGACAATACAACTATAAATGACAATACAAATAAGTATAAAATACAAATAATATACCCAGCTTTAAAAAATAAGTTATATTTTCATAATAATTTAAAACATAGAATATTTATACAAAAATATAATTCAAATTATAAAAGTAATAAAGAACATAGTAAATATAATTTGTTATATTATTTATATATATTTAAAAAACATAATTTAATCAAAGATTTTAGTTTAAAAAAAATAGATGATATTGCAGATAGTTTTATGCAAAGTATAGTAAATATAAATATAAAAAATTAAATTTATACGTTTATATTATTTTAAATTTCCATGTTCATATAAATTTAAGAAATATTTATACTCATTTTTTTTATCATTATTTAAAAATAAATTTTCTAATACCATACACTTATCTGTTCTTGAAGATAAATTTATATCATCATTTAATTTAAAATATTTTAATACATCATCTAGAGCTTCTTTTTGTACAGATTTACAAATTGTACCTTTATATATTAATCGTTTATCTTTTATATTTGAATCTGTTTTATTACTTAGAATATATAATTTTTGAATTATATAATTATTAACAATATCATGAAAAATATAATATTTATTAAATTTAAATGATAATTTTGAATTATTATAATCATTTTGCCATTTATTATTCACATATGTTTTAATATGATTTTTATTAAAACAGTGACCTATTGGATTAGATTTATTTTTTTTATAAATTATATAATTATATTTACTATAATATTCTAATATTTTCTCATATTTTGAACTAATGTTATTTGATTGGATTATATATTCTATTAATTTTAATTGGTCATCATAAACATATTCATATATTATATTATCACATTTAATTTTATCATTTAAATCATCATATATTTTATTTGCTAATATTTTCACGTTTATATTATTTGAATTGATTGTTTCAGTTATATTTATTTTTATTTTTGATAACATATTATTTGTTTTGTCATAAGATTTAGATGATGATAATAGAACATAGTTATTATCTATATTTTTGTATTTATCATTAAATGGTATTAAAAAGAAGAAGTTGTTATGTTGTTTTATAATAACTTCTTCTTTATCATAGTTATAAAAAATAATGGAATCATCTAATAATAAATCAGTTATATCATTATCTTTTTTTATGTCAAATGATACATTTGCAGATAAATTATAAACTAATTCATTTATTGCCAAATTAAAATGATTTTCAGAAATTTTACTAGTATCAATACTTACTTTAAATGGTGGGGCTTGAACTATTTTAAATAAATCATTATACTCAAATATATTTGATACTTCTAAAAATAATCTTTTTATAATATATTTTAGGATTAATAATGTTTGATTTAAATAAATGTATTGATAATTATTTAAATGTGTAATTTTAGAATTTGTAATATTACCAGTTAAATCTGAAACATCATCATATGTATTAATTTCATTATTTATTTGATAGTCGACTGCATTATTATATAATATTGAATTTATATGTTGTATTTTTTGATATTCATATATTTTATTTTTATAATATGATTCTTCAAATGTTAATTCATTTGAAGATTCTTTTGTTGTTGTTACAATATCATTATTATTATTAATTGAAATACTTGTAGAACTATTTGAATGCGTTAATATATATACATTAACTTTTTTTTCTTTAATTAATGAATGTGAACTTTTACGAACTGCACGCCCTAATATTTGTTGTAAAGATGATATATTAATTGGTATATGTGTTAAAAATAAATGTTGTATACATTTTAATGTATATCCTTCTTGTAACATACTAGATGCTATTATAATTTTTATGTTTTCACCATAACTATTATTTGGATTATTAAAATCACTTAATAATGAATTTACCATACTTTTATTAACACTACCATTTATATTGATAAATTGTACAGGTTTAAATTTATGATTTTTAATATTAAATGTATTTTCATTATTTATTAAATCGACATTTGTATTATTATTCGTAGTATCATGTTCTGATCTTGTTTTTCCACAATATGTACATAGTGTATTGTTATGTATCGGATCATTATATTTAATAAATCCATTATATTTTAATATTTCTTCAATAAATAAAACTCCACTATTTCTTACAAATGGGTGGAATATTAATATTTTACCATTGATATTCATAATTTTATTTGATTTATATGATGATAAAATATTTAAAATTGTTTTTAACATCATATAATATTTTGGTGATATATTTTTAAGATTTTCTAATTTTAAACATTCACCGGTTACTATATTATCATTAGTTAAATAAATTTGTTTCGATGTTGTGCGTTTATATTCTTTTATAATTTCTTCATGAGTTAATAAAACGTTTTTTGGATTTAAAGATGATGGTATTATATAATCCATGATATATTTATTTTCAATGTTTAATTTATTAGAATTTTTATTTTCAATGTTTAATTTTTTGTATATATTTGAAATAAATGGTGTAATTTTACATTTTATAAATTTAAAATGCTTATTTATATCATTATTTTGTTTATTATTATTAGAAATTAAATAATCACCAACAATATTTTTTAAAGGATAATCTAATGGGTTAATTATATTAACATAACATATTTTACCATATGTTTTTTTTCTTATTATTTCATCAGCATTTAATATTAAATCTTTATTTTTAAATAAGTCTGAATAATTTATTCTATCATTTTTTTCATTTAATAAATTAATTAAATACACTATTTCTTTACTAGAATGCTTTAACGGAGTTGCAGACAAAAATAATACTTTTATTTCTGGATAATAATCTAAAATAAACATAATAGCAATTGCCCAATTATTAGGTTCTAACATATTATATAAATTATGTACCTCATCACAAATTAAAAATGAATTTTTAAACTGATCTAATAGATTTTTATTAACTTTAATTTTACCATTAGAAATGTATTCTATCAATGTTGATTTTTTTAAATCATTAATAGAACCTTCTTCATAAGTAAATAAATTGTTAAATAAGCCTTGATAACCATACATAATATAATTTTTTTTTAATTTATTATTTAATTTCCATAGCGCTGATCTTGATGTTTTATATGCTTTTCTATCTTCTTTAGATAACATATTAAATATTTTTTTAGATGCTAATTCATATTTAAATATATCACGGGTAAAACCTAATATTATAACTTTATTATTTATATTACTATTTAAGTATTGTCTGGCTGTTGTTAAAGCTGTAAGACTTTTACCAGATCCTGTAGAAAAATTAATTAATAATCTATTATATGGAGTTGAAGGATTTAAAAAATTATTTATAAATAATTGATAATTCTCTAACACTAAATTATCTTCTTTATTTATTTGATTAACGATATATTGTGGATCATATTGCAAGTCTAAATTTTTTATTATATCATTTTTATTATTTTTTGTATTTTCATTTATTTTTAATATTGAAAATTCTTTATAATGTAAAATATCTGATTGAATTTTATTATTTATTTCTGGGTAAATATCAAACATGACTTTTAATATATATATTATTCTTTAAATATAAATAATAAAATTATATTATTTATATAAACTATATTGTAAATGATCATAAAATCGTATTATTCATAATAAAATTTATTTTTTTTTAATTTTATTTTGATATTATATTATTATACATATATAATAATATAAACTAGTTTATAACAGTTTTTATTTCAATCATGAGCATTCAAAAGTTTATTAATGAACGTATTATTTTTACAAATATTAATTCTGATATGATTAGTAAATCAATGATACAATCAATGTGTACAACACGTGGTATTTTATCTACATTAACCAATATGGGTGCTAAAAAAAAGACAGTTAATAAAATTGAATATTTTACTAATATTAAATTAAATGATATTGTCGATATTATAGATAATACTAGTAATACTAGTAATATAACTACAACAGGACATGTAATAATAAATACAAATAATAGTGTAAAATCTAATGCTAATACCAATACTAATATTAACACTAATGCAATTAATACGTTTAATACACTACAAGAAAAAGAAATTGGTAATAAATTAACAATGTATGAAAGTGAAATGCTAAAATTAAAAAGAGAAGAATTAGATTTTGAAAAAGAAATGAGAAGAATGGAAATGACATCTAATATTGAATTAAAACAAAAAGAAAAAGAAGCTAATATCGAATTGCAACAAATGGAAAAAGAAGCTAATAAAGAATTAAAAATAATGGAAATGAACAATGATAGAGAATTAAAACAAATGAAAATTAATGCTGATGTAGAACTTAAAAAAATGGAGTTTGCATTTTATGAAAAAGAAAATAACAAAAATAGAAATTTATTAAAAGAAACTAGACATTTTGTAAATAAAAAATTAAATGATTTTGCTAATTTAAAAATATATGGAACTCCAAGTGTTCAATATATTGATATGAATTGTGCATATAGATCATTGATATTAGCAACACATACAGCTTTTCATAGATTAGATACAAATATGATTTCATTAATGAAATCGCATATGGAACCGTTAAAACAACAACAAATTATATATTATAATAATATGTCACAACCGTTAAATGTAATACCAGCTTTAGATTTTTTAAATGTTTGTAATCAAATTGTAGATTCAAATAATAATAATTTAGAAGATAAAGATAATAATAAATTACTATATACAATGAATCCATTATTGGAATATGTTGATAATATTAGACACAATTCTAATAGTGATAATAATCGTATTTTTAATAGTTTTATTGATCATCAATATGAATCCAAATTAATAAATGAAAAATCAAATAAAACAATGAAAGATAAAGAAAAATATAGAAATATAATAAATGATGCAATTGTAGATAATGATGATGAAGTTATTATTAAATGTTATACTTGTGGTTCTAAAATTAATTTAAATTCTAAAATGTGTGAAAGATTACATGATTTACCTAAAAGTAATGGTGGATCTTTTAGTATTGAAAATATTAAACTTGGTTGTTCTAACTGTAATAGAAATATGAGCAATAATTTTAATATTTTAGAATATAAAGTAAAATTGATTAT
>JACCDQ010395427.1_pt1 | contig 14242 bp, 8 predicted proteins | sample 7446031 | NCBI WGS metagenome assembly JACCDQ01 (sample SAMN15323442, study PRJNA562643) | freshwater metagenome | isolation source: river surface water | place: USA:Blue River Watershed | collected 2017-08-17 | reverse complement strand
GACCGCCGTAGTGCTTAGCCAGTACGTTGGTGATAGCTGCAGTCAGAGTAGTTTTACCGTGGTCAACGTGGCCGATTGTACCTACGTTTACGTGCGGTTTGACGCGTTCAAATTTAGCCTTAGCCATTTCAATTACCTTCTGTTAAAGGCCTGCCTTCTGACAGGCCGACAAAGTTATTATTCAGCAGTACTGCGAGCTGCGATGATCGCTTCAGTCACATTGTTTGGCGCTTCCATGTACTTCAATGGTTCCATCGAGTAAGAAGCACGGCCTTGCGTCAAAGAACGCATAGAAGTCGCGTAACCAAACATTTCGGACAGTGGTACCTGGGCGTCAACAATTTTGATACCGCCTGGGGCATCATCCATACCGTTGATAATACCGCGACGACGGTTTAAGTCACCAACGATATCACCCATAAAGTCTTCTGGCGTCACAACTTCAACTTTCATGATTGGTTCCAGCAGGACAGGTTTGGCCTGCAGAGCACCTTTCTTGAAACCCATTGAAGCGGCGATCTTGAACGCCATCTCGTTTGAATCAACGTCATGATAGGAACCATCAAAGACAGTCACTTTGACATCAATTACCGGATAGCCAGCCAGGATACCGTTCTTCATCTGTTCCTGAATGCCCTTGTCGATCGCCGGAATGTATTCTTTTGGAATCACCCCACCAACTACGGCGTTCACGAATTCGTAACCAGCACCTTCTTCCTTTGGCTCAATTTTGAGCCAGCAGTGACCGAACTGACCACGACCACCCGACTGACGAACGAACTTCCCTTCAACTTCAGTGACACCACGCACGGTTTCACGGTAGGCCACTTGTGGTTTACCCACGTTGGCTTCAACCTTGAACTCACGTTTCATGCGGTCCACGATAATCTCGAGGTGAAGCTCACCCATACCAGAGATAATAGTCTGGCCGGTCTCTTCATCAGTGTGGACCCGGAATGATGGATCTTCGGCTGCCAGCTTACTGAGCGCAACCCCCATCTTTTCCTGATCCGCCTTGGTTTTTGGTTCTACCGCGACCGAAATAACCGGTTCCGGGAATTCCATCCGCTCAAGGATAATCACGTGGTCCTGATCACACAGCGTGTCGCCGGTTGTCGTGTCTTTCAGACCAATGGCTGCCGCGATGTCACCAGCGCGGACCTCTTTGATCTCTTCACGGCTGTTGGCGTGCATCTGCACGATACGGCCAATCCGCTCTTTCTTTTCTTTCACAGAGTTATAAACAGATGAACCTGCTTCAACTACTCCGGAATAGACACGGAAGAACGTCAAGGTACCGACGAATGGGTCAGTAGCGATTTTAAACGCCAGCGCAGAGAACGGTTCATCATCTGATGAATGCCGTTCGTCTTCTGTCTCGTCTTCTTTAATACCCTTAATTGCTTTCACTTCAGTCGGTGAAGGCAGGTAATAAATGACGTTGTCCAGAACAGCCTGAACGCCTTTATTCTTGAAAGCAGAACCACACATAACCAGCACAACTTCGTTGCGCAGGGTCAGGTCGCGCAGCGCCTGACGCAGTTCTTCTTCGCTGAACTCGCCACCTTCCAGGTAACGTTCCATCAACTCTTCACTGGCTTCAGCCGCAGCTTCGACCAGGTTCTGGCGCCACTCTTCGCACTGTTCAACCATATCTTCTGGGATAGGGTCGTAAGTGAAAGTCATCCCCTGATCAGCTTCATTCCAGTTAATGGCCTTCATCTTGATCAGGTCAATGACACCTTTAAAGTTTTCTTCAGCGCCGATTGGCAGCTGAATAGGAACGATCCGTGAATTCAGACGATCGTTAGCTTGCTTCACAACTCGCAAGAAGTCCGCACCAGTGCGGTCCATCTTGTTGACGAAAATCATCCGAGGAACTTCGTACTTGTTCGCCTGGCGCCATACCGTTTCAGTTTGAGGCTGAACACCGGAAGAGCCACACAATACAACCACGGCACCATCCAGGACACGCAAAGAACGCTCTACTTCAATTGTAAAGTCGACGTGCCCCGGGGTATCGATCAGGTTGATACGGTGCTGTTCGAACTGTTGCTGCATCCCTGACCAAAAGGCTGTGGTTGCGGCAGACGTGATAGTGATACCACGTTCCTGTTCTTGTTCCATCCAGTCCATCGTGGCGGCGCCATCATGGACTTCACCGATTTTGTGCGAACGGCCTGTATAAAACAGGACACGTTCAGACGTTGTGGTTTTACCAGCATCTACGTGCGCACAAATACCGATATTCCGGTAGCGCTCAATAGGAGTTGTACGGGCCACAATAAAGTCCTCTTAAGAAAGGTACAATTACCAGCGGAAGTGAGCGAAAGCTTTGTTCGCTTCAGCCATGCGGTGCACGTCTTCACGCTTCTTAACGGCAGAACCTTTATTCTCAACGGCATCCAGCATCTCACCAGCCAGACGCTGAGCCATTGATTTCTCACCACGTTTACGGGCCGCTTCAACCAACCAACGCATTGCTAACGCATTGCGACGAACCGGGCGAACTTCACATGGCACCTGATAAGTAGAACCACCCACGCGGCGTGATTTTACTTCGACTGTTGGGCGGATGTTGTCCAGCGCAACTTCAAAGATGTCCAGTTCAGCTTTTTTCGATTTCGCAGCAGCGATGTCTAATGCGCCGTATACGATTGATTCAGCGATTGATTTTTTACCGTCGATCATTACGACGTTTACGAATTTGGCCAGCAGCTCACTTCCGAATTTTGGATCTGGAAGGATTTTACGTTGACCGATGACGCGTCTTCTTGGCATTCGAAACTCCGATTGCTTCAGGTGATTCCAAAACTTTTTATTACAACAATAAAAAGGTTACTTAGTTTGGCCTTACTAACGGAGTACCGTTACTTCTTAGGCCGTTTAGCGCCGTACTTAGAACGGCCTTGCTTACGATCTTTGACGCCTGCGCAGTCTAAAGTACCGCGGATGGTGTGATAACGCACACCTGGCAGGTCTTTAACACGACCGCCACGGATCAGCACAACACTGTGCTCTTGCAGGTTGTGACCTTCACCACCGATGTATGAAGTAACTTCAAAACCGTTGGTCAGACGCACACGACATACTTTACGCAGCGCTGAGTTTGGCTTCTTAGGGGTGGTGGTGTATACGCGGGTACAAACACCACGCTTTTGTGGGCAAGCTTCAAGCGCAGGTACAGTGCTCTTGTAGAACACCTGCGCACGTGGCTTACGCACGAGCTGGTTGATTGTTGCCATTAAATACTCCTGGTTATATATAAAAACCCAATAAACGTGTGATTTTGCCCCAAGAAATGGGGCCGCGGAATTCTACTGGTCAAGTTTCGAGCTGTCAAGAAAGAAAAAGCCCGCGGCATCAGAGATACCGCGGGCTTTCATCAGCTCTGCAGCTGTCAGTCAGCCCTTATTCGTCGCTGCCTGACAGGTCCATGTTCAGCGCATCGGTCAGCGCTTGTTCTGCCACTTCGGCGCTCATTGCTGGTTCAGCAACTTCACCGTTGGCCAGACGCGTACGCTGACGAGTCCGGTTCTGGTGGTACGCAAAACCGGTACCCGCCGGGATCAGACGACCAACAATCACGTTTTCTTTCAGACCACGCAGTTCATCCGTTTTACCGCCTACTGCTGCTTCTGTCAGCACCCGCGTTGTTTCCTGGAACGAAGCGGCTGAGATGAAGGAGTCTGTCGACAACGACGCTTTGGTGATACCCAGCAAGCTGCGCTCGTACTTGGCCGGGATCTTCCCTGCCGCTTCCAGCTCAGCGTTAGCGATATTCACCCGTGATACTTCAGCCTGTTCGCCTTCCAGGAACTCGCTGTCGCCCGGATGCAGGATCACGCACTTACGCAGCATCTGACGAATAATGGTCTCGATGTGCTTATCGTTGATTTTTACACCCTGCAGACGGTAAACGTCTTGGACTTCATTGACGATGTAGCTGGCCACATGGTGAATACCACGCAGACGCAGGATATCGTGCGGCGACTCAGGACCTTCAGAGATCACTTCGCCTTTTTCAATGCGCTCGCCTTCGAACACGTTGACCTGACGCCACTTCGGAATCATCTCTTCATGAGAATCACCTTGTTCCGGCGTGATGATCAGACGGCGCTTGCCTTTGGTCTCTTTACCGAAGCTGATAACACCAGAAATTTCCGCCAGAATGGCTGGATCTTTTGGCTTACGAGCTTCGAACAAGTCGGCAACGCGCGGCAGACCACCGGTGATGTCGCGAGTCTTCGAACCTTCCTGCGGAATACGCGCCAGAACAGTACCCGGAGAAACTTTCTGACCATCGGTGATTTCGATGGTGGTGAAGCTTGGCAGGCGGATTTCCTGCAGCGCACCGTCGTCCATTTCCAGGATCAGTTTCGGCTCTTTCGCGTTGACCTTCGACAGGTCTTTCACCACAGTCCGGCTTAAGCCAGTCAGGTCATCCTGCTGAACTTCAGTGTTGCTGTCGTCGACATCGCTGAACGAAACCTTGGCACCACGCTCAACAATGATTGGGTGTGAGTGCGGATCCCAGTTCGCCACGATTTGGCCAGCGGTCACTGCGGCATTGTCATCTGTCGTCAGGACAGAACCATACGGCAGTTTGTAACGCTCTTTCTCACGACCATGTTCATCAAACACCGTCACTTCAGCTGAACGCGAAGTAATGACGATCTTGTTGTCGGTGTTACGGACAAACTTGGCATTGTGCAGTTTCAGAATACCGGCGTTTTTCACCTGAACACTGTTTTCTGCAGAAGCCCGTGATGCCGCGCCACCGATGTGGAATGTCCGCATCGTCAGCTGAGTACCTGGTTCACCGATTGACTGTGCTGCGATAACACCGATCGCTTCACCGCTGTTAATCAGGTGACCACGTGCCAGATCGCGACCGTAACACTTGGCACAAACACCAAAGTTGGTCTTACAGGTAATGACCGAACGCACGTAAACTTCGTCGACTGAATGACTTTCGATGAGGTCACACAGTTTCTCGTCCAGCATGGTGCCATCTTCAACCAGCACTTCACCAGTGCTTGGCGCAACAACATCACCGATCACCACACGGCCCAGTACACGCTCACGCAGACCTTCCACGACATCACCACCTTCGATCAGTGGTTTCATCATGATGCCTTCTTCTGAACCACAGTCGGATTCAGTGACGACTAAGTCTTGCGCCACATCCACCAGACGACGGGTCAGGTAACCTGAGTTCGCTGTTTTCAGTGCCGTATCGGCCAGACCCTTACGGGCACCGTGAGTAGAAATAAAGTACTGCAGTACGCTTAAGCCTTCACGGAAGTTTGCCGTGATTGGCGTTTCGATGATTGAGCCATCTGGTTTCGCCATCAGACCACGCATACCAGCCAGCTGACGGATCTGAGCCGGCGAGCCCCGTGCGCCTGAGTCGGCCATCATGTACACAGAGTTGAAAGACTGCTGTGCCACTTCTTTACCTTCGCGGTCAACAACCTGCTCTTTTGACAGGTTGTCCATCATCGCTTTTGACAGCGCTTCGTTGGCTGTCGACCAGATGTCGATAACTTTGTTGTACTTTTCACCGGCAGTGACCAGACCCTGTTGGAACTGATCCTGGATCTCGGCAACTTCCGCTTCCGCTGCACCAATGATGTCAACTTTAGCAGCCGGGATCACCATGTCGTCGATACCAACAGACACACCTGACAGCATCGCGTAGTGGAAACCGGTGTACATGATTTGGTCAGCCAGAATAACAGTGTTTTTCAGGCCGATACGACGGTAAGCACCGTTTAACAGGCGGCTGATCTGCTTTTTACCCATCGCCTGGTTGATGCTGTCAAAAGACAGACCTTCCGGCAGGATAGAGAACAGGATGGCACGGCCAACGGTGGTGTCACGCACTGCTGTGGCAGACGTTTTGCTGCCATCTTCGGCAATTGTCACTTCAGTCAGACGCACTTTCACTTTGGCATGCAGGCTGGCAACGCCGGCGCGGAATGCTTTCTCGGCCTCTTTCGGGCTCTTGAAAATCATGCCTTCGCCTTTGGCATTGATGGCATCACGGGTCATGTAATACAGACCCAAAACAACGTCCTGAGAAGGAACAATGATTGGCTCACCGTTCGCAGGAGACAGTACGTTGTTGGTCGACATCATCAGCGCGCGCGCTTCTAACTGGGCTTCCAGTGTCAGCGGCACGTGAACGGCCATCTGGTCACCGTCGAAGTCGGCGTTGTAGGCCGCACACACCAGTGGGTGCAGCTGAATCGCTTTACCTTCAATCAGCACAGGCTCGAACGCCTGGATACCCAGACGGTGCAGAGTTGGTGCGCGGTTCAGCAGGACCGGATGTTCCCGGATCACTTCGTCCAGTACGTCCCATACCGCGCCTTCTTCGCGCTCAACCATTTTCTTGGCAGCTTTGATGGTGGTCGCTAAACCACGGGCTTCCAGCTTGCCGTAGATGAACGGCTTGAACAGTTCCAGTGCCATTTTCTTCGGCAGACCACACTGGTGCAGACGCAGAGTTGGACCTACGGTGATGACCGAACGGCCTGAATAGTCTACGCGCTTACCGAGCAGGTTCTGACGGAAACGACCCTGTTTACCTTTGATCATGTCAGCCAGAGACTTCAGCGGACGCTTGTTCGAGCCAGTGATGGCACGACCGCGACGGCCGTTGTCCAGCAGCGCATCGACCGCTTCCTGCAACATCCGTTTTTCGTTACGGACGATGATGTCAGGTGCGGACAGATCTAACAGGCGCTTCAGACGGTTGTTCCGGTTGATCACACGGCGATACAGATCGTTCAGATCTGAAGTCGCAAAACGACCGCCGTCCAGTGGCACCAGCGGACGCAGGTCCGGTGGCAATACTGGCAGCACGGTCATGATCATCCACTCTGGCTTGTTGCCAGAAGTATGGAAAGCTTCCATCAGTTTCAGACGCTTGCTGATTTTCTTCCGCTTGGTCTCTGAATTGATGGTGGGCAGCTCTTCACGCATTTGCTTGATTTCGGTGCCAAGGTCAATACCTTTCAGCAGGTCCAGAATTGCTTCTGCACCCATTTTGGCTTCGAATTCATCGCCATGCTCTTCCAGCACATCCAGGTATTCTTCTTCAGTCAGCATCTGACGACGCTCCAGTGAAGTCATACCTGGTTCGGTAACCACATAGCTTTCGAAATACAGCACGCGCTCGATATCCCGCAGCGTCATGTCCAGCAGCAAACCGATACGAGACGGCAGAGATTTTAAGAACCAAATGTGGGCGACTGGGCTCGCCAGCTCGATGTGGCCCATCCGCTCACGGCGTACTTTAGTCAGCGTCACTTCAACGCCACACTTTTCACAGATCACGCCACGGTGTTTCAGGCGTTTGTACTTACCACACAGACATTCATAGTCTTTCACCGGGCCAAAGATCCGGGCACAGAACAGACCGTCACGCTCTGGTTTAAAAGTACGGTAGTTAATCGTTTCTGGCTTTTTCACTTCGCCGAATGACCAGGAACGGATCATGTCCGGTGAAGACAGGCCGATACGGATCACATCGAACTCTTCAGTTTTTGTTTGCTGTTTCAGAAACTTTAATAAGTCTTTCACTTTACTCTCCTGTCAGAGGTTTAACCGGTACAGAGGGGCGCAAGCGCCCCGACTTTGCTCAGATAGCTGAGGGTTATTCCTCTTCCAATTCGATGTTGATACCGAGCGAACGGATTTCTTTCATCAATACGTTGAAAGATTCTGGCATGCCTGGCTCCATGCGGTGGTCGCCATCCACGATGTTCTTATACATCTTGGTCCGGCCATTCACATCGTCAGACTTCACAGTCAACATTTCCTGCAGCGTGTACGCAGCACCGTAAGCTTCCAGTGCCCACACTTCCATCTCACCGAAGCGCTGACCACCGAACTGAGCTTTACCGCCCAGTGGCTGTTGCGTTACCAGACTGTAAGAACCGGTCGAACGGGCGTGCATCTTGTCGTCAACCAAGTGGTTCAGTTTCAGCATGTACATGTAGCCCACAGTCACTTTCCGCTCGAAAGTATTACCGGTACGGCCATCATACAGTGTGATCTGGCCACTTGATGGCAGGTCACCCAGTTCCAGCAACTGCTTGATTTCGCTTTCTTTCGCGCCATCAAACACTGGCGTGGCAACCGGCAGACCTTTACGCAGGTTCTGCGCCAGACGCTTCACTTCATCATCAGTAAAGCTGTCGATATCCACTTCCTGACGGGATTGACCCAGCGCGTAGGCTTTTTTCAGGAATTCACGGATTTCCGCTACTGCTTTCTGCTCTTTGATCATGCCGTCGATCTTGTCGCCGATACCACGGGCCGCTAAGCCTAAGTGCGTTTCCAGGATCTGACCGATGTTCATCCGCGATGGAACACCCAGCGGGTTCAGCACGATATCGACCGGCTGACCTTTCTCGTCATATGGCATGTCTTCGACTGGCACGATAGAAGAGATAACACCCTTGTTACCGTGACGGCCCGCCATCTTGTCACCAGGCTGAATACGACGTTTCACTGCCAGGTACACTTTGACGATTTTCAGCACGCCTGGAGCCAGGTCGTCGCCCTGCACGATCTTGCGACGTTTGGCTTCGAACTTCTTGTCGTACTCAATACGGATTTCTTCGTACTGTGCCGCTAACTGTTCCAGATCGTTCTGCTTGTCTTCGTCAGCCAGGCTTTGTGACAACAGCACGTCACCGCGCATATTGTTCAGCTTGGCACGGTCAACACCAGTGCCTTCCAGCAGGTTGCGGGCGCGGCTGAAGATACCTTCTTCGAGGATCCGGAATTCTTCATTCAGGTCTTTTTTGGCCTGTTTGATTTCCATCTCTTCGATTTCACGGGCACGTTTGTCTTTTTCGACGCCATCACGGGTAAACACCTGCACATCGATGACAGTACCAGTTACTGAGTTAGGCACGCGCAGTGACGTATCTTTCACGTCAGACGCTTTTTCACCGAAGATTGCACGTAACAGCTTCTCTTCCGGTGTCAGCTGGCTTTCGCCTTTTGGCGTGACTTTACCAACCAGAATGTCACCACCTTTCACTTCTGCACCGATATAGACGATACCGGCTTCGTCGAGTTTCGACAGCGCAGACTCACCGACGTTTGGAATATCGGCAGTGATTTCTTCAGGTCCTAACTTGGTATCGCGGGCGATACAGCTCAGTTCCTGAATGTGGATAGTCGTCAGGCGGTCTTCCTGTACCAGACGCTCAGATAACAAAATCGAGTCTTCGAAGTTGTAACCGTTCCAAGGCATGAACGCGACACGCAGGTTCTGACCCAGCGCCAGTTCACCGAGGTCTGTTGACGGACCATCAGCCAGCACATCGCCACGTTCAATCGGCTCACCATGATTGACACATGGACGCTGGTTGATACAGGTGTTCTGGTTAGAACGGGTGTATTTGGTCAGGTTATAGATGTCGATACCGGCTTCACCGGCGACCATTTCTTCTTCGTTAACCTTGATCACAATCCGGCTGGCATCGACGTAATCGATCACACCGCCACGTTTTGCAACCACTGTTACACCTGAGTCTTTGGCGACAACACGCTCAACACCAGTACCCACTAACGGCTTATCAGCACGTAAAGTTGGAACTGCCTGACGTTGCATGTTCGAACCCATCAATGCGCGGTTGGCGTCATCGTGTTCCAGGAACGGGATCAAAGCGGCAGCGACAGACACGATCTGCTGTGGTGCAACGTCCATATACTGAACTTTGTCGGCTGGCATCAGCGTGAATTCGTTTTTGAAACGGCACGGTACCAGTTCTTCCACCAGACGGTTGTTTTCGTCCATTTTAGCGTTGGCCTGAGCAATGACGAAGTTACCTTCTTCAATCGCAGACAGGAAATCCACTTCGTCGGTCACGATACCGTCGTCAATCCGGCGATAAGGTGTTTCCAGGAAGCCATATTCGTTAGTCTGGGCAAACATCGACAATGAGTTGATCAAACCGATGTTTGGACCTTCAGGCGTTTCGATTGGACAGACACGGCCGTAGTGCGTCGGGTGAACGTCGCGGACTTCGAAGCCTGCGCGCTCACGCGTCAGACCGCCGGGGCCTAATGCAGAAATACGACGCTTGTGTGTCACTTCTGACAGCGGGTTGTTCTGGTCCATAAACTGAGACAGCTGGCTGGAACCGAAGAACTCTTTCACCGCGGCAGAAATTGGCTTGGCGTTGATCAGATCCTGTGGCATCACAGCATCCAGATCGCCTAATGAAAGACGTTCTTTCACTGCACGCTCAACACGGACTAAGCCGACGCGGAACTGGTTTTCTGCCATTTCACCGACTGAACGGATCCGACGGTTACCGAGGTGGTCGATGTCGTCGACTTCACCGTTACCGTTCCGGATATTGATCAGCACTTTCATCACGGCCAGGATGTCTTCTTTGGTCAGAACACCTGTGCCTTTATTTTCGTCAAAACCAACACGGCGGTTGAACTTCATCCGGCCGACGGTAGACAGATCATAGCGGTCTTCAGAGAAGAACAAATTGTCGAACAGCGTTTCGGCGGCTTCGCGTGTTGGCGGCTCGCCCGGACGCATCATCCGGTAGATCTCGACCAGTGCTTCCATCCGGTTGTTGCTCGGATCGATGCGCAGCGTGTCAGAAATATAAGCACCCTGGTCCAAATCGTTAATAAACAGTGTCTCAAAGCCGTCATAACCAGCTTTGGCGAGTTTTGCTAACAGCTCCAGTGTGAGCTCGGCGTTCGCGTCGGCAATAATCTCTCCGGTCGAACGGTCAGCATAATTCTTAGCAAGGACACGGCCGACCACGTACTCATGCGGTACTTCCATCAGGGTCATGCCGGTTTTTTCCAGCTGGCGAACGTGTTTTGCCGTAATACGGCGGCCAGCTTCAACAATGACTTCGCCATTGTTATCTTTAATATCAAAAGCAGCAGTCTCACCGCGCAGGCGGCTTGGGACTACTTCCATCATCAGTTTGCCGTCTTTGATTTCGAAAGTTGTGTTTTCGAAGAAGGTGCTGAGGATGTCTTCGGTGCTCAGGTCTAATGCGCGCAGCAGGATAGTCGCAGGCAGTTTGCGGCGACGGTCGATACGCACGAACAGAGCATCTTTGGCATCAAATTCGAAATCAAGCCATGAACCACGGTATGGAATCACGCGAGCGTTATATAACACTTTGCCTGATGAGTGGGTTTTACCACGGTCGTGATCGAAGAATACGCCAGGGCTACGGTGCAGCTGAGAAACGATAACGCGTTCAGTACCATTGATGACAAAAGTACCGTTTTCAGTCATCAATGGGATTTCGCCCATGTAGACTTCCTGCTCGCGGATATCTTTGATTGTGCCTGGCGCTTCCTTATCGAACATAACCAGACGCAGCTTGACACGTAATGGAGCTGAGTAAGTGACACCACGGATTTGACACTCTTTTACATCAAATACCGGTTCGCCGATCCGATAGCTGACATACTGCAGTTCAGCACTGCCTGAGTAGCTCTTGATCGGGAATACAGAACGGAACGCAGCTTCCAAGCCGTATTCACCTTCCGGATCTGGTTCAATAAATTTGCTGAACGACTCGATCTGGATCGACAGCAGATATGGTACGTCCAATACTAATGGACGTTTACCGAAGTCCTTGCGGATACGTTTCTTTTCAGAATAAGAGTAAGTCATGGGGTTCCTCAGCTTGCTGATTTTTTACCCTACCTACCCTCTGAGGGGCGGTGGTTTATGACGCCACTATGGCTTCATAAGGGGCGGGGAAAATCAATGTCCCACAGCGCAAAAAGGCCGGTGGTTAATTCACCACCAGCCTAGCCTGAAATCAGGCGGTTAATCCAGCCGGAACCGGATTATTTAACTTCAACAGTAGCACCAGCTTCTTCCAGCTCTTTCTTCAGAGCGTCGGCTTCAGCTTTAGAGATTGCTTCTTTGATTGGAGTTGGAGCAGCTTCAACCAGATCTTTGGCTTCTTTCAGGCCCAGACCAGTTGCGCCACGAACTGCTTTGATAACAGCTACTTTGTTGGCACCAACGCCAGCCAGAACTACGGTGAATTCAGTTTGTTCTTCAACGACTGCAGCTGGACCAGCAGCAACTGCAACAGCAGCAGCAGCTGAAACGCCGAATTTTTCTTCCATAGCGCTAACCAGTTCAACAACTTCCATTACAGACATTGCTGCGATAGCGTCAAGGATTTGCTCTTTAGTCACTGACATTTCTCAGATTCCTAACTCTTGGGCGTATGCCCTATTAAACTTTAAAACCAAGCCAGCGCAGAAATTACGCTGCTTGCTCTTGTTTTTGGTCGCGAACGGCGGCAATTGTGCGTACAAGTTTGCCGGCTGCTGCTTCTTTCATAGTGCTCATCAGGCGTGCAATAGCTTCGTCGTACGTTGGCAGCGACGCTAATACATCAACACTGACTGTGGCGCCATTGAAGGCTGCGCCTTTCAGCTCGAACTTCTGGTTCTCTTTCGCGAAATCTTTGAAGATACGCGCTGCAGCACCTGGGTGCTCTTTAGAGAATGCGATCAGAGTCGGGCCTACGAACGTGTCACCTAAACACTCGAATTCGGTGCCAGCGACTGCACGGCGTACCAGCGTGTTACGGACGACTTTCATCCATACGCCAGCTTCACGCGCTTGCTTACGCAGCGCTGTGATTTTGCCTACAGTAACACCACGAGCGTCGGCAACTACCGCAGATAAAGCACCTTTGGCAGCTTCCTGGACTTCAGCAACGATTGCTTTTTTGTCGTCAAGCTTAATAGCCATTGGCTCTTAACTCCTGGTTCATCCGGGGATTATCCCGGTTGCCTACACAACGGAAGGGAATCTTCCGCGCGATTTACGGTGAGAGCCAGATTGATAGGAATCTTTCTGGGGCTAACACCGTCTGCGTAGGTTGATCTTTTAAGCTGTCGTCTTCTCTTCGAAGAGTCTCAGCACCTACGGTCTTGGACGGAAGCTGTTGCTTTTGCTCATTTTCATTTGCTAAAGCCAGCTTCTACCCGAAAATTAGAGCGCGAGATTATAATTTAACCTCGCGCTCAAGTAAAGCTGCTTAATTAAACGGCTTTAATTAGATCTTGGCATCCAGAGAAGCCTGGTCCAGAACGATACCTGCGCCCATAGTGGTCGACAGCGTAACTTTCTTGACATAAGTGCCTTTGGCAACTGAAGGCTTAGCGCGCTTCAGAGCAATCAGCAGAGCTTCAATGTTCTCTTTGATCTTGTCGGCATCGAAATCGATCTTACCAACAGTAGAATGGATGATACCATTCTTGTCGTTACGGTAACGGACCTGACCGGCTTTGGCGTTTTTCACCGCTTCAGCAACGTTCGGCGTAACAGTACCGGTTTTTGGGTTTGGCATCAGGCCGCGTGGACCAAGGATTTGACCCAGCATACCAACGACACGCATTGCATCCGGAGAAGCAATAACCACGTCGAAGTTCATCTCGCCTTTTTTCACCTGGTCTGCCAGATCTTCCATACCCACGATGTCAGCGCCGGCAGCTTTAGCCGCTTCAGCGTTTGCACCCTGAGTGAAGACAGCAACGCGAACAGTACGGCCAGTACCGTGTGGCAGTACGGTAGCACCACGCACGTTCTGGTCAGATTTACGGGCGTCGATACCCAGATTTACTGCAACGTCAACAGACTCAACGAATTTGCTGGTTGCCAGCTCTTTTAACAGAGCCACTGCGTCATTGATCGCATACTCACGAGTAGAATCTACTTTAGAGCGGATTAATTTAGCGCGTTTTGATAATTTAGCCATTGATTAACCCTCTACCACTAAGCCCATAGAACGAGCAGTACCCGCGATAGTGCGGACAGCAGCTTCGTCGTCAGAAGCAGTCAGGTCAGCACGTTTGATCTTTACGATCTCTTCCAGCTGAGCACGAGTCACTTTACCGACTTTCTGTGTGTTTGGACGGCCTGAACCGCCTTTCAGACCTGCAGCTTTTAACAGCAGGAAAGAGGCTGGTGGGGTGCGGGTTTCAAATGTGAATGAGCGGTCACTGTATACAGTGATCACTACTGGGATTGGCATGCCTTTTTCCAGAGATTCTGTACGGGCGTTGAAACCTTTACAGAATTCCATGATGTTCACACCGTGTTGACCCAGTGCTGGACCAACTGGTGGCGACGGGTTTGCCATACCAGCTTTAACTTGTAATTTTACAAGTGCCGTGACTTTCTTAGCCATGTTTC
>JACCDQ010959969.1_pt1 | contig 14244 bp, 12 predicted proteins | sample 7446031 | NCBI WGS metagenome assembly JACCDQ01 (sample SAMN15323442, study PRJNA562643) | freshwater metagenome | isolation source: river surface water | place: USA:Blue River Watershed | collected 2017-08-17 | reverse complement strand
TTGACCTTCGAGCGTGCCTGTTCATAGACGTGCTCGCGTTGAACGACGTTGCGAACCGTCAGCGCAGGACCGACGATGACCTTTCCGCTCATGGTCGGTTGCAGGCTGCTGGCGGCCACGGCACCAACGAGGCCCATTTCGTCCATCACATCGGACACGACGCCAGTGCAGTCGCCCAGAGCAAGAAAGCCCTCGATCAAGGCTGGGTCAGGCCGTGGCACCTCGAGGTGGTGGATGCGGTCAGTTGAGATTTTTCCGGTAAGTTTTTTGGGAGCCATACTGCGTTTTTTCAAAATGATTGCGAGGTCACATCGCTAAGTTTACGGTTCTGCTCCCTTCGCAGCGATGCTATTTCTTGATTTCACGTGCACGAATCGTGATCAGCATTTACGAGAGCGCCGTGGTGCGCTTCGCGCTGGCCGGGCTGGCACATAGCTGATATGCAGGGAGCACAGCGCCTGAAAGCTGCTATACATTGCCTCGCAGCAGTCCCTGATCCAGAATCGACTTCGTCACGGGTGCTCACCGCCCGGTTTTGCAGGAGGATTTATATGCAGGATGTAGTTATTCAGGGCAAGGCCGCGCAGGGCTTGCGAATCGGGGTGGATTCCGGTGGTACCTTCACCGATGTCACGCTCTACAACGAGGCGACGGGTGCGCTCTCTGTCTGGAAGGTCAGCAGCACGCCAGACGACCCCTCGCGCGGCATTATTGAGGGCGTCACGCAGGCTCTCGATCGCTTTGCTGGCGGCCAGGGCGCGCAGGTGGTCTATTTTGGCCATGGCACGACGGTGGCGACCAACGCCGTCATCCAGAAGCGCGGGGCCAAGACCGGCCTGATCACGACCCAAGGCTTCCGCGATGTCATCGAGATTGGCCGCCAGACCCGCCCCTCGCTCTACGACCTGACGGTGAGCAAGCCGGATGTCCTGGCCACGCGCGACAACCGGCACGAGGTGAAGGAGCGCATCACCTGGGAAGGTGAAATCCAGACGCCGCTGGATGTTGAAAGCGTTCGCGAAGCGGCACGCAAACTCAAGACTGCTGGCGTGCTGTCGATCGGTGTTTGCCTCATCAACAGCTACCGCAACCCGGCACACGAGCAGGAGATCAAGCGCATCTTGGCTGAGGAGGTGCCGGAAGCCTTTGTCAGCATCTCGTCAGACATCGCGCCTGAATACCGTGAGTTCGAGCGCACCTCCACGGTGCTGGTGAATTCCTACGTGGGGCCCATCATCCGAGCGTACCTGCAGCGGCTGGCGCCCCGACTGCGCGAAGCGGGCGTACAGGTACGCCCTAACCTGACGCAAAGCAATGGCGGCGTCATCTCATTCGACCAGGCCCAACAGCAGCCAGTGCGCACCATCTTGTCAGGGCCCGCCGCTGGTGTTGTGGGTGCGACTGCGGTGTCCAAGCTGGCCGGCCACCCGAACATCATCACTTTCGACATGGGTGGCACCTCAACCGACGTTGCGCTGATCGAAAACGCCACACCGTGTTTCGCGCTCGAGACCGAGGTGCATGGCCATCCCATTCGCGTTCCGATGCTGGACATCGAGACGGTGGGTGCCGGCGGTGGCTCGCTCGCCGCCGTCGACAAGGGCGGGCTGTTGGAAGTCGGACCGGCCAGCGCGGGCGCTTTCCCGGGTCCGGCCTGCTACGAGCAGGGCAATGAACAGCCGACGGTCACGGACGCCAACGTCGTGCTGCAGGTGCTTAACCCCGAGTATCTGCTTGCTGGCCGGATGAAAATTTCACAAACCGCTTCCCGCGCGGCGATCCAGCGCCTGGCCGACCAGCTCAAGCTGGACGTGATGTCCGCCGCCCAGGGCATCGTCAGCATGGCGATCGCCAACATGGTCAAGGCCGTGCGCGTGGTGTCGGTCGAGCGTGGCCACGACCCGCGTGACTTCACGCTGGTCGCTTTCGGCGGCAACGGTCCGGTGCACGCCGCCCGCCTCGCACGTGAACTGGGCATTTCCACCGTGCTGGTGCCGAAGACGCCAGGGGTGTTGTGTTCGCTGGGTCTGTTGCTCAGCGACCTGAAGACCAGCTTCTCCGCCACCCGCCTGTCCCTGCTGGCACCCGATTCGGTCGGCGCCATGCATGCCACCTTCCAGTTGCTGGACAAAAAGGCAGGGGCTTGGTTTGATCACGAGGAGGTAGCCTCGACCAACCGTACCACACAGTATTCCCTCGACATGCGCTACGTCGGCCAGGGGCACGAACTCAACGTCAAGTGTCTTCGTGGCGAGAACCCGAAGGCCCTGATCGCGGAGCTGCGCGAGGGCTTCGAGCGTTTGCACCAGCAGATGTACGGTTACATCGCACCTGAAGAAGCGATCCAGATCACGACCTTCCGCATCGAGGCGATCGCCCGCGTGGACAAGGCGCCGCTGGCCGCCTACCCGAAGGCGCTGACGTCGGAAGCCAGCGCGATCATGGCGCAGCGCCAAATCTACATGCCGGAAGCGAACGGCTGGGTGAACTGTCCCATTTATGACCGCAACCGGCTTGGCCCCGGCCACGCCATCACTGGTCCCGCCATCGTTGAGCAGATGGACACGACCACACTGATCCTCCCCGGCCAGACGGCCAGCGTGGATGATTTCCTGAACCTGACGATCAAGGGATGAAAGACATGACCGCACAAACTCCTGACTCCATCACTGTCTCCGTGATTGGTAGCGCGTTGACCACCATCGTCGACGAGATGTCGCGCGTGCTGGTGCGGGCTGGCTACTCCACCAGCATCAAGGAGCGCAAAGACGTCTCCACCGCCATCATGGACGTGAACGGCCTTGTCATTGCCCAGGCGGCACATCAGCCGGCACACCTGGGCTCGCTGCTGGGCATCACTCAGCGCCTGCTTGAAACTTATAAGAAGGAAGATATACGACCCGGCGATGTCTTCATCGGCAACGACGCCTACGAGGGCGGTGGCACCCACCTCAACGACATCGTCTTCATCGAACCTGTGTACGTGGACGGTACCATCGTCGGCTGGATCACGAACATCGCACACCATGCCGATTTCGTCGATCGCAACCACGCGCACATTTTCCAGGAAGGGCTGCGCATCCCGCCCGTTCGGCTGTACGCCAAGGGCGAACTGCAACAGGATGTGCTGAACCTGGTGCTGCTGAACTGCCAGGTGCCGCGTGAGCGCATCAATGACTTTCGCGCGCAAAAGGCATCCAACCGGTTTGGCATCGGCCGCTTCCTGCAACTGTGTGACAAGTACGGCTACACCACGGTGCGTGATGCCAGCACGGCCATTCTGGATGCCACCGAGCGGCGCACCCGGGCCGGCATCCAAAAAATCCCGAATGGTACCTACTCGTATGCGGGCCGACTCGACAGCGGTCGCTACGAACAGATGGTGGACCTCAAGGTCACCATCGAGGTGCTGGACGAAGAGATCGTCATGGACTTCCGCGGCAATCCGGAACAGGTGCGCGGGCCGATCAACCTGACTTATATGGGGTTGCTGGCCACGGTTTATTTCGCGGTCATGGTCCTCGTCGATCCAGACGTCCCGCCCAATGCCGGATTTCAACGCCCGATCCGGGTGCTTGCCGATCCCGGCACCCTCGTGTGCTCCTCGGCGCCGGCAGCGGTGTACAGCCGCACCGACACCGCCGAGCGCCTGTGCGACCTGATTTTCAGCGCAATGGCGCCCGCAGTGCCGGAGCGCTCGCTGGTGGCCAGCACGGGCCGCGGCGTCCTGACCTTGAGCGGGGTCGATCCGCGCACCGGTCGCTACTATGTGTACAACGAATCAATGGGTGGCGGCGAAGGCGCACATATGACACAGGATGGTGCAACGGCGGTTCAGACCGCCGTCTCCAACTCGCGCAATATTCCGGTGGAGGTGGTCGAGTCTGAATACCCATTGCAAATCGAGGCCTACGAGCTGGCGCCCGATTCGGGTGGGCCAGGCAAGTGGCGAGGCGGCTTGTCCTACCGACGCAAGATCAAGGTGCTCGACCACGAGGCCAAGGCCGCGATCGCGGGCAATTGTCTGCGTGAGCCCTCGTGGGGTCTGGAGGGCGGCCTGCCCGGCGCGTTGGGCATGCGCGAGACGAGTGCGGGCGTGGCTGCTTTCACGAACGGACGCGGGTTGGTCGGCTCGAACGAGACAGTTGCGTTCACACCCAGTGGCGGCGGCGGTTTTGGCGATCCGCGCCAGCGCGATCCGGAACTGGTTCGTCGTGATGTCCGCGAGGGCAAGGTTTCGGTAGCCGTTGCGCGCGATGTCTACGGAGTCAGGTTGTTGTAGTGTCGTTCCCGGTGCGTGCCGCATGGTGCGCGTTTTGCTTTACTTTTTCTTTTAGGAGTATTTTCATGACTTTACGCAGATCCATTTTTCTCTCTCTCACCCTGGCCGTGGCCAGCCTGGTGCATTTGGCCAGCAACGCACAGACCTTCCCGAGCAAGCCGCTCACCTTGGTAGTGCCTTATGCTCCCGGCGGCGCCACTGACCTGATTGCTCGCATCATTGCGCCGCGCTTGGCGGCGCGTCTGGGCAAGGAAGTCGTGGTGGACAACAAATCCGGTGCCGGCGGGCTGATCGGCATCCAGGCTGTCGCCAGCGCGGCGCCAGATGGCCACACCTTGATGATCATCGACACGTCATTTGCAGCGATGGCCGCGCTGAATCCGGAGCGGCGCAACGGCTTATTCAAGGAGGTGACGCCCGTCAGCATTGTGGTCACCGCGCCTTACATCGCTGTGGCGACTCCCAGCTTTCCCGCGAAGAACCTGCAGGAGCTGATCGGCCTGGCCCGCTCGAAGCCGGGGAAACTGAATTATGGTTCCGGCGGCAACGGATCTTCGACGCATCTCGCTGGCGAATGGTTCAAGAGCGTGACTGGGACCGACATCATTCACGTGCCGTTCCGCGGCGGCAGTGCCGTCGTCCAGAGCATGCTGGCCGGCCAGCCGGAACTGTCTTTCCTGACCGTCCCCTCAGTGCTGAGCTACGTCAAGTCCGGTCGCCTCAAAGCGCTCGCGGTATCGGGCGAGCAGCGTTCGCCTTCGTTACCTGACGTGCCGACCACCAAAGAAGCGGGCGTACCAAAGATGGTCGGTGTCAACTGGAACGCTGTGTTCGCGCCGACCAAGACACCACTACCGGTAATTGCCCGGCTGAACCGTGAGTTGGCCGCGGTCATGAATCTGCCCGAGGTGCGGGCACAGGTCGCCGAGCAGGCTTTCGAGGTATCGACCGACACTTCGGAACAGGCCACGATCCTCATCGAGGAAGAGATCAACCGTTGGGCCGGCGTGGTCAAGGCCGGCAACATCAAGGCCGAGTGATTCGGTCTATCAGTCGAGCAGGTCCGGCATCAACGCGATGCGGACCCCTCACGGGTTCTCTTCGCTGCCCCGCAGCAAGCCCTGGGCAACGAATTCAGCAACCTGCTCCTTAAGGATTTTCAGGAGCTGTCGGGTGGCGATCGTGATCGGCTTGGAGGTGGCCGTACCGACTACGAGCAGCGCGGTCATATCCGGCGAACCTATTCTGCGCGCCACCAGCCTTTTGTCAGAGATCTCGCGCAAGGCGGCACCGTAGGGCAGGATTGCGAGCAGGTCCTCGGCCTCGACCAGGAGCTTCATCGTGGCAATCGAATCGATGTCGAGGGACGAATTAAAGCCGATGCCGGCAGTCTCAAAGCCAGCGTCGATGGCGCGCCGTAACGCTTCGCCGTTGCCCGGAAGAATCAAGCGGCTCGTGTCGATATCGCTGAGCGACACAGGGTCAGCGTCAGGCACGCTTCCCGGGCGGCCGATCAGGAACAGGTCTTCGCGCAAAAGCGGCAGCACGGTCAGGCTGGCGGAGCGGCGCTCGTCGTACAGTATGGCAACGTCAACGGTGCCGGCCTCTAGCCATTCCGCCAGCGTGCCGCTGAACGCTTCCATCACATGCAGGTGGGCCAGCGGGCAGCGGGCACGGAAGGATGAAACGACGGCGGCGGCCATGCTGCGGCCAATCGACGGTGGAATGCCAAAGCGTACAAGACCGCTTGGCTGCCCGTTTTGGGCAATGATTTCGTTGCGGATGCGGTCAAGGCTTCGGATGAGAGGCTCAAGGTCCGAATTCAGCTGCCGTCCGAGGTCGGTAAGCGTAACGCCCCGGCCATGCCGGTAAAAAAGTGGGCTGCACAGCTCCTCTTCAAGTCGTCCGATCTGCCGACTCAGAGTCGGCTGGGGTATGCCCATACGGACCGAAGCCCGCGAGAAACTGCCGAGTTCCGCAACGATCAGGAAGGTGCGCAGTTCCGCTGTGTCCATATTCCCGAGTCTAATCGTTCAAGTCTGAGTTCAGGTGTGTTGGAGGCTCATGCCGTCATGGGGTCCGGGGCCACCCGTTTCTGGCCCGCGCATGAAGCTCATGCATCGTCATGGACGGGAGATCGAGCGAGGGAAGCAGGTCGTTGTCGGCGGAGAAATCGTGACCGCAGGCCGCCGACAGCAAAGTGAGTCCGGCTTCATGCAACGACGCCGAAACGCCAGCCACGCGCGCGATGGCAATTGTGCAGGCAATGCCAAAGGGAAGGTCTTCGGTAAAATAGCGGCTCCGGATGCTGGTCGGCCCCGGCGACGCGCCGGCCCGTTGCGCATTCACCGCGCTCGCCATTTCGTGCACGCTGCTGCCCGCCGCGAGGCCTGTGAACGACTTGAGGTAGTGCTCGCGCGCGGTCCTTACACGAACTCCGAAGGCATTGGCGACGGCAACGCGTTCGGCGTCGAGCGCCTCGATCAAGCGGCCTACTGATTCCGTGATGCCGCCGTAATTATCCCAACGTTCGCCCTCCTCCATGCGCGTGAAGTTCAGCATCCCGTTAGCGAGGTGGATTTGCGGGTTCAGATTGCTCAGGGAAATCGCCATCAGGTCATCGCTGCCCGCGAACAGGTCGCCGAACAGCGAGCGCAACAGCGCGATGCCCCGCGGCAGGGCAGAGACAGGCATCGCAGCCACGTCAATCTCGTTGCGCAACAACTTGATTTGAACCTCACCAGCCACGATCGGCCCGCCAGTGACTGTGGTCGCCAGCGTCAGGATCGTGGGGGCGATGCCGCGTTGCCCAAGCAGCCTGGACAGATACAAAGCACCAAGCGAACAGTGCGAACTGATGACGATGGTCTGCGCCGCATGCAGGTGTGGCGCGATGATGTCCATGACGGCCTTGTGTCCATTGCCCAGCACGCAAAACAAGACGACTTCCGCCTCGGCCAGGTCGGCTGGAGAAGCAATCACAGGCACAGTCAACTGCGAAGTGAAGAGGCCTGTGGTCGTGATCCGCAGTTCGCCAGAAGCGGGTTGCGCCCGCGATCCCCGGGGTGACCAGACGAACGGGGCATGGCCGTGCATCGCGACAAGAGCCGCACTTCCCTGACCAATCGGCCCGGCACCAACTATTGCAATCTTCAAGAGGTGTTCCTTTCAGCTTTGGATTCTCACCGGAAGTGATAGTGGCCGATATAGTCGTGGCGTATAGCCGCTATGCGTTAGCCGTGAAATTTATAGTACTTGAGTCATCGTTCTGCCCCTGCAGACGCGTTCATTTTTCCATCTGGCGCAGGCCACAACTGACCCCGAAAAGGGTATAAACTGCACCAAAAAAATTAAAATGCGCGAGATTGCGTTTTGCCACTCGGATCACCGCCACCTGCTTGAACTGACAAAGACTGTGGCGCGTTGCGAGCAGACAGGCCGTGGCCGGTTCAATGCCAACTGCTTCGACATGCGCGGTGCTTGGGGGACCATTTTGATGGTGATGTTGATTCGACGAGTGGCCCGCATTTTTTTTTTTGATGGCTTAATCACCAATAAGCATTTCAGCTGCAATGCTCTGTATCCCTAAAATATCGCACTCTTGAAGATCGTGAAACGCAAAGGAGACAACGTTTTGAAGTTGATGCATGGAAAACTGTCACCCTTCGTCCGTAAGGTGATGATATTTGTCATTGAAAAAGGGCTCGAAGGTCAGGTGGAGATTGTCCCCGCTGCGGTCGGTCAAGGCAAGACCAATGCTGATCTCATCAAGCTCAATCCCACTGGAAAAATTCCAACACTGATAACGGACTCGGGCGAATCGGTATTCGATTCTCTTGTGATATGCGACTATCTCGATTCGTTGACCGCAAACGCCCGCGCCATTCCGCTTGAGCAGCCGACCAGAACAGCGGCTCTGACGATGAATGCCGTGGCAGACGGATTGATTGTTGCCGGGGTTTTGGCGACAATAGAAAAGACCAAAGCCGCAGAGAAACAGTGGCCTGAATATGAAGAGGCGCAGTGGACAAAGGTCAGGCACTGCATCGCAGCCTTGGATGTTTCTCATCGCCTTAGAGGAAACCTCTTCGATATAGGCACCGTGGGCGCTGTATGCGCGTTGGGCTGGCTGGACGCCCGTGCCAGCCACATCGCCTGGCGCACTGAATACCCCGAGATGGCCTCGTGGTTTGATGCTCTTCAATCTCGAAAATCCGTGTCCCAAACCCGACCGGCTTGATCCTGAAACGTTTCCACATAGTAATAAACTGAGGACTTGAAATGCAATTGAAAAACACATACCTTCGCATGTTGGGCTCGTTGGCATTGATGATGTCGATGGTTGCCACTTCGGCTCAGGCCCAGGAGTATCCAAGTCGACCAATTAAATTGGTGGCACCGTTCGCACCAGGCGCAGCCAGCGATGCCTTGGCGCGTGCGATTGCTGAAAATCTGCGCGCAGAACTGAAACAAACGGTGATTGTTGAGAACCGTGGCGGTGCTGGTGGCACGATTGGCGTGGGTTCTGTTGTTGCATCTGCTCCAGATGGCTACACAATGGTTCTGGGCGGCACGGGATCACTGGTTTTTGCCGAAGGCGCCTACAAGCTGAACTACAGCCTGCAAAAAGATTTACGGCCTGTGGCAATGATCGCATCGGCGCAGTCGGCGATCGTCGTTCGCTCATCGCTCGGAGTCAATTCGTTGCAGGAGTTGGTGCAACGGGCAAAGAAATCACCCTCATTGACGTACGGCTCCCCCGGAGTGGGTTCGATACTTCATCTGGCTGGAGTCATGTTCGAGAAGATCACGGGAACAACGCTCGTTCATGTTCCGTACAAGGGTTTGGCCCCCGCATTGACAGATTTGCAAGGTGGAAACATTGACGTGGTCTTTGCAAATATCACGTCACTCGGCCCCTTTCTCCAGTCCGGCAAAGTGAAAGCGTTGGCGGTTATTGATGATCGGGCCTCTCCGCAGCTTCCCGGTATTCCCACGACGGCAGCAGTGGGAATGCCTGACATGGTGATGGACACCTGGTATGGGCTCATGATCCCAGCTCGTGTGCCCGATCAAATTGCGAAGACGCTCGAGACGGCCGTTGCTTCGGCAGTAAAGCGCCCCGAATTTATCAAAGCCATGAACGCACAGGGCTTTGATGTGGTTAGTGACACGTCCTCAGCTCACTTTGCGCGTGTCTTGAAACGCGACAGCGATCAGTGGATTCCCATGATCAAGAAACTTGATCTGCAAATGCAGTGATTCAGCGGAAGCATCCATGTCATCGATTACCCGACAACTTGCAGAATTTATTGTCACCAAAGAGCTTGATGCCGAGGCCGCAGAGCTGAAACGCAAGGCTGGTCGAATCATCACCGATACGGTTGCAAGCATCGTGTCTGGCGCCGGGAGCGAGGTAGCACCCAGCTTGCTCCGTTACGCTCAGACAATGCCGGGTACAGTTCCCGTGCTCGGCACGTCCATTCTGGCGTCGGCTGAGGCGGCTGCACTCGTCAATGGTGCCTTCGGCCATGCGCTTGAGTACGACGACGTTTTCTCGATGTTGCCAGGGCACCCGGCCGCCGTCATCATTGCTGCGTTGATCGCAGATGTTGCGCACTCAAAAGAAGTTCGCGCGCGTGACCTGAACGAGGCGTTCATCATCGGCTATGAAGTTTGCGCCCGTTTCGGTATCGCCATGACCCTCGAGCATCATCGATCGCGCGGCTTCCATGCCACAGCGACATTGGGTATTTTTGCAGGTGCGGCGGCGCTCGCCAGACTTCGCAAGCTGGATGTGGAAAAGACCACAGCGCTGCTCTCTGTGGCAGCTTCGTTCTCTTCCGGGCTGCTCGCACAGATCGGAACACCGATGAAATCGGTACATTCTGGCTGGGCGGCACGCAATGCACTGGCTGCTGCCAACTTGGTGGATGCAGGGATTTCAGGTGCCGACAATGCGCTTGAATCTCCGAAAGGTTTCTTTAATGCCTATGGGACCAGCGCATCAAAGATAGACCGGCTGATGGAGAATATCGGCGCACCCTGGGTGATTCTGTCTCCTGGTGTTTCGCTGAAAAAATACCCTTGTTGTTTTGCTGCACATCGTGGCATCGACGCCATCGTGGCCTTGAGGCGCCAGTACGGTGTCCGCTTTGAGGACGTGGTGCAGATCGAATGCCGTGTCCCGCCCAAAGGACTGGTCAACATGGTTTATCGCCGTCCGCAAACGGGACTTCAGGCGAAGTTCAGCATGGAGTATTGCTTCATCGCAACTCTGCTGGACGGATCTCCGGATCTGGGAACTTTCACTGACGATGCCGTGCTACGGTCGGTCATACAGTCGAATTTCGACATGGTCACAAACATCGAAGATCCTGCCTGCGAGGAAGGACTGGGGGAAGCCGGGGGTGCTGTTTCGGGCGCCCGTGGCCACGTGCAGATCACACTCGTGACAAAGGATGGCCAACGGCTTGTCCAAAAGGTGATGCACGCACCGGGCACACCGGATCGCGAACTCTCCGAGGATGAACTTCGGGACAAGTTTGCGATTTGCGCGCGTCATGCCGGCATGACAACGGCAGAGGCGGAGCGCATGAAAGAGGCGCTTTGTGACTGGCAGTCATCTGACGACAGAGTGCTTAACCTGGATGCGTTCCGGCGCGCTACGTCACGCTGATCATGCGTTCAGTCATTCATGACTGGCGTAAGGCAAATTATTTTCTGGCCACGAAATTACATTCTTTTTGAGGTGAAAAAATGAAGATGTTCTTCAAATTCTGTGCGGTCATTGTCACCGCTTGCAGCGCGCTCTACCCAGCCATTCCTGTGGCAGCTGCGGACGCTTACCCAGCCCGCGCCGTGACGCTGGTGGTGCCCTATCCGCCGGGTGGCACGATTGACAATCTTGCACGTGATTTTGCTGACCACTTGCGAACCCGCTGGAAAACGCCGGTGATTGTCGAGAATCGAGGCGGTGGCAACGGAGTAATCGGGGTGGAGTACGTGCGCCGGGCGACCCCTGACGGCTATACCTTGCTCGTTGGTGGCGGCTCCACGCACTCGGTTGGTCCAGCCACAGATCCTGAAATGAAATACGACCCCATCGGAGACTTCTCGGCAATCGCCTATTTCGGTGAAACGCCAATGGTCCTGACGGCGGGCCCGACGCTTGGTACTATGGATTTCAAGCAGGTGGTCGCCAGGGCAAAAACCAAACCAGATGGTTTGACTTATGGATCGGTGGGAACTTCAACCATGTTGGTGGCCCGGATGCTGGACAAGGCAACAGGCTCTCGACTGGTTCAGGTCAATTACAAGCAATTCGGACAGGCGCTTATCGACATCACGCGTGGTGACGTGGACATGGGAATCAGCTCGATGTCCATCGTCCTTGGTAATCTGCAACAAAAGATGTTGCGGCCACTGGCTGTTACCTCCAGGCAACGGTCGCCACTGTTTCCAGATGTACCAACTGTGGCTGAGTCGTACCCAGGTTTTGAAGTCTCTATTTGGTTCGGATTATTCGGCCCTGCCGGCATGCCGGAGGCGCTGAAAACCGAAATCAACAAGGAAGTAGCGGCCTTTCAGCGGGGATCAGGTCGCGTGGAGAAATGGGGGGCACAAGCCTTCAATCTGCGCGCACAATCTGTCGGAGAATTCTCATCGTATTTGCAGTCCGACTACACCAAATGGCGCACGCTCGCAACAGAGGCTGGCTTGAGGACCGCCAGATGAGTGATCAGGTAGGCCAGGCATCCCGGGCGACCGTCGAAGTTGCCTCGTTCATCCAGGGTGCCGACCTGTCCAAGCTGCCACTCGCTGTTCTGGACAAGGCAAAACAGGGTATCGCTGACACCTTCGCTTGTATTCTGGCCGGGGCGGGGAGTGAATTGCGGGAGCCACTTCTGGCATACGCCAACGAGGAGCCCACGGGTAAGCACCGCGTACTTGGCACTTCGCGGTTTGCCTCCGCGCAAATGGCTGCCCTGCTGAACGGGAGCTTTGCTGCTGCTCTCGACTATGACGACTTGATGACGCCATTGCACCCTAGTGCCGTGGTAGTTGCTGCGCTGTGTTCCGGTGTAGATGGCGAAAAAGCGCTTGGACGGCGCTTTGTCGAAGCTTATGTGGTTGGCATAGAGGTCGGGGCAAAACTAACACGAGCTCTCGGGCATGGGCACTCGAAGCGCGGCTTTCACGCAACCGCCACGCTGTCGCGATTTTCGGCGTTCGCCGCTCTGGCGCGGCTCAAAGGAACACCCGTCGACCAGATTGAGACAGGACTGAGTCTTGTTGCCTCCCAGTCAGGCGGCCTGTTGTGCCAACTCGGGACCATGACCAAGCCCCTGCATTCCGGTCTCGCTGCCCGTGTGGCGGTAGATGCCGCACGCCTTTCCGCATTGGGCATCACCGCATCCAGGTCTGTTTTGGAGACGCGCCGCGGCTATTTCGAGGCCTATGGTGATGACAATTCGAATGCGGCTGCCATCGCACCTTCGCTCGGCCAACCTTGGGCCCTCGTCGATCCGGGGCCGACACTGAAGCGTTTTGCGTCATCGGTCGCCGGTCATCGGGCAATTGCAGCGGTTCTGGAATTGAAGGCGCAGGGGCTGACGGCAGAGAACATGGTCAGCCTGGATTGCTCCGTCGCGCCTGGCGCGTTGCGCCCCATGGCATATTCAGTGCCGACAACCGGCTTCGAAAGCAAGTTCAGCATGCCATACGCGATGGCGACTGCTTTGCTGGACGACCGTTTGGCGATCTCATCTTTTGAAACAGCAGCTACCAAGCGTCCCCAGATCGCTGAGCTCATGGAGCGGATTACCGCATGGGAGGATCCCATGCAGGCGATCGAAGATCCTGTCTCCGCCAATCTCAGTTGGGGCTATCGGGGCTACGCGCGGGTCACGGCCAAGCTTGCCGATGGTCGAGTGCTGGTCAGCAGGATTGATGTGCCGCCTGGTGCTCCCAGCAATCCATTGAGTTGGGAAGATCTGCGAGCCAAGTTTCTTGACTGTGCAAAATGCGCTGGCATGCGTGATGGCCCCGCGACCAAGGTGTTCGAACAAATCAAAGACCTGACCTCCTGCGAAAACGTCGATGCACTGCTCGCGTCCATGCAAGTGCAGGCCTAGGCGTATCAGAACTGGAGTATCAGATGAACGAATCTACATTTCGTGTCAGTCACCTGGCTGACGCTGCTGACCGCCTTGGCTGTGGCTCGGGAGCGGGAGCAAGCCTATCCACCTGGCTCGGTGGCCGAGGCACGATGGCCATTGGCAAGGCATTCACCATCCAGCAACGCGCGGTCGTTGTCCCACCTGGTGCCGCAGAGCCCGAACTGCGCCATGGCGAAGTGGTGCGGAGTCTTGCGAATCCCGGCGACCTGGTGGTCATCGACATTGATGGTGACACGGCCGGTGCGACTTGGGGTGAAGCCCATACGCTACGCGCACGCAAGCGTGGCATCGCCGGTGTGTTGATCAACGGCTACACGCGTGACCGTGATGGCTTGCTGGAGCGCGGGTTTCCCGTGCTGTGTCATGGCGCCTCCCCTTTTCGCAGCACGGGCCGCTTGGAGACGGTGGCCGTCGCCTGTACCGTGGACTTCATGGGTATCGATATTCGCCATGGCGATACGGTGGCGATTGATTCCGACGGATTTATCCGAATCCGTGCGGAGCAAGCCGAAGCAGTCATCGCATTGGCGCGCGAGATCGCGCTGCAGGAACAAGAACGCGATCGCAAGATCGAGGCAACTTTTTTTTAACTCAGGATCAAATAAATGAAGATCATTGACTCTCAATTGCATTGCTTTTACTCCAACACGCCAGAGCATCCCTGGCCACCGGGCGCCGCGGCCATCCATGGCCCGGAGTTCACGCTGGAGCAAGCCACTGCGCTGTTAGACCAGCACGGCGTGCAAGGCGCGGTGCTGGTGCCTCCGAGCTGGAATGGCT
>JACCDQ010555153.1_pt1 | contig 14244 bp, 12 predicted proteins | sample 7446031 | NCBI WGS metagenome assembly JACCDQ01 (sample SAMN15323442, study PRJNA562643) | freshwater metagenome | isolation source: river surface water | place: USA:Blue River Watershed | collected 2017-08-17 | reverse complement strand
ATGAAAAAAATATCATTGACCAATTTGGTAAATCATTGGAAACCTTCAAAAGTGAAGTGAAATCTCAGGTTCGTGAGCAATTGATTACACAAAAAATGCAGTCAAAAATTACGGAAGGATTGAAAGTAACGCCAAACGAAACCAGAAATTTTTTCAATAAAATACCTGCTGATAGTATCCCAGATATTCCGTCTGAGGTAGAGGTGGCTCAAATAGTTCGATTTGCGAAGGTAAATAAAGCTCAAAAAGATGAGCTTTCAGAGAGATTATTGGATTATAAGCGTCGAGCTTTAGCGGGCGAAAAATTTGAAGACCTCGCCAAAGAATATTCAGAAGACCCTGGTTCAAGGCAATATGGTGGTGATTTGGGTTGGGCAAAAAGAGGGCAAATGGTGCCTCAATTTGAAGCTGTTGCCATGAAGCAAAAACCAAATGAAATCTCTGATGTGGTAGAGTCTGATTTTGGATTACACCTCATTCAGACTTTGGAGATACGTGGACAAGAATATCATGCCCGACATATTTTACTTAGACCTGATTATAATCGTTTGGACGTGAAAGATGCTACCCATTTTTTGGATAGTTTGAGGGGAGAAATTGTAAAAGATAGTATTAAGTTTGAGAAAGCCGCTAAGGAATTTTCAGAAGATAAAATGACTCAAGATGGTGGAGGATTGATGATGGACCCACAAACGGGTTCATACAAAATGGCTTTGGATGCTTCGATGGAGCCAAGCCTCTATTTCATGTTGGATTCGATGAAAGTTGGCACGATTACTGCACCAATGCCATATAGAAGTGATGATGGAAAGACTGGCATGAGAATTTTATATTACAAAGCGAAATTCGAACCACACAAAGCTAGCTTGAAGACAGATTTTGAAAAAATCAAGGAATTTGCATTGATGGAAAAAAGAAACCAAGAAATAGAAAAATGGTTCAAAAAAGCTACTGCTGATGTGTATATTAAAATAGACCCAGAGTTTGAGGCTTGTAATATTTTTGGTAAAGATAGGGTGAGTGGGGCTTCTGGTAATTGATTCTCTTGGTATTGAACGAATTAAAACAAGATTGAATAAATGAGTAAAACTAATTTTCACTCGGATGTTGAGGCTGCTGATGCCCTAAAAGAGTCATTTAAAAATTTACGTGAAGAAATCGGCCAAGTGATTGTCGGTCAGGATGATACTGTCCGATTGCTATTGACTGCTATTTTCTGCCAAGGCCATTGTTTGCTGGTGGGTGTCCCTGGTTTGGCAAAAACTTTGTTAATTCAAACAATCGCTTCTGCTCTGGATTTGGATTTTAATAGAATTCAGTTTACCCCAGATTTGATGCCATCTGATATTTTAGGCTCTGAAACTTTGGACAATGAAAGAAATTTCAGGTTTATCAAAGGGCCTGTTTTTGCAAATATTGTATTGGCTGACGAAATCAACCGTACTCCTCCAAAAACGCAGTCTGCTTTATTGGAGGCAATGCAAGAATATGCCGTGACTGTTTCGGGTAAAAAACATCCGATTGGAAAGCCTTTTTTTGTATTAGCAACCCAAAATCCTATTGAACAAGAAGGTACTTATCCGCTTCCGGAAGCTCAACTCGACCGTTTTATGTTTATGGTTTCGTTGGATTATCCTTCTTACAAGCAGGAATTGGATATTGTTAAGAATACAACCTCAGATAAGAAAAACGTGGTTAAAAAAGTATTATCAGGGGAGGAGATTTTATATTTTCAACATTTGGTTCGGAGGGTGCCAGTGCCGGATAATGTAATTGAATATGCAGTTGGTTTGGTTCATAAAACAAGGCCAAATTCAGAAATGTCAAGCCCTGATACAAATATGTATTTGGAATGGGGTGCAGGCCCAAGAGCTTCTCAAAATCTAATTTTAGCTGCCAAATGCAATGCTTTAATAAATGGCAAATACTCGCCTGACATAGAAGATGTACGGGCAGTAGCGGTGGCGGTTTTACGGCACCGGTTGGTGAGAAATTTCAAAGCGGAAGCCGAAAGTATTTCCGTAGAAGATATCATCAATAGAATTTTATAATCTAAAGCCTGAATATATTCAGGCTTTTTTTTGGTATTTTTGAAAAAACTATTCAACATGAAGAAAATATTTATATCTATTTCGCTTATTTATTTGTTGAGTCATCTTCAACCGCTGCATGCTCAGCAATCCTTTACGTTTGCCAAAACACCCGAAGAGGTTGGTTTTTCAACAGAGAAACTCAAAAATTTAGACAAACATTTTCAGTCGGTCGTAGAGGAAGGAGTGGCTCCCAATATCCTTACTTTTGTTGCTAAAAAAGGCAAAATAGTCCATAATAAAGCTTTTGGCTTTAGTAATTTAGAAAAAAAAACACCCTTGAAAAAAGATGATATTTTTCGGATAGCTTCTCAAACCAAGTTATTGACAACCATCGGCCTGTTGATGCTTTTCGAGGAAGGTAAATTCTTTTTAGACGAACCCATCTCAAAGTACATTCCTGCTTTCAAAAATCCCAAAGTATTGGAGAGTTTTGACTCAAAACAATTGCATCATTACGTGGTTCGTCCAGCAAAATCTGAAATCACTATTCGACAACTGTTGAGCCATTCGGCAGGCATTCCTTACGAGCATCCGTTGCAAGACCTTCCAGAGTTTAAAGTACCTTATTATTGTTCAACAGAAGGCGATGTATTGAAAGATGTGGTCAATAAAATTGCCGCTCGACCCTTGGTGGCAGACCCAGGAACACAATTTGTATATGGCTTAAATACTGATGTGTTGGGGCGTTTGATAGAGGTGCTTTCGGGAATGAGATTTGATGAATATTTGAGAACAAAAGTAATCGAACCGCTTGGGTTGAAGGATACTTATTTTTATTTGTCAAAAGAAAAAGCTCCTCGTTTGGTAGAGTTGTACTCAAAAGCAACAACAGAAGATAAGTTGAGTCTTCACGCCAATGAAACGTACCGTAACTATGCCATTAGCGGAGAAAAAACTTATTTTTCTGGAGGTGCTGGTTTGTTAAGCACAATTGAGGATTATGCCAAAGTGTGCCAACTAATTCTGAATAAAGGTACATTCAACGGAAAAAGATTGTTGAGCCGCTCTACCATTGAATTGATGGGGAGAAATCAAATCGGAGATAGTTTTGTTTGGGATAGGAATGATAAATTTGGCTTAGGGCTACAAATTATTGGCTCGGAATCGCATTATGGGGATAATGCAAGTCCAAATGCCTTGACTTGGGGAGGAATGTATTGCTCGGAATATACCATCGACTCTAAGGAAGAAACAATTATGCTTGTCTTTACGAATGTACATCCGTATGCTCATTATTCAGACATCGTTCGGAAATTTAGGATTTTGGTTTATCAATCGATGCTGTAAACAATGAAAAATATCATTGTAAGGAAAGTATATAAACTTTTCTTCAGAAATCTTTCTTAAATACAATTTTCTGATTTAATTTACAGCTTGAAATAATAAATTTTTATAAGACGAATGGAACATCCATTGAAAGGAGTAGGTGTGGCTCTGATTACACCATTTGATCAAAACCATGACATTGATTATGATGCCTACCGTAGGTTGTTGGATTTTACAACTGAGGGAGGTGTAGATTATTTGGTTGTTCAGGGAACTACTGGCGAAACTTCGACAACCACGGCTCAAGAAAAGGCAGAATTGTTGAAAATTGCCAAAGAAAATAATAAAAAAAATCTTCCGATTGTCTATGGATTGGGAGGGAATAATACCAAAGTAGTACTCGAAACTATCAAAACAACCGATTTGACAGGCGTTGCTGCGATTTTATCTGTTTGTCCGTATTATAATAAGCCTTCTCAAGCGGGATTAATAGCTCATTTTACAGCCATTGCAGACGCTTCTCCAGTACCTGTTTTATTATATAATGTACCGGGAAGAACGGTTACTCACTTGCAAATTCCTACGGTGGTAGCATTGTCAAAACACCCAAATATTATTGGTATTAAAGATGCTAGTAGTATCGAAAATGCCATGGAATTGGCTAAACGTTGTCCAAAAGATTTCCTATTACTTTCGGGAGATGATAATTTGGTGACTGCCTCTATCAGTATTGGATTTAGTGGTGTAATTTCGGTCATTGCCAATGCTTTTCCGAAGGAATTTACGGAGATGACTTGGGCAGCTCTGAATGGTGATTTTGAAAAAGCTACTGAAATTCAACATAGATTTATTGATTTTGATACCCTTCTGTATGTAGAATCAAACCCTGTGGGCATTAAAAAATGCTGTGAAATCAAAGGGATTTGTAGCTCAGAAGTTCGATTACCCTTGGTAAAGGCATCTGATGAATTAGGGTTAAAATTAGAGAAAGCGATGAAAGCAGAGGGCTTTCTTTGAAAATATAGATTTTTTTTGGTGAAAAAGAATGTTCTCAATCATGGGACATTCTTTTTTTTTGATGGCAATTCATTGCTTATTTTCTTGAGTTGGACTAGGGTATTTTTGATTTCAAACACAAAGTGAATCATAAAAAAGACCCCAAAATACAAGCTTTTTGCCTATTTTAGGGTCGTTTTTGTGATAAATGATGGCTAATCGCCTATTGTTATTGAGGCTTATATGCTCCAGCTTTCAACTTTGCTTGTACACTTTCAAAACAATTCATGGTATATTCCACATCTTCTAAGGTATGCGAAGCGGTTGGAATAATTCTCAACATAATGACTCCTTTAGGCACAACCGGATAAATAATAACCGAACAGAAAATGCCCATATTTTCACGCAAATCACGAATTAAATTAGTGACAGTCGGTAAATCATAATCACCGTGTAAAAATACAGGGGTTACTGGAGAAGTAGTATCTCCAATATCAAATCCACGTTTACGGAATCCATCTTGTAAGGCACGAGTTATCTCCCAAAGGTTTTCTCTATATTCTGGATGTTTTTTTATTAATTCCAAACGTTTCATACCACCCAACACATAAGGCATCGGCAAAGCTTTTGCATAAGTTTGAGAACGCATGTTGTACTTCAAAAACATAACAATATCTTCGCTTGCAGCGATAAATGCCCCAATAGCCGCCATAGATTTAGCAAAAGTACAGAAATGTAAATCTACTTGGTCTTGTACTCCAAAATGTTCTGGTACTCCTGCTCCTGTTGCTCCCATTGTGCCAAATCCATGGGCATCATCGACCAACAAACGGAAATTATATTTTTCTTTTAAGGCGACAATTTTATCTAAACTTCCAACTTTCCCCGACATTCCGAATACCCCTTCCGTAACAACCAAAATTCCACCTCCACTTTGTTCAGCAAGTTTAGTGGCACGTACAAGGTTTTTCTCTAGGCTTTCCATGTCATTATGAGCAAATTGATAGTATTGCCCACCTTTTGCCTTATGCAATCGAATACCGTCTATCAAACAAGCATGGGATTCTGCATCAAAAACAATTACGTCGTTTCTGTCCACGATACACTCAATGACAGACATGACTCCTTGATAGCCGTAATTCAATAAAAAAGAATCTTCTTTCCCTACATAATGAGCCAATTGTTTTTCAAATTGTTCATGTAAATCCGAGTTTCCTGTCATCATTCTAGCACCCATCGGATATGCTAAGCCATACGCAGCAGCAGCTTCTGTATCTGCCTGACGCACCTCCGGATGATTTGCCAAACCCAAGTAATTGTTTAGAGACCAATTGAGCATTCTCTTTCCATTAAATTCCATGTGAGGGCCTAGCTCTCCTGTTAATTTAGGAAAAGAATAATAATGATGTGAGTTCAAAGATTTTGCTTGTGAACCAATCGGACCTAAATTTTTTAGGGCTTTATCAAATATATCTTGTGCCATTTTACTAGTAGATTTGTTATTGAATGATTGCTTATTTGCTAATTTTTTTTGCAAAAATAACTTATTTTCGCCACTTAAACAAAAGTCCTTTTTGAAAGGCTTTATCTATACAAAATGTGCAATGTTTTTGGAGTAAAATTCAAAAAACAGCACTAATTTTAAGCTTTCAAGCCAAACTTATTTTTTATTAAAAATTTTTAGCCTTGAAGCGTTTATTATCTGAGGTACAACAAAACAATATTAAAAGTGATTCGAGCAATAAAAAAAATATTAATCGCCAATCGAGGTGAAATTGCCATTCGGGTAATGCGTACTGCCCGTGAAATGGGAATCAAGACGGTAGCTGTGTTTTCGGAAGCAGACAGAGAGTTTCCTCATGTAAAATTTGCTGATGAGGCGGTTTGTATAGGCCCAGCAGCATCAAAAGACTCTTATTTGCGTGGAGATAAGATTATAGAAGTTGCTAAACAACTTTCAGTAGATGCTATCCATCCTGGATATGGCTTTTTGTCCGAAAATGCTGCGTTTTCGAGGAAAGTTAGCGAAGCAGGGCTGATTTTTATAGGCCCTTCGCCTGAGTCAATCGAGATAATGGGAGATAAATTATCATCGAAGCATGCCGTTGCCAAATATAATATCCCGATGGTGCCAGGTACTCCCGATGCTATAACCGATCGTGTTGCGGCAAAGCAAAAATCTGCAGAAATTGGCTACCCTGTGCTGATTAAAGCAAGTGCTGGTGGTGGTGGAAAGGGAATGAGGGTAGTAGAAAATGAAGATGAATTTGATGAACAAATGGACAGAGCAGTAGGTGAGGCAATTTCGTCTTTCGGAAATGGGTCTTGCTTTATTGAGAAATATATTACCAAGCCCAAACACATAGAAATTCAGGTGATGGGAGATAAGCATGGGAATGTAGTCCATTTATTTGAAAGAGAATGTTCGATTCAGCGTCGCCATCAGAAAGTAGTAGAAGAAGCCCCTTCGGCAGTTTTGACACCCGAGATTCGGGAGGCAATGGGAAAATGTGCGGTAGATGTTGCCAAAGCTTGTAATTATTATGGTGCGGGAACGGTTGAATTTATCGTAGATGAAGATTTGAATTTCTATTTTTTAGAAATGAATACTCGCTTGCAGGTAGAGCATCCCGTGACGGAAATGATAACTGGAGTGGATTTGGTGAAAGAAATGATTTATGTAGCGGAGGGAAGGGAGTTAAGTTTTAAACAAGAAGAGTTGCAAATAAAAGGTCACTCGATAGAAGTGAGGGTGTGTGCCGAAGACCCAAGTAATAATTTTTTACCGGATGTTGGCGTATTACAAACATATACTCGCCCACAAGGAAACGGGGTCCGGGTAGATGACGGAATAGAAGAAGGGATGGAGATACCTATTCACTATGACCCGATGATTGCTAAGTTGATTTCTTATGGAAAAGACCGTACGGAAGCAATCGAAAAAATGCTCCGTGCAATCGATGAATTTAAAATTACTGGCGTAGCCACTACATTACCATTTTGTACATTTGCTCTCAAACACGAGGCTTTTGTTAGTGGAAAGTTTGATACTAGATTTGTGGGTTTGTATTTTGAACCTAGTGTTCTCGAAAAACAATCCTCTGATTTTGAACTAGAAATTGCGGCGGTATTGGCAAGCGAATTATTGAAAAATAAGCAAAAAAAATCCGAAATCAACTCTTCTCATGGGGTAAGCCAAAGTTCTTGGCGAAAAAACAGACAAAGTTTGAGAAGCTGAGATTTTAAAATACCTCAATTTATTTGTAAAGAAATGGAGAGAAAATCAAGTTCTCTCTATTTTTTTGAGTAAACCATCACATTCGTTTGGGAATTCTCTGATAATTGGTTTTATGTTTGTATTTTGCTGAAAATAATCAACTTATTAAATACATGGAAAAGATAAAAATAAGAAAAGCAACAGAAATGGACGTGGTCGCTTTGCAAAAAATAGGAAAACAAACGTTTTTTGAAACTTTTGCCTCCAGTAACTCGGAAGAAAATATGCAAAAATATTTAGAAGAAGGTTTTTCAATGGAAAAGCTTCATTCCGAACTTTCTAATCCTGCTTCAGAATTTTACTTTGCTGAAATAAATAATGAAATAATAGGCTATCTGAAGATAAATTTTGGACAATCTCAGACAGAATTGAACGATGAAAAGGCAATAGAAATAGAGAGAATCTATGTACTAAAAGATTTTCATGGACACAAAGTAGGACAAGTATTGTACGAAAAAGCCATTGAAGTTGCTAAAGAAAAGGAGGCAGACTATATTTGGTTGGGGGTTTGGGAAGAAAATCCGAGAGCAATTGCTTTTTATAAAAAAAATGGATTTTTTGAATTTGACAAGCATATTTTTAGACTAGGTGACGATGAACAGACCGATATTATGATGAAAATGATGCTGAAATAAAGATTTTATATTCTAAAAATTGAGTTTCTTAATGAACCATGTAGATACTGCCGTTGTATATTTCTTTTTTAATCGACCTGAAAAAACTAAATTATCATTTTCTCCCATAAAGTCTTTTAAACCCAAAGTGCTATATTTAGTAGCAGATGGTCCTAAAAGTGAGCTTGATGCTGAAAAGTTAGGGCAATGCAAAGAAATAGTAAGGGCCATTGATTGGGAATGTGAAGTGTACGAAATTTATTCAGAACATAATCTAACATGTGGTGTTAGAATAATTAGTGCTTTAGATGAGGTTTTCAGTCGTTTTGAGCGTGCGATAATTATAGAAGATGATGTAGTGGTGAATGATGATTTTTTTGCCTTTTGCGAGAATAATTTAGAAACATTTGCAAATGATTATTCCGTAATGCAAGTTTGTGGCTGGAATCCTTTGGTTCAATATGAAGAAAAAATATATTCATCGTTTCTCAATAAATATGTTTCGTTTTATGGTTGGGCAACGTGGAGGAGAGCCTGGCAATTATTGGATAAAAATCCGTCATTGGACAACAGGTTAGTCAAAGAATCGCTCGAAAATTATTTTGGAGTTACAAATTTTCAAGCAAAGTTAAATTATCATATTTATCTATATCAGCTATGGAAAAAGTACGACCCTTGGGGTTTTTTATGGTCATTGTGTATTTTTCTTAATAGGGCTTATGTGCTTACCTCGACCGTGAATTTAGTGAAGAACATAGGGTTTGATAGTGAAGGAACTCACTATACTAAGTTTAACTTACAGTCGCTTAATCCCATTTGTAGGCTGACAGATGCACCAAATGGCACAAAAATATCTTATGATAAGGCAACAGAATGGTTTGATGAAAGTGCGTCATTGTACTTGGTGATGAGCTTTTATGAAGATAGTAGGAAAGTATTGTTATTATATAGGAACAAACAATTGATTCCAAAAACTCAGAATTTAGAAGGCTGGGAATGTCAGTTCGAACCTCTTGTCAGAGCAAGTCAATCATTAGCTATCATTGAGCATCTTCGTCAATTTATTTACCATACTGATTTATTAAAATTAGGGTCTGTTTTCTCCAAGCTCGTCTAAATATGTCAATAACTGCTATTATTATTTGTAAAAACGCTCAAGACTTTATATCTGACTGTCTTAGAAGTATATATGAACAATCTAATCTCATAAATGAAATTTTAGTAGTTGATGGGCATTCAACCGATGCCACCTTGCAAATTCTTTCTCAATATCCTGATATTCAGGTATTAATACAAAATAAATCTGGAATAGGTAATGCAAGAAATATAGGGATTCTACACTCCTCTTCTGAGTTTATTGCTTTTTTAGATTCAGATGATACATGGGAGCCAAATAAGTTGGGTTTACAACTAAAAGCATTGTCGGAAAACACTGATTTAGAGGCAATTGGTGGATATTTGAGAAAAAATGAGGCAAATGAATCTGTTATGGCAATGACACCCGGAGGGTTTCTATTTCGAAAAAATGTGTTTGATAGGTATGGTTTATTCGATGAGTATCTGGAAATAGCAATGGATCATGAATGGTTTATAAGGGCTATCAGGGGAGGGTTGAGGTATGAAGTTTTGGCACAAAATGTCTTGAATAAAAAAATTCACGGAAATAATTTGTCTATTATTAAACAAAAAAAGTATCGTCAAGAAATGATGTTTTTACTTCGCAAGTATCAATAAAATGAATTTATTATACATTATACCTAAAATGACGCATGGAGGCGGGATGACAGATGTCTTGGCAGAGGTACGTGAGTTTAGGAAAAAGCAATTCGACATGACCGCATCTGTCGTTGTATTAGAAAAATCGCTTAGCCATCATTTGATTGTACAAGCTTATGAGATGGGTTTGAAAGTATTTATAGAGCCTTCCGAACATATTTTGTCTAAATTGATTGCTAAGGCATCTCTTGTAATCGTTAAATACTGGAATTCTCCTGCTATTTATTCTTTTTTTAGGTCTTTGGCAACTCTGAAATTAGACTTCAGATTATGTATCAGTCCACAGGTAAATGGGCTTACTACGCCACAAATTATCCCTTCTTGGATTTATAAAATTGCAGATTTGTTTGTTAAAATTCATCCAAATACTCCCATTCATAAACTGAGACAGGGAGTAAATAATCTAACAATACAGAGTTTTCTTGACTTACCTCGGGATATTGTCTTTAAAAAAAGTAAGCGTATCGACCAATTTCGATTATTTTATGCCGGAACATTAAATATGTTCAAGACTCATCCCGAATTAATTCAGGTTAATGAGTCTTTAGCTATTTCTAATTATGAATTTGATATTTGGGGGGCAGGTATGGATTCGGCATTTGAAAAACAATTGTTGGGGTGTCAAAATGTATTTTATCGGGGATTTTCAAATAATATTTTAAATACAATTCAGGATTATCATATTCTGTGTAATTTACAAACCGAATATACTTATGCTTCTTTCGACAAAATCATGAAAGAGTGCCAATGGTTCGGAAAACCTGTTGTGGTTTTGAAAAATACATTTGTTGATTCTTTTATCATTGATGGGGTGAATGGTTTACTGGCAAATGATATGGAAGAATACAAATACTTGATTGAGAATCTGGCATCTGATATCGATTTATATCATTCACTGTCAGAAAAAACTTTTGAGTTTACGTATCACAATGATACCCAAGATAGAAAAGTGCTGGATTTATTTGAGGCTTATGGAAATGTAATTTCAAGCATGCCAAAGAAACAAATAAATCCAGAGGATTGCCCCGTTTCGGAGTGGGAGGCTTTTTTGGAGAACATTGGGTTTTCTTACATCCAAGCACAGACCGCTATGGAAAATATGCCAATATTGAAATTGAAATTTCTTTTGAATTGTGAGGGAGGGCTTGTTCACTTTTTGAAACTTTTTCCCGAAAATTCAAACTTAAGAAGTTTTGCCAATAGCGTGGCTCAAATCATAGAAATGACCCATTGAAATATCGATATAAAATATTATTTTTTCAATAATGGAATGGATTAAACAAAAACAAAATGTTGTTCTTTTAGCAAGTGCAACAGAGAAAAATCTCGAAAAAGCATATAATTTATTCTTGATTTGGCAAAAAAATGTTGATTTTACAAGGGAGTTTTCTGTTTCAGAGCTGAATTTACTTGCCTATGTTTGGTATAAAATGAATCAAAACATGGCATCTTCCAATACAAAATATAATTTATTGAAAGGATTATTCAAGAAAAATATTCTCATCAATACCCAGGCAACATCTCAAGTATCAATTTTAGCTGATGTGTTGGGAAATTTGAAAATACAATATGCTTTTGTAGGTGATTTAGTATTCAATCATTATATATACAAATCTAAAGGTATAAGAGCAACAAAACAATTTGAATTAATCGTAGAACAGAGCGAGGTCGATTTGGTAATAGCGTGTTTATCAAAAATTGGTTATTATAATGTATCGAATAAAAGTCGCCTAAAACCATTGCAAACCTTTGTTCTTTTGGATAATACAGCAGATATGATTTCGATTAAACTGCATTTCCAACCTTCTTTATTTTATAAAAATCTCAATATTATTCCTTTTTTTCTCACACAAACAGAAGAGCTTGTTTGCTATCATTCCAAAGTAAATGTGTTAAAAAAAGAAGCATTATTTTGTTATACTTTTTTAGCTAACCAACATTCAAATCATTTTTATTGGTTAGTTGATTGGATAGAATTAAAAGAAAAGTATGAGATATCTTTATCGTCATTGATGGGGCTATTAAATAAAGCCAAATTGTTTAAAAGTAATGTTGGTTTTATGAAAAAACTCTCTGAAAATTATATTTTTAGGTCTAATTTAGGTTTAAATGAATGGAAACCTGACACTTCGATAGTCGATGATATGTTGATGGTTGAAAATGAATTTGCTTATGATTTAGCTCGTATTTTGGCATCTTCTGAGAGAAATTTCTCCAAACTTAATTGGACGACACTCTTATATGTGGTAAAAACTGTTTTTAAACAATTATTTACTTGATAGATTTATTCAAAGTTAAAATCAAGCCAATTGATTTAAGGTTTCTTGTAAAAATGTTACATTGTCTGCGAGATTAGGTGACAATGAGAGTTGATAAACTGGTACTTCCCGTGTTATTTTTTTCATTACTTGCAAAGTCAATCGAATATCTGCATCGTGCTGTTTGCTATAAGCAAGCGATGAGGCCAAATACTCAAAACCTAATTGAGCATTGGCGGATTTTATGTTTGTGGAAGGGTCTAATTTAAGGCAAAAAATCGCCTTTACTGGTGCTTCTGCTGTGAATTGGTCTTCAAAAGTAGGGAGTAGGTTGAAAAAATATTTGGAATAGTCTTTTTTGTGCAATTTAACGGAAGAATTTAATTTGAAAAGCAAAGGTAGGGATTCTTCCCGGAGTCTGATGGTGGGGTAGAATCCCTTCACAATTGTAGGAGATTTAATGTCAACCAAACACATGTCATCTGTTACAATTTTGCCACCTTCTAATACCCAAGAGGCAGATGTTGTAGATTTTCCGGTATTCTGCTTGCCTGGAACAAGTACAAAAAAATCCTTCGTTCCTATGGCTGCCGCATGTAAAGGAGCGTATCCTAAATCAGTCATTACTGGAATCAGTAATTGAAGCAAAGGGTAACTATACATGAATATGGTTTCAAAAGCATCATCATCGACAAAAAAATAGGCTTTATTAAGTTTTTTTTGATAAGACATAAAAAATCCTTTTCCCAAAAAAAACCAATAATCAGCTTGTTTCATCCGAACGATGTCATCGGATTGATAAGTAGTTTTCCAATATTCAAGTTCTAAATTTTTATATTTTTGAGGATGCCATTCGAGCGATATAGAAACATCACCTATACAAAAATTGTGTAGTAAAATGCTGTTTTCTAATGTTTTGATTACCCAATCGGGTGCTTTAATCTGCATCGATAAAGCACCGCAAAGATTCCAATATCTCTGAATCATTGTTCACTTTTATTAGGCCATCCTAAGTCTGAAACATCATGAATGGGGTCTAATTTTATTAAGTCTCCCATATCTTCAAATTTTTTATACATGGGAAGGCTATTAATGCTATTACAGTCAATCGTATTTCCAATTTCAATAGAAGGATTTTCAACAAGTATTTTTTCTTGAATCAATATTTCAATGAAATTTTTTATTGCAACTTTGGCATTGATATCATGCTTTGAAGTGTCTATATCATCAAATACTTGGGAAAGATTCACCCCCTTTGAAAGTTCTCGGATAATCAATGGTGCAGACTCGCTCATTGTAAAATAAACCCCCGTTTGAATATTAACAAGTACGATTTCATCATCGAAATCTTCAAGGTCATAAACTGCTGCATTGATATTAAAATTCATATATGTTTGTCTTAAGAATTGTTACAAAAATGGGATAAAATTGAAAATTAGAGAAAGTGAAATTTTACTAGAATCATTTCTTAATTTATTCCTCTTGTTTGCTCCTTTTGAAGTAAAAATAATACATCGAAACGGCAACCAAAAATACATATAAAATGGAAACGATGTATGCTAAAACAATAAAAAAATCGAGATAATTGATTTGTTTTTGAAAGAAATTTTTATAAAAAAGTACAGAAATACTGCCTAAATAAGCATAATAATCGGCAAATGTAATTAGAAATCCAACTGTTCCAGGTTGTTTAAATACAGCAATCATTCGTTCAAAATACAAGCTATTGCACATAGAATATGCTAAATAAACCCCAAATCCCAATATGGTTAGCCAAGTGATTGGTGAAATGAATTTTTGTTCAAAAAGAAAAGTGCTTAAAGCAATTAAAATTCCTCCTACCAACATCAGTGTTTGGATAATAAAAAAAGCTTTATCATTATTTTGAACCCATCTCATGGCTGCCATTATCAGCAAAACACTCAGGGCAATGGGAACTTCTGTTTGGGTAAAAATAGAGGATT
>JACCDQ010674367.1_pt1 | contig 14248 bp, 9 predicted proteins | sample 7446031 | NCBI WGS metagenome assembly JACCDQ01 (sample SAMN15323442, study PRJNA562643) | freshwater metagenome | isolation source: river surface water | place: USA:Blue River Watershed | collected 2017-08-17 | reverse complement strand
GGTTGCGGCAAATCCACCTTGCTGCGCATGGTGGCGGGTCTGGAAGACATCAGCTCGGGCGACCTGCTGATCGGCGACCAGCGTGTGAACGACCTGCCGCCGGCCCAACGCGGTGTGGCCATGGTGTTCCAGAGCTATGCGCTCTACCCCCACATGACGGTGGGCGAGAACATGGCTTTTGGCCTGCGTGTGCTGGGCTCGGACAAAGCCGAGATTGATCGCAAGGTCAAAGAAGCCGCCGAAATTTTGCAATTGACCCCGCTGCTGGACCGTTTGCCCAAAGCCTTGTCGGGCGGGCAGCGTCAGCGTGTGGCCATTGGCCGTGCCATCGTCAAGCAGCCCAAGGTGTTTTTGTTTGATGAGCCGCTCTCCAATCTCGACGCTGCGTTGCGCGTGCAGACCCGGCTGGAGATCGCCAAGTTGCACAAGGACATGGGCTCGGCCAGCATGATTTATGTGACGCACGATCAGGTCGAAGCCATGACGCTGGCCCACAAGATCGTGCTGCTGCACACGGGCGCACTGATTCAGGAGCGCGGCAGCGTGGCCCAGGTCGGCTCGCCCATGAACCTGTACCACCGCCCAGCCAGCCTGTTCGTGGCCGAGTTCATTGGCTCGCCCAAAATGAACCTGATCCGAGGTACATTGCAAAGCGCTGATGCCAGCTCCGCTCGCGTGGATGTGGGTGGCCAGACCCTCACGGTGGCTGTGGATGCCCGTCACCTGAAAGCAGCTGAGTCGGTACAAGTGGGCATTCGCCCGGAACACATCCCTCTGGGCACAGTAGGTGAAGGCACGGGTGTGGCCGCACAGTTGCAGCACATCGAGCGCTTGGGTGATTCATCGCTTTTGTACGTTCAGATCCCGGGCCAGCCCATCGCCACCGTCAAAGTGGAAGGCAGTGCAGCCATGGCCGCAGGTTCGGCGCTCACGCTGCGCCTCTTGCCTGATCAGCTGCATCTGTTTGACAGCCAGGGCATCGCCTGTCACCGCACTGTTGAATTGCCTGAGTAAATTTTTCAGAGTTCGCACATGACCTCGCACAAACTGGCGTGGTGGCAAAACAGCACCGTTTACCAAATCTACCCCCGCAGTTTTTGCGACAGCAACGGTGACGGCATCGGGGACATCCCCGGCATCACCGCCAAGCTGGATCACCTGAAGACACTGGGTGTGGACGTGGTCTGGCTCTCGCCGGTTTACCAGTCGCCCAACGACGACAACGGCTACGACATCAGCGATTACCGCGCCATCATGGGCGAGTTCGGCACCATGGCCGACTTCGACGCCATGCTCGCAGGCATGACCGAACGCGGCATCGCCTTGATGATGGACCTGGTGGTCAACCACACCTCGGACGAGCACGAGTGGTTCAAGCAAGCACGGACTTCACGAGACAACCCGTACCACGACTATTACATCTGGCAAGAGCCCGTCGATGGCCGCGAGCCCACCAATTGGGAATCGGCCTTCAGCGGCTCGGCCTGGAGCTTCAACGAAGCCACGGGCGAGTACTACCTGCACATGTTCTCGCCCAAGCAGCCTGATCTGAATTGGGAGAACCCCAAGGTGCGGGTCGAAGTCTATGACTTGATGCACTTCTGGTTCAAAAAAGGTGTGCGTGGCTTCCGCATGGATGTGATCAACCTGATCTCCAAGCCCTGGCTGGCCGACGGTCGCCTGCCCAACGCGCCCGTGGTGCAGGATGGCTTTTTGCAGCCGGCTTTCGAGATGGTCAAGCACGGCCCGCGTTTCATGGAGTTCATGCGTGAAATGCGCCACGAGGTGCTGGACCATTACGACAGCATCACCGTGGGCGAAGCCCCTTGCGCCACAGTACAAGAAGCACGCGACATCACCCACCCCGAGACCGGGGCGCTCAGCATGGTCTTCCAGTTCGAGCACATGGACCTCGACAGCCAGCCAGGCAAAGGCAAATGGGCACTGAAATCGCTGCACCTGCCCGACCTGAAGGCCAGTCTCAGCCGCTGGCAAAGCGGCCTGCACGGCCAAGGCTGGAACAGCCTGTATTGGAACAACCACGACCAGCCTCGCATCGTCTCGCGCTTTGGCGATGACAGCCCGGCTTATCGTGAACGCTCGGCCAAGATGCTGGCGACTTGCCTGCACCTGATGCAGGGCACACCTTATGTTTACCAAGGTGAAGAGCTGGGCATGACCAACGTGGCTTGGCCCGGCCTTGAGCAGTATCAAGACATCGAAACACGCAACATGTACCGTGTGGCCACGCAAGAACGCGGGCAAGCGCCAGAGGATGTGCTGCGCAGCATCCACGCCAAAGGCCGCGACAACGCCCGCACGCCCATGCAGTGGTCAGCGGCATTGCATGCGGGTTTCAGCACAGGCCAGCCCTGGCTGGCGGTGCATGACAACCATACCCACATCAACGCCGAAGCGGCGCTGGCTGATCCGAATTCGGTGTTTCACCATTACCGCCAGCTGATCGCTTTGCGCAAGCAACACCCGGTGCTGGTGCACGGCCGCTACGAACTGCTGTTGCCAGACCATTCGCAGGTGTTCGCTTATCTGCGCGACGACGGTGTTCACCGCGTGCTGGTGTTGTGCAATTTCAGTGGGCAGGTGCAGGATTTGCCATGCTCAGATTTGCCTGTGCTGAAGGGCGCTTCCGTTTTGATCGGTAATCTGCCTGAGGAATCCTGGCTGGCATCCTGGGACCGCTTGCGGCCTTGGGAGGCGCGTGCCTATTGGTTGGCGGCACCCATAGTGTCAGGTCTCGGTTGCTGAGCTGGCATCAAGCGGCCCTGGAAATCAAGGTCTTGAGTTGTCGCAAGCGCGGCGCCACCACCGGCACCGTGAGCATCGTGCTGGCCACAGCCATCAGCAGCAAGGCCGTGAAGGTTTCGTGGGTGATGATCTGTTTGTCCAGCAAGATGTTGGCAAAAATGATCATGATGAGGGCCTTGGTTTGCAGCAGCCAGCCGATGATGCTGGCCTCGCCCGCGGGCCAGTTCAGAATGCGACCTGCCAGGCGCACGCCCAGCAGCTTGCCCGCAACCGAGGCGACCAGAAGCAAAGCCGCCACACCGAACACGGCCACACCGCCCACATCCCAGTTAGTGCGCAAGCCGGTGGATAGGAAAAACACCGGCATCAGCACCAGCAAGACATGGTGACGCAGCAAGTCTGTTTTTTCTTGGTCGAACCAGTCACTGTCCATGACAGCACCCGCCAAAAAGGCGCCCACCATGAAATGCAGGCCCGCCCAGTCCGCGCCAAACGAGACCACGGCCAGCCAGATCAGGGCGACATACCAACGGTCACGCTCTTGCAGAAGGCGCATGCCTTTGCGGAAAAATACGCAGACCAGTCCAAAGGCCAGTAGGAAAATGACTTGCCGACCTACGCGGTCCCAGTCCATCAGGATCAGCGCGAGCACGCCCCAGATGGCAATGTCGTCGAGACTCGCGTAGCGCAAGATGCGTTGACCCAGCGGCTGGCGCAGGATGTCGAGTTTTTCCATCAGCAAAATCAAAATGGGCAAGGCCGTGACGGCGCAGGCCATGCCCACGCCCAGCACAAATTGCCAAGTCAGGGCGTTGGGCCCCATCCAGTCTGATTCGTTTAAGAGCAGCAGTGCCGCAGCACAACCGAATAACAGTGGTGTGCCCAGCGCCAAGCCTGCCGTGATGCTGCTTTCGCGACGGTGTGCCCAAGCCTTGCTTAAATCCAGTTCAATCCCGGCGATCATGACAAACAGCATGACGGCCCACCATGCAATGCCGTTGAGTGATTGGATGACGGGCGCAGAAAAGACGAATTGGTAATAGTCGGGAAATGCCTTGCCCAAAATGCCGGGCCCCAACAGGATGCCCGTGAGGATTTGTACCACCACCAATGGCGCGTAATAGTCGGTTTTGCCCACACGCCAGATCAGGTAAGGCACAGTGAAGATGATCGACATGGCGATCAGGAAAATCTCGGTGGTGTTCATGGTGGTGTCATCGTGGTGCCGCATGAGCTGCGGATGATCAATTTGGCTTGCACCTGTGGCCGGGTTTCCGTGGGTGTCACTTGGCCGTTGAACTGATCGATCAGCAGTTTCAAAGCAGTTTGGGCCTGCCCGATAGGGTCGGATTTCATGGTGGTCAAGGGGGGTGACGCAAAAGCCGCAATGGGAATGTCGTCATAGCCCACAATGGCCACGTCTTCGGGCACGCGCAGTTGTGCTTCGCGTAAGGCACGAATGGCGCCGAAGGCAATGGTGTCATTGCCTGCAAACAGGGCGCTGAATTTCACCCCGCGTGCCAGCAGGCGTCGCGTTGCCTCGTAGCCGCTTTGTGCGCTGATATCGGCGTACTCCACCAGCGCTGGATCGGGCGCGTGTCCTGCCTCTGTGAGTGCTGCGCGCCAACCGATTTCTCGTTCATGCACAGAGTCGAATTCGGGCTGCGCGAAACTGACATAGGCGATCTTTTTGTGCCCCAAATTCAGCAAATGTTGGACGGCAGTTTTGGCGGACAAGTAGGTGTCACTGGGTACGGTGAAGAAACCAGGAAGATCATCGGGGCGTGAGGTCAAGACCACGAGAGGAATGCCAGCCTGTGCAATGTGTTCCAGGTGGCGCTGTTCCGATATGCGGGGGTTGGCCACAATCAAACCATCGATGCTGCGTTCCCGCACCAGATTCATGAAGCTGCCGGGTTCGCGACCTTCTTCATCGGTGGATTCGATCAGCATCTTGAGGGATTGGTGGTGGCACGCTTCATTGAGTGTCGCGACCAGTTGTGCCAAAAAAGAATCTACATACAGATGCGATGCCTTGGGGATCACCAAGGCCACTGTGCCCGTAGAGCCGCTGGCCAGGCTGCGTGCTGCGGCATTGGGTTGGTAACCCATCTCGCGTGAGACAGACAGCACCTTCGCGCGGGTGCTTTCGCTGATGCCCTGGTTGCGCACGCCATTGAGCACAAATGACACGGTGGTCCTGGATACACCGGCTTTGAGTGCCACTTGAGCACTGGTGGGTGGGCGTGATCGAGCGGTCATGACGGTCAGGTGTTTCGTGGAGCGTAGCTTTGAAAATAATAACACGCGTTAGATTTGTTCAATATTTGCTGCGTTTTGGAAATATATAGACCCGGAAAAGCTGAATTCGGCGCTGTTTGACGATTGACGTCTTTTTTGTTTGAGGGTTTCTACCAATTAAAAACTAACCCGTGTTAGTCTTTAATTCAACATCTTTTTTCTATGTTTGCCGTCGTCGAGGCTTTGAGTCATGTTGGGTCTTTGTTTGTGTTCGTTTTCAAGAGCCTCCACGGTGATGGTTAAGAGTGGTTCGCCGTTTTTTTGTGCCATGCAATGGATCTGAAGATGGAAAAGTGGAACTTGGATGCCGCCACAGATGTTCTGTATCGGGAAGATCGGGAGATCATCCGATTGGACAGGGGTTGGGGCTGTCAGGCAGACGTTTTGGGGTTCGGTGCTTTTTTGACCCCTCCAATGGCAGAGCCTGCGGCATACCAGGAGCACTTGCTGGGGAAAGTCGCAGCGATGGAAAGGTTTACAAGCCTTTATCGTTTCTCTCCTTTCTGGACGCGTCCAGCAGTTGGCGGCAGTGAAAAAGACGTCCAGCAAGAAACTTTGTGGTTGCTGTCTCAAACGACATCGGGATACTTCATATTGCTGGTGCCTTTGCTTGACAAGGTCACGCGGTATTCAATGCGTGCCCAAGACAAAGCCTTGATGGTCGTTGCCGAAACAGGAGACCCCTCTGTGCCATGTGGTCATGGTCCGGCTGTGTTTGTGGCTTGCGGCAATGATCCATATGCACTTTTGTCGGATGCGGCGCGTTCAATCACTCAACATTTGGGTGTTGGGAGAAGGCGTGAAGACAAAGCATTGCCGGGTGGAATCGATGATTTCGGCTGGTGCACATGGGATGCCTTTTACAAAGAAGTCACACCTGAAAAAGTGTTGCAAAGTCTTGAAGGTTTTCGGCAAGCGGGCGTATCTCCACGCTGGATGATTCTGGATGATGGCTGGCAAAGTTGGCAAAGCAGTCCTTGCGGTGAAGATATGTTGGCCAGCATGGCGGCCAATGATTGCTTTGGCGGGAATCTGTCTGAACTGATCGGTACTGCCAAGAAGAAATATGGCATCCGGCACTTCATGGTTTGGCATGCGCTGCTGGGTTACTGGGGTGGTTTATCGCCCGAATCATTCGCGGAATATGGTGTTCGCATGGTGCCGCGTCAATTTGGTCCTGGCGTGCTGGCTCACGAGCCGAGGTGGAATGTTCATCCTTGGGGGGCGCAGCAAGGTGTTCCTGCCGCCGAGGAATTCGGCCACTTTTACACAGACTGGCATTCGGCCTTGGCAGCCCAAGGTGTGGATGGCGTCAAGGTTGATGCACAGGCGATGCTTGAATCGGTATCGGCGGGTCAAGGTGGGCGTGTGGTGATGATCAAAGCCAGCAAAGCCGCGCTAGAAGCTTCAGTGGGTGAGCATTTTGATGGGCGACTGATCAATTGCATGTCTTGTGGATCGGAGGGGGCTTATCTCAGCCGAGATAGTGTCGTGATGCGAACCTCAGATGATTTTTTCCCACAGCGACCAGACAGTCACGGCTTGCATTTGTTCACCAATGCGGTGGCAGGGTTGTGGTGGGGCGAGTTCATGCTGCCCGACTGGGACATGTTTCATTCATCACATTCACATGGATCATTTCATGCAGTCGCACGGGCTGTGTCCGGTGGCCCGGTGTACGTTTCTGACGGCATTGGTATGCACGATGCTGCGGTGCTCAAAAAACTGGTGCTGTCGGATGGATCGGTGCTGCGTGCAGATTTTCCGGGTCGTCCTAGCCCAGATGTCCTCATGGTCGATCCGACCCGGGACGCAGTGCTGCTCAAGGTGTTCAACCAAAATCAAGTGAGTGGTGTTGTGGCATTGTTTCATGCCGGACAAGGGCAGAAGCGGTTGGTTTCGCATGTGTCGTTGGCAGATGTCCCTGTGCTGCCAACGGCGCCGGCCTATGTGGCGTGGGCTCATCAGCTCGATCGGCTTTGGCTGTGTGATCAGGAGCCATCGGTTCCGATTGAGCTTGGCCCAGCTCAATGGGAGATCGTGTCTTTCGCCCCGATCGAACACGGTGTGGCGGTTTTTGGCTTGGCCGACAAATACAACAGCACGGGGGCAGTGGTGACTCGTCACTGGTTTGGTGCAACGTATGAAGTGCTGCTGCGTGATGGTGGTGAATTCCTCGCATGGGCTTGGCAGAAACCTGTGGAACTGTTGTGTGAGGGCATGCGAATCCCCTATGCCTACGATGAGCAGACAGGCCGATTGCAGTGTCACCTGCCCACTGGTGGCCAACGGAAAGTGCGGCTGTCGTGGTGACAACTTCATGGCGGCATTATTGGTATACGTCCTTCATTTTTTACGCGTTCCGTTCAGTGTTGCGCAGACAAGCTGTTTGGCTCGGTCCTTTTTTAAATAACCAGAAATCGATGGCATGACACAAGAAAAATTCCCTGAATACCTGAGTCTGCATGGCCAAAACACCAGTGTGGTGCTGGAACTGCCCGTGGGCGAAGCGCCGATTTGGCGCTATTGGGGACCCAAACTTCGAGACGAGGCGCCGCATGGTTTGCGCGAGTCCCGTCCCTTGCCCTCGTTTATGCTGGACTTTGATCAGCCGCTGACGTTGGCGCCCAGTTTCGGTGTGGGCTGGTTCGGGCAAAGCGCTTTGCTGGCGCATCGCCATGGGCAGGCTTTTGCTCAAGCATTCACGCAGTGCGATGTGCAATGGGTCGTGCCTGCGCAGTCTGTACGCGTGGTGCTGACCGATCTGCTCGCAGCCATCGAGCTGACCGTGCATCTGAGCATGGACAGCCAAAGCGATGTGCTGACCGTGAAGAGCAGTTTGCGCAACCTGGGCGATACAGTGCTGGATGTGCAATGGCTTGCCGCGGGCACATTGTTGTTGCCTGCACAGGCGCAGGACGTGCGCTCGTACGCGGGGCAACATAACCATGAATTTTTGTTGCAAACCGACAAACTTTCGCGCAGCCTCTGGCGCCGCGAGAGCCGACGCGGACGCACCTCGCACGACTGCTTCCCTGGCGCGGTGGTGACGACCGAAGGCACCACCGAAAGTACAGGACTGGTCTATGGAGCGCACTTGGCCTGGTCGGGTAACCACCAGCAAACCATCGAGTGGTTGCACGACGCGCAGTACCAGTGGCAGATGGGCGAGTGGCTTGCACCAGGGGAGGGTTTACTGGCACCAGGAGCCACCTTGCAAACACCGGAAGTTGTGGCCAGTTGCTCGACGCAAGGCCTCAATGGCTTGGCTGCCAACTTCCATGCTGAATTGCGTGCGCGCCTGAATTGGCCGGGTGGCCAGATGCGCCCAAGGCCGGTGCATCTGAACACGTGGGAAGGTTTTTATTTCGATGTGTACCCCGACAAAGTCAAAGAGCTGGCCACGGCCGCAGCAGCTGTGGGTGTGGAGCGTTTTGTGCTGGACGATGGTTGGTTCCACGGGCGTCACCATGACCGCGCTGCGTTGGGCGACTGGTGGCCCGATGAAAGCAAGTTCCCTCAAGGCCTGGGCGATCTGGTCGCGCATGTCAACGCCTTGGGCATGGAGTTCGGTTTGTGGTTCGAGCCTGAAATGATCAACCCCGACAGCGACCTGTACCGGGCGCACCCGGACTGGGCGCTGCAATTGGCGGGGCGTCCTTTGATCACGGCGCGCAATCAGCTGGTGCTGGACATTTCTCGGCCAGAAGTCAGCGACTACCTGTTTGCCAAAATCGATGCACTGCTGTCGGCTCAACCGATCCGCTACATCAAGTGGGATCACAACCGGGATCTGACGACCGCAGGTTTGCAAGACGGGACAGCCGGTTACCGGGCGCAGGTGCACGCGGCTTATGCGCTGTTTGCGCGCATCCGTGCAGCGCACCCTGAGGTGGAGATCGAAAGTTGCTCAGGTGGCGGCGGGCGCATCGACTTTGGTGTCCTGCGGCATACCCACCGCGTTTGGACCAGCGACTGCATCGATGCGATGTCGCGCGTAGACATTCAGCGCGGCTTTTTGCAGTTCTTTCCACCCGAGATCATGGGCGCGCACGTGGGCAGTGCAAGGGCGCACACCACGGGCCGCACCCAGAGCATGGCGTTTCGCGCTGCCGTGGCTTTGCCGGGGCATTTGGGCGTGGAGCTGGACGCCCGCGTGCTCAGCGATGCCGATGCCGCCGAACTCAAGGCCTGGATCCAGATGTACAAGGATTTGCGAGACCGCCTGCACCATGGCTCGGTCTGGCAGGGGCGCATAGACGATGGGATCGTCTGGCAGGCCCATGGCGATGTGGATGCGGCGAATGTGGCCACCGATGTGCTGCTGCTGGTGTACCGCACCCAGCCCACCAACCATCGCTACTCACCACGCTTGCCTTTACCGATGCTCGACACGCAAGCCTATTATCGTGTGCGTCAGCGTGTTCCTGTGGGCACAGTCATGCCGACCGGAGCACACAACACCGCCCCATTTTTTGACGCATTGAACGAGGGGGATGGCATCACCCTGGATGGGGGATGGCTGCGCCATGTTGGATTGCCATTGCCCCGAGCACAGGCGGAGACGGCCTTCATCGTGCAACTGACACGTGTTTAAGGAGAGGCCATGAATATTCTGGTTACAGGTGGTGCCGGATACATCGGCAGTATCACTTGCGTGCAGTTGATCGAGGCGGGTCATCGTCCTGTGATCCTGGATTCACTGGTCAACGCCAAAGCCGCGGTACTGGGGCGGATCGCGCAGGTCAGCGGTAGCCAACCCGCCTTCGTGGAAGGTGACGTTCGCAACAAGGCGTTGCTGGTGCAAGTGCTGCATGACCATAAGATTGATGCGGTGATCCACTTTGCTGGTCTCAAGGCAGTGGGTGAATCGGTTGACCATCCGTTGCACTATTACGACAACAACGTGCAGGGCGCCTTGGTGCTGATCTGTGCGATGAAGGAAGTTGCTGTCAAAACACTGGTGTTCAGTTCATCGGCCACGGTGTACGCGCCCACGTACGACATGCCTTTGCATGAAGCTTCTGTCAAAGGGGCCAGCAGTCCTTATGGGCGCAGCAAGTGGATGGTGGAGGAAATTCTGGCCGATGTCGTGGCTTCAGATCCCAGCTGGTCTATGACCGCCTTGCGGTATTTCAATCCGGTGGGTGCCCATCCCAGCGGCCTGATGGGGGAGGATCCCCAGGGCGTGCCCAACAATCTGATGCCGTTTATTGCTCAAGTTGCGGTGGGGCGGCGTTCGACTTTGCGTATCTTTGGGAGTGATTATGAGACGCCAGACGGCACAGGCGTACGCGATTACATCCATGTCATGGATCTGGCCGATGGGCACTTGGCAGCACTGCAGCATGCGCATGGTCGTGCAGGGCACCATGTTTTCAATCTGGGTTCGGGGCATGGTCAAAGTGTTTTGGACATGCTGGCTGCATTTTCTCAGGCCTGTGGCAAGTCATTGCCTCACGAATTTGCACCGCGCCGCTCTGGTGATCTGGCTGCTTTTTGGGCCGATGCGTCTTTGGCTGAAAAAGTGCTGGGTTGGCGTGTGCGGCGATCACTGCAGGCCATGTGTGAGGACACATGGCGTTGGCAATTACACAACCCGAAGGGGTACACATCATGAACACGACACCCACGTCATTTGACATTTCCGAGCATTCCCACCGTCGCCGCAATCCTTTGACGGGTCAATGGGTGCTGGTCTCGCCGCATCGGGCCAAACGCCCCTGGCAAGGCCAACAAGAAGAAACTCGGCAGGAGGTCTTGCCCAGTTACGAGCCGAGTTGCTATTTGTGTGCGGGGAACACGCGCGTCAGTGGTGATGTCAATCCGGATTACACCGGCACTTATGTGTTCACCAACGATCATGCAGCACTGATGCCGCAAGTGCCAGCGGCGCCACCTTCAACTGATCCGTTGTTTCAGATGCATGGGGCTCAAGGCACGAGCCGTGTGATTTGTTTTTCGCCTGACCATGCCCGCAGTTTGCCCGAGTTGAGTGTGTCGGCCATCACGGGTGTCGTTGATGCCTGGTGTGAGCAGACTGCCGAGTTGAGCCAACAGTACGTTTGGGTGCAAGTGTTTGAAAACAAGGGTGCCCTGATGGGCTGCTCGCAGCCGCACCCCCATGGCCAAATCTGGGCCACAGGGCATTTGCCCAATGAAGCGGCGACAGAAGATGCTCAGCAACGGGCCTACTTTGCACAGCATGGTCGACCCATGTTGTTGGATGTGGCCGAGCGTGAGGTGGCATGTGCAGAGCGGGTGGTGGTGCTTACCGCGCATTGGGTGGCCGTGGTCCCGTTTTGGGCGACTTGGCCTTTTGAAATATTGCTCATGCCTCGTTTTGAGGTGCAGCAAATGCCGCAATTGAACGCTGTACAGCGTGAGGACTTGGCATTGGCGCTCAAGCAATTGACGTCACGCTATGACAACTTGTTTGGTTGTTCGTTCCCATATTCGATGGGTTGGCATGGAGCCCCCTTTGATGGCCGCGATGTTCAAGCTTGGCAATTGCATGCGCATTTCTATCCGCCCTTGTTGCGCTCGGCCACCGTACGAAAATTCATGGTGGGTTTTGAAATGCTGGCTGAAGCCCAGCGCGACTTGACACCTGAACAGGCAGCCGAACGTTTGCGCCGTGTGAGCGATGTGCATTACAGCGGTCGCTGAAATCGCTCTTTCTAGGATTGAAATTCACATGACTTCTCCTTTGATCTCCTCTTTGACGGCAGCGTTTGAGTGCAGCTTTGTTGGAGCCCCGGATCTGCTGGTTCAGGCGCCGGGGCGCGTGAACCTGATCGGCGAGCACACCGACTACAACGATGGTTTTGTCTTGCCTTGTGCGATTGACTTTCACACGCTGGTGGCCGCGCGTGCGCGCAGCGACCGCACTGTGCGTGTGATGGCATTGGACTATGTCGGGCAGCTTGATGAGTTCAGTTTGGATGCCCCGATTGTTCCCCGCGAAGATGCGCCGTGGGCCAACTATGTGCGCGGGGTCGTCCAAATGCTGCTGGCGCATGGTGTGGACCTTGATGGTGCCGATTTGGCACTGGCTGGTAATGTGCCGCAAGGCGCAGGGTTGTCCTCTTCGGCCTCGTTGGAGGTGGCGGTGGGACAAGCCTTCAAGAGTTTGTTCCAGCTAGACTCTCTTGGCCCGACCGATTTGGCGCTGATCGGGCAGCGGGCAGAAAATCAGTTTGTCGGCTGCAATTGCGGCATCATGGACCAGCTGATTTCAGCACGGGGACAGCAGGGGCATGCTTTGCTGATTGATTGCCGAACACGCCACACACAAGCGGTCCCCATGCCTCAGGACATGGCAGTGATGATCATCCACTCACGCATTCAACGTGGCTTGGTGGAAAGTGAGTACAACACCCGACGTGCACAGTGTGAATTCGCGGCGCTTCACTATGGCGTGGCAGCCTTGCGAGATCTGAATCTTGCTCAACTGGAGATGGGAGCGCGGGGTTTGGATGCAGTGACTTACCGGCGGGCGCGACATGTGGTCACCGAGAACCGTCGCACCGTTGATGCCGCTGCGGCCTTGACTGCACACGACATGCGAACCATGGGGCAGTTGATGGGGCAGTCGCACATATCGATGCGCGATGATTTCCAGATCACGGTACCCGCCATTGATGCTTTGGTGGACATCACTCAAAAGGCCATCGGTCCGGACGGTGGCGCGCGCATGACGGGCGGTGGTTTCGGTGGTTGCGTGGTGGCCCTACTGCCTCAGACGTTGGTTGAACATGTACGCAGCACTGTGCTGGCTCAATACCGCTCGCCGCAGGGTGAGCAAGCGCAAATACACGTTTGCAAACCCAGCGAGGGAGCGGGGACGCTTTGAACAGTGTTGGCGGCATCAAAATGATTGACAGTGTTTTGAATTGAAAACGATTGCAATTTGATCCTTGTTGACTCGCTCTGTAAAGATTGCACGCACTTTGCTGAGCTGAATGCCACCGCATTAAACTTGAAGAAAGCCCAGTTAATGTTCAGATTTGGGCCATTTGTTTGTGGAAAAATGAACAAGTCCTAGGGCTTTCCCTAGGTGGCAAGCGATGAAGATGTGCGTATCATGCAAACGATTGCAAAGAGTATCACTCACGAACTAAGGAGAGCACAAACAATGGACGATTACGCCAGCCGGCAACGCAAGCCGACCAAGCACCTGATCGGGCTGGGGCTGGTGGTGGTGCTGCACCTTTTGCTCTTTTGGGCGATCAGCTCGGGCTTGGCCCGTGCCTTTGTCAAAAAGATCAAAGGTCCTGTGGAAGCCGTTTTGCTCGAAGACGCAAAACCAGATATTCCTCCGCCTCCACCACCTCCGCCTCCCAAGAATTCACCGCCACCACCGGCTTACGTACCGCCAGTGGATGTGCCAGTGATCAATGCAGCGCCGGCAGCCAATGCGATTGCGGCTGTGTCAGCTGCGCCGCAGCCGGTGGCGCCACCTGTGCCCGTTGCAGCCAAGGAGCCTGTGCGTACTGCCGCCGTGGTCAACTCGACAAACTGTGAAAAGCCCGAGTATCCCAGCGCATCTCGCCGACTTGAAGAAGAGGGTACGGTGAGTTTGCGCTTTCTGGTCGGCTCCGATGGCAAGGTGATTCAGGCGGAAGTAGAGAAGTCATCGGGTTTCAAGCGTCTTGATGAAGCAGCCCGAGCTGGTTTGTCGCGTTGTGCGTTCAAGCCCGCCACCGTGGATGGCAAGCCTGAACAAGGTTGGGCCACCATGAAGTACACCTGGCGTCTGGAATGATCCGGTCGTTCAGATTTAAAGTTAACCGTTTTCAAAAGAACCCAGAGGAGTCCCTCATCATGTTCAAACAATTCAAAACTCTCGTTGTCTGCGCTGGCCTCCTGGCAGCTGTGTTTGCAGCAAGCCCTGTGTTGGCTGCCAAGCCGAAAGCTGAAGCTGCACCCGCTGCCGCACCTGCACCCACTGCGGCCCCCGCCGAAGTGGCCTCTGCCCCAGTTGCAGCACCTGCCGCGGCGACAGCTGCGCCTGCAGAAGAAAACCCTTACGGTCTGAGTGCCTTGTGGGCTCAAGGCGATGCAGTGGCCAAAGGCACACTGCTGATCCTGGTGCTCATGAGCATGGGCTCTTGGTATGTGATCTTCACCAAGTTCGCTGAGCAAGCCAAGCTGAACAAGCAAGCCAAAGCTGCACAAG
>JACCDQ012011547.1_pt1 | contig 14254 bp, 15 predicted proteins | sample 7446031 | NCBI WGS metagenome assembly JACCDQ01 (sample SAMN15323442, study PRJNA562643) | freshwater metagenome | isolation source: river surface water | place: USA:Blue River Watershed | collected 2017-08-17 | reverse complement strand
CCTCTTCACGATTCGAGATGCTTTATCTCATTTTGTTTTCCCGTTGTTTCTTTAACGGGTTGCAAAGGTACAACTAATTTTTAACTTTGCAACTTTTTTCAAAAAAAATTTGAAGTTTTTTTTCAAACTCCAAAACCTTCAGATTTTAATTCCAGATATAAATACCCTTTGTTAAAAATTGCTAGTTATCTCCTCTTTTACAAGTCAACCTCCAGCGCCTGTCGGCTTTTTTTGATGTCGTATCTATCAGAACGGGAGTGCAAAGATAGCATTATTAATTTCACAAAGTCAAGCATACTTTAAAAATAATTTAATATAACCCTAACCTCTCCTTCGCATCAACCTATTAAACAACTACTTACATCCCCAAAAAAAATCAAACTTTTTTAAGACTCCTTTGTTTTAGTAGGCAATTTCCCTTGCTCCGCGAAGCAAACTGCTATCGCCATAACTAAACAAACGGTACTTATCCTGCAATGCTGAATCGTAAACACGCTTCCAATCATCCCCCAAAAATGAAGAAATCATTAATATTAATGTCGATTTCGGCTGATGAAAGTTCGTGATCATTTGTTGAACTATCCTAAATTTATATCCTGGGACAATAAAAATTTGCGTTTCACCCTTCAAAACTCCCCCCTCTTTTATCACCCACTCCCTCAAATAACCCAGCGATTCTCTCGTGCTCAATTGTCCCAATTCAGGATTATACCCATCCTCTGAACTAACAAACACCTCTTCTGTTTTGCCCAAAGCGAAGCGACATCCCAAGAAATAAAGACTCTCCAATACCCTGCAACTGGTGGTTCCGATGGCAGTCACCCCCGAATTTCGATTTAATAAGGTATCGACGAGTTCCAACGTCACTTCAAACCGCTCAGCATGCATTTCGTGTTCATTGGCAAATTGTGCAGTGACCGGTTTAAACGTGCCAGCGCTCACATGCAAAGTCACAAACGCTTTTTGAATTCCTTGAGTATCTAACCTCTGCCAAAGTTCCTCCGTAAAGTGCAACGACGCTGTGGGCGCCGCAACAGCACCTTCCTTAGAAGCGAATATGGCCTGATAATCGAGTTTATCGCCCTCTTGAACAGACCTCTCTATATAAGGTGGTAAAGGAACCTCTCCAAATTTTTCAATGGCATCATGAATCGAGCAGCCATCAGCCTTTAAATAAATGGTATTTGTTTCGCGATTTTCCCAAGAAACCGAAAGTCGGATATCTTCATTTTCCAAAACCAAGGTATCGTCTTCCTTAAATTTCTTTCGATTCCCAATCATGGCCTCCCAAATATCCCAATCTGCACTCAAAGGTTTGAGTAAAAACACTTGAATGGATTGACCTTTATTATTGGAAAACCAAAAACGCGCTGGAATTACTTTGGTATCGTTTGCTACTAATAAGGTATCGGAATCTAGAAAGTCCGGTAAGTCATAGAAATGCTTATGCTGAATTTCGCCATTTCGATAAACCAACAGTCGCGAATGATCTTTAGGCTGAGCGGGATGATAAGCAATTAGCGACTCATCGAACGAATAGTCGTAATCATTTAATGATATGGCTGGGATTTTTGAAAAATACCTGCGCATTTTCATCAAAGCATGAAAGCGGTGAGAAAGCGTATTTTTGATTTCATCACCCAGTTCACTGAATGTTTTATTATATCCTTGGGGGATGAACAACGGATCATAACCAAAACCGCTGGTTCCTGATAATGATTCTGCAATTTGTCCATCTACCCTTCCGTGAAAAAAAACTGGTTCCTCGGTGTAACCATACAAACAAATGACGGTAGTGAAATAGGCTTCGCGAGGAAGTCCTTTTAGTTCACGAAGTAATTTTTGATTATTTGCTTGATGATCAACGGGTGCTTCCTCAGAAGCATAACGCGCAGATTTAACACCCGGTGCACCATTCAATGCTGGAACCACCAATCCTGAATCATCTGCAAAGCAGGGTTTTCCCAAAGCCTCATAAATAGTTTTAGCTTTAATTAAGGCATTTCCTTCGAAGGTATCGGCTGTTTCGGGGATGTCTTGATCAAATCCGCAATCTTTAAGTGAAACAATTTCATCGAATCCAGCAAGGATTGCTCTAGCCTCTTCCAGCTTATGAGCATTATTTGTTGCAAAAATCATTGCGACTTCCCTTAAGAGCGTTTGCGAACGGTTCTTTGTTCAATTCTTTTTTCGTAGTTGCTTCCTTGGAAAATACGATGTACATAAATTCCTGGAACATGGATATCATTAGGGGATAATTCACCCAATTCAACCATTTCTTCCACTTCCGCAATGGTAATTTTACCTCCAGTTGCCATAACGGTGTTGAAATTACGGGCAGTATCTTTGAAAATTAGGTTTCCATAACGGTCACCCTTCCATGCTTTAACAATAGCAAAATCCGCATCAAACGCATGTTCGAGCAAATAGGTCTTACCATTAAATACGCGAGTTTCTTTACCTTCGGCCACTTCGGTTCCCACACCTGCGGGAGTATAAAAAGCGGGAATTCCTGCACCAGCTGCTCTACAACGCTCTGCTAGCGTACCTTGTGGAATCAATTCAACTTCCAATTCTCCGGACAACAACTGACGTTCAAATTCAGCATTTTCTCCAACATAAGAACTGATCATCTTTTTCACTTGACGCGTTTGCAGCATCAAACCAATACCAAAATCGTCAACTCCCGCATTATTGGAAATGCACGTTAGATCTTTAACACCTTTCTCCACTAGGGCATTGATACAATTTTCGGGGATTCCGCACAAACCAAATCCTCCCAACATGATTGTTGCACCATCGTGAATATCGGCAATTGCCTCTTCTGCGTTCTTATATACTTTGTTCATGAATTCTTTTCTAATTTAGCGGAAAGTCCTTTTTCCAATAGCACTTCACAAATGGGCTTCAACAAATTTCTCGAGCCAATTTTCACTGAATATTTTCCTTTGGAATGCACAAACCATGCACATTGCTCGGCTTGAATGGTATCGTGACCACAATATTTCACCAAACACTCTATTACCCAATCGAAAGTATTCACATCGTCATTGTATAGCACAATTGCCCAATTATCGAGGGCAACATCTTCCATCAACAATTCCAACTCTTCCTCCCATTGGGTAGAGTTTAAATGAGGAAGACTATTGACTACGTCAAATTTGTGCATGGGAATGTAATTTATTATTTCGGGGGATATTAATTCTGATGATTATTCATTGATTCTGCGATGACGAGGAAGCAATTTTGCTTTGGTTTCATTGCCATCAATTAAACGCTTGATATTTTTTCTATGGGTGTAAACCACTAAAACGGCAATGGCAATCGTAAATACGATGGCTGTTGGTTGTCTGTATTCGTGCATATTTCTACCAAACACACTAACAAACAAAACAGGGATAGAGATTCCTGCCAGCATGGAACCTACGCTGACAAAACGAGTTACGAAAAGTGTAACTAAGAAAATTCCAATGGCGATTAGAGCAACATTTACATTTAAAGCAATAATTAATCCACCTAATGTAGCCACTCCTTTTCCACCTCTAAACCCAGCAAACACAGGGAGTAAATGTCCAAATACAGCCATGAATCCAAACAATAGTTTCACATTTACTAGATCGTAATTATCGTAAAGATCTGGAAATTGATTCATTACCACATAGGCCAATCTTGCTGCAAAATAGCCTTTCAGAATATCCATTAGAAGTACGATAATTCCGGCGGGCTTTCCTAATACGCGAAAGGTATTAGTTGCACCGGCGTTTCCACTCCCGAAATCACGAACATCTTTACCGTAAAATGATTTACCGATCCAAACGGAACTGGGTATAGATCCCAGTAAATATGCTATTAAACTCAAAAATAAAGTGAGATTCCAAGTTGAATTAAAAATAAAATCCATTTCTACTAGCCTGTGTTGAATTACAAATTAAAAAAATTTGGGGCATCGAAACAACATCTCGACGCCCCAACCTATATTATTTTGTTAAAATATTAATTAAAAACGGAACATTGAACCTCCGTAAATCGCATCATCGCCCAATTCTTCTTCGATACGAAGCAATTGATTGTATTTTGCCATACGATCAGAACGTGAAGCAGAACCCGTTTTAATTTGACCGCTGTTCATCGCTACTGCCAAATCAGCAATGGTGCTATCTTCGGTTTCGCCACTTCTGTGACTCATTACGTTGGTGTAACTGTGTCTAGTAGCCAATTGAATTGCATTCAATGTTTCAGTCAATGTTCCAATTTGATTTACTTTGATTAGAATACTATTGGCAATTCCTTCAGAAATTCCTCTTTGTAAGCGATTCACATTGGTTACGAATAAATCATCCCCTACCAATTGAATTTTATTTCCAAGTGTTTCGGTCATTAATTTCCAAGATTTCCAATCATCTTCAGCACAACCATCTTCGATAGAAATAATTGGGTATTTTTTGCACCATTCTGCCCAGTAATTCACCATTTCCTCTCCGTTCATGGTTAACCCACTTGATTTTTTGAAGGTGTAAAGACCTGTTTCTTCGTTATACAACTCACTCGTAGCAGCATCCATGGCAATGTAAACTTCCTCACCTGGCTTGTATCCTGCTTTTTCAATCGCTTTTAAAACGATTTCAATGGCTTCTTCATTACTTTGAATATTGGGTGCAAAACCACCTTCATCACCCACGTTGGTGCTGTAACCAGCTGACTTCAACACAGATTTCAAATGATGAAAGATTTCTACTCCCATACGCATTCCATGAGAAAACGATTCTGCTTTAACCGGCATTACCATGAACTCTTGGAAATCAATCTTATTATCGGCATGTGCTCCACCGTTCAAGATGTTCATCATTGGAACAGGTAATACGTTAGCGTTTGTTCCACCAACATAACGGTACAAAGGCATTCCCAACTCATCAGCGGCAGCACGAGCAGCAGCTAATGAAACAGCTAAAATTGCATTCGCACCCAAATTAGACTTGTTTGGAGTACCGTCCAAATCCAACATGATTCTATCAATCTCATTTTGAGCACAAATTTCAGTTCCTTCCAAGGCTTCAGCGATAATATTATTTACATTATCAACAGCTCCTAAAACACCTTTACCCATGTAAACATGCTTGTCATCATCACGCAATTCAACCGCTTCGTGTATTCCAGTACTTGCACCAGATGGAACCGCCGCTCTACCAAAACCACCATCTTCGGTGAATACTTCTGCTTCAACTGTAGGATTCCCTCTGGAATCTAGAATTTGTCTGGCTTGGATGTGTGTAATTTCGCTCATTGTTTTTATTTTTTTGGGGGATGTTTTACTTAAAATAATATGGGGGTTTCAAATGATTAGCCGGTTATTTTAATTCCAGCTATTCATTGTATTTTTTATTTAGTTGCTAGCGTTTATGATGGTGTTAAGGTTTATTTTTCAAAATATTCGAAACAAAATCATCAAACAAGTATAAGGAATCATGAGGTCCAGGAGAAGCTTCAGGGTGATGTTGTACCGAGAATGCCGATTTGTCTTTTCTGCGAATACCTTCAACGGTATCGTCGTTAAGATTAATATGGGTCAATTCCACGGTTTCGGATTTTGAAGCATCAAATTCTACAGCGAATCCATGGTTTTGAGATGTAATTTCGCTTCTTCCTGTAATCAAATTCTTTACAGGATGATTACAACCGCGATGACCGTGGTGCATTTTGTAGGTTTTCAAACCTGAAGCTAAACTCAATAATTGATGTCCCAAGCAAATACCAAAAGTAGGAATACCTGCTTCCACTACTTTTTGCACGGTTTCAATGGCATAAGTCATGGATGCAGGATCTCCAGGGCCATTGCTGATCATAAATCCGTCGGGATTCCAAGCTAAAATTTCTTCTGCCGTTGCGTTATATGGGAAAACACCCAAAGTACAACCGCGTTTCTTCAATTCACGCGCTATGTTCTTTTTACTTCCAAAATCAATCAATGCAACTTTAGCAATAGCATTGGCCGTAGTATCTTCATAAAATTTTGCAGTAGAAACTATGGGTGCTAAATCCAAACCATCCATATTGGGAACATCTTGTAATGCGGATTTCAAAGCATCCACATCCAAGGTTTCACTGGAGATAATGGCATTTTGTGCACCAGTTTCACGGATGTGAGCTACTAGCATTCGGGTATCGATATCGGCAATACCCACTAAGTTATTATCGGTGAAGTATTGATCCAGACTACTGTTTCCTAATTTACGAGAATAATTCGGTGAAAACTTTTTACAAACCAATCCAGCAATTTTGATGTCATCGCTTTCCACTTCGTCTTGATGAACGCCATAATTACCGATGTGATCGGTTGTCATAACCAATATTTGTCCGTAATACGAAGGATCTGTAAATACTTCTTGATAACCGGTCATACCAGTATTGAAGCAGATCTCGCCTGTAGTTGTGCCGATCTTACCGATGGCTGTTCCTTCGAAAAACGTACCGTCTTCAAGGAGCAATATTGCTTTAGAAATTTGTGAACTCACTCTAAGGTTGCAAAGTTCCCTATTTTAAGTTGAATAACAAAATCTACCAACCAAAATGTTCTTTATATTCTTGCGAAATTTGCAATTTTTGATACTTCTTACCTTTAATTTTATCGGCTTCCTTGCGAATGTACTCAGCACGTTCTTTTGAAGCGGGGTGAGTAGAAAACCAACTCAAATTTTCTTCTAGTTCTGGCTTACCTGATTTTTTGGAGAAAATATCCATGGTTTCAGCTAAAGCACGAGGGTCAAGCTTTGCTTGATCCATATATTTCACTGCTTCCAAATCAGCCTCCTCCTCCAACGAACGATCATAAGCAGTTGAAGTAAAAAACTTGATGGCTTCTCTAATCGCCTCAGCATTTCCACCTACTAAAGTACTTAATGCTGTGATTCCTATTTGTGTAGTGATTTTCCGAGATACATGATTCTTTTCGATATGGGCTAATTCATGAGCTAATACTCCTGCAATTTGCTCCGCTGATTTACAACCGTTGGTAAATAAACCCGTATGTACAATCATATAATCACCCGGCATAGCGAAAGCATTTGCCGTGGAATTTTCGAGCAAGTGTAACTTTATTTTATCTCTAGAAATTCCATTGTTCTGACACAAACGAATTACGATGGTGTCTAAAACCTGCAACATCATGGGATCGTTATCAACGATTTCAGAATTCTTCATTGAATCCCAAATTTGATCACCCAGTTCTTTTTCTATTTTAGACGCTGCATAATCGATTCCTAAAATTTTATTCCAATTAATCTCCCGCAAAAACAAAAATAATCCTGCTATTGCTAGTAAAATGATCAGAATGCGAAAGCCAATTTTATTCATGGAAATTATTCTTTGGGATGTTCTAGAGGACGGTATAATGAATAGAAAATACTAATTGCTAAAATCCCCACCAGTATCAAAAGATTATGGAAATGTGTAAATCCGATACGATGGAAGAAATCTTCGAAAATCATTTTGATACCAATGTACACCAAAATTATTGATAATCCGTACTTTAGAGCATAAAATTTATCCATTCCAAATCCAATGAGAAAATACAAACTTCTCAAACCAAGAATTGCGAAGATATTAGAAAAGAACACTACGTAAATATCGGTTGTAACGCCAAATACTGCAGGTACTGAGTCAATAGCAAACACAACATCCGTAAATTCCACAATCAACAACACCACAAATAATACGGTAGCATGCAATTGACCATTAATACGAATAAAGAAATGTGATTTATCGTCGGGTAATTCGGTTACAGGAATGAGTTTTTTAACCCATTTCATTACCCCGTGGTTTTCTGGATCAAATTCTTTGTCCTCATTTTCCAGCAATAATTTGATACCAGAATAGATCAACAATCCCCCGAAAACAAACAATATCCAATGGAATCGCTGAATAGCAGCACTTCCTATATAAATAAATATGAAGCGCAATACCATGGCGCCCAAAACACCCCAAACTAAGATACGTTGTTCATTTTTATGCGATACTTTAAACGACTGAAACACCAATAGCATAACAAACAGATTATCTACACTTAACGCATATTCTAGTAAATATCCCGATAAATATGCCATAGCCGAGGCAACACGGAAATTATGCAAGGATTCTTCATAATTTCCGGTTATTTTAAAGGTATTTCCATGAACATTAACATACTTCTGCAAACTGTTCATATCGGTAATTTCATGTAAATCAGGAATCCAGTAGTAAATGCCTAACATTACCGACAAGCCCAAACCAAACCAAAATCCGCTACGCTTTAAGCTTTGTTTAAGCGATAATCCTTCATCGTTGGAGTTTTTAGACAATAAACCCAAGTCCAAAACCAAGGAAGCAACAATAACTCCCAATAAAATCAGCGTTATAACCGTTGAATTGTGCATTTCCACAAAAATAAGGGTGTTTATTTGGGATTCCTTCATTTGGTTTGTTAGTTTTGTAGGAATCATGAAAATAAATTTGCGATTTTCACAAAAATGGTGGGTTCCCGTAGTTGCGGTAGCTGGCTTAATAACAACAGCATCCTTCAAACCGGAAGAAGGGATGTTTCCATTGAATTACTTAAATATCAATGATCTTAAAAATGCTGGAATCAAACTTCAAGCGCATGAAATCTTCAATCCTGGAGAAGTTTCATTAACCGATGCGTTAGTGCGTGTGGGTGGATGTACCGGTTCGTTTATTTCGGAAGAGGGTTTAATTATTACTAATCACCATTGTGTGTATGGCAATGTAGCCCGACTAAGCAATTCAGATCATAATTACTTGGAAGATGGTTTTATAGCAAAAACTAAGGCTCAAGAACTAAGTGTTTCTATGCCTTGTAAGATCACTCAGAGCTACGAAGATGTAAGCTCTGTAGTCCTTGACGGCGTTACCGACCAAACATCCCCCGAAGAAAGAGCCAATAAAATTGCGTCAAATATTAAACGCATTTTAGACAAAGAACGCGCCGCTAATCCCGAATTAACAGTGGAAATTTCAGAAATGTTCGTTGGAAAGAGCTACACCTTATTTCGTTATGTAACTCTTCTCGACGTTCGATTGGTAATGGCGCCCCCTTTGACTGTCGGACAATTTGGAGGTGATAGCGACAACTGGGAATGGCCACGTCACAATGGCGACTTTAGTCTTGTTAGAGCGTATGTGGGCAAAGATGGCAAACCTGCGCCTTATTCCCCATATAACATCCCCTACAAGCCTAAAAAGACATTAAAAATCAATCCAAATGGTACTCAAGAGGGTGATTTTGTCTTTATTATGGGATATCCTGGAAGAACATTTCGTCACGAAAGCGGTCAATACTTGCAATTTCAGCAGGATATTCAATTGCCGGTTATTCAAAATTGGTACAAAACCTATATTGATTGGATGAAAGAATTCAGCAAGAACGATGTAAATAAGCGTTTGGCTTTTGCTGGAAAAATTCAAGGTTTGGAAAATACAGAGAAAAATTACCGCGGCAAGATTCAGGGTTTAAGAAGAACTACCGTGGTTCAAAATCGTCAATCTCAAGATGCGGCAATGCGCAATGCCTTTCCCAAAGGTTCGAAAGAAGACATTCAGGCTCAAACCGTGTTGGATGGAATTGATGAGGCTTGGAAAATTCGTCGTCAACAAGGAAAATTATTCTATTTGAGCAACATATTCTTGAATAATGAAAGTGCTGTAGGAAATTTGGGATTGGAAATAGTGCAAGCGAAGTTCAATATGGCTGCGGTTAAATATAAGCGTTCAGAAAAAACCATGGCTCAAGTGGTATCTGAATTTCAGAAAAATGCTCTAAAAGCATATCGATTTATTGACCCAAAATTAGAAATGCGCACGTTTGAATACTTGGTTGATCAGATTTATATCGAATCAGGTAAATCGGGATTATTCAAATATCCCGGGAAATTTGGGACGTTTGAATCGGGATTGAAAGCGGATATGCGCAAAAAATTATTAAAAAGTAAAATTTTCGATACTGCTTATCTTGGGAAAATGATTCGTCAGCAACCTGAAAAACTAATTTTATCGCAAGATCCAGTGGTAATGATTTGCTTAGATATGCATGGCATTGAAACCACAGTAGGGCAAAACTGGCAGCAAACAGCATTGAAATTAAATTCATTGATGCCCCAATACATTGGTTTGAGAGAACAATTTTTGAAATCAAAATTTATTCCTGATGCCAATAGTACATTGCGTTTAACGTATGGTTATGTTCGCGGTTACAGTCCCAACGACGGAGAATCACATAGTCCGTTTACGACATTAGAAGGTATTTTTGAAAAAGCCAATACCAAAGACGATTATCGTTTACCCCAACATGTACAGGATAAATTAATTAAGAAAGATGTTCCCGCAATATTTAAAGACCCAAAAACAGGAAAAGTAATTGTGGGCTTCTTATATAATATGGATACTACCGGGGGAAATTCTGGAAGTCCTGTATTGAACGACAAGGGTGAACTCATTGGAATCAACTTTGATCGCAGTTTCACGGCAACAATTAATGACTTTGCGTGGAATGAGCAATACAGCAGAAGTATTGGTTGCGACATCAGATATGTATTGTATGTATTGAAATATGTTACTGAGGCGGATCACATCCTAAAGGAGTTGAATTTTGAGATTTGATTTAAAGGTTAAAACAGAAGTTCTATTGAGTTCAGAATTGATTGCAGTTGGGAAATTTGAATAGAAGTTGATTACTGTAATACATATAATCTAAGAGCTATCAGAACTTGAATTTAATAATAAGATAAATTGAATATCGGAAAAGCATTGTGCGTATTGTCACAATGCTTTTTCTTTTTTCGGGGGAAATTTGTACTCTAAATAAACATAATTATGGGAATATTATCAGCATTATTCGGTAAAAAAGAAAAGGTAGATATCGGGGAATTAATCAAGAACGGTGCTCAAATCATTGACGTACGTTCACCGGGAGAATTTTCTCAAGGTCATATAAAAAAAGCAAAAAACATCCCTTTAGACAAACTATCAGGGCAGTTGAGCAAGTTAGATAAGAATAAAGCCATTATCACATGTTGCGCATCTGGAATGAGAAGTGCTTCTGCACGCGGCATTCTATTGAAGGCTGGTTTTAAGACGGTAATCAACGGTGGTGGATGGACCAATTTAAGAAAATACGAATAATACAATAAAATATGAGCAGTTCATTTCAAGATTTAATCAATTCAGACAAACCAGTATTAATTGATTTTTTTGCTACATGGTGCGGTCCATGTAAGGCCATGCAACCCATTTTAGAATCTGTGAAGGATGAAATTGGCGACGAAGCGGTAATTGTAAAAATCGATGTAGATAGAAATCCGGCGGTAGCAGAATCATTAAATATATCTGGGGTACCAACATTAATGGTATTTAAAAACGGCAAACAGTTATTTCGTCGTTCAGGAATGATGGATAAAGGAAGTTTAATGGCGTTATTACAACAACATAAGTAGAAAAATTCAATTGTTGGATTGTTGTTGAATCAAATTATACTTCTCAAAAACCCTAAAAAAAAAGGCCATCATATAGATGGCCTTTTTTTTTGGTTTTAATTTAAATTAAGCGTTATCTTCGGTAGTTTCTGAAGTATTCTCAGTTGCAGGTGTTTCTTCAACAACTACAGCATCTTGAATTTCTTCAACTACTGGAGCGGTTTTTGGAGCAGCTGCAGTAGTAGTAGAACCACCTCTACGAGAACGACGAGTTGTAGACTTCTTACGATCTTTTTGGAAACCGTCAAAGAATTCGTTGAAATCAACTAACTCAATCATTGCCATTTCTGCGTTATCACCAATACGATTACCTGTTTTTAAAATACGAGTGTAACCACCTGGACGATTAGCCACTTTCTCACTAACTACGGTGAACAATTCGTTCACTGCTACTTTATCGCCCAAGTATGCGAATACAGTACGATAGTTGTGAGTTGTTGGTTGCTTACTCTTAGTGATAAGAGGTTCAACAAAAACACGCAACGATTTAGCTTTAGCTACAGTTGTAACTATACGTTTGTGTTTGATCAAAGAAGAAGCCATGTTCGCAAGCATAGCTTTACGGTGCGAAGAGGTTCTTCCTAAATGATTTATTTTTTTCCCGTGTCTCATTCTAATTAATCGTCGTTAAGATTGTATTTTGATACATCCATACCGAAATGTAAACCTCTATCACGTACGAATTCTTCTAATTCAGATAAAGATTTCTTACCGAAGTTTCTGAACTTCAATAAATCTTCAATATGATAATTTACCAATTCGCCAAGAGTTTTAATCTCAGCTGCTTTCAAGCAGTTGTAAGCACGAACTGAAAGATCCAAATCAGCCAAAGGAGTTTTCAAGATTTTTCTCATTTGCAAGAAAGACTCATCAACTTCTTCTACTACTTTAGAAACTTTCGTTTCGGGCATGATATTCTCATCACTGAACAACACAAAGTGTTCGATAAGAATTTTCGCTGCTTCTTTTAATGCTTCTTCAGGGTGAATACTTCCATCAGAAGTTACTTCCATAACCAATTTTTCGAAGTCAGTTCTTTGTTCAACACGATAGTCTTCAACATTGTACTTTACATTCTTAATTGGAGTGAAAATAGAATCTACTGGAATCAATCCGATAGGAGCATCTTTTTGTTTATTTTCATCTGCTGGAACATAACCACGACCTTTAGAAACGATTAATTCAACTTCTAAAGAAACAGTAGGATCCATGTTACAGATTACGTGTTCTGGGTTCAAGATGATAAAGTCGCTGGTATAACGTCCTATATCACCCGCCAAGAATTGCTCTTTACCTTTGATGGTAATAAACAATTTCTCTTGTTCATCACTTGCACCATTGGATTTGAAACGAACTTGCTTCAAGTTTAAAACAATCTCAACAACATCTTCAACCACACCTTTGATGGTACTGAACTCATGATCAACACCTGAAATTTTAACTGCGGAGATCGCATAACCCTCCAAAGAGGAAAGCAATACGCGACGCATCGCATTGCCGATTGTAACACCGTATCCTTTTTCCAAAGGGAAAAATTCGAACACTCCATGAGCGTCGTTGGATTTGGTCATTACAACCTTGTTTGGTTTTTGAAATGGTATTACACCCATGTTTGTTATTGTTTAAATGGATTACTTACTATAAAGTTCGACAATCAGTTGCTCTTTGATATTTTCTGGAATATCAGCACGATCAGGGTAAGAAATAAACGTACCTTGCATTTGTGCTCCATCCCACTCTATCCAAGAGAAACGGCTTCTGTTGCTGCTGGTTGATGCAGTTACTAATTCCAACGATTTAGAACGCTCACGAACAGAAACCACATCACCAGGCTTCAACTGGTAACTAGGAATATTTACAACTTCCCCATTTACTAAAATATGGCAGTGAGAAACAAACTGACGTGCACTTCTGCGTGTTGGAGTAATACCCATACGGTACACTGTATTATCCAAACGAGATTCCAAGAATTTCAACAAGTTCTCACCTGTAATTCCTTTTTTAGCAGCTGCCTTCTTGAATGTATTTCTAAACTGCTTTTCCAAAACACCGTAAATGTATTTTGCTTTTTGCTTTTCAGCTAACTGAATAGCATATTCCGACTGTTTTGGTTTACGGCGGGAATTACCATGCATTCCCGGACCATAATTCTTTCTTTCTAAAGCTTTATCTCTACCGAAGATTGCTTCACGAAATCTTCTAGATACTTTTGATTTTGGACCTGTATATCTTGCCATTGAATGTTTTCTTTAAGGGATTATACTCTTCTACGTTTTGGAGGACGACAACCGTTGTGAGGCATTGGAGTAATATCCATAATAGATGTAACTTCCAAACCTACAGTTTGTAAATTTCTGATTGCACTATCTCTTCCGCTCCCAGGGCCCTTTACGAACACCTCAACTTTGCGAAGTCCAGAATCATAAGCAACTTTTGCGCAATCCAACACTGCAACTTGAGCAGCGTAAGGAGTATTCTTTTTTGAACCTCTGAATCCCATCTTACCAGCAGATGACCAGGAAATTACCTGTCCTTCCATGTTGGTAACGGAAATTATGATGTTGTTAAAAGTGGCACGGATATGCACTTGACCCAATGGATCTACTTTTACTTTTTTCTTGGTTACTTTCTTTTGATTAGCCATACTAATTTACTGCGCTTTATTATTTAGTTGCTTTTTTCTTACCTGCAACAGTTTTACGTTTACCTTTTCTTGTACGTGCATTCGTACGTGTCTT
>JACCDQ011770870.1_pt1 | contig 14255 bp, 19 predicted proteins | sample 7446031 | NCBI WGS metagenome assembly JACCDQ01 (sample SAMN15323442, study PRJNA562643) | freshwater metagenome | isolation source: river surface water | place: USA:Blue River Watershed | collected 2017-08-17 | reverse complement strand
CAGCACGCTTACGGCCGGCAACGGCAGCACGCTCACGGCCGGCGTCGTCAGCACGCTTACGGCCGGCCACTACAGCAAGCTACATGCCGGCAACGGCAGCACGCTGCAGGCCGGCAACTACAGCACGCTCACGGCCGGCTTCGGCAGCACACTCACGGCCGGCGACGGCAGCACGCTGCAGGCCTGCAACGGCAGCACGCTCACGGCAGGTCTCGGCAGCACGCTGCGTTACGAGTATCGGGACGGCACACGTATGCGTACAGCCGTAGCATACGTCGGTGAGTTCGGCATTGAGCCGAACGTCGCATATAAGTGCGTGGACGGTAAGTTCCTGAAGGTTTCCTGAGACTGCCACTAACTTTTAGTCCTTAGATTTCAAGCACCTACGGTCATGTGCTAAAATTCGCACATGACCGTAGGTGCTGCAATCATTCATAAAACTGGCTGTGTCGTAGCTATCGACTGCCGTGTCACGTCAGAGTGTGGAACCAAACACTCCGACCGCGCGAGCAAGTACTTGCTATGCGGACCTCTAGTTGCGGCCTTTGCCGGCGACGTAGGGCAGCTACAAGCCGTTGCTCGCTCCTGGGTGGGTAAGGAGGCCTTGACGGTCGAAGAGGCCGTAGAAGCCAGCAAGGGCTGCGGAACTGGCTGGGAAGCTTTGATCTACAACAGCTTCGACCACACACTGTGGTCGCTTGACGGTGGAGGTGCGCTCATTGAGCACAGCACCATGGTCGTCATCGGCGCTGGTGGTGACACGGCGGCAGGCTACCTGCAGGGCTGGTTCGCTGCCAAGCCTAAGCTGCTCAAGTCATCTCGGAGCGTAGAGCGCGCGCTATCTGCTGCCGTGCAGGCCGCGGCTGGACGGAACATCTCCTGCTGCGAGGCTCACTACGTGATACGAGCCCATAGGTCCGGACGCCCTGCAGGTGTCGTGTCTTACATGTAGCTCTTTGCAATACAGTGAAACAATATGATACGGACCGGGGGTCTGGAGAAGCTAAGTGCGATCGATCTTGGACCGGCTGATCAAGCACCACCTGGATCGTCTCTCTAGATCTATATAATATATATATATTTAGTATATATATATATATTTTATTAAGAGGGGGGAGCAGCCTTCCACCAGGCTCTTCTAAGTACGCGAAATCGTTCATGTCTACTAGTATGGAAAAAACTGTCACTTAACTACTAAAAACTACAATGCAACACAACCTAATAAACCTAATACAGTGTAATATGACTTATGGAAAGGCGGACACTTTACTTACAGCTAACCACACTTACAGGCTCAAACCTGTTGAGCGCCACTTTGAGACATCCTACAAGTAGTTTTAAACACACCCAGTTAAGCCTTCGAAAGCCATAAGCTTTCTGAAAAACAAAGCATAGATAAGCAGAAAAACCTGTGCGCATACGTGTTCTCGGCTCTCACTCTGAAAAACCTCGAAAATCTCGCTCAAATGTCCTGACTGCGTACATGTATGTCACATATCCCACCAGCAAAAAACGCTACGCCCACATGCAACCACCCGTTTTTGACATGGCGTGAAACTCCTCACAGGTAGTCGCAAGTACTGCTGTACGCGTACATATAACTACCGCTTGACTTGTTTTTCTTGCATGCTAGTCTCAGCACATGAGCATTTTAGTGACCTTGTTCGACAGCGTTTACCGGCAGACAGGAAGCGTCACCGAGCTGTCTTTCACTACATTTGACCACCCTCAAGTCTGTGCATCGAAGATTAAAAGCCGTGCTTTCAGCCCCGCCGCCCTTCACGAGGGCGACCGTCGCGGGCTCGTTATGTCTCTGTCGTGCCTGGTTTTCGACTACGACGGGCACAAAACTCAAGGCTTGCCGGTATCAGCCCAGCGAGAGCTGTTCGAAGCTGTGCAGCAACTATCCTGCGCGTACGTGTTGCACAGCACATGGTCCAGCACGAACAAGTTCCGGCTGATCCTACCACTGGCGGAACCGGTTTCAGTTGACAGATACAAGCCTTTGCACGCGGCCGTAGCCTGGCGTCTTCTACCAGGCTATATGGACCCGTCGTGTAACCAGCCCACCAGGCTGTTTTACCTGCCGTCTGTTCCGAGCGACTCCGCCATTGAAGACTACGTCCTGGAATCGAACCTAGACCTGCCACGGCTCAAGCCGACCGACATGGACAGTTTCGCTCAGGACATCAACGGCGTGCAAGTGCACGTGCGCGTGGACTCGCCCGAGAGCTATCACCTGGCACTGTCCAGAAGCACGACCAAAAACGAAGACCTGAACAAATACACGTACATGCTCGCAGCTCGTGAAGCTGCCGACCCGTCAGGCTGCGGCGACCTAGACAAGTTTGTCGCGACGCTATGGCCGTTTGCCGAGCTAGGTCTGCGCAGCAACAAAGTCTCTTCACCTGTCCGGTCGTGGCGCGCGGCGCAGGACACTTTCGAGCGGGCTTGTAGAGACGGCTGGCAGCAAGGCTTGTCGGACGCAGACAACCGGCAGGTGTCGGACCGCAAGCTGCTAGCAAAGGCTTTAGGCATTAAGCCGAGTGACACGCTAGTTAAGTGGTCGAAAGAGCTAGTCAAAACCCCCGCGGCGCTTAAGGAAGCCGCCAAGGCACTGTCGCTGCATAATCAACTCGACGTGCGCGCGATGATGCTCAAGGCTTTGGAGCAGGCCGGCGAGCTGGACTTGACCGACGTACAGCAGCGCGTTGACGCCGCGCTGCAGGCCGCGCAGACTGAGGTAAACCAGCAGGCCGCGCGGCTGCACAAGCGCACGTCGGTGCCGGCCGACTGGGCGGACCTGGCCTTAGAGCTTGACAAGTCAGGCTTTCCGATCCCGCACGAAGACAACGTGTCTCTATGTCTGCGCGCCGGCGCGCAGCACATCGTGCGCAGCAGCCGCACCTTAGAAGTCTTGCACTTGTCCGCGGCGCCTTGGCACACCTGGCACGCACAGCAGCCTTTTCCCATGCCAGTGAACGTTGAGTCAGAAACGCTCGCCGTCATGGACTGGGTCAAGCCTATTTTGGGCCGCGCGGTCAGCAGCAGAGTCGCGAAAACCGCCCTGAAAGATTTCTTTGAATCGCAGCCGCCCACGTACGACCCGTTTTTGATGTACCTCGAATCGCTGCAATGGGACGGCAAGCCGCGCTTGGACACGTGGTTGACTGACTTGTGCGGCGCCGAGCAGTCCGTGCTCACGTCGCAATTCGGCCGTAAGTGGTTGTTGTCGGCCGTTCAGCGCACGTTTCACCCCGGCTGCAAGGCAGACACTGCGCTCATTCTGTGCGGACCGCAAGGCGTAGGCAAGTCGTCTACACTGGCAGCGCTTGTGCCAGAACGGAACATGTTTGCCGACAACTTGCCTGCGTTACACACAGCAGACGTGCACGTGATCATGTCAGATTTAGTGATCGTCGAGCTGGCTGAGTTGCACCAGCTCACCAGCCGAACGCAAGCCGAGCTTATTAAAGCGTTCATGTCGTGCACGCACGGCAAAGTCCGTCCGGCGTACGCGCACAGCGCGCAGACGTTCTTGCGTCGAGCCATCATCGCGGGTTCGACGAACGAACTATCAGGTTTTTTGACAGACGCGACAGGCGGCCGGCGGTTCTGGCCGGTCGAAGTCACGAAGTGCGACGTGCAAGCCGTTCGGGCGTGTCGTGACCAGCTTTGGGCGGAAGCCGTGATGGCCTATCGCAACGGTGAGCACTGTTATCTAACCGCAGAGCTTGAGCGTGCCGCGGAAACGCTACGACAGGACAAGCACGTTGTGCGCGACGAGCGCGTGCTGCGCGTTCAGCAGTTCATGGACGGCGAGCTTAAAGAACTCTACAGGCCGTACACGCGTACGCAGTCAGTCTCGGAGAGCGAAATCGTTGTGCGCGTGTTTTCGGACCAGTTCGCGCCCGGCTCTAGTGTTCCGCTGTTCATTTCGCCCACGCAGGTCTATGAGCTGCTGTGCTGTAACCCAAGTCGCACATCCCAGCAGGTTGTCAACAACATCATGACCAAAGCCGGGCTGCGCAAGTCCGATTTACGAACCAAAGACACTGCGCGCGCTTGCTTGTGGACGCGTGTTGAGTAACATGTAGTCCATGAGCAATCGGTCATCTGTACGAGCGGTAGGCTACTGCCGAGTCAGTACCAAAGAGCAAGACTTATCCATCGACGCGCAGAAAGACACTCTGCGCGCCTGGGCCAAGCAGAATAAAATCCAGCTGGTTGGAATCTATTGTGATGTCGGCGTTTCCGGCAGCACGCCGTGGCTTGCACGCCCCGGGCTGACGGACGCGACGCACATCATCAGAGCCGGTGAAGCGGAAGTGCTGGTCGTGGTCAAGCACGACCGACTCAGCCGCGACGTGTTCAACGCTGAGACTTATCTGCACGAGCTGCGCAAGCACGGCGCGCAAGTCATGACGGCGCTGGACGACCCAGACGAAGACCAGGACTCGCCAGAAAAGCAGCTCATGAGGCAAATGCTGCAGTCGTTCGCGCAGTTTGAGCGGAGTTTGATCTCGCAACGCACGCGCCGAGCACTAGCTGTGCTGAAAGCGCAAGGCAAGCGCCTGGGCAGGCCGCGTGTGGTTGACTACCAAACGCCTGCGGCGCGCGCAGCCATAGCGCGGATCGTTCAGGCGTACCGCCTAGGATTTTCGGCGAGCAAAACTGTCAAGATGATGAACGACGCTGGTGTGCCAAACATAGGCAGCTCCAAGAAGTGGAATACGCACACTGTAATTAGCGTCAGAAAGTGGTACGACGGCTTGACTGAAGTAGAAATCCGAGACAAGCTATTTCCTAATAGTTCGTACCTTGAAGCGCAACATCACGGAGCCGGGGAAAGTGCATGAAGCCAGTACAGAAAATCGCTATCAGCGTCAGCATGATGTCGGACGGTACCTTCAAGGTAGAAGTTCTAGGCATTGACGGCGCGCAAGTCGTAGGTAGCGAGCCAGAGCTAGAGAAGTCTGGTCTTGCGTGGGGCAGTGCGGTTCGCGAAATGACGCAAGTCGTGCAGAATGTTGCTTGGCGCAAGACGCGAGGCATGTTAGAACTAGTGCAACCGTCGCCGAGCGCGACCGTGAAAGTGCAGGCCTGACATGATTCAAGAGTTTGTGAAGAAGTTCGACGAAAACAGAGACAAGCTGGCCGAGAGTTTTCGACAGTCTGAGCCAGACACTTATGATGATCTTGTCCGGTCAGTCGTAGCGTTGTTCGACGTCATGGACCTAAACCGAGTTACGCGAATCTGCCACGGCGACTACTCTGGCTCGATTGTCTATGTGATTGGCGAGTCTGGCTACTCTCCTGAGACCTACTGGTACGTGAAGTTGTGGTACGGCTCGTGCAGTGTTTGTGACACTTTTTGCGCGGCACAAGAAAATCCTGACAAGGAAGAACGTGTTCGTAAGTACATGCTCATGGCCTTGTATATGGTTCAAGACCTGAAGGAGATGTAGCATTATGCGCACGTTCATGCTAACGCTATTGGCTGTTAGCGCGTGCGTCAGTAGTAGCAACACAGACCAAGTGCTGCTCCGGACCTTGCGCAACCACGCGTATCAAAGCATAGTCTTGCTTAACGTTGATGAGCAAACAAGCTGCGCCGGTTTTCGAGCTCGGACGATGCTCGGAACACCGGTAGGCGGTGTAGTGTGTGAGGATGGTACAGTACGATGACAAGCGCTAGAACAAACTGGTACGCAGCCCGGCTAGCTGCCGAGAGGAAATCGGCAGTTGAGCACAAGTTTCACGAACCTGTTGGAAACGGTCCGCTGCCGGACCTGGTAGCATGCAAGTCCTGCGGATACATCAGCTGCGGATGCGTGTGGTCAAGAGAATACTTCACGGCGGTTGACCACGAAATCATCGCAGAGTTGCCAGAGCGCATTTCGGCAGAATGTGCCGTGCGCATGACCGAGATCATGATTCGGGCGATTCAAAAATGGACACCCGACGTCAAGGTGCGTGCTGAGCCTGCGCTGATGAAGCATTGGTTCAAAGAAGAAATCGGCAGTTGAGCCCTTCATGGGCTCAACGCAGAACGACTTGGCATAGTTCTTTACAAACTCAGAAAGTACCTATCAGCATGACATGGCCAATCGTCGCACTCACGTGCTGGCTCACAGGGCTTCTAGCCTGGGCTGTACGTACCACCTACACAACTCGAAAAACCACCAAGCTGGTGGCGTCTCTGGAAAGCAACGCCGCCGCGCTTCAGCTCATCCTGGAGAGGCAGAAAGTGCTTGAGCACGCCGTGGCTAACGCCTTGGCTCAGATGGTGCAAGCCACAGGCTACAGTGAGGAAAAATACCGGCAGTTGATGACTGCCAAGTTACAGCATAAGCGATGAACATACAGCACAGCAGCGCAACTCAAGAGTGGGGAACCCCGCCAGACGTTCTAAATCGTGTTCGCCGCGTGCTTGCGGGTGGTATTGACCTGGACCCGGCTAGTTCATGGCACTGGAACAAAAACGTTCAGGCTGAACGCATTTTCACCAAGCAAGACGATGCGTTGAAGCGCGAATGGCACGCTGAGAGACTGTTCTGCAACCCCCCCGGAGGAAAGGTCGGAAACAAGTCCTTGACTGTGATGTTCTGGTCAAAGCTATTGCAGGAGTTCGCTGCTGAGCACGTGCGTCACGCCGTGTTCATGGGTTTTTCTTTGGAGTGTCTGGCCACGACTCAGCAGTGCTTGGTAGGAGTAATAGACGTACCATTCTGCGTGCCTCGCCGGCGCATGAAGTTCGTGAACCTGGGCGTAGAGAAAACGCAGCCAAGCCACGCAAATGTCATTGCGCTGCTGTCCGGTTCAAGCACGGTTCTGAACCGGTTCGTCGCAGAGTTTTCAGAACTAGGAAAGGTAATTGTTCAGTGATGAGATACTCTGATGGAAAACTCACCATCGACTGCGTAGATGCAGCGTTGTTCAAGCACCTCGTGAACGCCGCCCTGGCGTTTGGCAGCAAGAAGCCGGAAGCTGCCAGCCCAAGCCGGGAAATCGGTTACTACACCGTAGGCACAATCTTGCATGAGTACGACGATCTGAAGAGACATCTGGACTGCGGAGGTTGCGTTACCCGACCTAAAGGAGGTCCAGTCTATCGCATTGTTGAAGACAAAGGTCTATGCTTCTGGTCTTACATGTGGGAAAAAAGCGCAACATCAAGCCTGCACGGACTGGCATTGCCAGTCGTCGCCACCGAAGCACCGGACGGCAATCACACTCTTGGTACAGAGCAGTGATATGGGACGTATACTGCAAAAACTGCTCAAGGACAGGGGCGCGGCAAGCATGCCTCGCAACACGCGCAGCGGAAAGCTTTGGGCTGAGCTCGAAGGTGTCGAAGAAGGACCGGAGTTGTTGAGAATCCGCGTGCTTGAGCGGCGCGTATGGCAAGACGATGATGACTTGCCAGAGCTGCTGCAGCTGATGACTGCACGGTTTCGCAAACCTGGTAGCTCTGCTGAGCTGCTGCCCATGCAGGCGCTTGCGCTTGCGGAAGCCGTAGCGTACGGACGATGCCACACAGTGGCCAGCGTAGGCAGCGGTAAGACTTTGCTCAGTCTGTTACTTCCTATAGCCTTCGGCAGGCAGCGGCCGCTACTGCTCACATACGCGGCTCTTGTCACTAAGACAATTCGAGAGTTTCAGGAACTCTCTAAAGACTGGCAGGTGCCGAACAATCTGAAAATCCTGTCATACGAAAAATTGTCATTGGAATCGCACGCGGATTATCTAGACCGCGTGAAGCCGGACATCATTATCTCGGACGAGTCGCACGCCCTAAAAGCGTTCGGCAAAGCCGGCCGCAGCAAGCGCCTGTCCAAGTTCCTTGACGCTAACGAGCACACGTGCGTTTTCACCCCACTCACAGGCACGCCTGGAGACAGCACCATTAACGACTATTCACACTTGCTGGCGTGGTCATGCAGAGAGCACAGTCCGCTACCTCGCGGCGGCTCCGAACAGCAGCAGTGGGCGCAAGCCTTGGACGAAAAGACGACGTCTAGGCGAGCCGTAGGAGCTTTAAAGCAGTTCAGCGCGGACGGTACAGACCATCTGGAAGCCGTCCGGGAAGGTATTGGACAACGCATCGAGCAAACACCTGGAGTTGTGTACTACCGACGCAGCTCTGTAGACTGCAGCCTGTATTTACACAGCCTTATACACGACAAGCCGTGTCCTGACATGGACGCCATTTTCGCACATGTGCGCAAAACGCAAGATGAGCTGCCCAACGGACGTGTTCTGGAAACACCGATTGAGCGATACCAGCTGTTTCAAACGCTTGGCCTAGGCTTCTACAGGTATTTGGACCCAGCCCCTCCAGTAGCGTGGCGTGAAGCCAGGAAGTCCTGGCACGCGTTCGTTAATCAGTTCTTGGATATGGACGGCTGTCCGTTTGAGACCCCTGCACAGGTCACGCTCGCCGTAGAGAACGGCACGGTAGACAGCTTAGGCACATACGAGCAGTGGAAGACTGTAGAGCCCAGCTTTACACCAGTCAGCAAAGTTGAGTGGTTCAGCGACGTTACGCTCAACAGTGTAGCGGACTACATGACCAAGCACAAAGCGCTCATCTGGACTAGTTTCCCGGCGTTCGGACGCGCGCTCGCTAAACGCTCCGGCAAGCCGTTCTACCATCACGGTGGAGTAGCTCTAGGACACGGACCAATCGAAGAACGCAAGACCTTTGATAGCGTAGTGCTATCACTCAAGGCGAACGCGTTCGGCCGCAACCTGCAAGGTTGGCACAACATGCTGCTTACCGACGTCCCGGCCAAAGCGGACCTGCTGGAGCAAGTAATCGGGCGCTGTCACAGGCAGGGGCAGAAGTCGGAAGCTGTCAACGTGACGTTTTTATACTCTTCAGCCGAGTCGTGCGTCGCCCTAGAAAAAGCACGAGGGCGCGCAAGATTCGACGCCAAGATGAATCGCAATGTATCCAGCAAGTTGCTGTGCTGCGATTTTTTGGCCTCGACCTTAGAGGAAGTTCGTGCTAAGACTACGGGCGCGCGATGGCGCGTGCGTTGAAAAGGAAAAAGAAAATGGGATTGTTCAGTGGAATGAATTTGGGTGGCGTCAAGGTTTCGGGCGGTCGCGGTCAAGATTTGACACCGGGTAAGTATGAACTGGAAATCACCGGCGTAAAGGCGGGGACGACCCGTGACGACTCAAAGTTTTTTGAGGTCATTCACAAGGTGTTGACGGCGGAAGGCCCCGAGTCGACCAAGGTCGGTGACGAAACCAACCTGTATTGTCTGCTGCGTGGCGACGGGCGAGACATCGCCATGCAAAACATGAAGGAAATCGTCGTTGTCATGTGCGGACTTGATCCGCGCAACGTCAATGACGCCGAGCTCGTGAATGGTGAAGACTGGGGTGATATCATTGACGACATGATCAAGTCACCAGCGCAGTATATCGGCCGCAAGGTCAAGTGCTCCGTGCGCATGGTGCCTATCAAGAAACCGAAGGCTGGTGGGCGTACGCAGTTCCCGGCACGCACGTACGAACCACATCCGGAGACACGTAAGATCGCGCTTGGAGAGTGAAATTACGAATTATGCTGCAGAGACTGTGCATTGTGGTATGGTCTTTGCAGCATGGACGACAGACTTTGGCACTTGGTTATAGACGCGCTGCCTGCACGGAAGTTCGCAGCTGCATTTGAAGAGCAAGCCGGCGAGCTTACTGAACTCGACCAGGGCGTTGAAGAGCCCACGCAAGCAGGCAGCGTGCGTGTGCTCGACAACGGCCTGGCTGTTTTGACTCGTTCAGACGGTAGTAAGTCTCTGTTCGAAACCAGACACAGATACGAGTACAACAAGCGCATGGCCAGCTGGGCCAAGTTCGCTCGCGGATACTGGACGGAGTCGGTGCCCGCCGAGTCTGGATTGTACTTTTGTAAGGACCGCGACCTAGGAAGGGTCACGGTTCGCGAGCTTAAGCGCCAAGGCCGCCAGATGAAGGATGTATCTGGCGGCCTTGCACCTTGGGGTCAAGTGACGACCTGGCAAGGTTACTGGTGGTCTGAACCTATGGGCGCATTGCCGGAAGCATACTGATGATCAAATCCGCCATTTCCAGAGTGTTGCTGAATATCGTGAAGCATATAGTTCTGTCGGATCTACGACGTGTAGACCCAAACAGTACACTGAGCGACTTGCAGGTAGTTGTGATGTGGAACCCGACCGTCGGGCGCCAACAAACCAAGCCTAACGTACGTCCAGAGGACCTGAACTGATGGATTATCTGGAACATGTGGCGTGGGATACCGAAACAGATCTCATTGAAGCCGGTAAGTTGGCTCCAGAGCTGGTGTGCGTTTCTGTATGTGACGCAGACTTTGATCCAGTCCTTGTGGACCACATGTCGTGCGAAGAACTACTGCGTGAGTTGTTTGCGCAGCACGTATTGACCGGGGCCAACGTTGCTTACGACTCAGGAGTAGTTGTTACAGAATTTCCAGACTTGATGCCGGTGGTGCTGAAAGCGTACCGAGAAGGCCGTGTGCTTGACGTGCAACTGGCCGAGCAGCTGCGGGACATCTCCACTGGGGAACTGAACGGCTTCAAGAACGTCAACGGAGCGTACATCAAGCTTTCGTACAGCCTGGCGGCGTTGCACGAGCGGCACGGCTTCGGTCCACTCGCCAAGAACGATACGTTCCGTCTGCGCTACGGCGAACTCCGAGGGTTGAGCGTTGAGCGATACCCAACAGAGGCTGTTCGATACGCTAAGGACGACGCTGTGGCGACATTGCGAGTCCACCACGCCCAGCAAACCATATTCGGAGGACGCCTGACGGACCTCCCTCGTCAAGCTCGGTCTGCGTTTGCGTTGCATTTGATGTCAATGCGGGGCATCATAACAGATAAACGAGCATGCCAGGAATACCTGGAAGAGGTGAAGAAAGAGCTTGAAGCAGCCAGAAAAACGCTCGAAACGCACGGACTTGTCCGTAAGGATAAAGGTACCAGAGACACCAAAGCTGCGCAAGCGTACATGGTCAAGGCGGCGGCGGCGTCCGGCGTAGAGCTTAAGGCTACCAAGACCGGCATTAGCCTGGACGCAGAGGCGTGCCGTGAAGTGAACGATCCGGTCATGAACGCTTACGGGCTGTTCTCGTCCGCCAAGACTGTCTTGCAGCGGACCGAAGAACTAGCTTCCAACCACCCACAACAGACTAGGTTCACAGTATTGGTGAACAACGGTCGTACCAGCAGCAGCAAGCCGTCGGCCCCGCTTGTCGGGCAGAATCTACAGAACATTCCGCGCGGCGGAAAGATGCGCCAAGTGTTTACGGCTCGTCCCGGTTTCGTGCTCTGTAGCGTAGACTTCACTGGTGCGGAAATCAACACGTTCGCACAGTGTGAGCTTTGGCTTACTGGAAAGTCTGTCATGGCCACAGCTGTCAATGAAGGTAAGGACCTTCACTGTATGGTAGCAGCCGAGCTACTTGAGTGCACTTACGAAGAGGCGTATAAGAACCGAAAAACAGGTAAATACGCCTGGGCGCGTCAGCTGGCCAAGGTTGTGAACTTCGGAGCCCTTGGCGGCCTAGGCGGCGAAACGCTGATGATGCAGAACAACAAGGCGGCGACGCGCCCAGAGCAGAAGATGGACCTGCAGCTGGCCCAGCGCTTGTTACAGATCTGGTATCAGCTTTTTCAGACACGGCCCTATTTTAACTACATCCAGTCTTTGTTCGACACGTCCGGCCGGGCCACAGTAGAGCAGTTCCTGTCTGGCCGGTGGCGTGGCGGGCTGAAGTACACAGAAGCCGCGAACACGTTTTTCAGCGGCCTTGCTGCAGACGCTGGCAAGTCTGCCATGTGTGAGCTCACAGACGAATGCTACGACCCTACGCTGAAGTCCGTTCTGTACGGCAGCCGGCCTTTGCTGTACGTGCACGACGAAATCATCGCAGAGCTGCCAGAGCACATTTCGGCAGAATGTGCCGTGCGCATGGCCGAGATCATGATTCGAGCGTTCCAAAAATGGACACCCGACGTCAGGGTGCGTGCTGAGCCTGCGCTGATGAAGCATTGGTTCAAAGGCGCGGACGCGGTTTACGACCACACAGGACGGCTGCGCGTGTGGTACCCAACAGACGACCCTGGATACAAGCCAGAGAAGTACCTGCGCGCGGTGCAAGGACAAATGTTTTCCGATTGAACACAAACTAGGAGTGCACATGGGTAAGCTTGACCGATTGAAGAACGCATTGAAGAACGCATTGAAGATGACTGAGCCTGCTGCTGAGCCTGCTGCTGAGCCTGCTGCTGAGCCTGCTGCTGAGCCTGCTGCTGAGCCTGCTGAGCCTGCTGAGCCTGCTGAGCCTGCTGAGCCTGCTGAGCCTGCTGCTGAGCCTGCTGCTGAGCCTGCTGCTGAGCCTGCTGCTGAGCCTAAGAAGCGAGGGCGGCCTAGGCGGCGAAACGCTGATGCAGAACAACAAGGCGGCTACGCGTCCGGAACAGAATACGGACCTGCAGCTGACCAAGCGCTTGTTCATATCTTGTATCAGCTTTTTTAGACACGACGCGCGGTGCATCCGTGACCAAACAAGAAGTGCTTGCGCAGGTTAGTCCGGCGTTCTACTCCGGACTGACGTTTTATGTCACGTTTGACGCAGACCGTCCAGGGGTCAGCGTCCCGGAAAAATATCGAGGACGCACAGCTGAAGTCAGGGCTAGTAAAGATACAGGAGCGTGTGTCGTAGGAGACAATCTGTGTCTGACAGTGAACGAAACGGTACTCGTGGTACCGTTCAGTGCAGTGCTGAAAGTAGCGGTCGTACCGCGGTTGAGATTAATTCAAGGAGGTAAAAAGTGAAAAAGCGAGATATGTTCACAGGCAAAAGCTTGACGCCCCCGAAGGAAGATTTCGAGTGCAAGTTGTTGGTCAGTTACTTGAAGCAGCGTAGTGTGACTTTCTACACGCACATCGCTAACGAGTCGCCCAGCGTTAAGAGCCGTGTACGGAACGCAGCCCTCGGTCTTACCAAAGGCGTACCTGACTACTTCATCATCTTGCCGAACGGTAAACCGTGCTTCATCGAAATGAAGCGTCGCGTTACGACCGCTCATCGACCTCGAATCTCTGACGCACAGTACGCCTGGATTGACCGGCTTAACGAGGTTGGGGTCGCCGCGAAGGCTTGTTTCGGGTTTGAACAAGCCAAGCAGTTCATCGAGGAACTATGGCCGGTGTCGGAACAGTCAGCCACGCAGTTGGAATTCGCATTTGCAGACCGTTTGCGGCCACGACGACGGAAGCATTTTTCTGAACTCGCAGAACTCGAACAAGTTGCGGTAGCAGACCTGGTGGGTACGCTCGAATCAGAGGACATTTCATGAGTGGTCGCACGTCAGCCATCACTTTCAGGGTAGCACAGTCTATTATGGAGTTCTGGCAACTTCGTGCCATAGCTGAATACCAGCTGCCGGAGTATATGAAAGCGTCTCAACTAGATGCCCAAGCGTAAGACAGTTTCGCCCAGCAAAATCGAAGCCTGGCAGCGATGTCAGGTCAGATACGCGTTCAACTACATCGCAGGCATCAAGGAACCTTTCGCTGCTGCAGCAGAAGCTGGCACACGAACTCACAAAGTCTTGGAAGACGGTGGTCCTTGGGATCAGGTGTGGGGTAAGTACCAAGTCGGATGGATGGCCAAGCTGCTTCACGACGAGACTCCTGCGGGCGTTGTGGCTAGGGAAGATAGATTTGAAACAGACTTGCACGGTGTTCCGTTCGTAGGCGTTATTGATTTCCAGTCTGACACCGTTGTAGGAGACTACAAGACGACAAGCAACAAGCGAAACTGCAAGACTGTTGCAAAGCTGGAGAATGACGCCCAGCGCCTGGTATACACAGAAGTGCGCCCTGGCGCTCAAGAAACGCTATGGTTGTACGGAGACTGGGCCACCATGAGCGTCACACCTCGAAGAATGCCGGTCGACCGCAAGGCCGATAAAGAGCGGTTCAAGCTACATGTTCTTACACCCGCGGAACAGATTATGTCGCTGTCCGACGGTATCGACCCACTCAGCTTGACTAAAGACACAAGCGCATGTAGACTGTTCCCACCCGCCGGATGTCCGTACAAGGACAAATGTTTTCCGATTGAACACAAACTAGGAGTGCACATGGGTAAGCTGCTTGACCGATTGAAGAACGCATCGAAGACGACTGAGCCTGCTGCTGAGCCTGCTGCTGAGCCTGCTGCTGAGCCTGCT
>JACCDQ010050014.1_pt1 | contig 14255 bp, 12 predicted proteins | sample 7446031 | NCBI WGS metagenome assembly JACCDQ01 (sample SAMN15323442, study PRJNA562643) | freshwater metagenome | isolation source: river surface water | place: USA:Blue River Watershed | collected 2017-08-17 | reverse complement strand
GGCCCACGCCCCAGTACATCAGGCGCAGATCTGCCTTGGAGTACTTCTGGGCCGGCAGCCCGCGCAGGACGATGAAGCCCAGGCCATCCTCCAGCTCGCCGAGCACCCGGTCAAAGGTGGCGCGCAGGGCCGGGAGGGGAAAGTTCTCCTGGGTGAGGGTCTCGAAGTCCAGTCCCTGCTGGCGCGCCGAGACCAGGGCGGCGTCCAGGCCCTCGATCTCGGCCGGGGTCAACTGGACCACCCATTGGCGATTGGTTTCCAGGTCCTTGGCCAGCCAGCCGGTCTGTTGTTTCATGCGCTTGTCTTTCGTGCGTGGATGGCTCGTGTGAGAATTGGCTCCGAGGGCAGATCCACATTTCTGTCGTCGAAAAATACATTTTGTCGACAATATAAATCCATGTCAACTGAAATTCCCGCCGAATCCGCCGATTCGCGTGTTCGCGCCGATCTGGTGGTGGACAAGCTCGAGCAGCTCATCCTGGACGGCCATTTCCGGCCCGGGGAGAAATTGCGCGAGCAGGCGCTGGCCGATGAACTCGGCGTCGGCCGAGCGCCCCTGCGGGAAGCCATCCGGACCCTGGAGGGCCGGCGCCTCCTCGAACGCACACCGCGCTCCGGCGTGCAGGTGGTCGGCCTGTCGATCGAGGACCTGGAGCAGATCCTCATCACCCGCGAGGCGCTCGAGGGCATGGCCGCCCGCCAGGCGGCGGAGAACATGACGGTGGCCGAGGTCAACGCCCTGCGCAACGCCGCCCTCGCCCTGGAAGAAAAGCCCGACTCGGCAGCCAACGCCGTCTACCGCAGCGGGCCAGACAACGACTTCCACCGCCTCATCGCCAAGGGCAGCCGCAACGAGTGGCTGGCGGGCATCCTGATCCGCGACGTCTACTCCCTGCTGCGCATCTACCGCATCCAGGCGGCCCGACGGCCCGACGTCTCCGACAGCTTGGCCGAACACCACGCCATCATCGACCGCATCCACGCCCGCGACGGCGAAGGCGCCGAAGCTGCCATGCGCGCCCACCTCCGACGGGCACGTGAACGCGCGCTGGAACTGGCGCGGGCTTGAGCCTGATTGGACGGTTCGGTAGTCCACAAGTATCTGAAATAATTCACAAAACCCCCATCTAGACGACAGTTATGCAATACTGTCGACAAAATAGATGGGCGCCGGGCTGTGCTGGCCATGGACGCTCCCTTTCCACCCCCAGGAGCGAGACATGCAACGACGCACCAGCCCTTTCCCAGCCTGCGGCGAGTCCCAGGCGTCCCACACCCCCTTCGCCTTTGCCGGGTCACACGCGGACAACGGTGCCCGGTGGCGGGCCCCTCTGCGCCTGTGGACCGCCGCGCTGGCCGTGGTCAGTGCCGGCCTGCTGGGCATGCCAGTCCAGGCCCAGGACTTCCCGCCCGCCAGGCAGATCAACCTGGTGGTCGGCTTCCCGGCGGGCGGTGCCATCGACACGATTGCGCGGGCCGTGGCCCAGAAGCTCTCGCAGACGCTCAAGCAGCCCGTCGTGGTCACGAACCGGCCGGGGGCCGGCGGCAACATCGCTCAGCAAGCGGTGGCCCAGGCAGAGCCGGACGGGTCGACGCTGCTGCTGGCCTCCATCGGCTCGCTCGCCATCAACCGCCACATGATGAAGATCACGCACGACCCGCAGCGTGACCTGGCGCCGGTGTCCATGGCCGCCGTGTTTCCCAATGTGCTGATCGTGCGGCCCGAGCTGGGCGTGAAGACCCTGCAGGAATACCTGGCCCTGGCCAAGCGTGACAGCAAGAAGATGAGCTTCGCGTCGGGCGGTGTGGGCACCGCCTCCCACCTGGCCGGCGAGATGTTCAACCAGCGCGCCGGCGTCGACATCCTCCACGTGCCCTTCCAGGGTGGCGCGCCGGCCATGACCGCCCTCCTGGGCGGGCAGGTGACGGCCTATTACGCGACGCCCGCGTCGGCGGGCCCCTTCCTGGAGTCGAAGAAGGTCGTGGCCCTGGCCACCACCGGTGTCGAACGTTCGCCCGAACTGCCCAAGGTGCCCACCGTCGCCGAGTCGGGCCTGCCAGGCTTCAACGCCACGAACTGGTACGCCTTCGTGCTGCCCGGAAAGACACCGCCTGCGCTGGTCAAGCGCTGGAGCACCGAGGTGGTCAATGCCCTGAACTCCCCCGACGTCGTGGCCGCGCTCGCCCAGCATGGCCTGGTGCCCAAGGCCTCCACGCCCGAGGAGCTCGCGGCCTTCCTGGACAGCGAGACCAAGGCCTGGGGCAAGGTGATCGCCGAACGGCGCATCACCGCGCAGTGAGAACGCCCCGGCATTTGAACGACCGATGAAGAACCCGACTCCTCCCGCCGAGGCGCTGACGCGCCGCCTGGCCCGCAAGATCCTGTCCATTGGCAAGGCCGACCTCACGCCCCTGGCCATCCGACAGGCCAAGACCTGCCTGATCGATGCGATCGGCGTCTCGCTGGCGGGGAGCGTGGAGGATGCGACACGCATCCTCCTGCGCACGCCGGGCGTGGCCCAGACACCGGGCCGCTGCCGCGTGATCGGGACCTCGACCCTCACCAGCGCCCTGGATGCGGCCCTGGTCAACGGAACCGCCGCCCACGCGCTGGACTATGACGACTTCAGCAGCATCATGGGCGGGCACCACACCGTGCCGCTCATGCCGGTGCTGCTCGCGCTGGGCGAGGAACGCGGCCTGCCGGGCGAGGACTTGCTGCTGGCGTATGTGGTGGGCGTGGAAGTCGAGATCCGGATGGCGCGAGCCCTGGGCTTCCACCACTACGACAAGGGCTGGCACCCGACTTCGACCCTGGGCACCTTCGGCGCGGCGGCCGCAGCCGCGCGCCTGATCGGACTGGACGAGGCGCAATGCGCCACCGCGCTGTCCATCGCCGCGTCGATGGCTGCGGGCATCAAGGCCAATTTCGGCACGATGGTCAAACCCTTCCACGCCGGCCAGTGCGCGCGCAACGGCCTGCTGGCCGCCCTGCTGGCGCAGGCCGGCTACGACGCCGAGCCCTTCGCGCTGGAGCACACACAGGGCTTCCTCAATGTCTTCAACGGCGCGGGCACTTTCGACACCGAGCTGCTGTTCAAGGACTGGGCCTCGCCGCTGGAGATCGAAGGCAAGACCATCGCGCTCAAGCAGTTCCCCTGCTGCGGCAGCACGCACCCCGCCATCACCATGATGCTGCGGCTGGTGCGCGAGGAAGGCCTGCGCGCGCAGGACGTGGCCCGCATCGAGATCCTCCCCCATGGCCGCCGGCTGCGGCACACCGACACGCCGGTTCCGCAGTCCCCACTGGAGGCCAAGTTCAGCGTGCAGTACGTGGTGGCGCGCGCGCTCCTGGACGGCAGCGTGCGGCTGAAGGACTTCGAGGGCGAGGCCTACGCCGAGCCCGCCATCCGCGCGCTGCTGGCGGTCACCGAGGCGCGTCCGCACCCCGAGATGGCCGACGATGCGGAAGACCAATGGGGCGCCGAGGTCATCGTCTGGCGCCACGACGGCCAGCGGCTGTCGCGGCGCATCGACCAATTGGTCGGCCGCGGCGGCGACACGCCGATGACGCGCGAGGAGATGTGGGAGAAGTTCCAGGACTGCGGGCAGCGGGCACTGCCGGCGGAGCGTCTGCCGGCATTGTTCGAGGCGCTGGAGCGGTTCGAGACACTGGAGGACGTGGGGACGATGACCCAAATGATCGCGCTTCAGGAGCCGGGCGCACGACGGGGATCAGACCCTTGCTAGGATGGCAATCAATTTCCAATTTCACTGCACTACTTCCCCGTGAGCAAAATCCTCCTCCCCCTGTCTCTCGCCGCGCTACTGGCCGCTTCGGCAGCACAAGCCCAGATCAGCCGCTTCGAGGGGTGGAGCGTTGGCGCAAATCTCAACATGGTGTCGGGGACGTCGACGGAGATCCCCGGTTACCCCAACATGTACCCGTGGGAAGGTCTTGGGCGAACCACCGGCAACATTTCCGTTCAAGCCTCATACAGCAAAGCCCTTCGAGACGATGTCCTCCTGTCGATCGGTGTCGGCCACTCCTTCCCGTCAGCGACAATCTTCAAGGATCACAGCCCCATCACGAACCAATCCATCAAGCTGGAGAATTTGACTTCCGTCCACGTGGAGTCGGGGCTTCTGGTTTCGCCTTCGACGCTGGCCTTTGGCAAAGCCTCTTTTGAGGCTGCGCGTATTGGCTACAACGCCCCGGCCGCTGGCCTTGCCGAATCGCACCGCGTCATCGGTTCCGGATTCGGATTCGGAATTCGAACGGCAATCAGCGCCAACCTGATGCTCCAGACGGAAATCAGGAGAATCGCTCTCCACGCCTACCAGCTCGACGCAGCCCCCCTGGAGGGATTCAAGACCTCTCTGGCCATTGGATCGGTGGGCCTGGCCTACAAGTTTTGAATGAGCGATCGAGCGAAGCGTCCGGGGGTTTCGCACCCGGTCAGTCCGACCAGGGGTTGAACAGGTCGACCGGCAGCCCCACAAGGTCCTTGGTGTTGCATGTCACGAGCACGAGGCCATACGTGAGCGCAGTGGCAGCCAGCAGGCTGTCGATCGCCGGCAAGGGCCGTCCTGCCTCGGCGACGAGACGGCCCCAGCGGTCCGCGACGACCTCGTCAATGCCGAGGATGCGGCCGTTGAAATAGGCGGGCAGGTCGGTCTCCAGCCAATCCCCCAGGGACTGCCTGCGCCGCTTGTCCTCCAGGCCCACGATCCCTTTGCGGATTTCGCCGAGCAACCCAGTCAACCACCCTGGCGTCGGCCTTCTTCCGCCGAAGCTCGGAAAGCACGTTGGTGTCGAGCAGGTAGCTCACAACTCGGTCTCGCGGGTCAGGCTGGGGTCGCGATCGAGCTTCAGGTCCTCGGAGCCGTGAAGGGGTGAATTGCGCATGAAATCCACCAGGGAATCACGCCCTCCGGTGAGCCGGTCATAGGTACGATGCGACACGACGACAGCCATCGACTTGCCGTGGACCGTGATGTCCTGGGGCTGGCGCTGCGCCTGCTTGACCAGTTCGGACATTCGCGCTTTCGCGCCCTGCATTTGCCAGCGCTGCATGGGCCACCTCCTATTCTGACCAGACAGGTCAGACTCTAGCCACTCGCACGCGAAGGGACAAAAAAAAAAGCCGCCCCTCGGGCGGCTTTCCGCATGGCGCTTGGCGTGCCGGGAGGACCCGGCACCCGCAGATCAGGAGTCGGCCTTGAAGTTCAGCGCCGTCACCAGGCGCCGGCCCATCTCGGAGTCGGCGGCCAGGCGGCGGGCGTGGTCGGCGGTGGTGCCGGCCTCGATGTGGCCGGCCAGGGGCGTCACGAAGTCGCGGATGTCTTGCTGGGCCATCGCGGCACGCAGCGCGGCGTTCAGGCTCTCGCGCACCGCCTCGGGCGTGCCGGCCGGGGCGAAGAAACCGAACCACTCGCGGATCACGAGTTCGCCGAAGCCCTGCTCGCGATACGTCGCCACCTCGGGCACATAGGGCGAGCGCTCCGGGCCGGAGGTGGCCAGGATGCGCGCCTTGCCGGTCTTGTGGTGCTGGGCCATGTCACCCAGCGGGGAGGACATGCCCGCCACCTGGCCACCCAGCACCTGCGGGATGGCCGGGCCGGAGCCGGCGAAGGGCACGTTGGTGATCGGGAAGTTGGCCAGCATGGCCAGGCGGCCTGCCAGCAGGTGCGGCATGGAGCCGGAGCCGGGGTTGGCGATGGTGGCCTTGCCGGGGTTGGCGCGGGCCCACTCGGCGAAATCCTTGATGTTGCGCACCGACTCGGGCACGGCCGGACCGACGGCGAAGGCATGGTCGGTGGCGTGACCCAGGCCGATCGGGACGACGTCCGAGGTCGCGTAGTTCAGCTTGGGGTAGGAGTGCGGGAAGATGGTGAACATCGACGCCGGCGTGTACAGGATGGTCGCGCCGTCGGCCGGGGCGCCCTTGAGCATCACCACGCCCACCTGGCCACCACCGCCGGGCTTGTTGTCGACGATGACCGCGTTGGCGTAACCGCCACGCAACTTGTCGCTCACGCGCCGGGCGAAGGCGTCGGTGGTGCCGCCGGGCGGGAAGCCGACGATGATGCGCAGCGTCTCGGGACGCGACTGGGCAAAGGCGGTGATCGGGCCGAGGCCGGCGAGGCCGACGGCGGCGGCGGCGCCCTGGATCAATTGGCGACGGGTGGTCATTTTGGGTATCTCCTGTACAGCGGACAGCCACAAAGGCTGGACGATTGGGGGTTGTACAGGCGCCTCAGGGTCCGGGCTACGGGGTTTTCACCATGTGAGGGGCTTCGGCGGACCCCGGCTGGCTGCGCCGCCTCACTGGCCCTCGAGGGACTCGAACGCGCCCTTGCCCGCCAGGATGTGGCCCCGCAGCCTGGCCAGGCGCTCGATGCGCGTCTGCGCCTTCTTGGCCGAGCCAAGGTGCAGGACGTAGCTTCGCTGCCGCCCCGGGGTGAGGCGCGCGAAGGCCTGCGCCAGTTCGGCATCGCGGGCGAGGGAATCGGCGAGTTCGGCGGGGAGGTCCAGCGAGCGAACTTCCTTCGGCGCCTGGCGGCCCGCGAGGGCATGCGCAATCGCCTGCCGCAGGAAGCCGCGGATCGCGCCAGCCTGGCGGCGGACCTCGGCGGCGTCCCTGAACCGCATCATCCCCGGGTGCTGGGTGTTCGGCCCCCCGCGCTCCAGCAGTCCCTCCGGGTCATCGAGCAGGGCGGGGTTGAAGAAGCTGATGCGAAAGTCACCGCGCAGCGCGCCGAGGATGGCGATGTTGCGGCCGGCATGGACGTAGCAGGGGTGGCTCCATTTCAGGGTTTCGACCAGTCCCGCGTCCAGGCAGATTTGCCGCAACGCCAGCAGGCCGTCCTGCCAGACCTGGGACGCGCAGTGCGGCGTGTCAAAGCGTTCGCAGCGGCCGCAGCCGCGGGAAAAATAGTCGGGGGCGAAGGTGATGGCGGGCATGAGGCCTCCGGGGTGGGCGACAGGCCCAGTGTGGCGGCAGGGGCCGGCCACCGGCAGGGCGTGGTTGCCCATTTCAACACTCTTCGATCCACAGTCGATCATGCGTGGGCTTGAATGCGCGGCATCAGGCGCCCTGCTGGACCAGGTGCTTGGTCGGGGGAGTGCGCGTGGCGTCTTGCTGCAGACCGGACGCCACGCGAGGCGCATGCGGCAGGACCCGAAACAAAAACGGGACAGAGCAAGTCTGTCCCGAATGAGTGGTAGGGCGTGCTGGACTTGAACCAGCGACCAAGGGATTATGAGTCCCCTGCTCTGACCAACTGAGCTAACGCCCCCACCGAGAAAGATTCTAAGCGTCGCCGAGATCGCCGCCGACACCCGCATCAGGTCGCCAAAGCTCGAACCAGGCGCCGCGAGATCAGCCAGGCCGGTAGTCGTCCGGCGCGCCAGGGGGGATGGGCGGGTGCGCTTTGAGTGAGGCCTGGAAGGCATGCACCATCTTGCGGATCGGGCCGCGTACCCAGCCCTGGGCGGCGTTGACGTCGCTCTCTTCTTTCGGGTCCTGGACCAGGTTGAACAGATACGGCGTCTCCAGGTGGTTGGCACCGTCATTGGGCTCCACTTCCCAGACGAAGTGCATCTTCCAGTCGCGCCACTTGGCCGCGCGCAACTCACTCTTGATGTAGTAGACAAACCCCTCTCGGTTGGACTTGTCCTGCAGGCCACGCCAGAAGTCGAGCTGGTCGACACCGTCGATGACCCGATCTTGCGGCAGACCCACGCCAGCGGCCCGCGCCAGCGTGGGCAGCATGTCCACCACGTGCACGATCTCGTTGGTGACGCGTTGGGCAGGGACCTGACCCGGCCAGCGCACGATGAGTGGCACACGCAGCGCGCCCTCCATCGAGGTGTGATAGGTACCCGTCCACATGCCGGCGCTCCCGCGCCAGGGCCGGCGGTATTCGGGGCCGTTGTCGCTGGCGAAAATGAACAGCGTCTCGTCCGTGAGACCGCAGGCCTCGACGGTGTCGAGCAACTGGCCTACGCGTGCATCCATCTCGACGAGAGAATCAGCGAAGTCGCCTTTCTTCGTTTGCCCTTCGAAGTCGCGGTGGGGTAGCGTGGGGTAGTGCAGCTGCGTCAAGGGCACATACAAAAAGAACGGCTTTCCCGTGGGTGCTTGTTCACGAATGAAGGCGCAGCCGCGATCGGTGAGCTCTGCGTCGATACGCCGGCGCATCTCCAGGTCATAGGGCTCGCGCTTTTGCACCGGCTGTCCGGCCCAGCCCTCCATCACATGAGGAATGTCGACCACCTCGGGATCAAACCCCACTTGCTCGGTAAACATGCTCTCGTTGGTGGTGCGGGGAATGCCGTACCAATGATCAAAGCCCCGGTCCTTGGGATAGCGCCCCTCCTGGTCACCCAGGTGCCACTTGCCGTACATCGCCGTGGCATAACCCGCTTGCGAGAGCAACTGGGCGATGGTGATCTCCCAGGGGTGGATGCCTTGCGGCAGGCCAGCGGGCACCGATTGCAGGGCACCCGTGCGTATCGGATGGCGCCCCGTCATAAGGGCCGAGCGGGTGGGCACGCAGTCACTCTCGACATTGAAATTCAGGAAGCGCAGGCCTTGCGCCGCCAGCGCGTCGATGCGCGGAGTAGGCGCGCCACGCAACTCACCGCCGCCATAGCAGCCGAGTTCGCCCCAGCCCAGGTTGTCGGCGAGGACCAGCACGATGTGCGGCGGTTTGGCGCTGGCGCTGGCGCGGAAAGGCGATAGGGGCTGGGTCATGGGATCTACAGTCGACACGAGGTCAGTCCACCAGATTAATGTTCAGCGTGGGAATGAGTTTCTCCCACTGTGCAACGGTGTCCTTGAGAAACTTGTCAAAGGCCGCGCCGCGCAGCGTCGAGGGCGTGATGCCGCTCTCGGTCAACTTGGCCTGGATTTCCGGCATCTGCACGATGCGTGAGATTTCATCAGCCAGGCGCCTGGCGATCGGCTCGGGCAAGCCGGTGGGTGCCACCACGCCGGCCCACTGTGTCATGGCGATTTGCGGAAAGCCGGATTCGGTGAAGGTTGGCACGTCGGGCAGGGCGACGTTACGCTGGGGGGGAAGTGACGGCCAGCACCCGGACCTTGCCGTTACGGTGCTGCGCCAACATGGGCGCAAGGCCCAATACCGCCACTGGGACCTGGCTGGCCACCAGGTCGGTCGCGGCTTGGCCGCCGCCCTTGTAGGGGATGTGCACCATGTCAATGCCGGCAAGCTTGGACCACCATTCGCCCACCACATGTTGCGAGGTGCCAATGCCGGAGGTGCCGTAGGCCAGCTTGGCCGGCTGGCGGCGCGCCTGGGTGACCACATCGGCCAGGGTCTTGAGCGGAGAGGCCGCAGGGACCGCCAGGCTGATCGGCTGATCCCCCACCATCGCCAACCCCATGAGGTCACGCCGGAACTTCCAGGGCAAGGTGGGGCGAAAGGCGTCGAGCATGGCGGTCGAATCGGACGCCAGGGCCAGGGTGTAGCCGTCGGGTCGAGCCTGCGCAGCCTGCTGCATGCCGATGGCGCCCGAAGCCCCGGGCCGGTTTTCCACCACCACGCTTTGCTTGAGCGCGCGGGCCAGCCCGGCGCCCACCAGGCGGGCCACGATGTCGTTGGTGCCGCCAGCGGCCTGCGGGACGATGATGCGAATGGGTTGATCGTCGGGCCAGGCCGCGTGGACACCGGCGCCCACGAGGCAAAGGACTGCCAGCAGGGCCGGCCGCAGACACTGGACCAGAGACAACATGCGAGGCTGATTCATGGGTCGATTTCCTGTGAAGTCTGTGCCCAGTCTAAAAATCCAGGTGACAAGCGTAAAATCGTTTTTCCTTGTCGTTTGATAAGCACAGGTTATCTTGCCAGTTGCCTCCTCTGCGTCGCTCTCGCACCTAAAATTTCGGCACCTGCTGCTGGTCGACTACCTGGTGACGCACCGCACCTTGCACAAGACGGCGCGGCTCCTGAGCATCAGCCAGCCGGCCGCCACCGGCATGCTCAATGACCTGGAGCAGCTGCTGGGCCTCCAGCTGTTCACACGCAACCGCCAGGGCATGACGCCCACGCCCGCCACCTGGGCGCTGCTGGACAAGGTACGGACCCTGCTCAACGAGTTCAACGATCTGACCACCACCCTCGAGCGCGTGGGCCAGGGCCGGGGGACGGCGCTGCGCCTTGGGGTGGTGCCACAGGCCTTCGTCACCTACATGCCGCAGACCATCGAACGGTTCCGAGCCGCGGGCGGCGGCGCCTTGCACACCCAGGAGGGCACTGGCCGCCAGCTGCTGGACCAATTGCTCGCGGGGCAACTCGACGCGGTGATCGGCAGACTGCCCTCCGAAGGCCTTCCCCAGCAGGAGCTAGTCGCCGGCCTGGAGATGCTCCCCCTTTACCGCGAAGAGGTGTGCGTCGTGGCAAGACACGACCACCCGATCCTCCAGGAGCGGCGCATCACCTTCAAGCGGCTGGCGCGCGAGCAATGGGTCCTGCAGCGCCGCGACTCCAGCGTGCGCCAGGCCTTCGCCGAGGCCTTCATGCGCGCGGGGCTGCTCCCGCCCGATCCTGCCGTCGAAACCGCCAACTACCTCCAGAACATCGCGGTGGTAGCCGGATCGGGGCTCTTGGGCATTGCACCGCGCCGCGCCGCCGAGCAGCAGCAGGCCCTGGGACAGATTGCCATCCTCAACTTCCGCCCAGGGGTCGAGCCGATGCAGGTGAGCCTGCTGGTGCGCAGCGTCGCCCGTCACAGCGCCATGCTCCAGTTGTTCCAGGGAGCGCTGACGGACACCATTCGCGGGTAGCCCCCCGTTCGCGCCAGGCACCCCGATTCATGCAGAAGCATTCGAAGCGTTGATCGCCCGGGGGCCCGGTGGCCGACCCCGCCATGGGGGCCGAGGCGAGAGCAAGCCTTCGGCTGGGCCGGGCCGCGCATGGACCCGCCGTCAGCCGCCTCGAATAGCGCGTGCTACACGCTGGCAACCTTCAGCGTATAAGTTTCGGTCGTGGTGCCATCGGGTGCGGTCACGACAATGGTGATCACGGCGCCGCTGGTGACCGCAACCCTCACAGAAGTCCCGGGAAGAATCGATTTCCCGTTGACAGTGATGTTCTTGACCTTGCTCGATAGCGGTACCGGGGCAAGGCCGATATCGGTCGTTCCCGCCGGCACATTGATCGTGTAGCCGAACACCCAAGGGTTGAACTTGTTGCGCAGGCGATTGGGGGCCGGACCGCCGACCGGCCACATCGAACCATCGGCCAAGGCCAACTGCGGGTTGGGAGCCGCCCAGACCATGTCGGTGCCCACGAGCGTCGCGCCAGAAAGTTCGATGTTCCCGAGGGCGGCGTACTTGAGGTGCGCGTTGGGCTGCGTGTAGTCGATCGTCGGGTGTGCGCTGTACGTCGGATTCGGAGCGCTCAGGTATCCGTATGGCGTTGTACCGAACGTGCCACCGATGCCGATGGCGGCCCAGTTGTAGAGATCAGTGAACATGTTGCCGATGATCGTCGTCCGGTAGCGCGGAGGGTCGTTGCTGCGCAGCGTGGGGCTGTTGGCAGCTTCCTGCTGATCGATCACGTTCTGGAAAAGTTGTTGGACTGTCTCGACGTGGGGGCCTGGCAAGGCCGACTCATCGTGGCCTGTGAAGAGTTTGGCGACCTTGCCGCCATTTTTTTTCATACTGGCGTGCGCCTGCATCAGCACCGAAAGCTGCAAGTCCGCCCGAGCGCCTGAGAGGTTCACGTTGTCGGCCGTGCCCATGCGCGTGCAGCCGTAGTAGTCGGTGGCAAACAGGAACCCACTCGCCTTGTGATGCAGCATCACCAAGGAGTTTTCGTGGCCGGGAACGGCATAGACGTCCAGCTTGAGTGGCACGGCGGCGGTGCCGATATCGAACTGGTCGCCCTCGTCGATGTTGTTCACCTGCTTGATGTTGTCCTTCGCTCCCAGTACTCCGGCGAGCGCGGTCCAACTGCGTTGGTTGGCGTAGACCGGGACCTTGGCGTTGAGAAAGTTCTGCGTCTGCGCGGAGTGGTCGCCGTGCGCGTGCCCGACGATCAGCATGAGCGGCTTGGAGGTCAGCGATCTGACCTTGTCGTAGAGCGTGCCGCCTGTCTGGTCGGGACTGTTCCATGCTGTCTGCAACGCATCGAATACGATCGCAGACTGAGGGCCCTCGATGAGCCAACTCATGGCACGAACAGACTCATAGTCGCTGTAAAGGCGCGTGACCTTCGGGGCGATCGGACCCTTGGCCGGGTCGAAATTACCTTCCTCGACCACATCGGCGCCGTACTGCGACTGCCAAGGCCGGACCAGATTCCACTTGAAGGTGCGCACCGGGCTCACGGCCAAGCCGTTCTTCACGGCCACGGTCCGCCAGGTGACCAAGCGATAAGGCTGTGGCCCCTTGGCGCCCGAGCGCTCACCCACCAATTCCTGGACATGCCCGGTGGAGGTGGCGTCGTAGATCGCCCGGGTGGCCGAGGTCGTTGGATCGCTGCCATCCGTCGTGTAATAGATCGTGGCACCCTGCGTGGGTGTGCTGAGGTGAATGAAGCGGCGGGGTGAGTAGTTCCTGTCTGCCAGGAGCTGCTTCACCGTGGCATCAGCCACGACGCCACGTGCCCCCGGCGAACCGGCGCCATCAGGGAGGATCGTGAGGTGGGATGCGGCCTGCTTGGGCATGGCCTGGACGACGACCGCTGAATTGGCCGCAATGGCATCGAAGGCGGCTTGCGCCTCGGCAGCTGTGATGGCCGACATGGGCGCGAATTGCGTGCTGCTGCGGCCGGGCAAATAGCCGGCCGCGACGAGCGCGGCAACGCTGGGCTTTGCAGCCTCCGCAATCGCGCCGACGTCAACAAAGGCGTTGAGCACCGCAGTGGTCGGAGGGACCGGAATGAAGAATGCCTTCGCAAGAATGACCGCTGCGTCCTGGCGGGTCATGCGAGCCTGGGGGTAGAACTTCCCGCTGGCGTCGGGGGCGATCACGTTCTCCTCGTAGGCATTCTCGATCTGCTTGCCGTAGGGATCGGTCGCTTTCACATCGGCGAAGGTTCGAAGCGGCACCTTCCAGTAGTCGTTGTAGTTGGAAGCGTGGTACCAGCCGAAGTAGTCGGAGACCTGCGCAACAAACTGGGCGCGGGAGAGCTCGCCTTGCGCGAGAGGCCCAGCGCCTGCATCGACCTTGGCGGAGGTGGAGCAGCCCCCGGCACCCACGGCGACGAGTGCGGCGGCTACCAGGGATGCGCCACCGGCTGTGCGCTTCATGAATCGAAGCAGATTCGTTATTGTCATCAGATGTCCCCAGAGAGTGATGCGCAGTTGCCACTCGATTGACCGCCTTCGGCAGCATCCAGAAGTCCGCGCCGTGATTGCATCGGCTCAAGGAAGAATGGGGCATTGCAAGTGGCCAGCCATCTTCCCTGGAACGCGGCGAGCGCCTTGCCAAATCAGAGCTTGTGATCGATTGGCGAAACCAACAACACCGTTCAACGCGGATCTTAGTTCAACCCTTACGCTTTTTTCTTTGCGTGCGCCGCGCCATACCGCACACCGCTGGCCCGTGGCCACCATGTCCAGCGTACGCCAGTCTGTGCCCATCCAGATCATGTCGCCCGGCGAGCGTGTGATGTGGCGGCTGATCTTGGCAGTGGCGTCCTCGATGCCGAAGATCATTTCGCGGGTCTTGAAGCGGCTTCACTCGCGGCCATTGATTCGGACAGTGGTGTGCATTGCATCCAGGCCGACCCCCGTCTCAATCCATGGCCCCATGGGCTTGAGGGTGTCGGCGTTCTTCGCGCGTCATAGCGTGCGGTTGACGTTTCGCCATTTGCGCTCGCTCACGTCGTTGCCGATGGTTTAGCCAAGACATGCGAGAGCGCATCGCGCGCGGCGATATGTCGCCCGCCTTTCCCGATCACCACTGCCAGCTCGCCTTCGACCTGCAGGCGGCCACTTGAAGTGCGGGGAAGTGTGGCCGGACACTTGGTATCGCGCGGCCATCACCTGGCTCCGTCCGATGGAGCAGCGCACCGCCTCAGGCCAGCGCACGAATTTCCTGTTTCAGATAGTTCACCAGTCGCTGCGCCGCCGGCGGCAGGGGACGCTGCTTGAGCCAGGTGACGCCGATCGGCAGGCGCGGGTCGGGCAGGTCCAGCGGCAGGAGGGCGCGCTGGCCGGCCTTGGCCAGCGGCTGCGCCACCAGGCGGGACAGCAGGCCCACCGCCGGGGTGTGCTG
>JACCDQ010211347.1_pt1 | contig 14256 bp, 13 predicted proteins | sample 7446031 | NCBI WGS metagenome assembly JACCDQ01 (sample SAMN15323442, study PRJNA562643) | freshwater metagenome | isolation source: river surface water | place: USA:Blue River Watershed | collected 2017-08-17 | reverse complement strand
TTGACTTTCTTGAGTTTTTCGATTAGCCTTAGCATAGTACAAAAAATAAGGTAACATTTCTCATTTTCACATGAATTTGTTAACCTTATCTTTTTTTTTGCATCGGAGAATGAACCAGCCCTACCTTGATAAGGGGGGGGCCCGTAGGACGGGGGGATTTTTTTACCTAACTTAACGCCGGGGAGAGCCGCCCGATCCTCCTAACCCAGGCATGGCCGGCGCGTTGGGAACCCTTGAGGTGGGTCGTTTACCGTCTGGAAAAGTAATTAAAATGCGGTCTTTTTCGGTTAACCCCGATCGCACCTGGGTTTTATCGTCAACGGTTAACCCGGTTTGAATGGGAACAAACTCCGGCTTGTCCTGTTTAAAGACATAAACCCCAGTACCCGCTTCTTCCCGCACAATGGCCACATTGGGAATCACTAACACATTGGTTAACTTACCCGCTTCAAATTTCACTTGCACATTCATGCCCGCCCGTAATAGGCCCTGGGGATCATCTAAAATCGAGACTTTCACTTCAAAACTGGTGACATTTTGTTGCACGATCGATTGGGGAGAAATTTGAATGACTTTACCTTTAAAGGTGCGATCGGGATAGGCATCGGCTTTAATCATCACATTTTGTCCCAGACGAATTTGGGAAATATTACTTTCAGAAACGTAGGTAACAATTTGGTTTTGAGCCGTTAAGGCCAAAATGGAAGAAGAGGTGGCCGAAGAAACGGAACTGCCTGCTGTTGTGGGTGTTACAAAAGCTCCCGGATCGGCATATTTGCGGGCCACAATGCCACTAAAGGGAGCGCGAATTGCGGTGTCATTAATTTGAGTTTGAATGGTTTTTAAACTGCCTTGGGCAATTTGTAACTGAGCTTGGGCCTGGGCAATATCTTCGTTACGGGAACCGGCTTGAGCCAAAGAAAGGGCCGCCTGTTTTTGGGCAACGACGGCCTGGGCTTGACGGATTGCTTCACTGCGGGAACCGGCTTGGACAAGGGAAAGGGCCGCCTGTTTTTGGTCAACGACGGCTTGGGCTTGACGAATTTCCTCACTGCGGGAACCGCTTTGCAGTAATTTCAGGGCTTGTTGGGCTTCTTTAACCTGGGCAGAGGCACTGTCTCGTTGGGAACGGGAGGTTTCTAAATCGCGGTCAGAAATGGCTCCATCTAAATAGAGTTTTTGGTTTTGGCGCAGGATTAATTCGGTTTGGCGTTGATTGCTTAAGGCACTTTCTAGGCGGGCCTGGGCCTGTTGAATTTCCTGGGGACGATTGCCAGCCTGTAATTTTTGCAAATTTGCCTGGGCTTGTTGCAAGTCGGCACGGGCCTGTTGAATTTCCTGGGGACGATTGCCAGCCTGTAATTCTTGCAAGTTAGCCTGGGCTTGTTGCAGGTCAGCCTGAGCTTGTTGAATTTCCTGGGGACGATTGCCGGCTTGTAATTTTTGCAGATTGGCCTGGGCTTCAGCGACTTGCCCCTGGGCTTGCAAGAGTTGGCCCTGAAGGTTAGCAGAGTCCATTCTGGCTAATAGCTGACCTTTGACGACGCGATCGCCTTCTTTGACGAGGAGTTGCCGCAGAATACCGGAATTTTTGGGACTGACGTTAACCGAAATAGCCGGTTGGACCGTGCCATTGGCACTCACAGTCACGGTTAAATCTTCCCGGATAACAGGGAGCGTATCCTGGCGTTGTTTGGTAACTTTTTGGGGAAGGACGACCTGTTGCTGATAGAGGAGCCAAGCGCCCCAAACGAGTCCTCCACACAAAGCAATACCTAAACCGCCTTTTGCCCATTTTTGCCAAGGATGTTTTGGGGGATTGGCCCTAGCAGGAACGGGGGGAGTTAAAGCCGGGGAGGATTGAGAGTCAATCGAACGGGTCTCGGTTGGGGTAGCCATTATCAATTTTTTGTCCACTCTTGGCGATCTTAACCTTCCTTGACTTCATTAAGGGCAGGCTTAGGCCAGATTTTCAAGGGTTGGCAAATAGCGCGTTTGTCCCTCCGTCGGGATTTAACACCGTTACATCCATCACTCAAGGACATAATGGTATTATGTCCCTACCGCGATCATCAATTTTTCTAATGTAGAATTATTAGCCCAATTTCTCTTTTCCCTCCGTAGGGATTTAACACCGTTAAATCCTTCAAACCGTTGAATCCCTAACCCATTAAATCTTAAGGACATAATCGTATAAGGGCATAATGGTTAAGGACATAATGGTATTATGTCCCTACCGCGATCATCAATTTTTCGACAAAGACATAATGCTTATTATACATCCACAAAAATAAGTTTTAAGTATGCCGTACAATCCAGAAATACATCATCGCCGCTCTATTCGTTTAAAAAATTATGATTATAGTCAAACAGGAGCCTATTTTATTACGATTTGCACAAAACAAAAACAATGTTTATTTGGTGATATTAAAAACGGAACAATGCGATTGAATGCGTTAGGGGCGATCGCCGATCAATGCTGGCAGGATATTCCTCACCATTTCTCCAATGCAGACCTAGATTGTTATGGGATCATGCCGAATCATATTCATGGAATATTGTGGATAACTCAACCTTCTCAGACTGACAACAGAAGACGAAAATTTGGCAACATTGTTTCAGGATCAATATCTAGTATTGTTCATTTTTTTAGCGCATCTTGATCTAACTCCTACGATGAATCAACACTTAACTTCTTTTACCTTTCTTCACCCCATCAAACCCATTTTTAGGGGACTCATTCTTAGTTTTCTACTATGGCCAACGATGCCGGCGATCGCCCAAGAAAACCCCACCTTAAAAGCCATTATTCACCTGACCACCTTAAAAGTTCCGCCACCCAGCGTCCAAGGCCAAGGCACCCTGAAACTCACCCCCTTAACCGATGGCATTGCCTGGACAACCCCCGGCAAAATGGGCGATCGCTGGGGTAAATTTTTGGTGGATACCGGAGCCTCTCGCTCCCTGATCAGTGAAGATTTCCTCAAAGGAACCGGCCTAATCGGTAAACCCCTACCCACCTCAGAAACCCAGTACGCCCTCGCAGGTCAGGACTGCCCCACCCCGATCGCCAAACTCTTTTCCCTTGACCTACAATTCGACCAGGCCAAAATTCAAAAACTGCAAGCCCTACAACTTTCCCAAGCCCTCATCCCCGAAGGTTTAGATGGGGTGATCGGCATGGACATCCTGGATCGCTTTGCCCTAGCCCTCAATCCCCAAAAACGAGAATTACACCTACGACCCCTAACCGCCCCCTCCCCAACAACGAAACCCATTCCCTTAATCCGACGACGGGGAGTAGCGATCGCCGAAGTTTGGTTAAATCAACAGGGGCCATTCCAGTTCCTCATAGATACCGGAGCCGAAAGTACCTTCATTTCCCCTCAAATTGCCCAACGGTTACAAATCCCCGCTTCCCAATTACAGGCGATCGACGTACAGGGATTTTGCGGCCTAGAATCCGCCCAATTCACCCAAATACAAAGCGTCACGATGGGACAACAAACCCTGGAGCCTCTCGAAGTGATCATTTTAAGCAACACTAAGGTTCTGGAAGTGCTAGAAATAGACGGCATTATCGGTCAAAACTTTCTCAATCACTTTCAACAATATTGGCACTTTGACCCGTCCGCTACCGGTCGCCTTTGGTTGACCCCTAACTAATCAATTTTTCGATCACCCAGGATTTTGTTAAACCTAGTCCAACTTGCAACCCATTATGATTTGGATCTCCCTGGTCACTCCCTTTGAATCCCCACTTCGACCGGCTCCGTCCATCACTTTAAAAAAGAGAACTTTTGGAACCTATCTGACAAAAACGACAGTTTCCAAAATGAACAAGGTTGACCCAAAAACTGGGTTGAAAACCCCGTTCTTTTAGGACGGCTCTGTGTTAGGATAAAAAAGGTCACAGAACCACCCGGATTTGAGATACTCCTAAACAAATAACAAGGTTGAAAGTCCTGTCAGAGTCGCGATCAGAAATAGGGGAAGCAGATGAGGCAATGGAACACTAACCTTTGACGCAAATCAAATTAAACAAGATTTTTGTTTGGTCGCGGGAAGACACTCCGAGACTTTGAACTGAACGTGGAGAAATCGTCAGACTACTTTTGTCGCAGTTTCGTAGAAGCGTTTACCCCATTCAGCGACTACCTTAACCGGTAGCGTGGCGAGGAATCTTCGCTGTTCTAGGGCGGAGAGGATGTCAAATCCTACCCAGTCGAAGTTGAGAGCCTCCGTCTTTTAAGCGGAGGGTGAAAACGAGAAGGAGGCTTTAGCCTCCCGTATTACCCTTATAATAAGTAGGAGGTGCTTAATGTACGCAACTATTCAAGTCAGGATAAATGTCACAGATGAAGTAAGAGACTATCTCTTATATCAATGTCGTCAAGCCAATAATCTTATCAATTCGGCTATCTATTATGTGCGACAGAATCACTTTGAGGATTGCCCTAGAAAGGAGTTCTTTTCTGGAGATGAATTCAGAAGTGCTTTCCAACTTCGGCGAGTAAAATCTGCTAATTACGCAGAGCTTTGTCGTAAATTTAAGGAGAATCCTTCTTACAAATCTCTAGGAGGACAATCCGCCCAACAGGTCTTAAAATCTGTGAGTGAGTCTTTCACGGCTTACAACAAACTTCTTTCTCTCTTTTTTAAAGGAGAATTGAAAAAGCCAAGTATCCCTTCCTATCGAACAAAGGGAGGACTTGCTCCTCTTTCTTTTCCTTCTCAAGCCATCCAGTTCAATATCGAGACAGGAGAATGTAGATTACCTGTTAGTCAAGAACTCGGAGAGGACGTTAAGGAGTTAATTGGGGTAAAGGAAATTTGGATAAATGGCTGTACAGGGATAAATACTTCTCAAATTAAAGAAGTTCGTATCTTGCCCAAAAACAACAATCTCTATGCTGAATATGTTTATGAATATGGCAATTCAGGTTCCAGCTGTTCCCTCTCCTCAGACCACAATCGAGCTTTAGGGATCGATCATGGAATAGATAATTGGTTGACCTGTGTTTCCAGCGAAGGACAATCTTTCATCATAGATGGTAAAAAGATTAAGTCAGTCAACCAGTGGTATAACAAACAGATTGCCAATCTAAAACAGGGAAAACCCCAAGGATTTTGGGACGATAAACTTGCTCACATTACAGAGAAGCGTAATCGTTTTATGCGAGACGCAATCAATAAAGCGGCTAGATTTATTGTCAATTACTGTTTAGAACACCGTATTGGAGTCCTTGTTTTTGGTTGGAATCAGGGACAGAAGGATGGAGTCAATCTTGGTTCTAAAACCAATCAGTCCTTTGTCCAAATTCCCACAGGACGATTAAAAGAGCGATTACGACCGATTTGTGAATCTGTTGGTATTCAGTTCATTGAAACCGAGGAGTCTTATACCTCGAAAACCTCGTTTATTGATAATGATTTCCTGCCGACGTTCGGTGAAAAACCCGACAGGTGGGAGTCTTCAGGTAAACGAGTTAACCGTGGGCAATATAAAACCGCCCAAGGCTTTCTGATGAACTCAGATTGCAATGGAGCGGCAAATATTATTAGAAAAGTAGCGACACAGCTTGGAATTTCCCTTGCCAAGGTCGGTAGGGCAGTTTTGAACCTGCCAAAACGATACGATCTCTTCAGAAATATGAAAAGATTATATTGTAAGCGTTGCGAAGTGTGTCTTCAAACCGCGTAGCAACATCCGCTTAGAATCCCTCTCGTTTTAACAGAGGGAGAGTTCAAAATGGAAGGCTGTGCTGTCTAGTGGGGAGCTATGGTGATTCTCAGTTTTTCAGTTAAACTCATTGCGGCGAAGGGAAAACTCTGTTGCGCCTTTTCCCTCTACAAAACCTATCGCGTGGTAAGTAAAGCCCCAGTAGATGTGTTGTGGTGTAAGTTGGTGAATTTAGCTGATGTTTCCTGGCATCCTCTCTTTGCTAAGACCAATTTGCCCCTAGGATTACGGGCGACTCCAGGCCTGATTTACCAAGCGGTTACTCGTTTAACCCCCATTCCGATCCGTCTTTTTGTCGAAAATGTGCGACCGGGTCAATTATTAAGTCTGCGGGTGTTGACGTTTCCGGGGATGGAGCAAAAAATTACTTACCAGATGGAATCTACTCTCAAGGGAACCTATCTCTGCTATTCGGTGACGTTGCGGGGTTGGCTATCACCTTTTATTTGGTGGTTAATTAAACCCTATTCGGATCGGGTAGCCAAGGAATTAGCCAGTGCGGCTGAACGATTAGTTTATTAGTTTATTTCTATTAATTTATTGTTATTAATAACTATAGGGATCTTTGGGAGTCGGAATGGCTTTCACCGATTCAGCGACTAATACCACTTGTCGTTTTTTGGGGACTTGACCGTTAACAGAACTGCCAATGGGTAAGGTTTCCGTTGTCATTTCGCCTTGGATAGTTAGCCAGGTATCCTGGGGAAATTGGGTGCGATCGCCGTCTAAACGCACGGGTAAACCCACTGGGTACGCATCCACCGCACAGCAGGTTAAAATGAACCGGCTAATCAAAATATAGTTATTGGGTAAATAGGGAGGATAGACCACAAATCCCGTCACTTTGGCCCGTTGGCCGGCGTAGGCATCCGGTTCCGGATAGGCATTAATCGTGCGAATCCAGTCAATCAGCGATCGCTCTTCGGGTTTGATTTGGGCAGTGAAACTTTGAGCTTCTAATTGGGTTGCGGGTAAGGTATCGCTAATGCCCCGTTGTAAGGCAACTTGACTACTAAAGGCGGTGGGGGGAATCAGAAAACCGAGAATAGCGGTCAGTAAGAGAACCGTACTTCCTAAGCCAATGGGCAACAGCGTAATATGAGCGACCACATCCCCGACCTGTTGGCCAGACTTTTTGCGGAATAGCCGTTTCAGCCATTGGCCGCCCCTACCCACACTTAATACCACTAACACCACACCAGTCGCCGTTACCAAACCAAAATAATTAGGATGGACGAGTAAGTTTAATTCCCCGGAGAAAGAATATTTCAGCATTAATAATCCCCAAGCTAAAAGGGAAAGAATATCAATGAGGGGGAATAGAAATTTGGAAAAGAAGGATTGACCCGGAAGACTTCTTTTGGCAGAAAATTTCCAGGAAAATTTTAAGGAAGGAAGTTTAGCCATGGGGGTTAAAAAAGAGGAAATAGGGAATAGTAAGTCGGGAATGGTTGATAAGTCAGGCAGGGGCTGGAGGGATAGGGGGTTGCAGTAATCTTTTTTAAAAATGCTAGAAGAAATAACTGTGGATTAAGGCCAAAATAAAGGTTAATTGGGCGGCCAAGACCAGTAAATAAAGGATAATTTTCGCCCGAAAGATGGACAGCATTAGCCCGATCGCCTTGAGGTCAATCATGGGGCCAAAGACCAAAAACGCCAACAGGGAACTACTGGTAAAGGTTGAGGCAAAGGAGAGGGCAAAAAAGGAATCCACCGTCGAGCAAACCGACACAATGGCCGCCAGGGCCATCATCGCCAAAATGGAAGTAATGGTTTCCTGCCCCAAAGACAAGATAATTTCCCTCGGCACAAAGGTTTGGATGATCGCGGCGATCGCACTGCCAAAGACCAAGATAGCCCCTAACTCCCGTAATTCCTGAGTGACATTTTCTAAAAATAACCGCCAGCGATTGGGAGCCAAAACCCGCTTTTGTTCGAGCAAACTGGCTTCTAGGCGTAGGGGTTGGCCGGGCTGTCCTAGCAAAAACGTACCGGACTGGAGTAACGGCGAAATCTCCGCAGTCTCTGTACTTGGGGGAGGGGCTTGGAACTGGGCTAACTGTTTGGCCAACTGGGGATTTAAAAGCGGTTTCGGATCTTTCTGAAAACTAAATACCCAACTGAGCATTACCGCAATCAACAGGGAAAACAAAACGCGAAAACCCACAATTTCCGGCTGGTCTCGAAAAGCAACCCAGGTTGACCAAATCACAATGGGATTAATCGTCGGAGCCGCCAACAAAAACCCGATCGCCACCGAAGTCGGTAAACCCTGCAACAGGAACCGCCGGGCCACCGGTACATTGCCACACTCACAAACGGGAAATAAAAATCCGATGAAACTGCCTACCAACGCGCCCCCAATGGGATGACGGGGGAGAATCCGGATTAACTGCTTCTCATCGCTGAAAATGAGTAAGGCACTGGATAACATTACCCCAATGGTCAGAAAGGGTAACGCTTCCACTAACAAACTAAAAAAAATCGTTAAGGCCTGATGAAATTGACTCATAGCTCTTTGTCTTTATTGGGGGGGAGCCTGAGCCGGATTCGGACTATCTTGGGCCATCGGCGGACGTTTACCCGTCTTCACTTGATATTGAATTGCCCCTAGGAGTTGCTTTAGTTGGGTTTCCTGGGGATAGAGTTTGACCAATTTTTCCAAGGGAGGAACCGCCCCTTTTAAATCTCCCATTTTCAAACGCACTTCCGCCAATCCCTGTAATGCCGTTGGATTCTCTGGTTCCCGCGCTAATACCTTTTCGTAACCCTGGGCGATCGCCTGAAGACTTTCCTTAGAGGGTTGGTTCGCTGTCGGAGCCGGCGTTTGCGGGTTCTGAAACATCCCAAACATGGGGATAATCATGGTTCCGAGAAAAGCCAAGCCTGACCCAATAATCAAAACCTTCTGCAACATTTGTCGCCCTGTGCGGCGTGAACTATTCTCTGACATCATGCAAATCAAAATAAACAGCGATAAACAACAAAGCAAGCACTCATCGAAGTCAGGGTAGCATATTCGTTCAAGGGATTGATAAGAGGTATTGCTGAAAAGGGCAGTGATGAGGGAGTTAATGATGGGTTGAGGGACTTAATTATATGTACTGATGCCAACGAAAATAACCGTAGGCTCCCCCACTAAAACTGAGTAAACAAATCACCGTGACAACGAACCATGTCCAGGCACTACTTAATCCCATCGAGCGCAACTGAACTCGTCCTAACATCGCTGAAGCCAATAAAACTAATAACTCTACAAAAAAATTAAACCAACGTAACATCAACACAAACAGAAAAGACCAGAGCAAAATGGAAAACATGGACTTAATTTCCGATTTCAGCCAACTACCCACAAAAAACGTTAATAGGGTAACGGGGGCCGTCAGGGCCAAGGAGGTTAACACAATCCCCAACAGGGCCAACAGATGTACTGCCCAAATAAACGTCCCTTCCTCCAGACCAACCCGTAACGGTAAGCCTTCCTCTAACAACTGTTTGCTCCAAACCGCACTCAGGCCCGCCACCTCCCAACCAAAACTGAGATAGGCAATGATTAAAAGAGCCACCGACAGAAAGGGAATTAAGCTAGGCCAACCCATACGCAAACTTCTCCAGATCCCAAAACAGGGCGATCGCCGTATCCCCCACCCATGAAAAGGAAGGGAGCCTCGCCTCTCACTAGAAACGTTACTCCCTTTCTCCCATTGTGGTTGCTACGTTTAGGATAAAGACTGAATAATATAGTCAAAATAAGGAGAGGCCTCCTTCGCTTCTTCACCGTTCAGCAAACCTAACGCCGCATCCTTTAGACAACGAATGGCCTCAACCATACCCGGTACCGGGACATTGAGGGAGTTATACATCTCTTTGACACCAATTAAACCGGTTTTTTCAATGGGGTCTTTACTCCCCGCCAAAATACCATAGGTGACAAGACGAAGATACCAGCCGTAATCCCGTAAACATTGATTGTATTGACGTTGACCGTAGGCATTCCCTCCAGGAGCGCGAAAATCAGGACGCTTCTTGAATAACTGCTTTTGGGCTTGATCAACAATCTTTTTTTCATTTTCAGCCAGGGTTTCAGCGATACGAATACGCTGTTGGCCGGTTTTTAAAAACGCTTGGATACCCTGAAGTTCACCACTACTGGGATATCGAAGTTCGTCATCGGCTTTTAGAATAACTTGACTAACGACGCTCATGATAACAACAAGAATCTCATATCATCCTGTAGTTTATCCTGAGTTGGCGGTTCTCGGTCTATCCCCCCTCAAAAGTCCCCTCATTTTGGGGTTCAGGAGAAGGAACATCCTACAGGGCTAGGTTAGGTCAGGGATCTGTTACAAAATGTTAAGTTATTCCCCAGTTAGCGATGGCCAATTTGTAAAGCGTCATAAAACGGCCTGTCGGTTTTCCCGACTTCACCCTAAACTAAGGGTGTGTGTGAGGAGTAACAAGAAAGCCCTTGAAGTCGAAACACGGAAAGACGTTCAGGGGTTTTTCTTTTTGTCGTTGGGGAAATTTACGAAACTTGATGTTTATTTAAAGAAGTTTACAAAACAAAATATTTTTTCATCAATATCTAAAGGTTTATCTCTTTTTCTGAGGAAAGTCAACCTTGTCTTTTAAGATGAAAAAAGGTCGGTATTCGGCCCTTGATCCCCATCAGCATCTTTTATATCAACATTAACAACCTTGGCTTTTTATACGGTTGCTGGGGGTTCTGTCAGTTAGAAAAATAGCAAATTCCCCCAGGGGATGGAAAGGAGCATTGACGATGATTAATCTAATCAACAAAACGGACATCCATGCCCAGCACCTAGAGCAAATTGCCATCCATAAGACCACCCAAATCCAGTCCTATGGTTTATTGTTGGTCTTGTCGGAACCTGACCTGCGGGTTGTTCAAACCAGTAATAATACTCAGATGTTGTTGGGACTTCAGGCGGAACAGGTGCTGGGTTTAAGCCTAGAGGAAATTTTTGATAGTTTTCAGGTTGAACCGATTAAGTTTGGTCTCACCCAGGAGAATTGGGACTATATTAACCCAACGAAACTTTGGGCCCGCACCCAGGGAGATAATTTTGCCGTTTTTGATGCGGTTTTTCATCGTAATGCCGATGGTCTCCTGATTTTGGAATTGGAGCCGACTGATAACCTCGAATCTATTTCTTTTTTAGGGTTTTATCATCTGGCGAAAGCATCGTTACAGGAAATTCAATCCCAAACGACTCTCCTCAGTTTCTGTCAGTTAATTGTCAAGGAAGTGCGGAAGCTGACGGGCTTTGACCGGGTGATGTTGTATCGTTTCGATGAATATAACCATGGGGATGTGGTGGCTGAGGATAAAATCCCGGAATTAGAACCCTATTTGGGGTTACATTATCCCGAATCGGATATTCCCCAACCGGCGCGTCGGTTATTTGTGCGCTATCCCATCCGGTTAATTCCTGATGCCCAGGCCAAACCCGTTGAGTTGATCCCGCCGGTTCATCCCAACACGGATCAAGCAGTGGATTTAACCTGTTCAATTTTGCGGAGTGCTTTCCCCTGTCATCTGGAATACCTGCATAATATGGGGGTAGGTGCGTCCTTAACGATTTCACTGATTAAAGATGGGAGTTTGTGGGGGTTAATTGCCTGTCACCATCGCACTCCGAAATGGGTTCCCTACGAAGTGCGAAAAGCCTGTGAATTTTTGGGACGGGTGGTGTTTGCGGATATTGCGGCCAAGGAAGATACGGAAGACTATGGCTATCATCTGAAACTCAGTCAATGTCAAACCCGTTTGGTGGATGTAATGTCTGTCGCCCCCAATTTTGTGGAAGGGTTAGTGACCGATGCGGAGGATTTGCTCAATCTTACCCATGCGGGGGGCTGTGCGATTTACTACGGCGATCGCCTGATTTTGTTAGGGGAAACCCCGAAGGAAGAAGAGGTGAATTTTTTGGTGCAGTGGTTAAAAGGTCGCAATCAGGATGAGGTATTTGTCACCCAATCCTTACCCAGTCTCTACGCCGATGCTCAAAACTTTAAGGATGTGGCCAGTGGTTTATTGGCGATTCCCATTGCCCGCAAAAATTATCTGCTGTGGTTCCGTCCCGAAGTCCTGCAAACGGTGAACTGGGGGGGCGATCCGAATAAGGCCTACGAAGCGATTCCGGTGAATGGTCAGGTGAAGTTATCGCCGCGTAAATCCTTTGAACTGTGGAAGGAAACGGTACGACTCAATGCGTTGCCTTGGAAACCGGTCGAAGTGCGGGCCGGTTTGGAATTACGCAATGCGATCGTCAATATCATTTTGCGCCAGGCGGATGAATTAGCCGAATTGGCCCGCAACCTGGAACGTTCCAATGCCGATTTGAAAAAGTTTGCCTATGTTGCCTCCCACGATCTCCAGGAACCCCTCAATCAGGTTTCCAATTATGTCCAGCTTTTAGAAATGCGTTATCACGAAGCCCTGGATGAGGATGCCAAGGAATTTATTGGCTATGCGGTGGAAGGGGTTTCCCTGATGCAAACGCTGATTGATGATGTGTTGGCCTATTCCAAAGTGGATGTCCAGGCGGCGGAACTGACCCTCACCGATGCCAATATTGCCCTAGAGCGGGCTAAAGCCAATCTGCGGATTCGGATGGCCGAAACGGATGCCCACATTACCAGCGATCGCCTCCCCACGGTTATGGCCGATCCCACCCAACTCATGCAGGTTTTCCAAAATCTGATTGGCAATGCCATTAAATTCCGCCGGGAAGTTATCCCCCAAATTCATATTTCGGCCACGCGGTTAGAAGAGGCCTGGTTATTCTCGGTCAAAGATAACGGTATGGGCATTGACTCCCGTTTCTACGAACGGATTTTTGTCATCTTCCAACGCTTGCATACACGGGATGAATATACCGGCACCGGCATGGGTTTGGCCATCTGCAAAAAAATCATTGAAGGTCATCGGGGACAAATCTGGGTTGAATCAGAACCCGGCCAAGGTTCTACCTTTTTCTTCACCATTCCCGTAGGAGGTTATGACCGTGAGCGTCGGTGATCTGAATCCCGATAAAATTCTTCTGCTGGTAGAAGATAGCAAAGCCGATGTCCGTCTCATCCAGGAAGTGCTAAAAAGCAGTTCAGTTAACCATCAGTTAAAGGTGGTCAGGGACGGTTTGGCGGCCATGGACTATCTCTACCAACGGGGCGACTACGAAGATCAACCCCGGCCCCATCTGATCGTTTTAGATTTAAATTTACCGAAAAAGGATGGGCGGGAAGTCCTCGCAGAAATTAAGTCTGACCCCAATTTGCGACGGATTCCGGTGGTGGTTTTAAGCACCTCTAGCCATGAGGAGGATATTAACGAAAGTTATGAATTGCACGTTAACTGTTACCTAACGAAGTCTCGCAATTTGCAGGATTATTTTAAAATTGTGCAGAAAATTGAGTCGTTTTGGTTACAGTCGGTGGTTTTACCCAATGTGAATTAACCCCGGCCTTGATTAACGTCCTATGACCTCCTCTGTTGCTTTATTTCTCGATCAGGACGTGGCCACCCGTGCCATTGGTCATTGTTTGGGTCAGCATTTACCGCCGGGCAGTATTTTGTTGTTACGGGGGGATTTGGGGGCCGGCAAGACGACCTTGATTCAGGGTTTAGGTTTAGGCTTAGGGATTACTGAGCCGATTGTCAGTCCCACCTTTACCCTGGTCAATGAATATCACGAAGGGCGGATTCCCCTTTACCACTTGGATCTTTACCGTTTAGAACCGGCTGAGGTGGCTTCTCTGTATTTGGAACAGTATTGGGAGGGGCTAGAAAATCCGCTAGGAATTACGGCGATCGAGTGGTCGGAACGGTTACCGCAACATCCCCCGGCTTATTTACTTGTCGTGTTACGGCATTTGTCCCAGGGTCGTGAAGTGCTTTTCACCTGGCTGGGAGAACCTCTCTTGGATTTAGGGGCATTATTTCCCCAACAGACAAAATTAGGATAGGCCAGTTACCCATCCTAGTTTTGATTGGTTGAATTTTAGGTTTGGCCCTAATCGAGGTTAAATTGATTGCCCCGTTTGTATTGTAGATAAGCGGCAACAAACAGACCCGAAAGGGTGATAGGAATTAAGCCGAGGACGATGCCTAACAAAAGCGGTTCAATCATGGGATGTTTTCGACGTTCAAGAAGATTTTCTCCATGATACCCAGAGGACAAGACTAAAGTAAATTATTCCCTGATTTAAAAGGGGATGTCTTCTTCATCGTCAACTGGGGCGATCGCCGGTCGGTTAATCATCAAAGGTTGTTTGGGGGCTGGAGTCGTTGCTTCTGGTGGAGGTGGGGTTTCTGCTGAGGGGTCAGGAGCCAATTCGACAATTTCTCCCTCAAAAGCTTTGGCGAGTTGGGCGGCGGCCTTAGCCACATCGTCTTCGGAGAGGGGTTGGCTGGGGAGAGTGGGAGCCAGTTCAGGAGGCTCTGGCGTTTTACCGTTGGTGGGGGAAGGTTTCGGAGTGGGGGAGATGGG
>JACCDQ011034839.1_pt1 | contig 14258 bp, 9 predicted proteins | sample 7446031 | NCBI WGS metagenome assembly JACCDQ01 (sample SAMN15323442, study PRJNA562643) | freshwater metagenome | isolation source: river surface water | place: USA:Blue River Watershed | collected 2017-08-17 | reverse complement strand
GGTGTTTCACGCCCCGGAAGGCGGGCTGGCCGCGGGCGGCGACGGGACGCCGGTGTGGGCTCCGGCCCTGCGCATCGATCCCGGCGAGATCCGCGGCGCGGCGGGGGCGGGCGATGCGTTCGCGGCCGGCTTCCTGTTCGGCTGGCACGAAGGCTGGCCGACCGCCGAGAGCCTCCGCGTGGGGTGCGCTGCGGCGGCAACCTGTCTGTTCCACGCGACGTGTTCGGGCGGGGTGCGGACGTTGGCGGACTGCCGCCGACTGGCGGAGGAACGGGCCGTCCCGGCGGGATGGACCGGGTCCGAGTTCGCCTGAGGCCGGGACCGGCGCCGGGCCGGCCCGGGGAAAAACGCGCTTTACAAGCGCGGGCGTTCCGCGGTTGCCTCCGCTTATGAACCGACCGGTTACTAATCGCCCCGTTACCCGCCGGGATTTCGCCGCCGCCGGACTCGCCGCCCTTGCCGCCGCCCCGCTCGGCCGCGCCGCCGAATCGAAGCCGGCGCCGGCCGACGACACCGCCCGCCTGGCGAAAGACGGCGGCCCGAAGGCCGTGACCGGAAAACCCGGACCGTGGGTGCGCTGGGACGAGCGCGAACGGGCGCAGCTGGCCGAGGCGGCCGCGCAGGCGTCCCTGTTCTACTGGCAGGGCCGCGGCGCCAACAAGCAGACGGCGTTGTTCGTCGAGCGCTTCAAGGCCTACTGCCCGCGGGAGCATGTCGTGACCTGCTCGTCGGGCACGGCGGCGCTGCATGTCGCGGTGGCGGCCGCCGGGATCGGTCCCGGCGACGAGGTGATCACCACGCCGATCACCGACATCGGGACCATCACCGGCATTCTTTTCCAGCAGGGCGTGCCGGTGTTCGCGGACCTTGGCGCCAGCAGCTACAATCTCGACCCCGCGGCGGTGGAGCGCTGCATCACGCCGCGCACGAAGGCGATCATCGCGGTGCACCTCGCGGGGGCGCCGTGCGACATGGACGCGATCATGGCGCTCGCCGCGCGGCACCGGCTGATCGTGATCGAGGATTGCGCGCAGGCGTGGGGCGCGCGGTATCGCGGCAAGCCCGTGGGGAGCATCGGCCACGTGGCGTGCTACTCGCTGATGAACTCGAAGCACATCGGGGCCGGCGACGGCGGGGTGGTGGCCTCGAGCGACCCGAAGATCGGGCCCGCGCTGCTGAAGTTCGCGGACAAGGGCAACGATCGCCTCGGGGCCGGCTACACCTGGGACAAGACCGCGGTGCTCGCGTCGAACTACCGGATGAGCGAACTGCAGGCGGCGTTTGCGGCGGTGCAGTTGGAGCGCCTGGAAGGCATCGCGGCCAAGCGGGCGGCGCTCGGGCGGAGCCTGATCGAGGCGATCGCGGGCGCGCCCGGCATCCTGCCGCCGGCGCTCGGCGCCGAGGACCGGGGCACGTTCTGGTTCTTCTATTTCCGCCTGCAGACGGAGCGGCTGCGCGGCACGCGGGCGCAGTTCGTCGAGGCGCTGCGGGCCGAGGGCGCGCCCGCGTCGGCGGGCTACATCCCGGTGCCGGTCTACCGGCTGCCCTATTTCCAGAACCACGGATTCTTCGCCGGGCGCTGGCCGATCAAGGAGCTGGGCCTCACCGCCATGGACTACACGAAAGTCCGCTGCCCGGAGGCCGAGGCGATCCTCGCCACCGGCATCCAGGTGCCGCTGAACGAGTCCATGGACGAGGCCTACGTGCGCGGCATCGGCGCGGCGATCCGCAAGGTGGCGCGGCGTTTCGCGGTCTGATTCGCGGCATGCCGCGGGTAACCGAAAGGTTACGACGCGGGAAAGTTTTCCGCTTGCACGCTGAGCAATACGGTAACTCAGTGGTTACCGAAACGAGCGGCACCCCCTTTGCCGGACGTTGCCCGAGCCGCCGCGGCCTCGCCGCGGCGGGATTCCCGTCCCGTCAGCACCGACCGAAATCGTCTCCATGAAGTCCCCCGCACCGCATTCCCTCCCCGGCGTCCCGTGGCGCCGTCTGTTGTCCCTGTTGGCCGCCGCGTGCGCGCTGGCCGGCGCGAGCGCCGCCGCCGCGCAAACCGGCACCGTGACCGGCACCGTCGCCAACCGCGCGACGGGCGACCTCCTGCCCGGCGCAACCTTGACCGTCGACGGCACGTCGGTGAGCGGCACCTCCGAACGCGGCGGCGCCTACACGCTCACCGTCCCGGCCGGACCGCAGACGCTGGTGGTGAGCTACGCCGGTCTGGACACCGCCCGCCTGTCCGTGGTTGTCACCGCGGGCCAGGTGACGACGCGCAACGTCGAGCTCACTTCGACGGTCTACCAGATGGAGAAGTTCTCCGTCAGCGGCGTGCGCGAAGGCAGCGCGCTGGCCATCCAGACGCAACGGCAGTCGGACAATCCGAAGTGGGTCGCGGCCACCGACACGTTCGGCAATCCCGCCGCCAATCCGGGCGAGCTCATCCAGCGTCTGCCCGGCATCTCGACCGACATCGTCGGCAGCGAAGTGCGCACGCTTTACGTCCGCGGCATGGGGCCGGGCTTCTCGTCGCTCATGGTCGACGGCGACCGTGTGGCGACCTCGACCGGCACCTCCGGCAGCCGCGATTACCAGATCGAGCAGATGGGCACCGGCAATCTCGAGACGGTGGAACTGGTCAAGGCGCCGCAGCCGGAGCAGGACGCCAATGCGGTCGCGGGGTTCGTGAACCTCGTGTCCCGCCGCGGCTTCGATGCCCCCGGACGCCGGATCACGCTCACCGGCGGCGTCATGTGGCGCGTGCGGGGCTTCAAGGACACTCCGTTCAAGGACCGGGCGGACGACCTCGACATCCTGAGCCTCGCGTATTCGGACGTGTTCAACGTTTTCGGCGGCCGGAAGAATCTCGGCGTCGCCTTCAACTTCAGCCGCCGCGTCTCCGCGACGACGCAGGACGAGATCGGGCCCGGCGGCGTGCTCTACAACTTCGCGCAGACCTACCTGAATCCGGCCGGCGCGAACCCGTTGACCCGTATTTTCGGCACGGGCGACTTCGGTTACAAAGCCCGCGCGCACAATTCCGGGCTCAACCTCGACTACAAGCTCTCGCCCGACGCCTTCGCCTACCTGAAGTTGTCCTACAACACCAACGATCAATACCAGGTCTACTACCGGCCGGGCATCGGCAACCCGGCGGCGACCGCGGCTAATTTCTCGGCCGACAGCACCTACGAGCATTCCTTCCTCCTGCCGCACGCCGGCTCCGTCGCGGTGATCGAATCGACCCCGGCGTTCACCAAGAATTCGCGCAACTACGGCGTGATCGGCGGCACCGAGTTCAAACTCTTCGAACGCAGCGCCACCCTCGCGCTCCGGGCCAGCTACTCGCACGCCGACATCTCCTATCCCGGCTGGATCCGGGCCCAGGCGCGCACCCCGAACACGGCGGCCGCGGGCATCGGCTTCGAGATCGACCGGCGCGGGCAGGATCCGTGGTATCCGATCTTCCGGCAGACCGCCGGCCCGTCGATCAGCGATCCGGCCAGCTACCTGATGACGACATTCCAGAAGCAGTCCTACAAGGCCGGCAACGATCTCTACGGTCTGCGCGCGGACCTGACCAAGCGGTTCGAGAGCCCGCGGCCGATCGTCTTCAAGGCGGGCCTGAAGTGGGCCGACGACACGCGCAATCCGTGGACCGACCTCGGGGTCTACACCTTCGTCGGCGCCGACGGGGTGCCGAACACGGCGGACGATTCGATGAAGCCGTATGCCGACCTGATCTACAAGCAGGGCGACGGCCGCTACGGTCCGTTTCCGATCATGACCGCGCCGCAGAATGTCCCGGCGGGCTACCACCGCCAGACGGCGGCCGACGCCTACACCAGCTACGCCAACACGCTGGCCGGCCGGGTGCAGTTCCGCGAGGAGATCACGGCGGCCTACGCGCAGGCCTCGACGAAGTTCGGACGGCTCCGGGTGCTCGCGGGTCTGCGCGTCGAGGAGACCGCGACGCGCGGCCGGTCGTGGGTGCGCAACACCACCGCGAGCTGGGGCGGCAACAGCGTCGGCGGCACGAGTCTCGATCCGGCGGTGGTGGCCGCGAACGTCGCGCGCGCGCAGCGCTCGTTCGCGCGGGCCATCGTCTCGGAAGGCGAGTATCGGAACGTGTTTCCCGGCGTGCATTTCGTCTACCACGCCACGGATTCGGTCCTGGTCCGCGCGAGCTACAACAAATCCATCTCGCGCCCGCCGGTCGCGAACCTGATCCCGACGCTCACCGAGAACCTCGACGCGCTCTCCGTCTCCATGGGCAATCCGGATCTCAAGCCCTACCTCGCGGACAATTTCGAGGTCAGCGTGGAGAAATACTTCGAGCCCGTGGGGCTCTTCAGCCTCGGCGTTTTCCGGAAGAACATTTCCGACTACTTCCGGACCTTCGCTTCCACGGTCGGCGCCGAGGGCATCGACGGACAGGGCCAGTATGCCGGCTACACGTTGTCGACCACCCGCAACATCGGCAGCGCCACGATCCAGGGCATCGAGGCCAGCTACCAGCAGCAGTTCAGCTTTTTGCCCGGCATCTGGCGGGGGCTGGGCGCGTATGCGAATTTCACCTACCTCGAGGCGGAGGGCGATTTCGGGACCACCGCGACGACCAGCAAGCTCGGCAACCTCGCGCCGCGCAGCGGCAACGCCGGGATCAACTTCCGCTATCTCGGGCTCGACGCGCGGGTGTTGGCGAACTGGACCGCCGAAAAATACAAGAGCACGCTCGCTCCGATCGATATCTACGCGGAGGAGCGCCTGAGCTTCGACGTGAAGCTGCAATACGCGATCAACCGCCGCTACAGCATCTTTCTCGATTGCGCGAATATCACGGACGAGGCGCCCCGCACCGACGTCGCGCGCAACGGGCTGAAGTTCTTCCGCACCAACCAGGGCGTCAGTTTCGCCGCCGGCGTGCGCGGGCAGTTCTGAGCTTGGTCCGCGCGCCGCGCGACCGCACTGTAACGCCGGGGCGCGCCCTTTCCGGGCCGCTCCGGTTTTTCAATTGGCATGAAATCGATCCTCCCGTTGCTGACCCTCGCGGCCGCCTTCGTTGTGTCGGGTCCGGTCGCCGGTGCACCGGCCGCCGGACCGGCGGAGCCCGTCCGGCGCGCGAAGCCGGCTGTGCCCGGCACCGCGTGGTCCGTGCAGGTGGGCGACGTGCCCTTGGTTTTCACCCGGGCGGTCACCGCCGGACGAGGCAGCCCGTCCGGCGCGGATGAAGGCACGCGGGCCCTTGAGGCGCTCGGCGCCGTGCTCGCCGCGTCGGGCAGCGGCCTCGCGGACGTGGTCCGGCTCACCGCTTACGCGAGCTCCGACGCCGCCGACGCCGCGGCGAGCGCCGCGGTGGCACGCGGTTTCGCCGATCGGCCCGTGGCCTTGACCCGGCTGCGCACGCCGCTGGCCGCCGCGGGCGCAACCCTGGCGTTCGAGGCGGTGGCCGTGGGCCGGCGCCCGGCGGCGGGTGTGACGGTGTCGGACGCAGGCGCCGCGGTTTTGCCGGCCGGCGGCAAGATTTTCATCTCCGGCCAGGCCGAGCGCGGGCCGGATCTCGCGGCGGCGGTCCGCCTCACGATGGCCGGGCTCTGGCGCACGTTGGATCATCTCGGACTGCGCCGGACGGACGTCGTGCAGGTGAAGGCTTTCATCACACCCTTCGCCGGGCATGCGGCCGCGACCCGGGAGATCGCGGCGAGTTTTGGCGGAGCGTCCGTGCCGCCTGTCGTGCTGCTTGCCTGGGAAAGCACGCTCTTCGCCGAGATCGAGCTGGTCGTGTCGGCCAGCCGGCTGGCGCCGCCCGAAAAGGACCGCATCGCGTATGCCCCGCTGCCGTGGCTCACGCCGTCGCCGCGTTACAGCAAGGTCGTCCACGTCGCCGCGGGCACGCCGCTGATTTTCATCGGCGAACTGGACGGCGGCGGCGCCGCCGGCGCGCGCAACCAGATGAAGGCGATCTTCGAACGGCTCGGCTCGGTGCTCTTCGACGCGGGCAGCAGTTATCGCCACCTCGCGAAGGCGACCTATTACCTGGGTCCGCCCGAAACCCGGACCCTGCTGGGCGACATCCGCGGCGTGTATTTTGACCCGACGCGGGCACCGGCCGCCTCGGCGCTGACCATGGCGTCGCTCGGCGACCCGGGCCGGACTGCTCTCCTGGACATGATCGCGATTCCGGCGAAATAGGGGACGGCCTCCGATTCAAGGCATGCAGCCCATCGACTACGTCGTCATCGCGGTGTTTTTCCTGCTCATCGCCGGCATCGGGTGGATGGCGGTGCGGCGCATCAAGGGATCCGGCGACTACTTTGTGGCGGGAGGGACGATCCCGTGGTGGCTCGGCGGCATCTCGCACCACGTGTCCGGGCACAGCGGCGTGGTGTTCGTCGCGTATGCGGCGGTGGCTTATCGGCACGGCTTCACCCTGTATGTGTGGTGGGCCGGATCCATCACCGTCGCCTGTGTGCTCGGGGCCTGGTGGTTCGCGCCGCGTTGGTCGCGCCTGCGCGCGGCGCTCAACATCGAGTCGCCGACCGAATACCTCGCGATGCGCTACGGCACGGGCACGCAGCAGTTGATGGCGTGGAGCGGAGTGCTGCTGAAGCTGCTCGATGTGGGGGCGAAATGGGCGTCGATCGGCGTATTGTTGCACGGCTTCACGGGCCTGCCCGTGTCGACCGGCATCTGGCTCTCGGGCGCCGTCTCGCTGTTTTACATCACGGTCGGCGGGCTGTGGGCCGACCTCTACACGGACCTGCTGCAATTCGCGGTGCAGGTGGTCGCCGGACTGGTGCTCTTCCAAGCGGTGCTGGGGCAGCTCGGCGGCGTGGATGCGGTGTGGACGCTCTGGGACAGACTGCCGGCGGGGCACGGGCAGGTGTTCAACGGGCCCTACACGCCGTTGTTTCTGGTCGGCTACGTCGTGGCCGCGACGCTGAGCTACAACGGCGGCACGTGGAATCTTGCCGCCCGCTACATCGGGGCGCCGTCCGCGGAGAGCGCGCGCCGCTCCGCGCTGCTGTCCGGCGGGCTCTACCTGGTCTGGCCGCTGTTCCTCTTTTTTCCGATGTGGGCCGCGCCGGTGCTCCTGCCCGACCTGGCCGATCCGACGCAGTCCTACGTGCTGCTCACCCAGAAGTTTCTGCCCGCGGGATTGATCGGCCTGGTGCTGGCTTCGATGTTTGCGGCGACCATGGCGATGACGACATCCGATACCAACACGGTTTCCGCGGTGATCACCCGTGATATCCTTCCGGTGTGGTCCGCGCGCTTTCGCGGGCTCGAGCCGCGGCGCGGCCTCCGGCTGGCGCGGGTCACGACCCTCGTTTTCACGCTGCTGACCCTGCTCGTCGGGCTGGAGGCGGATCGCTTCGGCGGAGTGCTCGGTCTGATAATCTCCTGGTTCGCGGCGCTGATCGGTCCCGTATCGGTGCCGATGCTCTTCGGCTTGCTGCCGCTGTTCGGCAAGGCGGACGCGCGCGTCGCCGTCGCTTCGATCGCCGGCGGGTTCGCGGCCTTTGTGGTGACCACCTACGGCCTCGCCGCGACGCAGGAGTGGACGGTGCTCGCGCCGATCACGACGTCCATGACGGTGTTTGCGGCCGGGACGTGGCTGAACCGCGGGAGCACCGTGCCGCCGGATGTCGCGGAGCTGTTGCGCCGGGTTTCGGCCGACCATCCGGAGGCAACCGCGTGAACACGGCCATGGGATATCCACCGACAGGGACTCCTCCGGTCCCGCGGGCGGTGCCGGCGCCGGTGCTCGGGGCCGGCTTGATCGGTGCCGAGGAAGAGACGCTGGTGCTCGAGGTGCTGCGCAGCCGGAGTCTGTTCCGCTACTACGGCCACGACCGCGCCGTCCCACCGCCCATGGCGGCCGCGCTCGAGCGCGAGGTCGCGGCGGCGACCGGTGTCCGTTTCGCGCTGGCGGTGACGAGCGGCACGGCGGCGCTCGAGGTGGCGCTCGGGGCGCTGGGCGTCGGTCCGGGCGACGAGGTGATCGTGCCGGCCTGGAGCTGGGTTTCGTGTTTCACCGCCGTGGTGCGCACGGGAGGGCGGCCGGTGCTGGCGGAGGTGGACGAGTCGCTGACCTTGGCGCCCGGCGAGATCGCGCGGCTGCGGACGGCACGCACCAAGGCGGTGCTCGTGGTGCATTTCCAGGGCGTGGCGGCCGACATGGACCTGCTGCTCGCCGAGGCGCGGACGGCCGGGATCGCGGTGCTCGAGGACTGCGCGGAAAGCCCGGGGGCCGGCTACCGCGGCTGGCGGGTCGGCGCGATGGGTGACATCGGGATTTTCAGTTTCCAGCAGCAGAAAACGATCACGAGCGGGGAGGGGGGCTGCGTCGTCACCAACGATCCCCGGCTGCACGAGCGCGCGGTGCGCATGCACGATCTCGGGCAACTGCGCGCGCATCACGCGGCCCAGGTGCCGGAGCCGGGGCCGGCGTTTTGCGGCTCGCAATTCCGCATGTCCGAGCTGACCGCGGCGGTCGCACTGGCGCAGTGGCGCAAGCTCGAAGGCATCCGCGCGCATTGCCGGCGCCTGAGCGCGAGGCTGCGCGCGAGTCTGGCGGACCTGCCCGGGCTGCAGTGGCGAAAGATTCCGGATCCGGACGGCGAGTCGGGTTTCGAGACCTATTTCTGGGTTCCGACCGCCGCGCTGCGCGACGCCTTCCGGGCTCGGCTCCAGACGGCAAGAATTCCCTGCGACCAGATGACCGGCACCTACGCCCAGTATCGGCGGGCCTACGTCGAGACCGGCCTGGCCCACGCGCCCGGCGCTTCGCCGTTTCGGCCCGGTCCGGACTGGCCGCCGGCGTCCTACCGGGCGGAGAGTTTTCCTCGCACCGAGGATCTGATCCATCGCTTCGTGGTCATCCCGGTCGGGATCGCGCACACGGACGAGGATATCGACTATATCGCCGCCGTGCTGCGGCAAGCGCACCGGGAGTTGCTGGCGCCATGAGCTCTGCTGCGACGGATCGACGGGGATTTCTGAGAAATATGGCCGCCGCGGGTGCGGCCGCGCTCGCGACGGGCGGCGGCGTCCCGGCGGGGGGGGCCGCGGAAAGGCCGCCGGAGCGGACCGCACCGGCGACGCGGGGGCTGCCCGACGGCTGGCGGGCGATGCGCAAAATCGACGCCCACAACCACGTGTTCGGGCTCGCGCATCGCCCGAACGCGGATTGGGCCGAAGTCGAGCGGCTCGTGGCGGCGGCAGGTCGGCTGGGCATCGCGCGGCTGTGCTGTTCGCGGCCGGTCACGGGCGGCGTGATGGCCGATATCGAGGTGGTGCGCGAATCGAACAACGCGGTGCTCGCGGCGATGAAGCGCTACCCCGACCTGATCACGGGGTATTGCTTCGTGCAGCCGGGCAACGGCGCCGCCGCCCTCGCCGAAATCGACCGCTGCCTCGATGCGGGCATGATCGGCGTGAAGCTCTACAATCAGTTCAAATACACGGATCCGGCCGTCTTCCCGGTCGCGGAGAAGTGCATCGCGCGCCGCGCGCTGTTTCTCGGGCACTCGGCCTTCCTCACCGATCCGCGCACGCTGGCGCTGCAACCCAAGACCTCGCACGCGCTCGACTTCGGCCAGCTCTCGCGCCGCTATCCGGAACTGAAGCTGATCCTCGGCCACATCAACGGCGGCGGCGACTGGGAGTGGGCGATCCGCGCCCTGCGGGATTTTCCGCACGTGCACCTCGATACCAGCGGCAGCGTGCTGGAAGACGACACGATCGGCCGCTGCGTGCGGGCGCTCGGGCACCGCCGCGTGCTCTTCGCGACCGACGCGACGATGGAAGGGTGCGTGGGCAAGGTGCTCTCGGCGGACCTGACACCGGAGCAACGGGAAGATATTTTCCATCGCAACTTCGAGCGCCTGCTCGCGGGAGGACCGGCATGATTTTCGATATCAACGCCAGCGTCGGACATTATCCTTTCCGCGCGCTGCGGGCCCGCGGCGCCGGTGAGGTCGTCGCGCTCATGGACCGCGCCGGCATCGACCGGGCGCTCGTGCCGTCGCTCCACGCGCTCTTCTACCGCGACACGCATCGCGGCAACGAGGAACTGTGGGAGGAGGTGCGGCCCTGGCTCGACCGCCTGGTGCCGGTGGCGACCGTGAATCCGAAATATGTCGGCTGGGAGCGGGACCTGGCGGAAGCGGTCGGCCCCTGGGGCGCGCGGGCGGTCGCGTTGGCGCCGGAATACCACGGCTACGCCCTCGGCGACGAGTCGGGCAAAGCGGCGCTGGCGCGGATCGAGGCCGCGGGGATACCGCTGCTGCTCACGCAACGCTTCGAGGACCGGCGGCAGCGCCATGCCTGGGACCGGGCGGAAGACCTTTCGGCCGGGGCCGTGACGGCGGCGGCCCGGGCGTATCCGAAACTACGTTTCATTTTGAGCAACTGGGCCGGGCTCGACGGCGTGCGGCTGGCCGAGGCCGGGCTGCGGGGCCGCGTGCTGCTCGACTTTGCGCGCCTGCAGGTGGTGTTCCGCGAGGACGTGCCCCGGTTGATCGACGCGCTCGGGGTCGAGGCACTGGCCTTCGGCTCGCACCTGCCCTTCGACTACCCGGGCGGGTCTCTCGTGAAATTGGCGAACCTGGACTTTCTCCCGCCCGCGGACCGCGCGCGGGTCGCCGGAGGCAACGCGCTGCGCTTTCTGGGTCTGGATGAAAAACGCTGACCACCCGTCGCCGAGGGGCTGCGTCCGCCGGCGGTCCCGCCTGTTTTTCGCGGCGCTGCTGCTCGCGGGGACGGCGCCGGCGGCGACGCGCGACCTCGGCGGCGGCTTCCGGGACCATGGCGTGGCGACGCCGCTGAGCCAGCATCGCGGGATGGTCGCGACGGCCGACGGGGCGGGGCGGGACGTGATGCTGGTCTGGCTTTACGATCACCGGGGCGGCTATGCGCTGCTCATGATCGACGCGGAGACCGGCCGCACGCGGCAGGTCGCCACGCCGTATCCGTGGGGCGGCGACGGTCCGTTCGCGTCGCTCCTGTCGTCGCGCAACCGCTACTACACGCACTTCGGCGGCCACTTCAGCGAATTCGATCCGGCGAAGGGCGAATTCACGTTCGTGGCCAAAACCGCGCCGCAGATGGCGATGAGCCTGACCGAAGCGGATGACGGCACGATCTGGGCGGCAACCTATCCGAACGCCGGCTTGACGGGCTTCGATCCGGCCAGCCGAACCTTCACGGAGGTGAAATCGGTCAACACCGAAAACTGGCGGCAGTATCCCCGCGGCATCGCGACGGACGACGCCGGGTGGGTCTACGTGGCGATCGGGACGGCGGCGGGCCAGTTGGTGGCGCATGAGCCGCGCACGGGCGCGGTCCGGCCGCTGATCGCCGCGCCGGACCGGCTGCAAGGCACGGCGACGGTCGTGCGCGACCGGAACGGAAAAGTCTACGCGCAGGGGCGCGGTGGCGCGGGCGAAGGCTGGTTTGAGCTGCACCGCGGGGCGGCGCGGCGCCTCGAGGCGCCGCCGGCCATGCGGGCGAAACGCTTCGTGGCGGGGAGTCAGGCGTTGTTTCACCCGACCTTCCCGAGCGGGCGGATCGCGGTGGAGTGCGACACGGTCGAGCGACGGCTCACCACCGAGGATCCGCGGACGAAAGAGCGGAACACCGTGCGTTTCGACTACGGGAGCGACGGCGCGCATCTCATCGCGGTGGCTGTGGCGCCGGACGGTGCGCTCACCGGCGGCACGGCGTTTCCGATGCGCATGTTTCGCTACGATCCGACCGGCGATACCTGGGCGAATTGGGCCGCCCACGGGCAGTTCAACACCGTGGCGCGGCACGGCGACCGGTTTCTGGTGGGTGGGTATCCGCGCGGGTTTCTGCTCGAGTGGGATGCGGCCGCCCCGTGGCAGGCGGGTGGCAAGACGAGCACGAACGCCAACCCGCGCTACCTCACGGAGTGCGAACCCACGATCAACCGGCCCCACGATCTCATCGGACTGCCCGACGACCGCACCGTCGTGCTCGCCGGCACGCCCGGTTACGGGCACACCGGCGGCGGCCTGCTGCTGTGGGACCGGGAGCGCGGGGCCGGGACGGTGCTGACGCACCGGGAGTTGCTGCCGGAACTGTCGACGATGAGCCTGGTCGCGCTGGATGCGCGGACGTTTCTGGGCGGCACCACGGTCGGCGCGGGAACCGGCGGCGAGGTGAAAGCGACGCAGGCGGAACTCTACATTTTCGATGTCGGGGCGCAGCGGATCGTATGGCATGCCGCCGTGATTCCCGGCGCGAAGACCTATACCGACCTGGCGGCCGGGCCGCGCGGGTGGGTCTACGGCATTGCGGATCGCACGACGTTCTTTGTCTTCGACCCGGCCAACCGGCGGATGGTGCATCGGGCGGAATTGCCGAAACCGTCGGGCGGTGTGGTCACCGGCCAGGGTCCGCGGGCACTCCTCGCGGAGGCGGACGGCGGTGCCGTCGTGCTCTGCAGCAAGGGCATCGCGCGGATCGCGCCGGGAGATTTCGCCCTCACCTGGTTGGCGGATGCGCCGATTCCGATCACCGCGGGAGGTGATTTGAAAGACGGATACGTTTATTTCGCCGGCGGATCGCACCTCTACAGCTTCCGCCTGCCGGGGCTCTGATCCGCCGGGCTGCCGATTCCGGTCAACGTGCGAGCAACCGGGCGATGGCCGCAGTGAAAAGGCCCTCCGCGTCCGCGCCGGTGAAGGCGACACTCGCCTCGTAGCCGCCGCAGGCGAGTTCGGCCTGCGTCGGCACATACCAGGCGCCGTCGTCCCCGTAGGCCGCGACGGCGACCGCGCGCCGGGGATGCAAGGCGCGCGCGTGGAGCTGGTATTCGACGAACATCTCGCCGGGCAGGTGCAGGACGTCCACCTCGTCGAGCCGGAGGCGAGCGAGCGAGAGCGGGCGGCCGGTGGCGGCGCGTTGCAGCCAGCCCAGGCGGAACGCGGCCAACGTGCGCTCGGCCGCGGGCCGCGCGGAATCGCCGAGCACGCCGCGCCAGGTCTGTTCGTCCGGGACGGCGGGCGAGGCCGGCAGGAGGGTCGTGCTGCACCAATCGATCCGTTCGAGGGGCGCGGGGACGAGCGCGGATTCGGCGGCCACCATCGCCGCGTGCAGGCGCTCGGTGAGCGCGACGCGCGCGGCGGGCGAGCCGTCGTTGTATTTTCCGGCGGCGAGGTTGCCGGCGCAGCCGGTGAAGTAGAGGTGAAGGCAGCCGGGATCGGCGGCCTGGCGGCGTTTGCGGGCGAGCCCGGCAAAATCGGCCGTCACCCGGCCGTCGCGATAGTAGCTCATCGGATGCACCGCGTAGTAATGGCAAGCGGCTACCCGCCGGTCCCCGTTGTAGAACGCGACGGTCTGGAGTTCCGGATCGATCAAGCCCTCGGGCAGCGCCCGGAGTGCCGGGTCGGTGCAGGCGCTGAAACGCATGGTGCGGACGCGGCCGGCGGCGTCGCGGTCGACGCGGCGGTTCGAGGCGATCGCGGCGACCGGTGCGGTGCCGTGGGCGACGTGGGTAATCCGGACCGGCGCTCGCGCGGCGGCCGCCGCCGCGGCCGCGACGCGGGCGATGCAGGCGTCGAAGAACGACGGCTGGTAGACCGGCGGCAGGTCGGGAAACGCCGCCGTGAAGGCGTGCGCGGCCGGACAGACGAACGGCGTATTGTGCGCGTGGACGCAGTGCACCGCGATCCGATCGGGCATCGTGCCGGCCGCCTGCGCCAACGCCTCGACCCAGGCCTGGTGCGCGTCGTTCATCAATGCCGCCCAATCGAGCACGCAGACGACGATCGGTGCGCCGGCGCCGAAGAGAATGTAGCCGATCGCCTCCAGCCGGTCGTCGATCGCCCCGGCCGGCGGCACGAGCCCGCCGAGCAGGGGATGCCCGAGCGGCGGAGTGATGTCCGCGCGAAACGGCGCCAGCGCGAAGCCGGACACGGCGACGGGCGCGTCAGGCGCGGGCGAGCGCGCCGGAGTTCTTCTGCACTTTGGCGATGACCTCGGCGATCCGCTCCATGTCGGAGCGTGCGCCGAGGAGCTTCGTCTGGCCGAACCAGACGGCCTCCTCGACCACGCGGTCGTTGACCGGGCAACGCGAACGCTCCAGCCACCGGGCCATGCCCTCTTTGCCGTAAATCCGCAGATAGTGTGGATTCATTGCCAGGGCCTGCACGTGGGGCGTCAGATTGAGCGCGGTGTAGCCGCTGCTGGCGGCGATGCCCTCTTTCGCCAGGGCCTGGAGAAATTTCGCG
>JACCDQ011295903.1_pt1 | contig 14263 bp, 12 predicted proteins | sample 7446031 | NCBI WGS metagenome assembly JACCDQ01 (sample SAMN15323442, study PRJNA562643) | freshwater metagenome | isolation source: river surface water | place: USA:Blue River Watershed | collected 2017-08-17 | reverse complement strand
TTTAAACAAACTGTTTTGTAACCAGCGTTACAAAAAAAAGACCCCCAGCTGGAGGTCTTGAAAGATTTGCTATTTGAACTTACTCTTTTCCGAGCATTTCTGCTTTCAAGCTTTCTTGAACTGGCGGCGTACCCAGCCAAATTGAAAAGAGTGCTTTTTTGAACTCAATACCAGGAATGGTTCCTTTTACGGTTCCGTTTTTAGTGACCCGAACACCTTTGCCTGGTAAATAATCTAAATTGATTTTATCGCCTTCTTTGATCGGCTCACTGAAGAAAGCAACGAACTTTTTGATTTCTTCTTTTGTAGCTTTTCCGTGTGTAGCACTTGCAAAACCTTCGTTGACAGATTCAATAAAGCGCTCGCGGGTTACGCTGCTTGAGATGATTTTGATATGAATGGCCATTTCGGTATCGTTGTAAATGACTTTACCTGCCTCATTGGTTTTTTTAGGGACATAAAGCGCCGCAACATAGAGGTCCATCCAGTATTTTTCGCGGAGGCCCGCTCCATTCAATACTAAATTCTCATCGCCTAATTTAAGATCAGTATAGAAACTGACTCCGTGATATTTTTTAGTTTGCGCAAAACTTGTAGCCGTGAGGCCTAAGGCAAACATTAAAAGAAGTGTTAGTTTTTTCATTTTTTTTTGGTTTTAAAGATTGACTGCATATATTGAGCAGCATAATATTAGTAATAATTATAAACATCATTAACTATACTAATATAAAACTTTACATCAATCTAACCAAAAATCTGGGTCTTCGTTTTCTTGGATGAGTTTTTGCCAATTGTGGTTAGGGTCTTCGGCATCAAACAAAATGGCTTTGTATTCGCCTTCAGAAATCTCATAGCGCAACACTTCTTCACCCGTGTAATCTTCAATGGCATCCAATAACGGAATTTCATCTGGGCTGCAAAATGAAAGTGCTTGCCCCAAGGCATTACCACGCCCGGTACGTCCACAACGGTGCACATAATTTTCTGGGTTATCTGGTAAGTCGTAATTCACTACATATTCCATATTTGGAATATCGATACCCCTAGCTGCAACGTCAGTTGTGATGAGTACTTGATTTTCAGAAGCTCGAAAACGATCGAGTAAAGCAAAGCGTTCGTTTTGTGCGACACCACCGTGAAGGGCTTCGGCTTTTAAATCAGCGCGTTCAAGTGCTTTAACAATGCGCTCCACACGCACTTTGGTTCTGGCAAAAACTAAAAAACGTGCCTCCGGGTACTCTCGGATCATGTTTTCTAGAAAAAACCGCTTGTCGTCCATTTCTATGAAAGCCACCGCATGATGAACGTTTTTAGAAACAGGATTTTGTGGAGACAATTGAATTCGGATTGCCGAACGCACCACATCATAAGCCAAGGACTTTATTTTTTTATTAATGGTTGCTGTAAAAAACAAGGTTTGATGCTTGGCAGGAATCTTCTTTTTGATATCGTGGATATCTTTATTGAATCCGAGGTCGAGCATTAAATCGGCTTCGTCAAGCACCAAGGTGTGGACTTCAGAAACGTCTAGGTGCCCCTGGGCAATGAGGTCAAACATACGTCCCGGTGTTGCAATTAACACTTCAGCGCCTTTATGCAATTGAGCAATTTGCGCCTCCTGTTCTACCCCTCCAAAAAGGCCAATCACTTTGACTTTGGTTTGCGCGCCTATTTGTTCAAAGACAGTGGTGATTTGCTGCGCAAGCTCACGAGTAGGCACCAAAACAATGCAACGGATATTGACCCTGAAGTTCTTTTTTGCATGGTATTTGACCAATTTATTGAGCACGGGAATCACAAATGCAGCTGTTTTTCCGGTACCTGTTTGAGCAACAGCCATGACATCTTCACCATCAAGAATGTGTTTTATGGCACGGTATTGGATATCGGTAGGTCGTTTGAAACCGAGCACCTGTAGTTGGTCTTTTATACTTTGATCAATAGCGTAGTCCTCGAATTTCATACAACAAAGATACAATAAAGCCCTTTAAAGCACGTTTTGCCAACTCAAACTTGAAATATGAAACTCATTTTTACCGCTTTTTCCTTCCTATTCGCAACCCTTCTACTTGCCAATGACCAAGTCACTGTAAAATCAACGCTTACAGGCGTGACTGTTTATACGCAAGGGGCACAACTGCAACACAAAGCCAACTACAGCATCAAAGCTGGGGTCTCAGAAGTAATCATTGAAGGTATTTCTGCTCAAATTAACCCCAGCACCATTCAGGTAAGGGCAACCGGAAATGTAGTGATCCTAGATTCGAAATACGAGTATTATTATCCTCAGCCAAAATTAAACACAGGCGCCGAATTAACTCCGAAGGTTAGAAATGCCATCAAACAACTGCAAGACTCTATTTTACTGATCAATTTTGAACTTAGAGACATCAGTGATGAAATTGAAGTGCTTGTTGCCGCACGCAAAATCATCATTTCAAACGGCGCTGTAAAAGGTCAAGGAAAAGTCAATGACAGCATTCAATTACTGAAGCAAACAGTTGACTACTACACATCTAAAGTTTCAGAGCTCAATAAAAAAATTAGCGCCCTCGATCGACAAAAAGTAAAGAAAACAAATGTGGTCAATAGCTTACAAGAACGCCTCACAGAACTTGAAAACTTTGCCAATCAGAACAATCCACAACCAGAACTCAAAGGCATTCCGCGCATCGTAGTAACCTTCATGAGTAAAGAAATCGCTAGCGGAAAAATTGAACTCAGTTATTTGGCTGCCAATGCCGGCTGGACGCCACTTTATGACATCCGCAGTGAGGCAAGCACTGGTAAAATTAGCCTTACTTACAAAGCGCAAGTTCAACAAAATACAGGCCTCGACTGGAATGACGTCAAACTGAGCATCTCCACCAACAACCCCTACGCCAACAAAACCAAACCCACTTTAAACCCGTGGTATATAGACTACCAAGAATATCGCCAGAAACTCGAAGAAAAAGCCAAACAGCAGCGCTCAGATGCCTTTTTTATGGAAACCACACCAGGCGCAGTCTACAACTACGGCTTTAACGCTAATTTTTCGGCCAAAGTGGAAGATAACGCCCTCACTTCTGAGCAATTTACTACCGTTGTACAGCAACTCATTGCAGCTGAATTCCAAATTGACCTCAATTACAGCATTGCCTCAGACAATCAGATACGCATGGTTTTGGTGAAGCAAGCCGAGCTCAATACGTCGTTCAAATATTATTCCGTACCTAAACTTGATCCGGGTGTTTATTTAGTAGCACAAATGACCAAACTAGACGAACTGCAATTGGTGCCAGCAAAAGCCAATATTTTCTTTGATGGCACATATATCGGCGAAACCTACATTGACCCCACTACCCTAGACGACACGCTCAATCTTTCTTTAGGTCGTGACCCGAACATTATTGTGAAGCGCACTTTGCTCAAAAATCAGAGCAAGGAACGCATCATTCAAGATAAAAAAGAGCGCAACTTTGCTTACAACGTAGAGGTGAAGAACTTGAAATCTTCGCCAATTGAGCTTGTCATTCAGGATCAAATTCCTTTAACCACGAATCCGGATATCGTCATTGAAAAATCTGACCTTGGCAAAGGGCAGCTCGACGAAAAAACTGGCTTACTCGAGTGGAATCTCAAACTTAAAAGCAAGGAAACGCAAGAATTCAAATACGATTTTCGCATACGTCATGCGAAAGATAAAATGATCAATATCTAAGTTTCAGAATTTTTGCAGCCACTATTTTTTTAACTTAGTGGGCATGAATTTTGTAATTGTTGACGTCGAAACCACAGGTGGCCACACCAAAGACTCCAAAATCACGGAGCTCGCCATCTACAAGCATGATGGTCAACAAGTTATCGATCATTACCACAGTCTTGTTAACCCAGAGCAAGCCATCCCCGAGTTCATCGTGCGCCTAACAGGTATCACGGACCGCATGGTCGAAAATGCCCCTAAGTTCTATGAAATTGCCAAAGAAATTTTAGCTTTTTGCGAGGGCTGTATTTTTGTTGCGCACAACGTGGCCTTTGACTACGGCATGTTCAGATCTGAATACAAACGTTTGGGCTACGAATTCAGAATGCCGCAACTTTGCACCGTTCGGACGGCCCGCATTTTATTACCTGGCTATGCGTCCTACAGTCTTGGTAAACTTTGCACAGAACTCGGTATCGCTAATAATGCCCGACACCGCGCAGACGGCGATGCCAAAGCCACTGCTGAGCTTTTCACTTTGCTATATCAAAAAGATACCCGCGAGCTCAAAAACTTTATTCAAGAAGTATTACAGCCCAAAGCGGTCCATCCAAACCTGAGCCTAGAAAGCATCGAAGAATTACCCAACAAAACAGGTGTTTATTTGCTTTATAACGAGTTCAATCAGCTCATTTATATTGGCAAAAGCATTCATATTAAAAAACGCATCGAACAGCATTTGCGCAATAACAAAAGCGCAAAAGGGCTACAAATGAGTCAGGAAATCTGCAGGGTAGAATATGAACTTACTGGTTCTGAACTCATTGCCATGCTCAGAGAATCCGTGCTCATCAAAGAGCACAAACCCATTTACAATCGCAAACTCCGTAAAAGCTTGTTCCCTTACGGGCTCTATGACCAACAAGATTTCGATGGCTACATTCGGCTTAAAATTGAAAATTCAGCCAAGCAAAATGCCGAACCACTCATACAATTTACTTCAAAAAAAGAAGCACAACATTACCTTGAAACTGTAACAGAGCGCCATGAACTCTGCCAAAAATTGTGCTACCTCTATCCTACACAAAGCGCTTGTTTTCATTACACCATTCAGCAATGTAAAGGTGCTTGTGTACAAGAAGAAATACCTGCCACCTACAACGAACGCGTTCAGCGTTTTATAGATCAGGTTCAGTTTAGCGGCTCTTCGTTTTTCATCCTAGATAAGGGGCGCAACAAAGGCGAAAAAAGCGTGGTTTGGATAGACAAGGGCATTTACAAAGGATTTGGCTACGCGCCGTTTCATTTTCATGGCAAAGAGCCAATGCATTGGGCGCGCTATATCAACACAGAAAAAGAAAACCGAGACAACAAAAGCATCGTTTCTTATTTTTTGCGCTCAGACAAGAACCTCAGAATCGTTCAACTCAATGCCATTGAAACCTTATGAGTGAACACCTCGGGCATCTTACATTTTTAGGCTCCGGAACCTCGCAAGGCGTTCCTGTCATTGCCTGCGAATGCCCAGTGTGTCTTTCTAAAGACCCAAAAGATAAGCGTCTGCGCGCAAGTGTCTTTGTTGAAGTTGCCAACCTCAAGTTTGGCATTGATGCTGGGCCCGATTTTCGCCAACAAATGCTCAGGGCGGGCGTTAAGCAACTCGATGCCATCTTACTGACCCACGAACACAAAGACCATATTGCAGGTCTCGACGACGTCAGAGCTTTTAATTACAAACAACAAAAAGATTTCCCAATCTATTGTAGCAAACAGGTTGAAACAGCTTTGCACCGAGAGTTTTATTATGCTTTTGAACCGAACCCTTACCCTGGGGTGCCAAAGTATCAAGTCGAGCTCATTGAAAATCAACCTTTTTTGCTCAATGACTACTTGAAAATCGATGTCATTGAAGTCATGCATCACCGCATGCCCGTTTTCGGTTTCCGGATTGGCAATATGGCCTACATAACCGATGCCAAAACTATTGCTGATAAAGAAAAGCAAAAGTTAAAAGGTTTGGATATCCTTATTATCAATGCGCTACACGAATACCAGCACCAGTCTCACTTTAATTTAGAAGAAGCATTAGCCCTCATTGATGAACTTCAACCTCAGAAAAGTTTCCTGACCCACATCTCTCATTTATTTGGCAAACACGAAGATGTCGCTGAAAAATTGCCAGCCAATGTATGGCTTGCCCACGATGGCCTCCAATTAGAATTTCAGTATTTCGATTAATTTTAAGCATGCAAACAAAAGACTTTATAGACCTTGAGGCCTTGATCCGAAGCAAAAATCCGCGTTTGCTCAAATGGCTACCAAAGTTTGTGCTGAACTTCCTCAAAAACAAACTGCACCAAGACGAAATCAATGCTTTTATTGCCGAATCCGGACACCTTAAAGATCATGAATTTTGTGCAGCCATTATTGATTATTTCGATTTTAAGATTGAAATTTCTGGCCTAGAAAATATCCCAAGAACGGGGGGCGCAATCCTTACGCTGAATCACCCTTTAGGCGGAATGGATGGCGTTGCTTTAATTCATGCATTGCGCGAAGTAAGACCAGATGTTGTATTGATTGTCAATGATTTACTATTAAATTTAAAGCAGCTTACCAACTTATTTGTTGGAGTCAATAAATTCGGACGCAACCAAGGCAACGTGAGACACAGCATCCGGTCTGCATTTGAAAAAGAACAACTTGTCATCATCTTTCCAGCAGGCATGGTGACACGCGTACACAACAAGCAAATTGTCGAAGCTGAATGGAAGAAAACATTTGTGAGTTACGCAAGAGAATTAGCTCGACCAATCGTCCCGATTTACATTGCAGGCGGCTTATCAAATACCTTTTATCGCCTCAATAGGTTTCGCACCAGATTGGGCATCAAAGCAAATCTTGAAATGTTTTTACTAGCAGACGAGATGTATAAACAAAAACACGGCAAAATTAGTTTTACTATTGGTAAACCTTTGCTTGCCTCCGACTTGCCAGCACAACTCGACGACTCAGCAGCAGCAAATTGGGTAAAAGACCACGTTTACCAACTTAAAAGTCAAGCATGAAAGAGATCATTGATCCTATAGATAAGTCCGTTCTTAAAGCTGAACTCAATGCAGAACGTTTTTTGCGGACAACCCGAAAAGGTGGCAACGAAATTTACCGTGTCAATTGCCACAACGCACCAAATGTGCTCCAAGAAATTGGACGCTTGCGTGAGCTTACATTCCGCACCTCAGGTGGTGGCACCGGTGAAGAAGTTGACCTCGATGAGCACGACTTTGGCCCTTACGCCTACGAACAGCTCATTGTTTGGTCACCTGAAGATGAAGAAATCATTGGTGGCTATCGTTATCTTGTTTGCGCTGAAGCTCAAGACCAAGATGGAAATTATCATTTGTCAACCACACATTACTTCGAATTTAGCACGGCTTTCAAAGAAAAATACCTACCTAGCACCATCGAACTTGGCAGAAGTTGGGTGCAGCCCAATTACCAACCAACAGTCAATCCTAAAAAAGGTCTTTTTGCCCTTGATAATATTTGGGATGGCCTGGGTGCACTGATTCGTTTTTACCCGAGTATCAAATATTTCTTTGGCAAAGTAACGATGTACCCCGACTACGACACAAGTAGCCGTGATTTCTTATTGTTTTTCCTGCAGCACTTTTTTCCAGATTCAGAACAATTGATTAAAGCGTATCATCCCCTTCAAATTGGCAACACCAGCGCTTATGCAGCTTTGATTGAAGGGAAAGAATACAAAGATGCATTTAAAGAACTCAATAGCTTTGTCCGAGAACGCGGCACCTTTATTCCGCCGCTCATGAATATTTACATGAATTTATCGGCCACCATGAAGACCTTCGACACTGCTGTGAATCCGGACTTCGGAAATGTAGAAGAAACGGGTATTTTGGTCACCATTGCTGACATTTACCCAGATAAAAAAGAAAGGCACCTAGATTTCTAAGCTAACTCATTTGCTTGCGCTAAGCAACAGGAAAAAAGTAGAAAAACCTACAACCAACTATGATCGGTAGTAGCTAGCTTTTTTCTGATTTTAAGCTTGATTCGATTTATCTGAACATCAACGTACTGCAAGCCCAAACGCTGCTCAATCTCTTTGCTTGACTTCCGATACATGTATTTCATCTTGAGAATTAGTGCCTCTTGTTTTGTCACACAACCTAATGCTAAATTCATCAAAGAGAGCAATTCGTATTCACGCGCAACTTCACTTTCAGTAGCCCTAAGGATAGCCGTATTGATGGTATTCTCCCAAACGGCATTTTTCTGCGCCTTTTTCTTTCTGAGTAAGGAAATACAGAAATGCGTAACAATGGTTCTGAGCCAAGCTTTTGAATCAAAGAGCTCAGCATGTGCTTGATATTTCTTTTCATAGAGTAAAAAGAAATGAATCGAGAATTCTTGCAAAACGTCGGCTTGTTCGTCTGCAGAAAAATACTTGGCAATGATCCTTTTGAAAAATGGAACTTGCGAAGTAAAGATAGGCTCGAAAGCACGGTTGGTGTAGGCTGCTTGGTTCATGTTTTTGGTTTTACAATTATCGTTCCAAAGTGCGATTTGCAGAATTTCTTAGTATTTTCACAATCTCGAAGCCAATTTTTCGTTGTAGTCCTTGCCTTATGAAAGTAATTAAGCTACTTTTTCTTCTAATAAGTTTGAGCAGTCTTGCTCAGTACAACTTGGGCAACAACACATTTAGTGGCTTTGAACAAACCAATTCCAGTAAAAGCCTTGGTGTCGGCTCAAGATACTACGCCTTACCAAATGGCGATCTTTCCACCACCCTAGACCAAGCTGCAGTGCTCGACCCTAAAATGCAAGGCTCCATGCACAGTACCATTGGCATCTTGCCTTCAGGTGTAAATTTTGGCATTTTCACCACAGCACTCAAAACTAAAATTGGCACCATTGCGCCCTATATTCGGTATTTAAACTACGGTAATTTCACCGAAACCAATAGCAACGGCGAAGCCATCGGTTCTTTTAATGCACTAGATTATCAACTTGGCGCTAGTTATGCCTACACACCAAACCCATACTTCCGCATGGGTATGCAGGTCAATTTACTGGGTTCTCAACTCGAGCGCTACAGTGCATTTGGCCTCAGTTCTACCTTCTCTGCCCTACTCATTCATCCAAAGCAATTGTTCACAGCAGCTTTCGGGGTGAGGAATTTAGGTTTTATTTTTAAAAACTATACGAGCACGCAAAGCGCACCTTTAGCTTTGGACACCTATATTGCACTGAGCTACAAACTCGCACATGCCCCTTTTAGATTTCATGTCGTTGGACACTCACTAAATAGGCCAGATAACATTTGGCTAGATCCAAACGCCGCGCCAACCTACGACCCACTCACGGGAGACACCATTCCAATTTACACACCCAACATCGGTGAAAAGATTGCAAATCACTTGAATTTTCAATTAGAATTGGTGCCTAAAGGTGCCTTTCAACTCAGAATGGGCTTCAACTACAACAGACGCCAACAACTCAAACTTAATGATTTCCCGGGTCTGGCAGGTTTTTCTTTAGGCACAAGTCTTAAAATCAAGAAATTTGACCTCGATTATTCCATTCAATTCTACTCTAAAGCAGGCACTATTCACGCCATTGGCCTGAGCACGGACCTACACCGCTGGAAGAAAAAAATCTAAAGTTTTTTAGCATGTAGAAAGCCTACATGCTGAATGTAATCTTGATGAAAGGTTCCATCATTATTTCTGATGAAAAACGACTTTTCTTGCAGTTCTGCCTCGTTTCTTGAGAATGCCAAAACCCAACGGGCATCTAATTTTAGACTATTGGAATGAAATCTTACTTTTTGTTGCAAAAAAATGCCATTATGTGCCAAATCTTCAATCGTTTTCAGAGCAATTTCTTTGGGTAGAATTAACCACAAAAGACCTTCAGGCAAAAGTAAATGAAGACTGGCTTGTAAAAATTGATTGAATGCGTCTTTGCTTAAATGCTTGGCTTCGTTTAAACCTAAATTGTCACTCTTGAGGTCATCAATAAAGTAAGGCGGATTACTCACAACAAGATCGAACTTTTGCTGGGTTTCAAAATTTTCAACACGTACCTGATGTATCGTCAAGCGTGATTTATAATTAGAAGCATGAAAATTTGATTGAGCTTCATTAAAAGCCAGATGATTGGGTTCTAGCGCCTCAATTGTTGCATTTTCAAAGCGAGAAGCTAGAATTAATGCAATGACACCAGTTCCAGTACCTACGTCTAGTATTCGAGGGTTGTTTGTTGTTATCTGAACGGTAGCACCCAGTAATAGCGCATCTGTACCGACTTTCAGTGGACTTTGATCTTGAATGATACTGAAATCCCGAAAGTGAAAAACCGACATTAATAAGCTTTAGCGAAAACGACGCGTTGCGCCGAAGGCTTGCCTGTTACCATACAAACACCAGGTGTGGTATCGCCATCTAAAAGAATACAACGGATTGTTGCTTTTGTTTCTTGCTTGATGAGCTCTTCGGTTTCAGCAGTACCATCCCAATGTGCCAATAAGAATCCACCTTTTTCGATTTCTTCTTTGAACTGCGCATAAGAATCAATCACTTTTGTATTGGCAGTTCGGAAGTCTTTGGCATTTTGGAGCAATTGTGCTTGAATTTGACCAAGTAAGTCTTGAATGTAGCTTGCAATGCCAGCAAAATCAACAACTTCTTTTGTTTTTGTGTCGCGACGTGCTACTTCAATTTTACCGTTTTCGAGGTCTCGTGGGCCCATGGCCAAACGCAAAGGAACGCCTTTGGTCTCGTATTCGGCAAATTTCCATCCTGGTCGGCGGTTGTCGTCGTCGTCGTATTTGAAACGGATGCCTAAAGCCTTGAGTTCTTGAGCTAAGGCAGCAAAGCGCTCAGAAATAGCAGCAAGCTCTTCTTCAGAACGGTAAATTGGCACACCTACTACTTGGATAGGTGCAAGTGCAGGTGGTAAAACTAAACCTTGGTCATCTGAGTGCGTCATGATGAGCGCCCCCATCAAACGCGTAGAAACACCCCATGAGGTAGCCCAAACGTAGTCGAGCTTGCCTTCTTTATCGGCAAATTTTACTTCAAATGCTTTTGCAAAATTCTGTCCTAGGAAGTGGCTTGTACCAGCTTGTAAAGCTTTGCCATCTTGCATTAAAGCTTCAATACAAAGTGTATCTTCAGCACCTGCAAAACGCTCACTGGCGGTCTTACGACCTTTAAGCACAGGCATGGCCATATAGTTTTCTGCAAATTCAGCATAAACGTCTAACATTTGTTCTGCTTCAGCAATGGCTTCAGTTTTTGTGGCGTGTGCAGTGTGCCCTTCTTGCCATAAAAACTCAGCAGTGCGTAAGAAAAGACGCGTGCGCATCTCCCAACGTACGACATTGGCCCATTGGTTGATCAAGATTGGAAGGTCACGGTATGATTGAATCCAATTTTTATAAGAGTTCCAGATGATGGTTTCAGAGGTAGGACGAACGATGAGTTCTTCTTGCAATTTGGCATCTGGGTCAACAATGACTCCACTGCCATCCTCGGCATTTTTAAGGCGATAGTGCGTTACGACTGCGCATTCCTTGGCAAAGCCATCAACGTGTGCCGCTTCTTTACTGAGGTAACTTTTCGGGATAAAAAGCGGGAAATAGGCATTGGAGTGGCCAGTTTCTTTGAATTTGGCATCGAGGACATCGCGCATGTTTTCCCAGATGGCATAACCATAGGGCTTGATGACCATACAGCCGCGCACATCTGAGTGCTCTGCGAGGTCTGCTTGATAAACAAGGTCGTTGTACCAGGTTGCGTAATCTTCTTGACGGGTCACTTTTTTCTCTGCCATTGCTCTTGAATTGAAAGCGCAAAGATACAGAATTCCTCGATGATATGTGTGCTATCTACCCTTGCAGCAACGATTTTCAATAAGACGATGCTGGTAATTTTGGTAGTTTGCCTGAAGTTTCTGGATGTAAATGCGCTCTTGTTTTGTTACTGCGCGCTTTTCAAAAGGCATCCAAGAAAAAATATCCAAAGTCTTTGACGGACATTTAAACAAAACTAGGCTCCCATTTTCATAAACCATTTTAGCACCTTGTTCTTTGGCAAACAGGGACTGGCCAAAGCAAAAAGCTTGATTATCATAACCAAGCATGTCTAAAATAGTCGGGAAAATATCAATCTGTTGAAAAACGGCAGAGGTCTCGTATTGATTTGTATAAAGCGCTTGTAAATTCAGCCCAGGGTGATAAAAACCAATGGGAATATGATAACGATCGGGAAGATTTTGGTTTGAAGCGCTGCGTGTAGGCCCAACATGATCTGCAACGAAAACAAACATGGTGTTTTTGAACCACTTTTTAGTGCTGGCTTTTTTGAAGAATTCTTTTAGGGCTTTATCTGTATAGGAGATGGTCGCACAAAGTGGCTCAGGGCCTTTTTTAACGCGGTTTTTGTAGTTTGTAGGAAGCAAATACGGATGATGCGAGCTCAAGGAAAAGATAGTGCTAAAGAATGGTACTTTGAAAGTGCTGAGTTCGTCAGCAAAAAACGAAAACATAGCGTGATCCCAGATGCCCCAATTGCCATCAAAAGCTTCCGGACCTTTATACTGCTCCATTCCATAATAATGATCAACACCAATTGCTTTTGTAAAATCGTCAAAATTCATAGAACCAGTTTTGGCTCCGTGAAAAAATGAAGTATGGTATCCTTTCTGTTTTAAAAAACTTGGCAACGCATCAATTTGATTGGTGCAAAAAGGGCTAAGAATGTAAGACTCGTTTTGCCACGAGGGCATCCCCGCTAAAATTGCTGGCACTGCATCCATCGAAGTGCGACCATTTGAAATGGCGTTCTCTAGAAATAAACCTGCTGAGAGTATGGAATCAAGAAAAGGCGTATAGGATTCCTTACTGTTTGGCCCTGCATAAACAGTTCCAAAACTTTCAAGCATAACCACCACTACGTTCGTTTGTTTGGGCAGATGTTGATGTTTCCTTCGATGTGCTGTTGGCAAAAACCTAAGCACCTCATTATCTGATAAATATTGCACTTTTTTGGGGTCGTCGTAGCGACTGGTTTTGAGTACTGTAAAAGCCGTGTTCAAGACAATAGGCGCTTGTTCAAGACTAGTTAGGGCGGTTGCATCAATGATGCTAATTGGCCTTAAGGCGAATCCACCTCTAGCTAGTGAGAAGGTAACAAAAAGTGATAACAAGTAGAAAACCCAAGCCTTCGGTTTTGAGGACGGGATTGTACTATTTCTCGGCTGCTTTTGAAGAATGCCAATGAAAACAAAGAGTAGTATGATAAACAAAATGGGCAACCACCAAAATTCTGCTAAAAATTCACCTGCTAACGAACTGGTTTCAGTACCCGTAAGTATATGCGTGAAATAACTAAAACTAGAACGCTTTTGTGTGTACGAAAAATAAGCGATGTCCCAGGTGTTTAATACCAAAACAAACAAAGCAATGACTACCAAATATGACTTACCGATCCAAACGAAAACCTTGTTTTGTTTCCAAGGGAGTGGCATACTGAAAAAAACAAAAGGCAAGGCAAGCAAGGCTATAGTTACGGCATCAAATAAAGCACCGTAAACAAATGAACCCAGTTGAAGGGATTCAAAAAAACTTGCATTTTGCCAGGCAAAAGCCAAACGCAATATACTCATGGCGAGCCAAAGCCAGAGAAATGGCTGTAGTGGCGAGATTTTTTTGAGCACGTTAGTAGTTCAGGAGCTGATCAATGGTGTCGAGCAGTCGAGAATTGGCTAAAAATTGTTGCTCAAGGTCGGCTGCAAACGGAACTGGCGTATCTAAAGATGCAACTCTTAGCACAGGAGCATCTAGCGCTTCAAAACAATGCTCATTGACCAAAGCCACTAGCTCGCCTCCGATACCGCCTGTGGTGGTATCTTCATGCAGAACTAATACACGACCCGTTTTTGATGCAGCTGCAATAATCGCCTCTTTATCGAGTGGCAACAAGGTTCTGAGGTCAAGGATTTCTATACTGGCATTTGGTCTGGAAGCAGCGGCGTCAAGTGCCCAATGAACACCTAAACCGTAAGTAAGTATGGTGAGGTCCGAGCCAGATTGAACGGTAGCTGCTTTTCCAATTTCAACATTGTAATAAGCATCTGGCACCATGCCTTTTAGACTGCGATACAAGTATTTATGCTCGAAGAAAATCACTGGGTTAGGATCCTCAAATGCCGCAAGTAAAAGCCCTTTAGCATCTTGTGGATTGGATGGATAAACCACCTTCAAACCTGGCGTGTGCACAAACCAAGCCTCATTACTTTGAGAATGAAAGGGCCCTGCAGCAGTTCCGGCGCCCGTCGGCATGCGCACCACTACATCGGCCTTCTGGCCCCAACGCCAATGTAATTTGGCAAGATTATTTACAATTTGATTGAATCCTACACTCACAAAGTCTGCAAACTGCATCTCAACCATAGCTTTCATGCCTGCAATAGACAAACCTAAACCCGCACCAAGTATGGCAGATTCACAAAGTGGCGTATTTCGGACACGATCTTTACCAAAAC
>JACCDQ010952046.1_pt1 | contig 14263 bp, 14 predicted proteins | sample 7446031 | NCBI WGS metagenome assembly JACCDQ01 (sample SAMN15323442, study PRJNA562643) | freshwater metagenome | isolation source: river surface water | place: USA:Blue River Watershed | collected 2017-08-17 | reverse complement strand
TACAGCCATATAGGACTTGTCTTTAACGTTAGCGTTTTGCGGTCTGGACGGGACTCGAACCCGCGACCCCCTGCGTGACAGGCAGGTATTCTAACCAACTGAACTACCAAACCAATTTCTTTCACTTTCGTGAGCAACGACAGTTGCTTTAGAGAATTGTGTAATGCTTTCGTTAAAGCGAGTACAAAAGTAAGGTCTTTTTTGAAACGAACAAACAAAATCAAGTATATTTTTTCGCTTTTTGATGGAATTCTTCTTGTCGCTTTGGTTTTGCTGTGAAATTGGTAACTTTGAGATTATGAAAAAATTCACGCTCCTTTTTTTCGGTTTTTTCTTTTTTTCGATTTTTTCTTTTCAGTTAAGTGCTCAAATTCAGGATATTCCGGAAAAAATGGTCATTCCACCATTTTGTTTGATCAATCCGGATACCTTGAAACTGGGGCCTCATGATGAACTCATTTGTGATTCTTACGTCGCATTAGGAATGCCCTCGGCTTATGATGCACTGCATTCTTTTAACTCAAGACGCATGGATGGCTTTGGTGGTTATATCAACCTCAAAGTCAATAAAGGACTTGAAGACATCAGAAAGAAGGGCTTCAATTCGGATGTCAAAGCGCTTTATATTCAAATCAATCCGCAAACCTTAACTGTTTATTGGATGGCCATTGTGGGGCCAAGCGAAGATGGCAATTGTTATGTGCGTTTGGACAGCAGAGGTTCAGCTGGCGGTGGCCTTGGAGCGGTAACGCCTCAAATCCAACGCTTGCACACGTATTATCCAACGCTCCAACCTTCGCTGCTTTTGGATTTCAATGAAAACGTCATTCAATGTTATGACTGGAGTAGTCGGCCGCTGGATTCAATTTGCAAGGTCATCAATATCAGACAACATTTCTATAAATATGCCGATCCACAAATTGGTCAGTCAATTTCTATAGCGGAATATGTGCAGAAATATCCCTACACAACTAAAGGGGAGGACCTACCCGGGGCAAAGCGCGTTGCTGTACCGAGTTACCGAACGTATAGAGTCAAATCAGGAGACAGCCTTTCTGGTATTGCAGCGAGACACCGCACCACTGTTTCTCAAATCAAAAAAATCAATGGTTTGCGTTCCGATTTTATTCGGGAAGGTCAGGTATTGAAAATTCCATCTTGAGGCCGGTCATTTTACCAGCATTGATCTGAAATAAAGACCGTTCCCTTGAAATAAGCCACTAATTTGTGGTTTTGATTTTCAATTCGGACTTCATATACGCCCGTGCTTTTGCCTCGATGCAGTTCTGTACAGGTCGCGAGCAGCGTGTCGTTGAGTTGAACTTTGGCTAAGTGTGCTATTTGCGTGTCGATACTAACGCACTGAAATCCGTAGGTATTGGCTGCAAATGCAAGCGCAGAATCTGCAAGCGAGTAGGTGAGCCCTCCGTGAGCGATTTGAAAGCCATTGGTGGTTTGCTTAGATACCGGACAACTCAACTGGCAATAACCGAGTTCAAGGTCTATGATTTCCATCCCAAGTAATTGGCTAAATGCATCGTTTTGCAGCATGCCGTCAACAATTTCTCTTGGGTTTTTCATCTTGTTTATAAATCAGAAAAAGAGAAAGTGTCTTTCAGACGGATACCCTTCTCGGTGTGTTGCACGGTACAGCATTCGTGGACGGAGTCGTGCTCTAAGAATAAAATATATTCGTTGTCTGCAGCTTCATTTAAAAAGCGTTCTTTTTCTGTGAGCGTTAGGAGCGGGCGGGTGTCGTAGCCCATGACGTAAGGCAAGGGTATATGACCGGTGCTTGGTAATAAATCTGCCATAAACACTAATGTTTTTCCTTTGTACTGAATTTGTGGCAGCATCATACTTTCGGTATGACCATCAAAAAAAGAGAGGTCTATGCCAGGGAGTGCGTTCTGAGTCAATAATCCGTGGCGCTCTACAAATTTGAGCTGACCACTTTCTTGAATGGGCAAAATGTTTTCGGCTAAAAAAGAAGCCTTTTCTCTTGGATTGGGAACGGTAGCCCATTGCCAATGGTTTTCGGAACTCCAATAGGTGGCATTTTCGAAAACGGTGCGGTAGGCTTCTTTTTGCGTGTCAAATGCAATTGCGCCACCGCAGTGGTCAAAGTGCAAGTGGGTCAGGATGACATCAGTGATGTCTGAAGCATGAAAACCTAAGCTTGCCAGGTTACCATGCAGGCTGTCTGTGCCATGTAAGTGATAGTGCGAAAAGAATTTTTCGGATTGTTTGTCGCCGATACCGGTATCTACTAAAATGAGGCGTTTGCAGTCTTCGATGAGCAAAGAACGCATGGCCCAATTGCACATGTTGTTGGCATCGGCTGGGTTGGTTTTTTGCCAAATGGTTTTAGGAACAACGCCAAACATGGCGCCGCCATCGAGCTTGAAAAAACCTGTATTGAGGACGTGTAATTTCATAATTAGTTAGCGATTCGAGCGCTTGTTGCTGGGTTTTTAATCACGTCGGCACCTATTTTAAGCACGACCATAGAAGGATCCGTATTTGCAGTTACTGTTACCGTTTTATCTTGGCGACCTAGTTGTCCAACCTTTGGATGAAATTCTACTGCAATGACATCAGACTTACCAGGCGCAATTGCTTTTTCGGGTTTTTTAGGTGTAGTGCAGCCGCATGATGCTTTGACATCTGCAATATAAAGTGGTTTTTTACCTGTATTGGTCACTACAAAATTGTAGAGATGCTTGGTATCTTCTTTAACCGTACCAAATTCGTGGTTGAGTTCATTGAAACTCATGGTGGTCATGTTCATTTCTGCTTCCTTAGCCAAACGCTTTTCTTCTTCAGCTACATCTTTTAAACTCTCCTTGAGTTCTTTTGTGTTTTCATCGGTTGCCACTATAGAACTTGGTTCAGGCGCTTTGGTACTTGGGTTGTTGTCGCAAGATTGGAATATTAAAAACAGTCCGGGAATGAGAAATAATTTCAATTTCATGAGGTCTATGTTTGATAGGGTTAAATTTAGTGAAAAGGCAAGAACATTGCATGCAGTTGTTGCATGGATAAGAATAATTTTTGTTCGTTTGGTAAATCAATAAAGCCTAGCTTTTGGTAGTATTTCGCTGGTATCCCATCATTTGGATATACAAATACAGCACTTGCACCGATGGAGCTTGAAGAATTGTAGGCCTGTTTGAGTGCAGCAAGAAGAAGATGTCTACCATAGCCATTCCCTCTGAATCGAATGTCTATGGCCAAACGTTTGATCACAAAAACAGGATGATGCCCTTTGGGTGATTTTGTTATTTTTCGTGAGCTATAGTGAAAATGTGTTGCATTTATTGAACTCGTTCCTAAGGTAATATAACCAATAATATCATGTTTTGGATTGACAAGAAGCAAGCAAATGCTTTTTAGTGCTAATTGATCTTGTAAAGCATAACACTGAAGATAGGTATTTAAAATTGCATCGCTACAAGAAAAGTGTTCTAGAGCGGAACGGTATCTTTCGGATAGAATGACTACTTGCGCTTCCATTGAAATAGTTTAGCGCTTTGATCGACGTAGGCTTTGACATTTTCCTTTGGTTCAACATCACCTAGAAGCATTGCGCAAAAAACAGCAGCATCTGATTTACTGAGTTCAATTTGATTTTTTTCCTCGAGAATGGAGCTTGCTGATGTTTCCGCTGCTGAGATAATGAAATCCGATAAACTTCGATAACCACCCAAATGCGCAGCTTTTTCAAGGAATTCTTTTCTGTCATGGCTAAGTCTCAGGTCAATTCTAGCGTTGTTCTGCATTGGGGTTAATTTTGAAAGGTGTAGTTATAAATGTACGGATAAAATCCGTACAAATTGAAATTGTATTTTGAAAAAAGGGGTTAAATGTGATAAGGGAATATAAATGGATTACCTCACTGCGTTCGGTGAACCAGTCTAGGCTTTATAGTGGATCAAAGCATCTTTTTATTGGAGAACTGGATTACCTCACTGCGTTCGGTTTTCCAAGGATGTTTAAAATCTAACAAGGAAAAGTCAAGCGTTTGCAACGCTTTTCTTTTTTTATAAAATATCTAGATTACCTCACTGCGTTCGGTGAACCAGTCTAGGCTTTATAGTGGATCAAAGCATCTTTTTGCTTCGCAAAATGATACTTTTTTCTTTTTTTCACTCCTTCAAAATTTCATTTTGACTCGTAGAAAAGAAAAAAGCATCCTGTCTTCGACAAGATGCTTTGATCAATGTGCCCACGACTGGATTCGAACCAGCACACCTGTTGGCACCACCCCCTCAAGATGGCGTGTCTACCAATTTCACCACGTGGGCAGCAGACTATCCGATTTGGAATCGGGATGCAAAGATAAATATTTTCGTGAAATGTTTGCGTAGAAATGTAAGAAAGACATAACTTCGACGAAATTTTTTTTATTTCCCATGTCACACGTCTCTACCCAAAAGATTTCACTCGCTGGATTTTTGATTACACTTGGAATCGTTTTTGGAGATATCGGTACTTCGCCACTCTATGTTTTTCAGGCTATTACCGGTGGAGGAAAGCACATTTCGGAGCCTTTTATTTTGGGTGCGCTTTCAAGTGTGATTTGGACACTCATTTTACTGGCAACAATCAAATACATTCACTTTGCACTCAATGCAGACAACAACGGGGAGGGTGGCATCTTCGCTTTGTTTGCTTTGTTGAAGAAACGCAAACTGAAATGGATTATTATTCCCGCATTGATCGGATGCGCAACATTAATGGCAGATGGTTTCATTACGCCTGCAATTTCGATTTCATCGGCGGTAGAAGGCGTGAACAACATCTTTCCAGAGATGCCCATTATCCCTATTGTGGTAACGATCATCGTGATTCTATTTGTCATTCAACAGTTTGGCACCGCAGCAATTGGTAAAATGTTTGGCCCAGTCATGATCATTTGGTTTGCCTTTTTGGGTTATTTAGGATTTATTAATGTAATGCACAACACGTCGGTTTTACAAGCGATTAATCCTTGGTATGCTTACAACTTAGTGGCCAACGTAGATGGTGGTTTTGCAGTGCTCGGATCCGTTTTCTTGTGTACAACTGGGGCCGAAGCTTTGTATTCCGATTTAGGCCACTGCGGCAAGGGGAATATTCGCCTTAGTTGGGGTTTGGTTTCTATCTTGCTGGTTTTGAATTATTTTGGTCAAGCAGCACTTTGTTTGTCGCCGGATTTTCAATTGGGTGCGAAACAAACCGTATTTTATGCGATGGTGCCTAAAGAAATGATTCCTTTTGCGGTAGTGATAGCCACGTTGGCAACTATTATTGCGTCTCAGGCCCTCATTACGGGTGTATTTACCCTCATGAATGAGGCCATCAAACTTAAATTGTGGACCAACTTAAAAGTCAAATACCCATCTGAGCACCAAGGTCAAATTTACATTCCATTCATCAATTGGTTCTTGATGATCGGATGCTTGATGGTGATTGCCATTTTCAAGCGTTCAAGTGAAATGGAACACTCATACGGTTTGGCCATTACCATCAATATGGTCATGACCTCTATTTTGATGGCGACCCTGATGTTCATCCGTTACCCAAAATTGCGCATTGTTTTTAGCACCATTTTCTTCATCTTCATTAGTATTGAAATGATTTTCTTGCTTTCGAATATGGGTAAAATTATTTCTGGTGGTTGGTTTACCTTGGTGCTTTCCATCGGCTTCTTTTTACTCCTCTTTTTGTATTTCAAAGCCAAGCAATTGCGCACCAGTATTACAGAATACCTTCCAATGAATTCTGTGATACCCGTCTTGAATTCAGTAAGAGAGGATAAGCAAATCGATTTTGAAGCCACTAACCTCGTATTTCCGACGCGTTCTAACTCGGCAAATAAATTAGATTTAACCGTTTATCACTCCTTGTTCTTCAAGAAGCCGCGCAAAGCAGGTACCATCTGGTTTTTGCACCTCGACATCCTCAACGAGCCATGGGGTGTGCATTACTCGGTGCATCAGATCATTGACAAGCGCTGTTACTACGTAACGCTACAAATGGGCTTCAAAGAAGAGCACCGCATTGAATACATGATGCGCAAGATTTATTGCAAAATGATCGAGAAAGGTGAGCTCAGTGGGGAGAGTATTTTTGAGAGCGTCCGCGGCAAATTAGATCAGGTCGACTTCAAGTTTATTGTACTGAACTCCAGAGTAGCCATGGACAACCACCTCACACCGTTCCAAAAATTGTGTGTGAAAGCTTACCGTTTTGTTAAATCTACAGGTCTCAAGCCTGCTGAAGACTTTGGCCTAGATAAAACAAATGTAGTCGTGGATTACATTCCTATTACGGTGGCCAATCAGGTCGATCAAGAGCTCATCGAAGATTTTGAAGACTACTCTCAAAAGATCTAAGAGACCTCGAAATAATTGAGGTCTTTGCCAAATGTTTCTTTGAGTTTGCTTAAGCTATAAAGGGCGAGACCGATAAAAAATACGCCCACAATAAGTGCTGACCAACCATCATTGAAATGAAGGCTGAGCAAAACACTGAATAGCAAGACCACAATATTTACTGATCCCCTCACAAAATTAGGAATGGTGTTGGCAGCAGTGGAGCGGATATTCGTTCCGAACTGCTCAGCGGCAATCGTTACAAAAATGGCCCAATAACCTGTGCCTGTACCCAGCAAAAAGCACATCAAGTAATATGTTGCAGCACTATTGTTCTGGTTGTGCATATACACTAGAAAAAACAAAGTGATGGCCAAAGAGAAGAGGAGGTAAAGTCGCACCACTTTTTTACGGCTCTTCCACCACTGACTCAATATTCCCGCAAGCAAATCTCCGGCGCTGAGGCCAAGATAGCAATACATGACCGCTTTTCCGTTTGAGATGTCATACACGCCAAGCCAAGGGCCAAAGTTGTCTGCGGAGTTCATGACCAAAAGCCCCACCGTATACCAAATCGGGATACCAATGCTGATACAGTGCAGGTACTTGATGAGGTTTTCCTTTTTTGCAAAAATCAATTTTAAATGTCCTTTCTCAATATGCTGGTCTTGCTGCATCTGCTGGAAAAATCCAGATTCAAGCGCGCCAACGCGTAAGAACAGCAATACCAAGCCCATAGCGCCACCGATCAAATATACTACTTGCCAATTAGCGGGCTTCCATCCACTTAAGTTGTAAATCAACGACCCGACAACCTGTCCTTCAGCACCTATCAATGAGGCTGCAACTGCACCGAGCGCACCAAATGTCACCACGATCATGGTGCCGTAGCCACGCGTTTCTTTAGGCATGAGTTCACTGATAAGGGTGATGCCAGCACCAAGTTCACCAGCGAGGCCAATTCCTGCCAATAAGCGGATCACGACATAGCTTGGAATATCGCTTACAAACGCGTTGGCTATATTGGCTATAGAGTAAAGCAGTATGGAACCAAATAACACCTTGAGGCGTCCTTTTTTATCTCCTAATACACCCCACAAGATTCCACCAATTAACATGCCCAGCATTTGCACATTGAAAAGAAATTTTCCAGTGCTGGCCCTGAGTTCATTTGAAGCTTCTGGCAAGATACTTGTCAAACTTTCGGCCTTGACTACCCCGAAAAGCACCAAATCATAGATGTCAACAAAATAGCCGAGAGCAGCTACCGTTATGAGAAACAGGACCTTGCGTTGATCTTTCATCAAAAGGAGATATTTAAAGTTTTCAATGCCCAATAATACGTAATTTTAAAGAAAAATAAAGATGGTACATCATATCGGTCTTCAAAGTTCAATTATCGGTCAATACCTCGCCGAGATCAGAACCGTGGGCGTTCAGACAGACCGTCTTCGTTTTCGGCACAACCTCTCGCGCATTGCCGAAATCTTAGCTTATGAAGTTTCTAAGCAGCTGCCGAGCCACACCATCACCGTACAAACACCACTTGCCGAGGCGCAAGTACTGCAACCTTCAGAAAATCCCGTATTGCTGACCATCTTGCGCGCAGGCTTGGCCATGCACGAGGGTGTACTGCGCACATTTGACCACGCCGACAGCGCGTATATCTCTGCTTACCGCAAGCACAGTAGCCCCGAAGATTTCGAGATAGAAGTAGAATACATGGCTGTACCGGATCTCGACAACAAAATTTGGCTCATCTCTGACCCAATGTTGGCCACGGGTAGCTCTATGGTGGCGGTTTATAAAGCCCTCAAAAGCCACGGCACGCCCAAACAAATTCACATCTTGAGCGCAATAGCCACGCCAGAAGCACTCTCTTTTGTGGCGCAGCATTTCCCTGCCGATACCCAGATTTGGGTTGGCGCCATTGACAACGAACTCACCGCCAAGTCTTATATCGTGCCAGGCCTCGGCGACGCCGGCGATTTAGCTTACGGCACCAAAATTTAAATAGAAACGCACAATGAATTGGGTAGGTTTTTGGAGTATATATTTTTTAGCCATGATCAAGTTTATGGTTTCTTCCTTGCCTGGCCCCGGCTTTCAAATGGCCTTTCACCATACCTGGATGGCGTCCGTGTTTGGTGCTGCCACCGCGTCGGCGCTTTTTTATTTTGGAAGTGAAGTAGTGCTGCGCATTTCGCACCGCAGGCGTGCAACAAAAAGAGCAGCAGCACTTGCTGCAGGTAAAGAGCCGATCAATTATTACAAGGTCACACGTACTAAAAAAATCATCGTTCAAATCAAAAGACGCTTTGGTTTTTATGGCATTACGCTTTTTGCCCCCTTGATATTTTCTGTGCCTATTGGCAGTTTTGTAGCTGCAAAATTTTACGGCAAGCAATCCACCACATTCTTGTTTGTATTGATTGGCCTTGCGCTCAATGGTTTGCTGCTCACTACAATCGCTTATGCCATTTACTAATTTTCACCTCTTTTTTGACCTCGATCGGACACTCTGGGATTTCGATAAAAATTCCGAGATAGCCCTGCGTCAGCTTTTTCAAGCAGAGGAATTAGAAGCGCAAACTGGCGGCTTTGAACATTTTCACAAGCAATATGTGTATCAAAATGCACACCTCTGGAAGCTCTATGGCAAAGGCATCATCAAAAAGGACGAGCTCCGCTTTGAGCGTTTTCGGGTTACACTCAAGTATTTCAAGATCAAAGATGAAGCACTGGTGAGGCGTTTATCGGACGCTTATGTAGCTATTTCACCTCTACAGACGGCACTTTTTCCTAAAGCAATTGAAACACTTGAAGCACTCAAACAAATGGATTTCAAACTCCACATCATTACCAACGGCTTTCAAGAAGTGCAGTTTGTAAAGCTAGAAAACTGCGGTATGCGCGCATTTTTCGACGTGGTGGTTTGTTCTGAGTTTGTAGGTAAAAACAAGCCAGATCCGGCCATCTTTAAATACGCACTCAATCAGGCTAATGCAAAAGCTGAAAAGTCGGTCATGATTGGCGATGATTACCATGTAGATGTAGCGGGCGCTTTGCGCGCAGGCATGCAAGCCGTTTGGTTTGACCCAACAGCAAAGAATGCCTTCAATTACGATTACTGTATCTCAGCGCTTTCCGTGTTGCCAGAAATGTTACCGAAACTACTCTTAACCCACTAATTCTTGGCGAATTTTCTCGTAGAGCACCATTCCGGTGGCAACGCCAACATTTAAAGAGGAAATAGCACCTTTCATTGGAATTTTACAGCTGATGTCTGCCAAATTGATGAGGTCTTGGGTAATGCCAGATTCTTCAGAACCCATGATAATGGCCACGCTACCTCTTAAATTGGTTTCGTGCAATGGTACCAATGCTTTTTCTGTACACGCCACAATACGCAAACCTGATTGTTGCAAATAAAACAAGGATTGCTTGAGTTGCTCTGTTTTACAAATTGGAATGCGATTGAGTGCACCAGCAGAGGCTTTCATGGCATCGGATGTAGCCAAGGCTGATCCTTTGCTCGGGATGAGCACGGCGTCTATGCCCATGCATTCTGCACTTCTGATGATGGCTCCGAAGTTGCGGACGTCTGTAATGCGGTCAAGGACCAAAACACTCGGTTTTTTACCTTCTTCTAGCCACTGATCGATGAGTGGTTCAATTTGTTGGTAGGCGATAGGTGGGACCATAGCAATGACGCCTTGGTGGTTGCCATCGGTGAGTGAATCTAGTTTTTGATTCGGCACATATTGCAAAAAGTAATTTTTACCTGATAGCGCAGCTCTTAATTCTTCGAAAAGCGTTTTGTTGATTCCTTTTTGAATCAATATTTTATTGAGTTCTCGGCCTGCGTGAATGGCTTCTAGTACGGAGTGCACACCGAAGATGATGTCGGTGCGTTCTTTGCGTTGGTAACTGCGTTCTTTCGTTTCGCGGCGTTCAGGACGCTCGCTTTTTTGATATTTGTCTTCCATTAGTGGATATTAAGTTCGAGGCTAACATTGCCCTCGAGGGTGCGCGCCACTGGACATGCTTTGCCAGCTGCGATAACTTTCTTTTTAGTGAGCTCGTCCCAGTTGTTGCCACTGAGGTCGAGGTCGAGTATGATTTTTGAAATGCGTCGGGGGTCAGTACCCATTTGTTTTTCTATGGTTGCTTCAGCCGCGACAAAAGGAATTTGATGGCTTTGGCAGTAAATACCCATGATGGTCATGACACAAGAGGCTAAAGAGGTAGCGACCAAATCTGTAGGAGAAAAGGCCTCGGCTTTGCCGTGGTTGTCTAGGGGTGCATCAGTAATGATTTTGGTGCCAGAGCCTAAGTGCGTACACTCGGTGCGGAGTTCTCCTAAATAACGGACACTTGCAGTTTTCATGGGGCAAAGTTAATACTTCACCTCGACAAATCCGTGTTTCTCGATAGGTATTCCCCCTTCGTAGAGTGCTTTGATGACATAAAAGTAGGTTCCTTCCTCCACTTTAGCACCACTAGTAGTTTGGCCGTTCCAAGAACTGGCGGGGTCTGTGTAGCTGTAAATGGTATTGCCCCAGCGGTTGAGGATGGTACATTCAAATTCAGAAATACCGCTGTATTGCACATAGAAACTGTTGTTGCCGCTCTCAGAAGAGAGTACGATAATGTTAGGGGCAATAATGTCGCAAGGTTTGAAACCGATAGTAGCGGTGTCTGAGTAGGTATAGCAGGCATTGCTGATGGTATAGATATAATTACCAGCGGCAGAAATGACGCGAGGGTCAGCGGTGTTGCCGTCTAGCCATAAGCCCAGTGTCTGCGGAATATAGTTGCTTTGGAGCGTCCATTCGGTAAGGGTGCTGTCTTTCGGGACATTGAGTGTGTATGGATCTATCGAGAAGCTCGAACCTTGACAAATGTTGGTGTCGAGTAATTGCACATACACATAAGGTGGAAATTCAATGAATTCGGTAAGGGTAATGCCGCAAGCGTTGTCGGTGTAGCTGATCGGGAACACACCCGCGTAATTGCATATGATGAGCGGGTTTTCTGAAGTAGGGTTGGAGAAAGTGATGGAGGTATCTGGGCAAGACCAAACGCCACCAAGCGCAGAAAGTGTTCCTTGAATTTGTGCTTGGTAATTGCAACCAAGGCTGTCTAGATGGATGTAAGGTTGCGCATAGAGTTCAAGCGTTGTTGTAGCGGTGTGGCTACAGACTTCGTCGGTAAATGTGAGTGTAAATACCCCAGATTCAGACGCATTGAGTGTCGGGTTGAGCGCTAGGTTATTTGGCGCAAAATTGAGGGTAGCTAATGGGTTATTGCTCGTGTAACTCCACGTGCCACCACCTAAATCGGCAACCGTACCCGTTGCTTGATAAGTCAATTGACATAAGGCGGTGTCTGCAAATATTTGAGGATTGACCGGTAAGGTGAGGTCTGCACTCAGCGTTTGCTGACATACGTTGTCCGTAAATGAGACGGTGTAAACCCCCGGAACACTGATCGAGATGAGTGGGTCAAGTGCTGTGGAGTTGCTGAAAGTGACATTAGGCGAAGACGCAGTCCAGGCGCCACCAGGTGAATTGGTGCCGGTTACTTGGTAGGTATTCTGACAAATTGTTGTGTCGTTGAAAATGGTGGATGCGTTGGTCCCAAAAACTGTAAAAGTTGTGTCGGTACTGCACAAACCTGCAGAATCGAGTAGGTTTATGGTATACGTTCCAGCGCCTAAGACATTTGTAAACTGCGCGTTTAAGAGTGGATCAATTAAACCCCAACTTACCGTAGAGTAGGTAATAGCATTTGGAATGGTTAAACTTACAGAGGTGTCAGGTGGACAAAATGCAAGTGGCCCCTGAAGGTTAATTGGCATCGGGTTGATGACATCAAAAGTATCTGAAATGTGCTTGTAGCAACCATTTTTACTCACCGTTACCCCATAGATTTGGTCGGTGGTGATGCCGCTTGTAGGCATGACAGTGAAGTCATCCCAGAGGTAGCTGTCGTATGGGCCATTGGAGACACTTAAATCAATTGCCCCGCACGAATTCGCGATGACAAGCATGGCAGAATCTAAGTTGTTAACGATGGTATCAATCACCACCACAAAGGTAAGGGCAGTGACACCAGGGGTAGGGAGGTTGTTGTCGGTGGCGGTCACTGTAATGTTATAAGTGCCCATTGTAGCTACGGAACCCACTGCGCGCAGCACGATATTGGCAGTATTGCCCGGTGTATTGGAGATTTGTTGCAAGGTAGTTAGACCTCCGTTTGAATAGGTAATAGTGGTGCTTTGATTGACCTCAGGTGAGAGGAAATTGATGCTGAAATCGGCGGAATCGCCAAGGGCGCAAATTTTAAAGGTGTCGCAAGAGGCAATGCCTTCGGGGATTGGAGGGATATTGCCACCGTTTGAGGCGTCAAATGCAAAACTTTTGTAGTCGAGCCAAGAGATGCCATCTGGATTGCCGAGCGCACCGTCGAAGTCGTTGCCGGCGTGGTCAAAGCGCGAAATCAAGAAGTAGGCTAGACCGTCTCCTTTATTGGCGCCGCAAGTAGCGGGCACACCGCCAAAACCATTGACTCCTTGAGAGGCGTCGCCGGTAGTCCAATCCATGTTTTGATAGCAAAATGCCACGTTGCCGCCGTCGATGACGGGGTCAGAGCCATTGGTTATGATGAGTTGAAAGGTATTGAGTTTGTCGCCGTGCATACTGTAATAGCCGACATTCACCCAATTCACATAAACTGCTGTTGGGGTAATTTTGTAAAGCACTTGGCCATTGCCGTTTCGCGTATCGACATCGGCCCAAAAAGGCGCAACAATGGCGTTGCCTACAGAGGGGAAGGCAGTGGCTGAAAAGGTGGATAATGGCCCCGTAAAGGTGAGGTTGCCGTTGTTGTTGATGTACAAAGACGTGTATGCCTGTCCGTAAAGGTTAAAAGTGAAAGGAATAGGGATGAGACCAGTAGAGCCGTCGTCGTTGGGCTGCATGGCGAGTGTATAAGTGGAATCTGGCTCGATGTAGCAATCGCAAGCATTGGCTTTGTTGTAGCTCGCGGGCTTGACTGTTGCAACGGGCAATTGGATTGCTGTATTAGCCTCTGTATTGACCGTGCCGAGTTGGCCTGAATTTTTGAGTGTTTGATACAAAGGAGAGTCGGTAATTACCTGCGCTTGAATATTGGTCAAGAAGAAAACAGGAAGTACGAGTAGTAGATATTTGAGCATAATTAGATGGCTTAGACCTTGTTGAGCTAGACGCCCTTTTAGGGTTTGAGGTTGCACGAATTTAATGTATTTTTAGCAAAAATTTAGTTTATGAAGCTTTTGTTTACCCTTTCGCTCTTTACAGCGGCGCTTACCTTTGCACAGAAGAAAACAACTACTACAATTGAAAAACCACCTTATGATGCAGGTACAGTAGGAGCTTTGTCTTTTAGAATGGTAGGCCCAGCCCTCACATCAGGCCGCGTCATCGACCTTGCAGTGCATCCGGCGAATAAAGATACCTGGTATGTAGCTGCAGCTGCTGGCGGGGTTTGGTTGACTCAAAATCACGGCATCACCTTCGAACCCATTTTTGATGGCTATGGTTCGTATTCAATAGGTTGTGTCACCCTGGCGCCGAGCAATCCAAACACTGTTTGGGTCGGTTCTGGCGAGAACAACAACCAACGTTCGGTCTCCTATGGCGATGGCGTTTACAAATCCATAGATGGCGGCAAATCTTTTACCAATATGGGTCTCAAAAATTCAGAACACATCGGTGAAATCATCGTGCACCCCACAAATGAGAATATCATTTGGGTAGCAGCCTACGGCCCTTTATGGAGTAGCGGCGGCGAGCGTGGCGTCTACAAGAGTACTGACGGCGGTAAAACCTGGAACCGCACCCTTTTTGTATCCGAAC